>Ga0207693_10002441_pt1 | contig 16140 bp, 14 predicted proteins | sample LARL81metaG_FD_184347 | JGI IMG/M metagenome (GOLD analysis project Ga0207693, IMG submission 184347) | Corn, switchgrass and miscanthus rhizosphere microbial communities from Kellogg Biological Station, Michigan, USA - LAR L8-1 metaG... | ecosystem: Host-associated > Plants > Roots >...
CATCTCGCGGAAGAGGAAAAATTTGACGCGCCAAAGCTTCCAAGAAGGTCGCGGAGCGAGCGTCTCAATGCCAAGCGCGTGAAATTTCTGACGTCATCGGAAGCGGATCGGCTCATCGCGGCCTACGCTCCCCACGTTCAGCCGCTGGCGGTCATGTTGCGCTGGCAAGGGTTACGAATCGGAGAGGCGCTGCGCACCGATTGGCGGCACGTCAACTGGAAGGCCGACTCGATCTACATTCCCGAGAGCAAGAATGGCGAACCTCGCGCCGTCAGAATGCACTCACAGACACGCAGGGCGCTTCATAGGCTTTGGGTGACTCGCGGGTCGCCGGACGTGGGCGCAATCTTCCTCACCAACCGTGGCCAGCCCTATCGCGATCCGCGCGGCTACAAGGTCCCGAGCGGCAGCCCGATCAAGAAGGCGCACGCCACGGCGTGCCGGCGCGCCGGCATCATAGATTTTCACGTCCACGACTGGCGGCATCACTGGGCGAGCACTTGCGTGATGGCGGGCATCGATCTCGAAACTATCCGCCAGGAAGGCGGCTGGAAATCACTGCGTATGGTCGAGCGTTACGCTGCCGTCAGTGCGGCGCATCGCGCTGAGGCAATGGCGAAACTCAGGTGAATTTGGGCAATGCGTGGGCAATGCCAAAATGAACGGAGAAATACATGAAATGTGATAGCGAGTTAGCCGCGAAGGAGTGTACCTTGCCAAGGTTGGGGTCGTGGGTTCGAATCCCATCGCCCGCTCCAAAATCCTTGATTTGATCAAAAGCTCGCCCGTCACCACTTTGCGTGCCGGACGGCCGTATGCCGGACGGGATGCATGCCGTGACTGTCAGTACTACCGATGAAAGCCGGCCCGCGCCGGCGGAACAAGGCGCCTTCGCACTTCTGCTCTTATGGCTCGCCGGCGTGTGCCTGCGGTGCACCGTGCTGGCGATCCCGCCTGTCATCCCGCTCCTGCATCGCGACCTCCATCTGTCGGAAACCGATGTCGGTTGGCTCTCCAGCCTGCCGCCGATGCTGTTTGCGCTCGCCGCGATTCCAGGCGCGGCGCTGATCGCGCGCTTTGGCATCGTGCCGGCGCTGTTCGTCGGTCTTCTGCTCAACACGATCGGATCGATTGCCCGCGCAGCGCTGCCGAACGCGGCAATGCTTTATGCGACGACCATCGTCATGGCTGCCGGCGTGGCGATCATGCAGCCGGCGCTGCCGCCCTTGGTGCGCGCCTGGTTTCCGCGGCGGATCGGGTTTGCCACCGCGGTCTATACCAACGGACTGCTCGCCGGCGAAACTATTGCCGTCGCGTTGACGATCCCGCTAGTCCTGCCGCTTCTCGATAACAGCTGGCGCTTAAGCTTCGTCGTTTGGTCGATCCCGGCCTTTGCCACGGCACTCTTGGTCATCGCCTGCGCGCCGCGCCCGCAAGGCACGAACGGCGCGGCCGTAGCCAGCCGCGCGTGGTGGCCCGACTGGCGGCGGCCGCTGATCTGGCGGCTGGGCGCGATCCTCGGCAGCGTCAATGCGATGTATTTTGTCACTAATGCCTTCCTGCCCGATTTCGTCACCGCCGCGGGCCGGCCCGACCTGATCTCAAGCGCGCTGACGGCGGAAAATTTTTGCCAGCTCCCCGCCTCGCTGATCATGCTCGCTGTTGCCGGACGATTGGTGAAACAGCCTTGGGCCTATGTGGCTGCCGGTGCGCTGTCGTTTATGAGCCTGGTCGGAATCATGATGGCGGCAAGCGGCGCCTGGATCGTGTTTTGGTCCGGCGTTTTGGGTTTCGTCACCACGGCGATTCTCGTTTTGGGCCTGGCACTGCCTTCGGTGCTCAGCGCGCCCGACGATGTGCATCGCACCTCAGCCGGTATGTTCACGGTCAGCTACAGCATCGCGATGGTGCTTTCTGTCCTCGGCGGCTGGCTGTGGGATTTTACCCACTCGCCGATCGCGAGCTTTGTGCCGGTGGCGCTCTGCGCTGTCGTGGTGATGGCCCTAGCCTCGACCGCCAATCACCCCGAGCATCCGGAGAACGCAACTTAATCAAAATCCGACGGCCAGCGCGCCGCGCGTGCGCGGGTCGGCGGCGCCGACGAAAGCGTCCGGCGTGACCATGATTGAATTGGCCGAGGTGAACGGCCGCTGCGGCACGACCTTGTCGCCGCCGGCTTGCAGCGCGACAACAATATCGTCGGCAATTCCCGGTTCGACATAGACTTGGTCCGGCAGCCATTGCTCGTGCAGTCGCGGCGCCGCGACCGCTGCAGCGATGTCCATGCCGCGATCGATGACATTGACGATGATCTGCAGCACGGTTGTGGTGATGCGGCTGCCGCCAGGGGAGCCGGTGATAAGAAAAGGCTTGCCGTCCTTGAGCAGGATCGTCGGCGTCATCGACGACAGCGGCCGCTTGCCGGGACCGGGCGCATTAGCCTCGGCGCCAACGAGGCCATAAGCGTTCGGCGCATAGGCTTTGGCGGCGAAATCGTCGAGCTCGTTATTGAGAAGGATGCCGGTGCCCTCGGCGACCAGCCCAACGCCATAGCTGAAATTAAGCGTATAGGTATTGGCGACCGCATTGCCGAAACGATCGACGACGGAAAAATGCGTGGTGTTGCGGCCTTCCGGCTGCGCCACCTCGCCGGCGCGGATATCCGCCGCCGCAGTGGCGTGAACCGGATCGATCCCGGCGCGCCAGCCGGCGGCGTATTTCTTCGAGGTCAACAGCGAAACCGGATTTTGCACCCGGTCTGGATCGCCAAGAAACAGCGCGCGATCCGCATAGGCGCGCTTCATCGCCTCGATCATCAAATGCAGCGCTTGCGCGGGGTTCGCGCGCGCCATGCCGCCAAGATCGTAACCTTCGAGAATATTGAGCATCTCGATCAGCTCGACGCCGCCGGCCGATGGCGGCGCCATCGAGACCACGTCATAGCCGCGATAGCTGCCGCGCACCGGCACCCGTTCGATCGCTTGATAGCTCTTCAAATCGTCGGCGGTCATGACACCGCCCGCCGCCTGCACCGCACCCGAAATCTTCTCTGCCACCGGCCCTTGGTAGAAAGCGCGCGGCCCGTCGCGGGCGATTGTCTCAAGGGTGTCGGCAAGGTCGCTCTGTACCAGCCGATCGCCGGGGCCAAGCGCGCTACCATCGGCTTTGAAAAAAATCTTTGCCGATGCCGGCCAGCGGGAAAGCCGCGCGCGCACATTCGGCAGTGAATCGGCCGTGTCGTCGGTAACCAAGATCCCGTCTCGCGCCATGGCGATGGCCGGCGCGATCAAGTCGCCAAGCGTAAATTTCCCCGATCCGTATTTTTGCTCCGCCAACGCCAAGCCGGCGACCGTCCCCGGCACGCCGATGGCGAGTGCGGAATCGCGTGACTTTACTGGATCGGCGTTCCCCGACTCATCGAGAAAGCTTTTGGCGTCGATGCCGGCCGGCGCGGTCTCGCGGTAATCGACGGTCGTGTCGCTGCCACCGGCCAAATGAATCACCATGAAGCCGCCGCCGCCGATATTGCCAGCGCGCGGATAGCTCACCGCCAGCGCGAAGCCGACCGCGACAGCGGCATCGATCGCGTTGCCGCCGTCTTTGAGAATATCGGCGCCGATCTGCGCCGCGCGCGCCTCTTGCGCCACGACCATGCCGCCATGCGCGACGATGCCTTGAGGAGCGGCGATGGCATCGGCGGTGTACTCGTCGCCGCGCGCAACGAGCGGCAGCACAATGGATGCGGCAAGCGCAAAGCAAACAAAGCGTCGCGGCGCGAATAATTGCGGAGGCATGTTCGAAAACGCGGCCCTGCTCTATAGCATCGACGGCAGAACGCGATCGGGCGGGCGATGACCGTCGAGGAAGGTCTTGATATTGACGATGACTTTTTCGCCCATGTCGACGCGGCCTTCGAGCGTGGCCGAGGCCAAATGCGGCAGCAGCACGACCTTGCCGGCGCGCGCAAGCTTGATCAGCTTCGGATTGACGGCCGGCTCGTGTTCGAACACGTCGAGACCGGCGCCGGCGATGTGTTCCGACTCGATCAAGCGCGCCAACGCGTTCTCGTCGATCACCTCGCCGCGCGCGGTATTGACGATATAGGCTTCGGGACGGATCAGCTTGAGCCGCCGCGCCGAAAGCAAATGATAGGTCGCAGGCGTGTGCGGGCAATTGATCGAGATGATGTCCATGCGGACGAGCATCTGGTCGAGGCTCTCCCAATAAGTGGCGTGCAATTCCTCCTCGATTTGCGCCGAGACCCGGCGGCGGTCGTGATAGTGGATTTTCAGGCCAAACGCCTGGGCGCGGCGCGCCACGGCCTGGCCGATCCGGCCCAGCCCGATAATGCCGAGCCGCTTGCCCCAGATGCGATGACCGAGCATCCAGGTCGGACTCCAGCCGCTCCACTCGCGCTCGCCGGTGAGTACCTGCGCGCCCTCGGCCAAACGCCGCGGCACCGCGAGAATGAGCGCCATCGTCATATCGGCGGTATCCTCAGTCAGCACGCCGGGCGTGTTGGTCACGGTGATACCGCGCTGCACCGCGGTCGCAACGTCGATATTGTCGACGCCGTTGCCGAAATTGGCGATGAGCTTGAGCCGCTCGCCGGATTGGCTGAGCACCGCGCGGTCGATGTGATCGGTGACCGTCGGCACCAGTACATCAGCGGTTTTCGCAGCCTCCACCAGCTGCGCCTGGGTCATCGGTTTGTCGTCGGAATTAAGCCGCGCGTCGAACAGTTCGCGCATACGCATTTCGACGCTGTCGGGCAGCCGACGGGTGACCACGACCAGGGGCTTCTTGCCCGTCGCCATGCGCTGCCTCTCCGCCAGATGGTTCCAATGACCCGCAAATTCAGCCCTGCAATCCTACGCTTTGCAACAGCCGTTTGCGCGTCCCCCCGCCGTTCAGGTCTCCTTAACCCCGCTCGCCGAAACTAAAGGCCGGGGAGCGGTCCATCAAACCCTCTAGCAGATGGCCATAGTCCAACAAAGTGCACCGGAGTCACGGTGCGCGCGGCCAATAGCGGGATCTAAGCGAGCGGCAATGGCTCAAGCACGTGACCAAGCACGTGGCACAGCACGCAGTATGATCATGTCGATCTCGGCGGCGCTGGCAGCTCTGGTTGCGCTTGCCTGTACGCCTGGTCCGGCTTGGTCTCCGGTTTGGTCTCCGGCTTGGGCCGGCAGCGACGCAGTGACCAGCGGATTGCAGGTTCCACGTTTTGTCAGCCTCAAGGCCGATCGGGTGACCGTGCGTGGCGGTCCCGACAAAGACCACGATGTGGCCTGGATCTACACCCGCGCCGGTTGGCCGGTCGAAATCACCGCGGAATTTGAAAACTGGCGCCGGATTCGCGATTGCGACGGCGCCGAGGGCTGGGTCTATCACTCGCTACTAACCGGCAAGCGCACCGCGGCGGTGCAATTGAAAACCAAAACCGACCTGGCGCCGCTCTATCAAACCCCGGACGTGCACAGCGCCATGACCGCGCGCTTGCAAGTCGGCGTGCTTGGATCGGTGAAGCTCTGCACCGGGACATGGTGCCAGATTTCCGGCGACGGCTTTGCCGGCTGGATCGACCAGAGCGCTTTGTGGGGCGTCTATCCTGGCGAAAGAATTGAATGATCGCGACTTCCGCGCGATCGCCCGTGATCATCCATGCGACGGCAAGCGCAGAACTGCGCCATTCATCGCCGCAGGCGTGATTGCTTCCAGTGAGGTGAAGAAAGTTCAGGCTTGCTTGCGCCGCAATCGCACCACGACGTCGATGCGAGCGATCTCATACCCTTCGGGCGGAACAGGCGCGTTGCCGACCATCACATCGCTGCCCGGGATATCGAGGAGTTCGTTCTGATCCTCGATGAAAAAATGGTGATGCATCGAATTGTTGGTGTCGAAATACGCCCTCGATCCGTCCACCGCCACCTGCCGCAACAGGCCGACTTCGGTAAACTGGTGCAGTGTATTGTAGACGGTGGCGAGTGAGACCGGCACTTTGGCGTGGTTCGCCTCTTCATAGAGCATTTCCGCCGTCACGTGCCGGTCGCCCTTGGCGAACAGGATCCAACCAAGCGCCATACGCTGCCGGGTCGGACGCAAGCCAACGCGACGCAGTTTGGCTTTGACGTCATGCCAAGGACAGCCGGTGAGCGCGCCGTGCTTGGGCTCTCCCCCGCGCTCTTGGGCAGGCCGCTCCTGGCCCAGCTCTTGGGCAAGCCGCTCCTGGACCAGCCGATCTTGGGCGCGCGCGGTCGGCGCAAAAGCAATCGGCCCAAAAGCTGTCGAGGCTGGCTGTTTCATCACGCACCCATTGCTCGCCCCACCAGGGCGATTGTTGCGGACGAAATCAATATACGACAGTCTTCCGTGCCGCAACCGCGGCTGCCCGCTGGCACAGCGTCCGCACTATGCGCTTGCGGCATGGTGGGGATGCGTCTTTGCCCCGCTATGCCAATATGTTAGTGAAGCAAAGTCGCCCCCGGAAATCGCGGAGCTGAACCGCGGATGCAGGAACGCCGCTCGAATTTCGACTATGAAGACCTTCTCGCCTGCGGGAGGGGTGAGCTGTTTGCGCACGGCCCGCAACTACCGCTGCCCCCGATGCTCATGTTCGACCGCATCTCCGAAATTGCCGAGGTGGGCGGCGAATACGGCAAAGGCTTGGTTCGCGCCGTGCTGGATCTCAAACCTGACCTGTGGTTCTTCCCTTGCCATTTCAAAGGCGATCCGGTGATGCCGGGCTGCCTCGGACTTGACGCCTTGTGGCAATTGCTGGGCTTCTTCCTAGGCTGGATGGGTTCGCCGGGCAAAGGGCGCGCGCTGGGCATGGGCGAAATCAAGTTTTCTGGGCAGGTTCTGCCGACGATGAAAAAGATCGTTTACGGCATCGACATCAAACGCGTGATGCGCTCGAAGCTGGTGCTCGGCATTGCCGATGGCTGGTTGTCGGCAGACGGCTCGGTCATCTACCGCGCGCTGGATCTCAAAGTGGGCCTATTCCGCGATGGCGAGCCGCAGCCCAGCGGCGCGTGAGACCCGACTCTCGGCCGCGCACGATGCCACAAATGCCGCCGGCTTTCAGACAAGATCATGCGCGGATTCATTGCTATAGTTCACACCACAAGCGCCAGCTTCGACGGGATCATCTCACGACGGGGCTGTGGCGGGCGAGGCTGACATGAAACGGGTCGTCGTCACCGGGATGGGCATTGTCGCCTCGATCGGCAACAATACGCAGGAAGTGTTGGCGTCGTTGCGCGAAGCTAAATCCGGCATTGTCCGCGCCGACCGCTATGCCGAGCTCGGCTTTCGCTGCCAGGTGCACGGCGGACCCACGCTTGAGGCGAGCGATGCCATCGATCGCCGCGCCATGCGCTTTCTGGGCGGGGGCGCCGCCTGGAATCACGTCGCGATGGAGCAGGCGATCCGCGATGCCGGTCTCGAAGAAACCGAGGTGTCGAACGAACGTACCGGCATCATCATGGGATCGGGCGGTCCGTCGACGCGGACCATCGTCGAGAGCGCCGACATCACGCGCAGCAAGGGACCGAAACGCGTCGGCCCGTTCGCGGTTCCCAAAGCGATGTCGTCGACCGCTTCGGCCACGCTGGCGACCTGGTTCAAGATCAAAGGCGTGAACTACTCGATCTCGTCCGCCTGCGCCACGTCGAACCATTGCATCGGCAATGCCTTCGAAACGATCCAGTCCGGCAAGCAAGACACCATCTTCGCCGGCGGCTGCGAAGAGCTCGATTGGACGCTTTCGGTTTTGTTTGACGCCATGGGCGCGATGTCGTCGAATTTCAACCAGACACCAGAGAAAGCCTCGCGCGCTTATGACGCCGATCGCGACGGCTTCGTCATTGCTGGCGGCGCCGGCGTACTCGTTCTCGAACAGCTCGACCATGCCAAGGCGCGCGGCGCCAAAATCTATGCCGAGGTTGCCGGCTATGGCGCTACCTCCGACGGTGCCGACATGGTGCAGCCGTCCGGCGAGGGCGCGATGCGCTGCATGAAAATGGCGCTCGCGTCGGTGAAACCGCCGGTCGATTACATCAACCCGCATGCCACCTCGACCCCGATCGGCGATCTCAAGGAGATCGAAGCAATCCGCGAAGTGTTCGGGGCGAAATGTCCGCCGATTTCGGCGACCAAATCGCTCAGCGGTCATTCGCTCGGCGCCGCCGGCGCACAAGAGGCGATCTATTCGCTGTTGATGATGAATTCCGGTTTCATCTGCGAGAGCGCCAATATCGAACGGCTCGACCCGGCATTTGCCGACATGCCGATCGTGCGCGAGCGCCAAGACAATGTGAAGCTCGGCTGCGTGCTGTCCAACTCGTTCGGTTTCGGCGGCACCAATGCCTCCGTTGTATTCAAGCATCCGGACGCCTGACGCATGCCGGATTTGATGCAGGGCAAGCGCGGCCTGATCATGGGGGTCGCCAACGATCACTCGATCGCCTGGGGGATAGCCAAGACGCTCGCCGCGCATGGCGCCAAGCTTGCCTTCACCTATCAGGGCGAGGCGCTCGGCAAACGCGTCAAACCGCTGGCCGCGTCGGTCAATGCCGACTTTGTCCTGCCCTGTGACGCCGAGGATATCGCGACCGTCGATGAGGTTTTTGCCGAGATCGGACGAATGTGGGGCGCGCTCGATTTCCTGGTTCACGCCATCGCCTTTTCCGACAAGACGCAGCTTGCCGGACGCTATGCCGATACCACGCGCGAAAACTTTCTGCGCACGATGCTGATCTCGTGTTTCTCGTTCACCGAGGTCGCCAAGCGCGCCGCAGCGATGATGCCGAATGGCGGCGCCATGCTGACTCTCACATACAATGGCGGTTTGCGCGCGATGCCGAATTACAATGCCATGGGCGTCGCCAAAGCGGCGCTCGAAGCGTCGGTGCGCTATCTCGCCGTCGATTTCGGGACCGAGCGCATCCGTGTCAACGCCATTTCTTCCGGCCCGATCCGCACGCTCGCCGGCGCCGGTATCGGCGACGCCAGGGCGATGTTCGCGTTTCAACAGCGGCATTCGCCGCTGCATCGCGGGGTCACCTTGGACGAGCTTGGCGGCGCCGCGCTTTACCTGCTCTCCGACCTCTCAACCGGCGTGACCGGGGAAATCCATTTCGTCGATTGCGGTTACAACGTCATCGCCATGCCGCATCCCGACGCGCTGCGCTCCGACGAGCAGCGCGCGCTCGACAGCGGCGCCAAATAACATCTGCGCTCGAGTGCGGAGCGACTGCGCTACAGCTTGACCAGATACGGCATGACTTCGCTGCGAAACAGATCGAGCGAGCGCAGCGCGTCGGCAAGCGACATGGTGCCGAGGAATAGATAGGTCAGCAAATAATTGACGCTGAGCTCGCGGACCTGCCGCTCGAGCTCGGCCCGGACCGTCGCCGGCGAGCCGACGATCACGGTGCGGTCCTCGACGCAAGCCTCGAAATTGGCGCCGCGCGGCACGTTCAGCCGTGACGTGAGCCCGGTCTCGCCGTGCTTGACGCGCAGCCAATTCAGATGAGCAAGGTGCCGGTCCATGGCCGGCTTGGCGAAGCGATGCGCCTCCGCATCGGTGTCCGCAACGAAGATGTGCCTCTGCACGCCGATCGCCGCGCCACCGGGAAATTCCGGTTTGGGGTGAACCGGACCGCCGCGTTTTTGCAGCGCCGCCCTGTAAGCGGCGATATTGGCTTTGGCCGTCGCCATCGGGCCCAGCGTGACGAAATGCAGCCCCTGCTCGCCGGCCCAGGTCGAGCCGATCTCATTGGAGGAGCCGTACCAGAACGGCGGATGCGGCGCTTGCAAAGGGCGTAGCTCGATCGGCGCATCCTTGTAAGTGTAGTTTTCGCTTTCGTAGGAAAGGCGATCCGTCGTCAGGCCGGTGCGCACGCACTTGAAAGCATCGATGAAAATGTCGCGCGATCGATCGTGCTCGACCTTGTGGTATTTCAGCTCGTATGGCGATACGCCGCGGCCGACGCCGACATCGAGCCGGCCATGGCTGAGATGATCGAGCATGCAGATTTCCTCGATCAGCCGCAGCGGCGAATAAAGCGGCAGCAAATAGACGAGCGGCCCGAGCCGCATCCGTTTTACCGTGCGCGCAACGGCGCCGAGATAGACGCCGGGCACCGGCACCATGTTCAACGGAGTGGCGTGATGCTCGGCAACGTGCAGGCAATAAATCCCGGCGGCTTCGGCGGCTTCCACAAATTTCAGCCGTTCGTCGAATAGTTTCGCCAGCGGCCGGTCGCCATGCTCGACATGATCGAATAGTCCGATTTGCATAATGCATTCGCTCCCTATCCATTCCACATAAGCCGGGTTTGCAACGCTCCGGCTTTCAGTGCATCGCGTGCGGAAAACATCAGCTCGTTTTCGGCGGCAACCCCACCCGCCGTCCCATGCCGATGCAATCCGCATCGGTCTTCAACCCCGCGGCGCGGATGCCGTGGACAGCAAGCTCCTCGTCGCGGTCCTCGGTATCGCCGGTCACGCCGACCGCGCCAATAACTTCGCCCACCGAATCGCGAATCAGCATGCCGCCGCCTTCAGGAAAGATTTGATCGCCGCTTGCGGCAATGAGATAGCGCATGAAGATCGGCCGCTCCTGCGCGCGCTCGCGAACGAGCTTCGAGCTGCGGCCGAGCGATAGTGCGGCATAAGCTTTGCCGTAAGCCATTTCGAACCTAATCATCGAGGCGCCATCTTCCTTCTTGAATGCTTTCACCTTGCAGCCAGGTTCGACCACGATGACGCTCAGGGGCCGGCAATTCAGCGCGGCGCCGCGCGCTATGATCGCATTGATGATGCGCTCGGCCTGTTCGAGTGTGATGGCAGTCATTGGTGCATCGACCTGGGAGCGTCGAGAATGGAATGCTGTGATGGGATAGGGCGGTCCGACCGCACGTTCTGCCATCTTCCCCACGCTTATTCCATAGTGGCTTCTAGAGCATCTTGCCGGCGCGCTTTTTCTCCTCTTGCTTAGCCCGGCCAAGCACGCCACATCTGCGCGGTGCCGCCACATCCTCCGATAGCCGTCGAGCGCCTCGTCAAGATCTATAAAACCGTTCCCGCGGTGGACGGGATTTCATTCGCGCTCGCGCCCGGAACGATCACTGCCCTCCTCGGCGGCAACGGCGCCGGCAAAACAACCACGATCGCCAGCATCATGGGCCTGATCACGCCGACGTCCGGGCGCGTGTGCGTGCTCGGCGCGCAGATGCCGCAACAACGCTATCGCGTTTTGCATCGAATGAATTTCGAAAGCCCCTATGTCGAAGTGCCGATGCGGCTCACGGTGCGGCAAAATCTGACGGTGTTCGGCAAGCTCTACGACGTTGATCATTTGCGCGAGCGCATCGCCGAGCTTGGGCATGAGCTGGACCTCGTCGATCTGCTCAATCGCCCGACCGGCAACTTGTCCGCCGGCCAGAAAACGCGGGTGTCGCTCGCCAAGGCACTTATCAACAGTCCCGATGTGCTGTTGCTCGACGAACCGACCGCTTCGCTCGATCCTGACACGGCGGATTGGGTGCGCGGACGTCTGGAGCGGTATCGCCGGGAGCGGCACGCCACCGTGCTGCTCGCCTCGCACAACATGACCGAAGTCGAGCGGCTGTGCGAACGCGTGATCATGTTGAAACGCGGGCGCATTGAGGACGACGACACGCCGGCAAAGCTGCTGCGGCGTTATGGCCGCAACACGCTGGAAGAGGTCTTCCTCGACGTTGCGCGCGGTAACGGGGGCGAAGCCCGGGAGGCAGCCCAATGAGCCGCCGCCACAACTCCGCTGTCGCATCGTCGGCGCGCCGCATCTCGGCAATGATGCTGCGCCACTGGTACCTGTTGCGCTCATCCTGGCCGCGCCTGCTCGATCTCATCTATTGGCCGACCGTGCAAATGGTGACCTGGGGATTCCTGCAATATTACATCGCCAACAATGCAGGATTTTTCGCGCGCGCAGGCGGCACTTTTATCGGCGCGGTGCTGTTGTGGGACATTCTGTTCAGGGGCCAGCTTGGCTTTTCGATTTCGTTCCTGGAGGAAATGTATTCGCGCAACCTCGGCAACATCATGATGAGCCCGCTGCGCCCGTTCGAGTTCATCATCGCGCTGATGGTGATCAGCGTCGTGCGGCTGTCGCTCGGCGCGGTGCCGGTGACGTTCCTCGCCATCGCGTTTTTCGGCTTCAACCTCTATGCCTTCGGCCTGGCGCTGGTGGCGTTCTTTTTCAACTTGATGCTCACAAGCTGGGCGATCGGAATCTTCGTCTCCGGACTCATCCTGCGCAACGGCATGGGCGCGGAAAATCTCGCCTGGTCGATAACGTTTGTGTTCATGCCGCTGACCTGCGTCTACTACCCGGTTGCGACCTTGCCGACCTGGTTGCAACCGGTCGCCTGGCTGTTACCGCCCACTTACGTCTTTGAAGGCATGCGGGCGCTGGTGATCGACAAGGTGTTCCGGCCCGACCTGATGCTCGAAGCGCTCGCGCTCAACGCTATCCTGTTCGCCGCCGGAGCCTTTGGCTTTCTTTCCCTGCTGCGGAGCGCGCGGCGCGTTGGCTCATTGATGCAGAGCGGCGAATAATTACCTTAAGTTCCGGGGCGCCAAGAATGGCCGATATGTAAGCGCCGAATGGCGCGAAAGCGTTGATTCTACATGCCAAATAAAAAGGGAAAAGTTCGCTTTTAAGTTGACCAGATGACACACGGACGTCACAATGCTGCACTGCGGCAGGCTGGGGATAGTTTCAAGATGGCTATTGGCGAGTTTGGCGGCGCGCCGGCGGTGCCGAGCGACACCGGTGTTCTCGTCTCGACTCCACTCTACTGGTTCTATGAGATGAGCCACGCCGCCCTGAACCCATCGCGGGCCTGGGCGGATGCAACCCGGCTGTTTTTCAAAAATCCCGGCAATCCTCTTTCCTATACGACATTCGGCAAATCGGTCGCGGCCGCGTGCGAATTGTTCGAGCGCTCGACGCGCCGTTACAGCCGACCGGAGTGGCGCATCAATTCGACCTTCGCGGGCGGCGAGCGAATTCCGGTGCGAATCTCCACCGTCTGGCAGCGACCGTTCTGCAATCTCATCAATTTCGAGCGTCAATTCGAACATCCGCCCAGACGTCCGCAGCCGAAACTCTTGATCGTCGCGCCGATGTCCGGCCACTACCCGTCGCTCTTACGCGGCACGGTCGAGGCGTTTCTGCCCAATCACGACGTCTACGTCACCGACTGGGTTGATGCGCGCATGGTGCCACTGGCGGAAGGGACATTCGATCTCGACGACTATATCGACTACCTGATCTCGATGCTGCATCGTCTCGGCGGCGACACCCACGTCGTGGCCGTGTGCCAGCCTTCGGTCCCGGTTCTCGCCGCAGTGGCGTTGATGGAAGCCGACCGGGATCCCTGCGTGCCGATCTCCATGGTCCTCATGGGGGGACCGATCGACACCCGGATCAACCCGACCGCGGTGAACGCGCTCGCCGAAAAGCGCGGCATCGATTGGTTCCGCAGCCATGTGATTACCAAGGTGCCGTTCCCCAATCCGGGCTTCATGCGCGACGTCTATCCCGGGTTCCTTCAGCTCAACGGCTTCGTCAGCATGAACCTCGAGCGGCACATCGAGGCGCACAAGCAATTGTTTCTCAATCTGGTGCGCGGCGACGGCGATTCGGCGCAGAAGCACAAGGAATTCTACGACGAATATCTCGCGGTCATGGATCTCGCCGCGGAATTTTATTTGCAGACGGTAGATACGGTGTTCGTGCGGCATGCGCTGCCGAAGGGCGAGATGACCCATCGCGGACGCCGCGTCGATCCCGCCGCGATCCGGCGCGTGGCATTATTCACGATCGAAGGCGAGCACGACGACATTTCGGGCGTCGGGCAGACCGAAGCGGCGCACCGTCTGTGCATCAATATCCCTCCGGATCGCCAAGCCCATTGGCTGCAGCCAGGTGTCGGACACTACGGCGTCTTCAACGGTTCGCGTTTTCGCGCCGAAATAGCGCCCCGAATTTCCGACTTCGTGCTGTCCATAACATTGTCCGACCGCGCGGCGCGACGCCCGATCGGCGCGCGAATGGTAAGCGCCGCGCTTCGCAGCGCCTGATCTTCTCCACATCGTTGCGCCATCGGCCCAATCTCGCCATGGATATGGGCAATGTGGCAATATTGCTTTCGCAATCGGATTCGGGTGTCCCATGCCGCCGCATGCGCTGCTCTATCGCCGCCCGAGCGAGCCCGGACGAATCGAGATCGCGTTCGACGGCGTCGTATTGCCAATCCGCATACGGCGGCACCGCCAGGCCCGACGCTATACGTTGCGGATTCAAGCGCCGACGCGCGAAGTGGTACTCACGATTCCGCCGCGCGGCACGCTCAAAGAGGCGCGCGTATTTGCCGAGAAGCATGGCGCCTGGATTGCCGCCCGGCTTGGACGGCTGCCGCAGGCAGCGCCTTTCGCTGACGGCGTTTTGTTGCCGTTACGCGGCGAACCGCACCGGATTACGCACCGGCAGGGCGCGCGCGGGACCGTGTGGACGGAGAGCGACGGCAACGGCGGGCGTCTGTTGTGCGTCGCCGGTCATGCGGCACACCTTAATCGGCGCCTCGCCGATTTTTTGCAACGCGAAGCTAAGCGCGACCTCGAAGCCGCCAGCCGGCAGTTTGCCACCGACCTCGGCCTCGCCGTGCGGCGCGTCAGCGTGCGCGATCAGTCGAGCCGCTGGGGTTCATGCTCAACTACCGGCGTGCTGTCGTTCTCGTGGCGGCTCGTTTTGGCGCCGCGCTATGTGCTCGAATACCTGGCCGCCCATGAAGTTGCGCACCTTGTCGAGATGAATCATTCGGCGCGGTTCTGGCGCGTGGTGAACCGGCTCGTCCCCGGGCATGAAAGGGCCAAGGCGTGGCTCGACGCCCATGGCGCCGATCTGCATCGTTACGGTTTGCCGGGGGCGGACGCCTAAGTCCCCTCCCTGAGAGTTGGCCCGAACGCGCCTGATCTCACCCGCGCCGCTTTGCGCCCCGCGCCTTTTGACGCAGCCCATAACACTAATGCGTGATCTGCATTGTATTCGCGCGGGCGAGGTCTATTTTCTAGGTTATCGAAGGCCGACCGGGCGACTCCCCATCCCCCGACACCCCGTCGTCCGGTCAGATAAGCCTGAGTTGAGGCAACAACTTACGGACCCCAAGCGGCGTATTTGCTTGGGGTCTTTCTTTTTGCGACTTCTCGCTTTGGCTTTGCCGTTAGCGCCGCGTCAGATCCTCAAGCATGCTTGCGGCAACCGCCAGTTTCGAGACCGTTAGGCCGGAACTCGCCATTGCACCGATCGCCGATCGCACTCGATCGACCTCGGCCCTGTGCTTCGCTGCCCAGGCCTCAACGGCGGGGGCGCCCCAAATTCCAGCCTCCAGAACGGCGGCCGTAAGCTTGCGCTCGGCATCGCCGATCACGTCGCGAGCGCGATCAAGTGCCAGGCGATCGAAGTAATCCGCCGCCGGGATCTCGGCGCCGGCTAAACGCTCAATGCCGAAGAATGCCGCCACGGCGAAATAGGTCGCCGCCACCCGATTGACCGGATTGCGGCTGCGGTCGGCGACCAGCACGATGTCGGGCGCGGCAACGAGCGCACGAAGGTCGGCAAAGCGCGCGGCAATCGCATCGGCCAAGCCGGCGGCCATGAGTTCCTGCCGGCGCGCTTCGCGTGCCGTTCGCAGATCCGGTGACAGCGACTCATCCAGCGCCGCGCTGACCGCGGCAATGCCATCCCGATAATGCATGACGACTTCGGCCAATCCTTTGGAAAGGTCGACCGCGCGCAAAAACCAGACCAGCCGGTCCAGCAACAGATTCTGCACCTCGATGTAGAGAGCGAGCTGCAGCTTTCCGGAAACCTTGTTGTCGAGATCGTCGATCGCGGCGTTCACAGCCGTGAGTTCATAACTGTCCCGGGTCGCGGCGAAGGCTGAGGCGATCGCAGCCGGCGCGACGCCGGTCTGGTCGGCGATCCGCACGATCAGCGATGGGCCGCCGCGATTGATCATGGAATTGGCGAGCTGGGTCGCGATGATTTCCCGGCGCAAGCGGTGATGCTCAAGCGCATCGGGA
>Ga0207693_10002444_pt1 | contig 16136 bp, 11 predicted proteins | sample LARL81metaG_FD_184347 | JGI IMG/M metagenome (GOLD analysis project Ga0207693, IMG submission 184347) | Corn, switchgrass and miscanthus rhizosphere microbial communities from Kellogg Biological Station, Michigan, USA - LAR L8-1 metaG... | ecosystem: Host-associated > Plants > Roots >...
AGATAGGGCGAATCTCCATCGCCGAGCACCGGTGCTTTGGGAAACTCCACGCTGATCGGGAAGGGCTTGACGACCGTGCGGTGCCCGGCGCGATTCACCGCAAAGTGTTCCCAATCGATGCGCGATTCGAGGGTTCGATCAACTGTGTCCAGGAAGTTCGTGCAGTGAGCTTGCACGTGGAACCCAACCAAATCGGCTCCCAGCATTCCGTTCAGCAGTTCAGATTGCCATGGGCAAATTCCAAAAGTTTCCGAGCTTGGCCACGGAATGTGCCAGAAGATAGCAATCCGAGCGTCGGGACGTTCCTTCTTGATCAGTCGCGGGAGCAACGCAAAGTGGTAATCTTGCACGAGTACTACCGGAGAGTCGGTCCCCGACATCTCCTCCAAGATTGCCCTCGCGAACTTTTGGTTTGCTGCTTCGTAACATTCCCAATCAGGCGCGCGGAAGATGGGTCGCGTATGAGCAACGTGACACAGTGGCCAAAGGCCTTCGTTGGCGAAGCCGTAGTAATAGCCTTCTTCTTCATGCTTGGTGAGCCAGACCCGGCGCAGTGTGTACCGTGGTTCTTCAGGAGGAACGGCGAGGCGGTCATGCCGGTCAACGGTCTCACGATCGGCGTCGCCACTACCGTGTGCTACCCATGTTCCGTCACAAGCGCAAAGTATCGGCTGCAGCGCCGTCACTAGTCCACTTGCCGGCACAATAACCTGAATTGATTTCCCTTGACGGACGTGGCTGTACGGTTCCCGGTTTGAAACGACGAAAAGCCGGTTGGACCCCAATTTATTTCGCACATGCACAGACAACCGCTCTGCAGTCCACAACGACTCGCCAGCTTCGCGCAATTGCGCTTCTCTCTCCGCTGCTGAGCGTGCCGCTGTGAGACTCTCGGCAAAAGTGGTCATCTCCTTCGCCAAAGGACGCAGCACTCCCAAATCTGTAATAGCTGGGGTTTTGGCGGATCCTTCGGTTCGCAAAGCACGCATCCACTGTGCCGCTCGCGCTACGGGCCCCGCAATGCTCCAGCGGATGATTAGTACGGTGATGACTACGATAAGGAGAACTTGCACGAGTACACGGACAATCGTTTCTCGCCAGACACGCCTTACTTGGGCATCAATGTAACTGGCGTCCTGAGCGATAAGGAGCGTCCCCACGAGCTCATTCCCCTGCTGCAAAGGCAGCAAGTAGGCGTGCAAAGACTCCCGATTCGGCAGACCGATGTATCTGCTGTGAGTGTGGCTTTCTGCCATCGCACGGGCGAGAGCAGCAGGTGGAATCTGTAAGCGATCCGCGAGACCCGAGGACTCCGCAATCGGCTGAAGGTCCTGGGCGAGCACGGCGACTCCGGCCAAATGCTCCCGATTACTGAAGCGCTGAACAATGTCTTGAAGGTTCTTGACGGACTGTTTATCGAGCTCGGCTTCTACACTTCCAGCTAAACTCTCCGATAACATGGCCGCCCTGCGCTCCAGCTCTTTGCGAAGATTACGTTTTTCGCCATTGACCTGGTAATACGAGGAGAGAAGCGAGACCAGCGCGACCGCCAGAATAAGGGAGGCTATCAATTTAACGCTGAGAAATCGCATCCGTACTCCAAAGGCGGAAAAACTCTGATTGTGCTCAGGACCTCGATAACTCTACGCTAAAACGCCACGGTCCGACGGCCGACGCAGTGTGTCATTCGTCGGCGGAAGCCAAATGTGCAAATCGGCGATGCACTGCTCAAGTCTAAGGCGCGCGAGTTCACCGGCTTCGGCGAAGACTCTCTCGTCGTGCCTAGTCAATTTCGCCGTCATTTTGCGCGATGGGAAGCTGGGAAAGGGGAATTTCATTGTAGTGATCCTTCGTGTCCGAAGAATGGCACAACAACTTGAGAAATATCGCGTCGAAAAGTCGACCACAGAAACGAAGGTAACCCTGGTAAGCGTGCTTGCCAAATAGTCAATGAGTGCTATCGAGAGTGGCTGTTGAAAAACTCTTGCTCACGAAATCGACAAAAATAAAATTGCGTCAGGATGCACTATAAGCGATCTTCTCCGGTTCGCAAGACATTTCCTGTCCCCCAAACTTTGGCCATTTGAGACGAACATCGAGTTTTCAACACCCCTCGCGATAACACTCAAAAATGCTTACGGTTTTCTGCCAATCCCACAAATCCATCCCCTGATGTGTTCCTCGAACACCTCAATATCCGAGTAGTCAGCTTGGGCAAAAAGTTCGCGGTGCCCAGCGACATCCAAGCGCGTCATGCCTGTTCGCGAGGCGTATTTCTCGCATAACTTTGCCATCTTCGTGTTCGCTCCTCTTTACGCTTGCGCGATATGAGACTGCAACGCGCCGTCGTCAAGCAGATCGAAGACGAGGTGAAAACAGTCACTCCAGCAAGCCATTCGCGCTTGACCCCCGAACCCTAGACCTGCTGAAGCAGCACAAGCAGAACAGTGTTTTTGCCGCGCCGGGAGATTGGGTCTTCGCGTCACCGGAAAAGCATGGCAAGCTGTCACGGAGCTACACGTCGTTTTGGGAGAAACTAGGACGTGCGTGTCAGGACACCGGCATCAGGCACATTTCTCTGCACAGCTTGCGGCACAGCTATCGTGCGTGGCTTGATGAGTTGGGCACGCCGATTACTGTGCAGCAACGCGCCATGCGACACGGAGACATCCGCGTAACGATGAACTACGGGGACACGGTTGGGGATGGCTTGCGGGAAGCCTCAGCGAGCGAAGGTTGCTGCTAGAGCGATACCGCAGCAATAACGGCATGTAAACGGCATCGAGCAATATCTAAGCCGTTCAAAAATTGGGGTGGGAGACGGGAATCGAACCCGCAACGTCCGGAGCCACAGTCCGGTGCTCTGCCGATTGAGCTACTCCCACCAGATTTCTTGATTATAACGGCTTCGGCCGTAGGCGTCAGCGCCACCAGGAGAGCCAAGGCCGGAGAGCGCTGTGCCGTTTTTCTCCTGTTGTATAATCCTCGGCACTGTCGTTCAACTCACCTTTAAGTCACCAGGAGTTTCAGCATGGCAACCGCCACAATGCCACGAAACATTGCGCCTTTCATCGGCCGGCGCACAGACAATTACTTCTTTTCCGGTATGGCACTGCTGCTGCTTGCAACAGTTGTCGTCGGATTCGCGCGCACTTATTTCCTTGCCGGAGTTTTCCGCGCGCCTTTACCCAGTGTTCTGGTTCATGTCCACGGAGCCCTGTTCTTCTGCTGGATTCTTCTTCTGATCACGCAAGTGTCCCTGGTCTCGGCAGGGCGCGTGGACATTCATCGCAAACTGGGCTTGGCAGGATTTGGGCTCGCGTGCGCGATGGTCGTTATCGGCACACTTACCGCGAGCAAGCTGCTGGCGCGCAATGTTTCACCGATTCCAGCCTTCGATGCCAAGACGTTTTACGCAATTCCAATGGCCGACATGGTGGTGTTCGCGACGTTGATTTTTTTCGCGTGGCGTTACCGCTCGAATTCCGCAGCCCACAAGCGCCTCGTTCTAATCGCGACCATTGCGCTTATGGATGCCCCCACAGGCCGGCCGCCGTTTGCTGCGATCACCAACCATCAATATCTGGATTCCATCTTTTGTGTCGCTTTTCTGCTGCTCCTCGTCGGCTACGATGTTTGGTCGAGGCACAAGGTGCATCGCGCGACGATTCTTGGTGGCCTGCTGATGGTCATCATTTATCTGGCGCGGGTGCCAATCGGGATGAGTGCGGGCTGGCACAGCTTTGCGACCTGGGCGCAAAATCTGGCGCACAGCGCTTAAGTATTACAGAGGTAGATCTGAAAGGGCACGGCTTGAGCCGTGCCGTAAAATCCCGTGAGATGAGTTACGGCGCTGCTGGAAGTCGCGACCATTCAAAGAGGTCTTGTTTCGAATGAAACAAGAATCAACAATCCAAAAGTCTAAGAGCTGAACAAACGTTTACACCCTTCCTACGCCTACATACTCGAATCCCATCGCCCGTAGGCGTGAGGAATCAAGGATGTTCTTGGTGTCGACGATGAGCGGGCGACGCAACAGGGTCTTGATCTTTCCGAAATCGAGTGCGCGGAACTCTGGCCAGCCGGTGCCAACCACCAGGACTTCAGCGCCTTCGGCGACCGCATAAGGCGTCTCGCAATAGTGCACGGTGCCATTTAACTCGAGCTTAGCGTCGGGAATCGCAACTGGATCATAGGCCCGCACGCGCGCGCCGCGGGCTACCAGTCCCTGCGCAAGTTGGATCGAGGCCGATCCCGCGACGGAATTGGTATTGGGCTTGAATGCGAGGCCCAGAATTCCCACGTCCTTGTTCTGGAGGGACTTCAAGCAGGCAGAGATCTTGTCTGCCATTCCTTCTGCCAGAGAATGATTCACTTCGCGGGCCGCCAACAGTATCTTCAACTGGACGTGGTTCTGTTCGGCAAGCCGGGAGAGCGAATCCATGTCGGACTGCGCAAACAGTCCGCCCATGCCCGCGCCAGCCTGCAGGCAACGTGGTCCGATTTTCTTGTCCAAGCCGAGAGCCAGCGAAAGATGCACAGCATCAGCATTGACTTTCTCGCACAATCCAGCGAGTTCATTAATGAACGAGATCTTGGTGGCTACGAATGCGGTCGCCGATTCGCGAACCAATTCCGCAGTCGCATGATTGGTCACGATGACCGGCACCCCTCGCATGACCAGCGGGTGGAAAATCTGTTTGATGGCGGCCACGGCATCGCTTGAAGCCGTTCCTAAAATGATCCGGTCTGGCCAATTGAAATCTTCCACCGCGCAGCCGGCGGTAAAGAACATCGGCTGCGAAACGATGATCGCTTTCAGTCCGGCATCCTGCAATTTCTTCTCAAGTGCCGCGCCCGTTCCAACCGCAACCGGAGTCACAATTGAAAGAATCGGAGGCTTGGGCACAGCCTTGGAGATGCGAAGAACCAGATCGGCGAGGTGCTGCGGGGTGTCTTCCGCAAGAAAAATTACCGCTGACTTTCGCGCGAAGGCTTCCACGTCCGTCGAATAGGCGAGCCGCCCGGAGCGTACATTGCGCTTGATGACCTCTGCCAGGTTCTTCTCATGGAAAGGCACCTTGCCTTGCGCCATTTCCACCATACGAGAGCTATCGGGGTGACAACAGGTAATTGGGGTACCAAAATCGGCCAAACAAGCTGAAATCACGGTCCCCAGATAGCCGGCTCCGTAGACACCTATCTGCATTCACTCCTCCGCAAATGGATACCGAAGCTGGCCGGGGATGTCCAACTCCCAATCCTTTATTTACGCTGTGAACGGCAGAATGGGCAGAGTACGGGAGGGACATGCCCTCGCAGGAAAAGGTACAGGGTAAGGGCCGGTAATCGAACAAGGTAATCGGGTGGCAATCGCGCCCAGAATTACCCCTGTTTCTAAGTAGAACACCTGAGAAATCGGCAACTTTTTTGCCTCATTCGCAAAAACTGCTTTTCCGGATCAGAAATGCAGGTGATACTCACATCACCCACTCAGGATTCCTATCACTGCGCCTTCGCGCAGGACCAGCCCGTCCAGAGCCGGGTCTCATCGCTGGAGGTTGTCTTTATTTATGCGCCAAGTGCGCCGCCTACTCGTCGCCTTTGTTTGGCTGCTCTTCACCGCCACAGCCACACTGGCTCAAACTGCTGGTAAAGGATCGGTCACGATCACTGGGTCTTTGCAGGGCCCGATTTATCCTTGCGGGAACTCATCCTGCCCTACTTACGACTCAGGACAAATCGCGATCACTGTCAACGGGTTCACGGCGACGGCCAGCTACAGCCACTCCGCAGGACAACGAAACGCGAATCAGCTGGCAAATGCGCTGTCCACATCGCTGAATGCTCCGTCCTCGCCTGTAGTCGCCAGCGTCTCAAAATCGAAGATCAGCTTGACCAGCAAGTTGACCGGGACGGCCTCCAATTATCCGCTGTCTGCTTCAGTTACCCATAGCAGTTCGTTCGCAAATGCTTCGTTCACTGCGACGGTTTCCGGTCCAACGCTGACTGGCGGAACAGGCGGCCCGGTTTCGGTCTCGACCCTGGTTCAGCAAATGTCCAACAACACCAGCGCTTGCTCATCGTCGAGCGACCCGGGCGGAAACCGCTCCTATTGTTCCGCGTTTTTCAATGGCTTCAACGCAAATCCAAACGACACGGCCGCGGAGACGCTCATTCCCGATTCGCCCGCAGGCCACGTTTCCAATATCAGCATTAAACAGCTAATGTATCCGGGCTGGAGCGGACAGCTCATCTGCGAATACCAGCCGTGGTTCGGCCTGAGCAGTCACAATAGCGTCGGCTACAACGAAAACAACTCTGCCACGGTCGCTGCGCAAGACTCGTTCATGATTGCCGAAGGCTGCGATATCAATCTGATCGATTTCTATGGCGCCCTCAGCTCCGGCCAGAGCTTTAATTTGGCGACTACCAACGCGATTTTCGCCGATCTGAATGGCCGCTCGGGGTACCCGTTGAAATTCGGGATCATGGAAGATAAGGGCGCGCTCAGCGCAACCTGTCCGACTTCAAATCAAATTGAAAGCACGACGGTGACCTGTCTCCAAAACGCCCTGATCAGCGAGATGGACTACATCAACTCGCATTATGCGAATAGCGGAGTCTATTTCACCGACGCCGGCCATCCCGTGATTTTCACTTTCATACCAAAAACCGTGTGGCCGATTCTTACTTCGACAGATTGGGATACCGTCTGGTCCACCGTGAAGGCGCATACCGACGCGTATACGACGAGCTTCAAGTATGTCTTCGAGTTTGGCTCATTCACTGCGGCTTCTTACGACAACGGACGCTACGGCTGGCCGCAGCCTTCCGCCTACAGCTCGACTCAGCAATTTTGGTGGGGTTCGGGCACGAACTCTTCTCCCACCTACCTGGATACGCTTTACAGCACCGGCTTAACCCATCCATCGCAGCTCACAGTTGGGGTGCTGTACAAAGGCTTCGATGACACCAATGCCTCGTGGAGCGGTAACAGAGTGATAGCCGAGCAGTGCGGCCAGGTGCTGCTGAAAACCGCCAATGAAATGGCTAAATATTTTGGCGGCTCGAATCCGCAGATCCCTTACGTTCAGCTTGCAACCTGGAACGACTACGAAGAAGGCACTGCGATCGAGGACGGCATCGACAACTGCTATACCGTGAACGCGTCGCTTTCCGGTAGCCAGCTGACCTGGTCGCTGGTGAGTTCTGATTCAACCTACGCTTCACCTTCGACGATTCATCACCTCAATGTCTATTATGCCGATTCCTCGGGAAACCTCTATTCCGCGGCTTCGAACCTCCCGGTAACAACGGCGAGCTTCGATCTTTCAACCGTCGTTCCGTTCGGCACCTGGAATGTCTATGTGGAAATGGTGGGCCAGCCGCTGATCATCAACCGCATGTCCAACCCGGTCACCTACATCCACTGACCGCGACTGGGATGAACTCCCGAGTCAAAAAAGAAGAACGGCACAGGCGCTGCGGAGTTATAATTTGCTCCCGTCTTCGTCAGTTGGGAGAATTATTTCGGGGGGCCGTATGCCCGAGGCTGATTGGCAAGTCTTGTACAGGGCTGCATTGAGCGAGTCGGATCCGAGAAGGCTTTATAGCAGGATAGAGGCAGCACGGCGAGCGATCCACGACCGGTTAGATCAGCTCGAAGGCGTTGGTGACACTCGAGAACGTGAGCAGCTGGATCGCGCGCTTCATGCTCTGTTCACGCTGCCAGGCCGAAAACGAACTGCTTAGCCTTTGTCGCGAGGTGTCCGCTGGCGCGGTTCGTCGAGCCATATACCTGCCCAGGCTTAATCCAAGTCCCAGCTTCTGCTAGTGCTGTGTCCCCTGCACTCCCGCAGGTTCGAGTTCCTCTGGAGGTTTGAGCGCTCGAAACGACCTGAACAGCAGCAGGTCATACAAGATCTTTGCGCTTCCGCCCAGCAATAAAGGAGCAGAGAACGAGAAATTCTGCATAGAAAAGCCAGCGACGGAAGAACCAATCGCCCAAAAGACATTGCGTGCCAGATTCGTGAAGCTGCTCACGACCGTCCGCTCACTGGGCCTGACAACCGCAGCGACATAAGATTGCCGGGTGGGGACGTCCATTTCTACCAGGGCTTCCCGGCAGAAGAAGAAAACAATTGCCCATTTGACCGAGGGCGCAAAAGGAACCGCCATCAGAAATAAGCTGGATGGTAAGTGGGTGAAGACCATCGTATTCAAAAGGCCAATCCGCCGGGCCAGCCAGGCCGCGACCAAGTGTGATCCCGCGTTCAGCAGGTGCACGAAAAAGAACACAAGTCCGAGGTCATGCTCGGCGATCCCAAAGCGCCGAAAGAACCAGTACGAAACCAGAGCATCGGTGAGAAAACCGCCACCGAAGGCATCGAGCGAGAAAAGAGCAGTTAATTTAGCGATGATGCGCTTGCTTTCAGGCGCAATTCTTTGAGCTTTGAGGCCAGGCGTTGGGCCGTCAACTTCAATCGCGGGAGATAGAAACCAATAAAGTGCAGCGATCAACACCGATATGGCAGCAAATCCCAGGAAAACCAATTTGTAGGCTGCAAAAAGCCCCATCCCGAAGTGCTGCTGAATAAGCAGTGGCAGCCCCGCAGCCAATGCGCCCAGCGAGCCTCCGCCATCGATGAGCAGGTTATAAACCGCAAGAACCCATGTCCTTCTGCTATCCGGAACCAAGGAGGGAATAACCGCTTGCTCAAGCGCGTAAGAAGCGGACCGGTCGGTGCCGGTCGCGTTCAGCATTCCTACGAACACCAGCAGCAGGAGCAGGCGTGGTCCCGGGGTAAGCGCCAAACCCAGCCCGCCCAACGAAGTCAAAATCGTGAGAATGATGAGGGAACACCTGCGGCCCAATCGGTCTGCAGCGAAACCGACCACGCTGGTAGCCACAGCTGAGCCGGCAAGCCCACAGGCAATGAAAGTGCCAACGAAAAGCGGACTGTATCCTTGACGGGAAAGATAGATTCCTAGAACAACACCCAAGAGCGCCGTCCCAAACGAACGCAGGAACCCAGCCACACTGATGAGCGAGAGATCGCGATTATGATGTGGCCAGGGCACGACACCCATTCTGCCCTATGTTTCTGAAATTCGGGAGCTCCCCGGCTCTACGGTTCTCCTCGTCTGCGTTTATCAGAGTTTTTGCGCCGTCAGCACAGGTAAGCAAACCCGTACGGGTCAACTCGCATCTGAGAATCGGCTCACCATGTCTAGGGTGAGCTGCAACTGGCGAAGTTGACGCGGCACAAACGATCCTCGTAAAAATACGAAGCTCCGCTAGGTCTGCGATGTTCAAGACTTGAACATGGACCTCCAGGCAGCGCAGTACGCCCCTAGCGGGTGAGCAGAGTTTATGTCGACCACTGAATTGATGCACCCTTCCGATCTCCAGGCACCGCAGGCAGATACTGCCGACGCTCACAGGGTACAGTTCTATAACGACGAACCTTTCCTGGTAAATTCCGTGGCGCGTCATCTCTCAACCTCTCTGCGCAATGGGGGTTCAGCGATTGTGCTGGCCACCAAAGACCATCGCGGGCAGATTCTTCAAGAGCTTGCGAAACTTGAAATTCCAGCCGCTGCCCTCATGCACCGCTTCATCGCGCTGGAAGCCAGTGAGGCACTCTCCAGATTCATGGGTGGCGATGGGCCCGATCCCGCTCGCTTCAAGTCTTTAATGGCAGATCTCCTGGAAGCTGCTCAAGGGCCCGTTAGTTCTTTTGCCAGTCCAGTTGCAGCGTTTGGCGAGATGGTCGCCGTGCTCTGGGCCGAAGGCAAACTGGAAGCGGCGGTCCAACTCGAGCAACTGTGGAGCGATTTCACTCGCACTCATAAGTTGTCGCTGCTCTGTGCTTACCCGCTCGCTTATTTCTCACGTACTGAGGATCGTGGCCTGTTTTTGCAGATATGTGCTGAACACTCTTCCGTAGGGCCGGCCGATCATTTCGCAACCCTGGCCGCCGAAGACCAGCAGATGCGTGAAATTGCCGATCTTCAACAAAGAGCGCAGTCATTGGCATTGGAAGTCGCTGCAAGAAGAATCGCGGAAGAGAAGCTACGGACCGCGCAAGTAGAACTGGAAAGCCTTGTAGAACAGCGCACGTCGGCGTTGCGAAAATTGTCGCTCCAGGTGCTCAAGTTGCAGGATCTCGAGCGGCGGCGGATTGCGCGTGAGCTCCACGACTCCCTCGGACAGGAGTTTGTCGGTCTGCGTGTGAACCTCGATCTTGCGAGGCGGGTCCCTCACGACCCGGAACCCTGGAAGCAGTGCGATTTGCTGTTGGGGCGCTGTATCGATGAAGTACGCACCCTTTCGTATTTATTGCACCCCCCGATGATCGAGGATGCCGGATTCATCTCGGCCGCGGAATGGTACATCGAAGATTTTTGCCGCCGTAGCGGCATGCACATCGAGTTTTCCAGGTCGGGCGAGGTAGGCAGATTGCCGGATTACCTCAAGCTGGTGTTGTTCCGTGTTCTTCAAGAAGCTCTCCTGAACGTTTACCGCCACGCCCGAGCCACAACGGGACAAGTGCGGGTGCAACGTTCCGCCGAGTCCGTAATTCTTGAAATCAGTGACAACGGAATTGGAATTCCCAAGGAGAAACTTGCCCGCTTTAATCGTAACGGCACCGGGATGGGCGTCGGCCTCACAGGAATGCGTGAAAGAATTCGTGACCTGGGCGGACGCTTTGAGGTGAAATCCGGCGCCGACGGCACGCTGCTGCGAATTTCTGTGCCCTCATCTCGGAAGGCTTGAGCGCTCTTCTATTCACGCCATCCGTATCGCGGGACTTCTCCCCGGTACTCTCTCGCTCTCAACCCCGATCTTTGACGTTGTACTATCCGTAAATCACAATTATTCGTGGATCTTGCACTTTGAGGAAACCGGAGATCGTCCATGCGATGTGGTGCACTAGCGGTTGCAATGTTGGCCTCGATTTTCTCAATTTCAGCGCGCAGCGCCAATCTCATTCCGAATACCGGCCAGGAAATTACTCCTACAGCACCGACAGGTGCTCGATTTGAGCCTCTCAATCCCGACTTGGCCGATAATCCCCAGTACTTGGCCGGTCAGGCCGTAACCAGCGTTGTCAGCCCAGACGGCAAGACCATGCTTGTACTGACTAGCGGTTACAACTTGCTGGATTCGTCCTCAGGTTCTCGCATCCCGGCCGACTCCACACAGTTTGTTTTTGTTTACGACATCTCCGGCAACGCACCCGCGAAGCGGCAGGTCATCCAGGTTCCCAATACTTACAGTGGCATAGTCTTCGATCCCACAGGAACAACGTTTTATGTGACCGGAGGGGTTGATGATAGCGTCCACGCCTATTCACTCGGACAGAACGGCCGTTGGACTGAGCAAGCAGGCAGCCCGATCTCGCTCGGCCACGGGGGAGTTGGTGTAGGGCTGTCAGTTCCGCCGCAAGCCGCCGGGATCGCAATCACACGTAATGCTTCGAAGCTGGTGGTGGCGAATTATTACAACGACTCCATCAGCGTTCTCACTAGAAACGAAGCTGGATGGCGCGTTTCCAGCGAACTTGATCTTCGCCCGGGCAAAGAAGATCCCAAGAAGTCGGGGGTTCCGGGAGGAGAATATCCGCTTTGGGTGGCGATCAAAGGAAATGACAAGGTGTACGTCTCCAGCATTCGTGATCGCGAAATCGTAGTGGTCAACATCGGGGGAACTCCTCGCGTAATTGCTCGCATACGTGTTCCCGGACAGCCGAACCGCATGGTCCTGAACCGCGCGCAGACTCTTCTCTACGTGGCGCAGGACAATACTGATTCTGTCGGCGTGATTAACACCCGCTCCGATCGCCTGCTCGAGAATATTTCGGTCACTGCTCCCGCCGGCCTACTGCCGAATTCGAGATCAAAATTCAAAGGCAATAACACCAATAGCGTGACACTATCGACAGACGAGAAATTGCTCTACATCACTAACGGCTGGATGAATGACGTTGCGGTAGTGCAACTCAGTTCCCTTCCCGGTCAAAGCCACGTAGTTGGACTCATCCCGACTGGCTGGTATCCCAATTCCATCAGTTTTAGTTCCGACGGAAAATTTGCCTACGTTGTGAACGGCAAGTCACCCACCGGTCCCAACCCTGGCAACTGCGAAGCGAAGAAGGAGAAGCCCAATTCTCCGTGCGGGACAGCCAATCAATACAATTTGCAGCTGATAAAAGCCGGGCTGCAAAGCTTTCCCACGCCGACCAGTGGAGAGTTGCAGGTGCTTACCCAGCAGGTCGCGATCAACAATCACTTCAAGAGACGCTTGAGCCAGGCAGACGCGGTCAAGCTTGCTTTCTTACGCGCGCACATAAAGCACGTAATCTACATCATTAAAGAGAACCGTACATACGATCAGGTGCTGGGCGATCTGGAAGTCGGAAACGGTGACCCGGCCCTCACCGAATTCCCAGAGGCCACCACACCCAACCACCACAAACTGGCGCGGGACTTTGTCACGCTCGACAATTTTTATTGCACGAGCGAAGTCAGCTACGACGGCTGGTCGTGGTCGACCTCGGCGCGGGCGCCGGACGTGGTAGAAAAACAGCTTACCGTCAACTACGCCAAGCGGGGCTTAAGCTACGATTCGGAAGGCACTAATCGCGATATCAATGTTGCAATTGACTCGCTTAGTGAACGTCGCAAGGCCAACCCGCTTACTCCAGACGATCCCGACGATCTTCCCGGAACCAAAAACGTTGCGGCTCCGGACGCGCCCGATGGAGAGAACGGCACCGGCTACCTATGGAATGCCGCTCTGCGCAAGGGACTCACTGTCCGCAACTATGGCTTCTTCATTGATCTTTCGCGCTACAGCGTACGCCCTGAATCCTCTCAGTATCAGATACCGCTGCTCCTCGATCCATCCGCCACTGGGACCCAGGTTTCTTATCCGGCAGATCCAGCCTTGGCGAAGAGAACGGACATTTATTTTCGTAGCTTCGATAATGCCTTTCCTGATTTCTACCGTTACAAGGAATGGGCGCGGGAATTTGACAGCAAATTCGCAAAAGCAGGTCTTCCCAACCTGTCACTGGTTCGCTTCATGCACGACCACACCGGATCGTTCAGTGAAGCGATTCTTGGCGTGAACACACCTGAGTTGCAGGTAGCCGACGACGACTATGCTGTGGGCCTGCTGATCGAAAAGATCGCCAACAGCCACTATAAGGACGACACTCTGGTCTTCGTGATCGAAGACGATTCCCAGGACGGCGCCGACCATGTCGATTCGCACCGTAGCGTCGCTTATGTGATTGGGCCTTACGTTAAACACAAAGCGATCGTTTCCACTCCCTACACCACCATCAGCATGCTGCGGACCATAGAAGAAGTTCTCGGAATCGGCAGCATGAATCTGAATGACTCGGCGGCCACCCCCATGACCGCGGTTTTTGATCTCAAGCAAAAAGACTGGGCTTACAAAGCGGTCGCTTCTGATCTGCTGGCAGGAACGCAGCTTCCCATCCCTAAGGCGAGCGGCAGGCCGGTCCCCCGACCAACTCATGACGCAGCTTACTGGGCTGCTGCAACTCGGGGCATGGACTTCTCGGTGGAGGACCGAGTCGACCCTCGCGGATTTAATCAGATCTTGTGGCGGGGAATGATGGGTGCGAAGCCCTATCCGTCAACTTCAAATGGCCTTGACTTGAGCCGGAATCGAGAGGAATTGCTGCAAAGATACCGAGACCTGCACGACTAAGTCTCCTGCGATTGCGCCACGACAGCAGTGCGGTGGGCGCAACATCGAAAGTTACAAACCACTGACATTCCAGGGTGCATCCAAGCTGGAATGTTTCGCCAGTTGCTCAGCGTTTGCATTCTCGCGGGCCTGCTTTGCGCGCAGGAGCCGACCCCGACGGGCGGCCGAGTACGTGCGGAGATGCGGAACGTCTTCTACCATTTCACCGATTCCATCGCGGTACACATTGTCAATCTGCAGGGAGATCTGGTCCCGGTCGGCAAAGAAGGACTGCCGATCTTCGATGATCCCAATTCATTCATCCTGGAAGTAAATACCGCCGAACTCACCATCAGCACCGCCGCACTGACCAATCTGATGAACCAGTACGCCTTCGCAGCGAAGGATGCTCCCATCAAAGCCATTCGCATATCGACTGACAATGGCAAGCTCAAGATGCGTGGCCGGCTGCGTTCCGGGGACGTCCCGTTTGAGAGTGAAGGTTCGCTGGCAGTGACTGCCGAGGGCGAAATTCGGGTGCATAGCGAAAAGATTAAAGCGGCACACTTGCCGCTCAAGGGGCTAATGGATCTGCTGGGAGCGAGCATCGCGCAACTGATCGATACCCGAAAAGTCCGCGGGGTGCGCGTAGAAAAAGATGACCTGATCCTCACTCCGGCGGAACTGTTTCCTCCGCCACACATTCATGGGAAGCTTAGGTCCATCACGGTGCGAGGAGATGAGATCGTCCTGGAATATGGCCGCGCAGCCTCGCCCATGCTCAAGATCTCCGGAAACTATATGGCCTACCGCGGTTCGCAACTTCGCTTCGGAAAACTCACGATGTCGGATACCGACCTGACTCTGATTGATCTCGACCCGCAGGACACCTTCGACTTCTACCTCGAGCACTATCGCGCACAACTCTCGGCGGGATACACCAAAATCACGCCCAGCTTTGGTTTGCGGTCATACTTTCGCGATTACAACAAGCTCCACAGCCGGCAGGCGAACAGGTCGCAATGAAGGTGCGCCGTCGCGAACAAAATCCCGCCCGATTGCCTTGGGCGGGAATTCAGATCGCATTCAGATGAAACTGCTTAGTCGCGCTCGCAAGTGACTGCATTGTTCCAATCTACAAACGCGCCCTGTGGATTGTCGCGCCACGCCCAAACGTGCAGCTCGAAAAACGGATCGAGATTGAAGCGGTTGGGCGCACCGACGAACTGGAAGTCCTGTCCTTCAAGCACCGGAGGCGTGTTGTTGTGGTTCTTCAGCCAGGTGGCCGCGTCCACAATGAACTCCACGCCCACCAGTCTGCGCTTGTCGCCCACCGGTTCGTAGATCAGCGCTTCGGGACGCGTTACATCGATCTCGCCGTCGCCCACGAACGCGCCGTTCACGTAATGAATGCCCATCGCGCCGTGGTCCGGACCACTGACACAGCCGAATGCTGGCCCGTATCCCGCTGGGCCGGCGTTGTTCACATCCAGAAACTGCTGAGTTGCGTTGCGGACATCCTGGACCAATTGGGCCGGCGGATTATGCTCGTGGCCGGACATTTGCCCAAACAGCGGCGCGGTCATTACCAACGTGCTGAAAAGCGTCACGCGTAACATCCCCGCCATTGACTTCAGAACACACATCGAGCTTCGTATCGTCATTGTCGTTTCCTCTTAGGTTTTGATTTGTGCTTCGGTCTTCCTGCCGGTCTACTAGGCCCCGGTTGTTGGGTCGATCGTCTTTCCGATTTCGGTTATTTTTGCCGCCGGAAACCCGCTCAACTCGGCGTGCATTCGGATGATTGCTTCATCCTTGGCCAGGTACACGCAGAACATCTTGTCAGCGGTGAGAAGAGATTCTTGCCACTGAATCTCCGGCCCAAGCTGCTCCAGCACTCGGTTGGATTTGGCTGCGGCTTGCCGGAGTTGTTCTGCCTGTAGACTTCCAACCCTCGAAATCTCTCGCTCGATTACGTATTTCTTCATAGCTGCCCCCTTTCGAGATATTCGGTTATCTACGAGTAACTTTTTGGCAAGAACTCTTGCTCTTGCGACTACATTCGTTGCGTGGTCACCGACACCGGAACTCCGTTCGTTATGGAATCGAACACCGGAGAGTGCCCGGTCCCGAGTTCCACAATCTCCTGCAACTTCTCATCGGGCGCGGCAGCCTTAATCTTGAAGTTGACGCGGATGCCCTGGTACCCCTTGCGCACGTTCCGATCCAGATCGAGAAATCCGTGCAGGTCGATATCACCTTCGAAGGAAGACTCCACGGCTTCGATCTCAATTCCTCGTGCTGCCGCGTGATAGACCATCGACGTGGTCACGCATGCCGCCAGCGCGTGAAGCAGATACTCGACCGGATTGGCGGCCTCGTCCTTGCCCAACAGGACCGCGGGTTC
>Ga0207693_10002445_pt1 | contig 16134 bp, 16 predicted proteins | sample LARL81metaG_FD_184347 | JGI IMG/M metagenome (GOLD analysis project Ga0207693, IMG submission 184347) | Corn, switchgrass and miscanthus rhizosphere microbial communities from Kellogg Biological Station, Michigan, USA - LAR L8-1 metaG... | ecosystem: Host-associated > Plants > Roots >...
ACGGGACGTATATTCGAATGTCGAGATATCGGACGAGGTCCTGGCGCGGTTTTGACCCGGCCGCGGCGGCGGCACGCGTCAGGCCCGTGGCCAACGTGCGCATCCTCGGGCTCGACCCGGGGTCGCGCCGCACCGGGTTTGGGCTGATCGAGAGCCGCGGCACGACCCTCGTGGCCATCGCGCACGGCTGCCTGAACGTGGCGCACGCCACTCCGGCGGCGCGCCTGCGCCTGATTTTCGAGGGGTTGCAGGCCCTGCTGTCCGAGCACGCACCCGCGGAAGTGGCCGTGGAGCGCGTGTTCGTCAGCCGCAACGTCGATAGTGCGCTGAAGCTCGGACAGGCACGCGGGGCGGCGCTGTGTGCCATCCCCCAGGGGGTGCCGGTGTTCGAATACGCGCCGCGCGCGATCAAGCTCGCCGTGGTGGGCAGCGGCGCGGCCGAGAAATTTCAGGTGGCCCACATGATCCGCACGCTGCTCGCGCTCAGCGAGCGCCCGGGTGCCGATGCCGCCGACGCGCTCGCGGTGGCGGTGTGCCACGCGCACGCCCGCACCCTGGCGGTGCTCGCCGCGCAGGTCACCGCGCGCGTGTCACACGGTGAGCGATGATCGGCTCACTGCGGGGCCGTATCTCCTCGAAGCTCCCGCCGCAGCTGACCGTCGAGGTCGGCGGCATCGGCTATGAGCTGGAGGCGCCGATGTCCACCTTCTTCCACCTGCCCGCCGTGGGCGCGGAAGTGCAGCTGCTGACGCACCTGGTGGTGCGCGAGGACGCCCACGTCCTCTACGGCTTTGGCAGCGAGGACGAACGGCGGCTGTTCCGCAGCCTCATCCGGGTCTCCGGCGTCGGGCCGAAGATCGCCCTGGCGCTGCTGTCCGGCATCAGCGTCGCGGACTTCTATCAGTTCGTGCACGCGCAGGATATCGGCGCGCTGACGCGCGTCCCGGGCATCGGTCGCAAGACCGCCGAGCGGCTGATCGTGGAGATGCGCGATCGCCTGGTGGCTCCGGACCTGACACCCGGGGGCGGCACCTCCGTCTCCGGCGCTGCCAGCCCCGAGGCCGAGGCGTACGATGCCCTCGTTGCCTTAGGGTACCGTCCGGCGGAGGCGACACGCTTGCTCAAAGCCGCCGGTCCCGGTACACATTCGACCGAGGAATTGATCCGCCGCGCGCTGCAGAGCGCGGTACGGGAGTAGACCCCCTGACGTGACAGCAGAACGCATCATCAGCAGTACGGCAAGCGAAGAGGAAGAGGCGGTCGAGCGGGCCATCCGGCCACGCCGGCTCGCCGAATACGTCGGCCAGGGGCCGGTAAAAACGCAGCTCGAGATCTTCATCAGCGCCGCGCGCGGCCGCGGCGAGGCGCTGGATCACGTGCTCATTTTCGGCCCCCCCGGCCTGGGCAAGACAACGCTCGCCCACATCATCGCGGCCGAGCTTGGTGCCAGCCTGCGCCAGACCTCGGGTCCGGTGCTCGAGCGCCCGGGCGACCTGGCCGCGCTCCTGACCAACCTGCAGGCGCGCGATGTGCTGTTCGTCGATGAGATCCATCGGCTCTCACCGGTGGTTGAGGAAATCCTCTATCCGGCGATGGAGGACTACCAGCTGGACATCATGATCGGCGAGGGGCCGGCGGCACGCTCGATCAAGCTCAACCTGCCGCCCTTCACGCTGGTGGGGGCGACCACCCGCGCGGGACTGCTGACTTCCCCGCTGCGGGATCGCTTCGGCATCGTGCAGCGCCTGGAGTTCTACGGCACCGAGGACCTGGAGAAGATCGTCAAGCGCTCGGCCGGGATCCTGAAGGTGGCGATCGATGAGCACGGCGCGCGGCGCATCGCGCAGCGCTCGCGTGGCACGCCGCGCATCGCCAACCGATTGCTGCGCCGGGTGCGCGACTACGCGCAGGTACGCGCCGACGGTCACATCGATGAGGCGGTGGCCACCGCGGCGCTGGACCTGCTGGAAGTCGACCGCGAGGGCTTCGATACGCTCGATCGCAAGCTCCTGGCGGCGATCATCGAGCGCTTCGATGGCGGACCGGTAGGCATCGACAGCCTCGCGGCCGCCCTCGGGGAGGAGCGCGGTACGCTCGAGGACGTGACCGAGCCGTTCCTGATCCAGCAGGGATTCCTGATCCGCACCGCGCGCGGCCGCATGGTGACGCGGGCTTCGTACCTGCACTTCGGTCTGAAGCCGCCTGAACGCGCGAGCGCCACGCTGCAGCTGTTTGAGGACCCGCGGTGAGGGTGTTTACGTGGCCGGCACGCGTGTACTGGGAAGATACCGACGGCGGCGCCATCGTCTACTACGCCAATTACCTGCGCTTCCTTGAGCGCGCGCGCACCGAGTGGCTGCGCTCGCACGGTCACTCGCAGCAGGCACTGGCCCGCGACCCGGGTATCCTCTTCACCGTGGTGAGCCTGCAGGTCGAGTACCGCGCCCCGGCGCGCCTGGATGACGAGCTGCACATTTCCTGCCGGCCGCAGCCGCTGGGGCCCGCCTCGCTGCGCTTCCTGCAGGACATCCGCCGCGGCGGCGCGGCGGGCTGCGCCCCGCAGCTGCTGCTCGAGGCCTGCGTCCGCGTGGCGTGCGTTGACGCGCGCAGCCTGCGCCCGAAGCGCCTGCCGCGATTTCTCGTGAACGCCATGACGGCGGAGGCTGAGGGTTAATGGGCGAACAGCTCTCGATTCTGCGCCTCGTCGCACAGGCGAGCGTGACGGTCCAGGTGGTCATCGGCATTCTGCTGCTGGCCTCGCTCATGTCCTGGTCGATCATCTTCACCAAGAGCCGCATCATCGCGCGCGCACGTCGCGAGGCGGACCGCTTCGAGACGCGCTTCTGGTCCGGGGACGACCTGGCGCAGCTGTACCGCACGATCGAGTCTGCCGGCGGCGCCACCGGCATGGCCGGCATCTTTGAGTTCGGGTTCCGCGAATTCGCGCGCCTGCGCCAGAGTGGCGCAGCTCCCGAGCAGCTGCTGGAGGGTTCGCGCCGCGCCATGCGCGTGGCGCAGCTGAAGGAAGTCGACCGGCTCGAGCACAACCTCGCAACCCTGGCGACGGTGGGCAGCACCAGTCCGTACGTGGGACTGTTCGGCACGGTGTGGGGGATCATGAGCGCCTTCTCGGGCCTCGGGAATGTGCAGCAGGCGACGCTCGCCATGGTGGCACCCGGCATTTCCGAGGCGCTGGTCGCGACCGCCGTCGGCCTGTTCGCGGCGATACCGGCGGTGGTCGCCTACAACCGCTTCGCCGATCAGGTGACGCGGCTCGAGGTGCGCTTCGATGGCTTCATCGAGGAGTTCTCCACCATTCTGCAGCGGCATGCCGGGCGGGGTCCGGGCGCGGCGACCACGGCCCCGGGGCGCTGAGCATGGCACACACGACACGCGGACGGCGCCTGATGGGGGAGATCAACGTGGTCCCCTACATTGATGTCATGTTGGTACTGCTGATCATTTTCATGATCACGGCGCCGCTGCTGACGCAGGGCGTCAAGGTGGATCTGCCGAGGGCGGCGGCGGAACCTCTGGAGGCGCAGCGGCTCCAACCGCTGGTGCTGTCCGTGGACCGCGCCGGGCGGCTGTACCTGAATGTGGGTGGCAACCCGCAGGCGGCGCTGGATGAGGCTACCGTCGCGGCGCGCGCCGCGGCAGTGCTACGCAAGGAGCCCGAGACGCAGGTACTGGTGAAGGCCGACACCGCCGTGGCCTACGGCCGCGTGGTGCAGGCGATGGTGGTGCTGCAGCACGCGGGGGCGCGCAAGATCGGCTTCATCACCGAGCCGCCGCCGCCGGCAAATCACCCCAGGAGCTGATGCGCAGGCCCAATGCAGCGCCCGAGTGATCGCTGGATATCGATAGGGCTGTCGCTGCTGTTGCACGCGGCGCTCGTCGGCGCCTTGGTGTGGGGATGGCTGTTGTTCCGACAGCCGCCGCGCCCGGCACCGACGCTGGCCATCGAGGCGACTGTGGTGGATGCGCGCACGCTCAAGGGCACGCAGCAACCGGTGCCGCAGCCGCCGGCCGCCGCGCCGCCGGTGCCGCAGCCGCAGCCGCAGCCCGAGCCGGAGCCGGAGGGGCCGCCGCCACCGACGCCGGAAGAACTGGCGCGTCGCGAGCAGCAGCGTCAGGAGGCGCAGGCGGCCGCGGACCGTGCGCAGCAGGAGGCCGAGGAGCGTGCCGCGCAGGAAGCGGCCGCCCAGGCCAAGCAGGCCGAGGAGCAGAGGAGGGCCGACGAGCAGCGCAAGGCGGAACAGCAGCGCAAGGCCGACGCGAAGGCCGCCCAGGAGCGCAAGGCGGCGGAGGCGGCCCTGGCGCAGCAAAAGGCCGCGGAGGCGCGCGAGGCCAGCGAGAGCGAGGCGGAGCTGAAGAGGAGTCTCGCCGCCGAGGAGCACGCAAGCGCGGCGCGCTCCGGGCCGGCGCTGGCAAACTGGCAGGCGCAGATCGCTGCCAAGATCGAGCGTGCCTGGCTGCGACCGCCGACCGCACGTGCCGGAATACAATGCATGCTGGACGTGACCCAGGTGCCAGGAGGAGAAGTGACGCAAGTGAGCATCGGGGACTGCAACGGCGACCAGGCGGTACGTGAGTCCATCGAGGCGGCCGTGTACCGGGCCTCCCCCTTGCCGCCGCCTCCGGACCCGTCGCTGTTTGACCGCCATCTCAAGATCAACTTCAAACCGGATTAAGCATGAGCCCAACTGTCCCTGCCCGCTTCCCGCCTCTGCCGGCACTGCGCGCCGCCGTGTTCTCGCTCCTGATGTACGCGGCGCTGGCCGGCACCGCCCGGGCGGCACTGGAGATCGAAGTCACTTCCGGTGTGCGCGATCCGGTGCCGATCGCGATCGTGCCCTTCGCCCGTGCGGTGCCCGCCGACGGCGGACTCGACGTGGCGGAGGTCATCCAGCATGACCTTGAGGGCAGTGGACGCTTCAAGGCGCTCGCCCGCGAGCGCATGCCGGCCACTCCGACGCGCACCGAGGAAGTGGCGGCGCCTGCCTGGAAGGCAGCCGGTAGCGACTACGTGGTCGTGGGCCGCGTCGTGGCCGGGGAGGGCGGCAATCTTGCGGTCGAATTTGATCTGATCAACACCCTCACGGGGGCCAAGCTTGCGACGCAGCGCTTCACCGGGGCACCGAGCGCGCTGCGCAATGCGGCGCACCGCGTGAGCGATGCTGTCTACCAGAAGATCCTGGGCGTGCGCGGCGCCTTCGCGACCCGCATCGCCTACGTCGCCGTGGATGGCGAGCCACCCGCGCAGCGCTATCAGCTCATCGTCGCTGATGCCGACGGTGCCAACCAGCACCTGATCCTCGAGTCGCGCTTCCCCCTCATGTCGCCCGCCTGGTCGCCCGACGGGCAGTGGCTCGCCTACGTATCCTTTGAGACCAAGCATTCGGCGGTCTACACGCAGCTGGTGCGTACGGGCGAGCGACGTCAGGTGTCGGCGCGCGCCGGGATCAATGGCGCGCCGGAATGGTCTCCGGACGGCAAGAAGCTGGCGCTGACGCTCGGCGGCACCGGCGGCAACCCCGACATCTACATCCTCGATCTGGCCAGCCAGGGACTGACGCGCATCACCGATGACCCGGCGATCGACACCGAGCCGGTCTGGTCCGCGGACGGGCGCAACTTGTTCTTCACCTCGGATCGGGCCGGGTCCCCGCAGATCTATCAGATCGCCGCCCAGGCGGGCGCGCGCCCCAAGCGCATCACCTTCGGCAGCAGCTACAGCGCCCGCCCGCGCGTGTCGCCCGACGGCACGTTGCTGGCGATGGTGACACTCGACAACGGCAGTTACCGCGTCGCGGTGCAGGAGCTGGCGAGCAACACCGTGCGCACCCTTTCCCACGGCCGGCTCGACGAATCGCCGAGTTTCGCGCCCAATGGGGCTACACTTATCTATGCAGAGCGCGACAGCAACCGCGGCGCGCTGGCCACGGTCTCGACGGATGGCCTCACGGGTCTGCGCCTCAAGTCCTCCCAGGGCGAGGTTCGCGAACCTGCCTGGGGTCCGTTCATCCCGTAGCGCCTGGTGGATTATTTGCGGAGGAAGGTCGAAATGACGGAAAAAGTATCCATGCATCGCCTGATTCTCGTGCTGCTGCTCGCCGTGAGCGTGGGACTCAGCGCCTGCGCCAGCAAGAAACCCAAGCCCGCCGCACCCGCCGCCCCGAGCGACGCCAGCAGCGCGGCCCAGAACAACGGCGCCGGGGATGCCGGCGCGGCCGCGGGCGCCGGCATGGACGACGAGGCGGCCGGGCCGCAGGGAGGGCTGCTGGCCACCCGCATCGTGTATTTCGACTTCGACAGCAGCGAGATCAAGGGCAGTGGTACGGACGTAGTGGCCAGCCATGCCAAGTTCCTCGCCGGCCACTCCGGCACCCGCGTGCGCCTCGAGGGCCACACCGATGAGCGCGGCTCACGCGAGTACAACATCGGCCTGGGCGAGCGGCGCGCGCAGGCGGTGCGCCGGGCGCTGCTGCTGCAGGGCGCCACTGACGCGCAGATCTCAACGGTCAGCTACGGCGAGGAGCGCCCGGCGGTCTCGGGCCACGACGAGACGTCCTGGGCCAAGAACCGGCGCGTCGAGATCGTTTACCTGGCTGCGCCTGCGGGCGCTGCCAAGCCCTGACACGGAGTCCCTGATGCCTGCCGTTCTCGCCGCCCTTGTGATGCTGGCCCTCCTCGCCGGCTGCGCCACCTCGCCCTCCGAAGATGATCCGGCGCAGCTGAAAGTCAACGATCTCGAGGCGCGTGTCGGGCGACTCGAGCGCAGCAATGCCAACCAGGTGGCCCTCGCGCAGCACCAGGACGAAGTGCAGGCGACGCTGCGCGAGCTGCAGGGCCGCATCGAGGAACTCGAGCACTCCAACGAGGCGCTCGCCAAGCAGCAGCGCGACCTGTACGCCGACCTCGACAAGCGCCTCGGCGGCGGCGCGGCGGGCGCGGCCGGGGCCGCCGCGGGTGTCGCGGCGGGCGCCGCCGCCGGCAGCGCCGGGAGTGCCCAGCCGGAGGGGCCCAGCTCCACCGAGCAGGCCGTCTACGCGCAGGCGTTCGATGCCCTGAAGGCCGGCAGCTACTCGATCGCCATCACCGGTTTCAAGGACTTTCTGGGTACCTATCCGACGAGCTCGCTGGCGGAGAACGCGCAGTACTGGCTCGGCGAGGCCTACTACGTGAACCATGACTACGATGCGGCCGGCGGCGCCTTCCGCTCCGTGCTCAAGAAGTGGCCCGACTCGAACAAGGCCCCCGATGCGCTGCTGAAGCTCGGCTACACGCAATTTGCGCAGAAACAGTTCCCGGCAGCCAAGGCGACCCTCACCGAGGTCACGCGCAAGTATCCGGGCACGGATGCGGCGCGCCTGGCGGCGGACCGCCTGAAGCGCATCCCGGCGCAGTAGGCGAGCAGCGCGCGTGACGCGCCTCAGGATCACCGAGATCTTCCATTCCCTGCAGGGCGAGGCAGACACGGCGGGGCTGCCGACGGCGTTCGTGCGCCTGACCGGCTGCCCGCTGCGCTGCCAGTACTGCGACACCGCTTATGCCTTTCATGGCGGGGACTGGTGGGAAAGCGATGCGATCCTTGAGCGGGTGCGCGAATTCGGGACGCCTTTCGTGTGCGTCACCGGTGGCGAGCCGCTCGCGCAGAAGGGCTGCGCGGCGCTGCTCACGCAGCTGTGCGATGCGGGCCTGCGGGTGTCGCTGGAGACCAGCGGCGCCATGGCCCTCGAGAGCGTGGATCCGCGGGTCGTCAAGGTCGTGGACGTGAAGACGCCCGGCTCCGGGGAGGAGCCGCGCAACCGCTACGGGGAGCTGGCGCGTCTTAACCGGCACGATCTGGTGAAGTTCGTCATCTGCAGCCGTGCCGACTACGAGTGGAGCCGCGAGCGACTGGGCGCGCTGGGACTGCCGCCCGGGTGCACCGTGCTCTTCTCCCCGAGCCATGAGCAGCTGCCCGCGCGTGAACTCGCCGACTGGATTCTCGCCGACCGGCTGCCGGTGCGCTTCCAGATCCAGCTGCACAAGTATCTGTGGGGCAACGTGCCCGGAAGGTGAGCGTGGCGGCGCGACATGCAGTGGTGCTGGTCTCGGGCGGACTCGACTCCGCGACAGCGCTGGCGCTGGCCCGCGCGCAGGGCTTCATCTGCCATGCGCTCTCGGTGGACTACGGGCAGCGGCACGCGGCGGAACTGGCGGCGGCGCGGCAGGTCGCGGCGGCGGCCGGCTGCGAGCACCGCCTCATGCGCGTGGACCTGGCCGCTATCGGCGGCTCGGCCCTGACGGACCCCGCGATCGCGGTGCCCGAAGTGCCCGGTCGCGGAATTCCCGTGACCTACGTGCCGGCGCGCAACACACTGCTGCTGTCGCTGGCACTCGCGTGGGCGGAGGTACTCGGCGCCCGCGACATCTTCGTCGGGGTGAACGTGCTCGATTCGAGCGGTTACCCGGACTGTCGCCCGGAGTTCATCGCAGCCTTCGAGGCGTTGGCCCGGCTTGCGACCAAGGCGGGGGTCGAGGGTGAGCCGTGCCACATCCATACACCGCTCATCGCCATGAGCAAGGCCGAGATCATCGGCGCGGGCGCGCGACTCGGCCTCGACTACGCGTGCACCGTGTCCTGCTACCAGGCGGATGCGGCCGGGCGCGCCTGCGGACGTTGCGATTCCTGCCGGCTTCGCGCCGCGGGGTTCAGCGCGGCGGGTATCCCCGATCCCACCCGTTACCAGGAGCGCTGAGTCCTCAGGCGGTACTGTCGGCCAGGCCTTCGATCCGGCGCGTCCGCACGGACCACAGGTAGATCGGGATTCCCACGCCTCCCAGCGCCAGCGTCCACAGTAGCGGCTTCGCTCCAATGCCGATGGAAGCCGAGACGCAGTACGCCGTAGCCAGCACGCCCGCGGCAATCTGCCACCCCGCGCGGCCGTCGCGGGCGATCTCGCCGCGCCGGCGCAAGAGCAAATAAGCGAGGGATGCGGCGTAGTAGAACGGCAGATTGGCGGCGGTGGCGACCGTGATCAGAAAGGCGAAACCGGCGGCGATCGAATCACTGTAGTTGGTGAGCAGCATCAGGGTCGTCACCACCCCGTACACCAAAAGTGCCCATGAGGGGGCGCCGCGCCCGTTCTCCCGGCTCAGCACCTGCGGGAAGCCGCGGTGGCGTGCCAGGCTCTGCGTGAGTTCCGCGATCACGAGCGTCCAGCCATTGAGAGCTCCGAGCGCGCTCACGATGACGAAGGCGGCGAGCATGCTGCCGTACTGGCCGCCGAGTTCGCGGGAGAAAAGGTCGGCGAACGGTGCATTCGAGGCGGCGAGCTGCGGCTGGGGGATGAGCAGCATCGGCACCACCGAGACCGCGCAGTAGAGCAGGGCGGCGATCAGCGTGCCGGCGAGAGTCGCGCGCGGGATGGTGGTCTCGGGTGTGCGCACCCGCCCGGCGGGGATCGTGGCGCACTCGATGCCGAGCATCGCAAAGAGTGCGAGCGTCAGCACGCTGCTCACCTGCGGCCAGGAGGCCGGGTTGGGGGGCAGGTGCTGCGCATAGCGCCCGGGGTGTTGCACCAACACCCACACCCCCAGCGCCACCACGGCCAGCAGCGGGAGCAGCTTCAGGACCGTCGTGAGCACCTGCACGCCGCCGGCCAGGCGTGCGCCGCGCAGGTTGACCAGTACGAAGAACCACACCAGCGTAATCGCCGTGACGGCGGACCAGCCCGGCGTCGCGGTGAGCGCCGGGAAGAACGTCCCGAGGTAGCCGACGACGCCGATCGCGATGGCGGCGTTCGCCACCGGTATCGAAATCCAGTAGCACCACATGACGAGGAAGGCCGGCCCTTCGCCGAACGCGCGGGTGAGGTAGGCATAGGGGCCGTCGTCCCGGGAAAAGGAGCGCGCCAGTGCCGCGAGCACTATGGCGAGGAACAGGCAGCCGAGCGCCGTCACGCCCCAGCCCGTTACGGCATTGAGTCCGTAGGGCGCCAGCGCCGCCGGCATGACGAAGATCCCGGTGCCGATGATGTTGCCAACGACCAGCGCGGTGCACATCCAGAAGCCGAGGATGCGCGATCCCGTCGCAGGTGCTGTCGCCCCGGCCGAGATGCTCAAACCTCCGCCAGCGCTTCGCGCAGCGCGCTCTGCAGCAGGACCAGGGCCTCATCCACCTGGGCGCGGCTGACCATGAGCGGCGGAATGAAGCGCACGGTGCTGGTGCCGCACGACAGCAGGATGAGTCCGTTGTGGTAGGCGCGCGTCAGCAGGCGCTGGCACAGGGCCGCGGCGGGGGTGCGGCTGGCGCGGTCGGTGATCAGCTCCACGCCGATCATGAGACCCTTGCCGCGTACGTCACCCATGCACTCGAACTTCTCCTGCAACTCACGCAGCCGCGCCATGAAATACGCGCCGACCTCGGCGGCGTTGGCGGCGTATTCGCGCTCCACGAGGTCCAGGGTCGCCAGGGCGGCCGCGCAGCACAGCGGATTGCCGCCATAGGTGTTGCCGTGGGCGCCGCGCTTCCACTTCTCCATGTGCCTCTTCTTCGCCACGACAAGCCCGATCGGCAACCCGGAACCCAGGCCCTTGGCGAGCGTCATGATGTCCGGGGCAACCCCCCAGTGCTCGCAGGCGAACATCTTGCCGGTGCGGCCGATGCCGCTTTGCACCTCATCGAATATGAGGAGTATCCCGTGTCGGTCGCACAGCGCGCGCAGCCCGGCTAGGAAGCCATCGGGCGGGACCAGATAGCCCCCCTCGCCCTGGATTGGCTCGACCAGGATGGCGGCCACCTCGCTCGCCGGTAGGTTGCTCTGGAAGAGCGTGTTCTCGATGTACTCGAGCACCGCGCGTCCCTGGTCGGCGCCGCTGAAGAGCGGCCGGAAGAGGTTGGGGTAGGGCACGTGGGTGACGCCCGGCATCGTGGGGAAGAAGCCCGCCTGCTGCGTGTACTTGCTCGCGGTGAAGCTGAGCGAGCCCATCGAGCGGCCGTGGAAGCCGCCGAGGAAGCCGATGAAGCGCGGGCGCCCGGTCACGTAGCGCGCCAGCTTCAGGGCGCCCTCCACCGACTCGGTGCCGCTCTGGCACACCAGCACCTGCACCGCCTCGCCCATCGGGTTCAGCTCGTTGATGCGCTCGGCGAGGCGCGTCATGCGCTCGTGCCAGTAGTCGCTCGAGATGTGCAGGAAGTCTTCCGCGGCGCTCTTGATCGCCTGCACCACCTGCGGGTGCGCGTGCCCGGTGCTGCACACGGCGATGCCGGCGGCGAAGTCCAGAAAGCGGTTGCCGTCGACGTCCCAGACTTCGACGCCGCGCCCCCGGGCGATCACGAACGGGTAGTCGCGTGGATAGGACGGTGAGCTCACGGCGCGGTCGCGCGCCAGCAGCGCCTGCGCCTTGGGCCCGGGCAGCGTGGTGCGGATGTGGGAAGAGGCCATGGTTGATCCTCGGGATTTACGTAGAAGCGGGTCGGGGGATGCGCACGGCGGCACTGTGGGCACGCTGGGTGGCCGCCTGCAACTCGCGCAGCACTGCAAGGTCGGCGGACTGCGGCGGCGGCAGGGTCTCAAGCTCCTCAGCGACTGCCAGCGGCCAGCCGGTCGCCGCGCGCACGGCCTCCACCGTGACGCCCGGATAGATGGCGGCCAGGGTCAGTTCATCGGTGACCGGGTCGGGACGCAGGATGCCGAAATCGGTCACGACCGCGCGCGGGCCGCGCCCCGGGAGGCGCGCGCGTGCCCGCGCGCCGGCGCCGTCGAGGAACCCGGCGCTGGTCATGAAATCCAGCCGCGGCACGAAGCTGCGCGGCGATTGCTTCATGATGATGAGCACCTCGTGCGCGTAGGTGGCGATCTCCGGGGCGCCACCGGCGCCGGGCAGGCGCACGCGCGGCTGCGCGTAGCTGCCGATGACCGTGCTGTTGAGATTGCCGAAGCGGTCAATCTGCGCCGCTCCAAGGAAGCCGAGGTCCACCCGGCCGCGCTGCAGGTAATGCGCGAACACCTCCGGTAACGAGACCACGCAGGTGGCGGTGTCGGCCAGCTCGCCGTCGCCGATGGACAGCGGCAGCACCGCCGGGCGCGTGCCCACGGTGCCGGACTCATAGATCAGCACCAGCTCGGGCGCGTGCGTGCGGCGGGCGAGATTGCACGCGGCGCTCGGCAGCCCGATGCCGACAAAGCACACCGCGCCGTTGCGCAGCTGGCGCGCCGCGGTGACGGTCATCATCTCATCGGCGGTGCAGGCGCTGCTCATGCGGGGACCCGCAGGCGCTCGAGCAGCTGTGCATGATCACGGCTGCCCAGCACGAATTCCTGCATCCATCGCTGGAAGCGCTCGCGCTCGCGCGCGATATCGTCCCATTCGACGTAGAAGCGATTGTCGCGCTCATAGCACCCGGCGGCGTACGAGGGATGTGCGCCCCCGGGAACCACACTCACGGCACTGACCATCCAGTGCGGCAGCACGACCGCGTTCATCGGTGCCTCAAGGCGCGGCACCTGCGCCTCGACCGTCACGAGCAGGCAGCGGGCCGCGAGTGCCGCTTCGCGCGAGGCGCCGAGAATCCCGCGGATCAGGACGTTGCCCTCGGAATCGGCCGCCTGGGCATGCAGGATCGTGACGTCCGGGGTGATGGCAGGGATGGCGAGCAGCGCGTCACCGCTGAAAGGGCAGGAGAGCGGCGCGCTCTGCCCGGCGCCGGCGCGGTCAAGGTCGGTGGCGGCATAGTGGCGCATCAGCCCGCAGGGCAGACCGCTCGCGCCCGCCTGGTAGGCCACGGCCATCTGCGCGTGCGTACGCTCGGTGATGCCGAGGGGCTGGGGCCAATGCTTCTCGATCGCATCGCGCAACCGGTAGAGGGAGCCGACGCCGGGGTTGCCGCCCCAGGAGAAGGTCAGGTGTGCGGCGCACCCCGAGCCGATCATCTGATCGTAGATCAGGTCCGGGGTCATGCGGATCAGGTGCAGTCCGCGGCGCTGCTGGCGGATGATCTCGTGGCCGGCGGCAAAGGGGATCAGGTGCGTGAAGCCCTCGAGCGCGACACTGGCGCCGTCGTGCACGTGCCGCGCGATCGCCTCTGCAAGCGGCAGTAGCGGCATCGGTGCTACTCGACCACCGTCTGGGATTGCTCGCGCAGGTACTGCGGCAGGTAATAAAAGGACCCGATGGCCTTGCCGGTGCTGCCCGAGCCCTTCCAGCCGCCGAAGGCCTGGTAGCCGGGCCAGGCGCCGGTGGTGGCTCCCTGCGGCCGGTTGGCGTACGTCACCCCCGCCTCGATGTGCTCGTTGAACCAGCCGATCTCGTCGGCGCTGCCGTAGAAGCCGGCGGTGAGCCCGAGCGGCGAGTCGTTCGCGAGTGCCATCGCGGCGTCGTTGGAGCTGACCCGCTGCAGCATCAGGATCGGCAGGAACATCTCCTGCTTCCACAGCGGATGATCGAGGGGCGCCTCGGCGAGTGTCGGACGTACGAAGAAGCCCTGTGCGAGCGCACCTTCGCGCAGCTGCGCGCCGCCGCTGAGGATGCGCGCCCCGCTGGCGCGCAGCAGTTCGCTGTAGCGGGCATAGTCCGCGTGGGCAGCCGCGGTGGTTACCGGGCCCAGCCAGTTGGACTTAAGCGTCGGGTCACCGATTTGGATCTTGTCAATCTGTGCCAGCAGCGACTCGATGAGGGCGTCCGCGACCTGCTCGTGCACGTACAGCCGCGAGAGCGCGGAGCATTTCTGACCCCCCATGCCGTACGCGGAGCGCACGATGCCCACGGCCGCGCGCTCCACGTCCGCGTGCGCGCTGACGATGCAGGCGTTCTTGCCGCCCATCTCCGCGATGCACGGGCGCGGGAAAGGCGGCGCCTGCAGCGCCCGCACGATGCTCATCCCCACCTCGTGTGAGCCGGTAAAGGTCACGCCCGCCGTCATGGGGTGCGAGACCAGCGTCGCACCCGCGACGGCGCCCGGGCCGCTGAGGTAGTTGAAGACCCCGGGCGGCACCCCGGCGTCGCGGATGCAGTCCGCCAGCAGCCGGTCGGCCCAGGGGGTGGCGCTGGCGCCCTTGGCGATGACGGTATTGCCGGTGATGAGCGCGGCCGCGGTCGGACCCCCGGCGAGCGCCAGCGGAAAATTAAAGGGTGCGATCACGACCCAGGGGCCGTAGGGCTTGAGCACGCTGCGGTTGTGCGAGGCGAAGTTCGCGAGCGGATCATCGGGCAGCGCGCGGTTGAAACCGTGGTTCTGCTCGAAGTCCTGCGAGTACAGCGTGAAGAAATCCGCTGTCTCCTGGGCCTCCCCCAGCGCCTCCATGCGGTTCTTGCCCACCTCCAGTGAGAGGGCGGCGGCCAGCTCGTACACGCGCTCCTCGATCAGTTGCGCGACGCGCCGCATCAGGCGCGCACGCTGGGTCACCGGCGTGCGCTTCCAGGAGGGCCAGGCCGCGGCGGCGGCACGCACGGCCGCATCCGCATCCTCGGCGCCGGCGGCGGCAAACTCGCCCAGGACCTCCTGGGTGTTCGCCGGATTGCTCTTGGTGAAGTAGCGGCTGGCGGCGCGATCCTCGCCGTCGATGTGCAGGTAGTACCGGCCGCCCAGGCGCTCACGCACCCGCGCCACCGCAGCATCAAAGCGCGCGTGCAGCGCCGCCGGCGGCTCAAACATGGTCGCGTACGTCAACTTGAAGCTCATGAGGACTCCTCCGTCCGCAGCGTCTGCGCGAGCGGCCCGAGCAGGCGCCCGAGCAGGTTGAGCGCATCGGCGAGCTCGCGCTCCGCGATCACCAGTGGCGGCGCCAGCAGAATGAGGTTGCCGCGGGCGGCGAAGGAGACGCCCGCGTCCAGGGCCTCCTTGAGCAGGCGTCGCAGCCCCGGGTGCAGCTGCGGCCACGGCGCCAGCGGTTCGCGCGTGTCGCGGTTGCGTACCAGTTCCACCACCGCGAACAGGCCATGCCCGCCGCGTACGTCGCCGATGATGGTGTGCTGCGCCTGGAGCTCCTGCAGGGCTCGCAGCAGCGTGGCGCCGAGCGCCCGCGAGCGCTCGATGAGCCCTTCGCGCTGGTAGCTCTCGATGGCGGCCACCCCGGCGGCACAGGAGAGGGGGTGCCCGGAGTAGGTAAGTCCGGTGAGCAGGGCCTGCTCCTCCAGCAGACGCGCGACGGGGGCTGCGACGACCACCGCGCCCAGCGGGGCGTGCGCGCCGGTGAGTCCCTTGGCAAGACTCATCATGTCCGGCGCGTTCTCGAGCCCATAGCGCTGCCACGCGAACCATTCTCCGCATCGGCCGAACCCGCTCATGACCTCATCCGCGATCAGGTACACGCCGCGCGTGCGCGTCAGCTCGCGCAAGGCCGGCCAGAAGTTCTCCGGCGCAACGATGCCATTGGTGCCGGCGTTCGGTTCCATGAGCACCGCGGCGAATTGCTGCGCCCCCTGCGAATCCATCGTCGCAGCGATGCGTGCCGCCGCGGCGGTGCCGCAGTCCTCAGCGCTCCGTGTCTTGAACGGACAGCGGTAGGCGTACGGCGGAGGGACATGAATCACGCGATAGGCAGCGGCATCGACCTGCTGCGCGGTACGGCTGTCCCCTGAGAGCGCCATCGCCGCGTAGCTTGCGCCGTGATAGGACCGATCGCGCGTGATCACCCAGCCAGCGGGGCGCGCGGCGGCCTGGCGCGCGAACTTGACTGCGTGCTCGTTGGCATCAGCACCCCCGAGCGTGAAGAAGACGCGCCCGCCGGAAAGGTCCGACTTCTCCAGCAGCAGTTCCGCGAGTCGCGCCCGCGGTTCAGCGCCCCAGGCGCTCGTGACGAAGCACAGCTTCGCGGCCTGGGCGCGGATGGCCTCGATCACCTGCGGATGCTGGTGTCCGAGGTTGCTGCACTCGGCGAGGCTGCTCATGTCGAGAATCGAACGACCGTCATCGGTGAACAGATGCGCGCCGCGGCCGCCGGTGATCGTGGGCGCGGCCCACTCGCTCTGGCGACACCAGGTATGCAGGACTGTTTGTGCTTCGGCGAGCATGGCGCGGTGCTGTTGATCGTCCTGGCGCGCAGGAAAGCGCAGGGTCTTGTAATGCAAACGAATGTAGGCTGCGCCGCGCCTCCGCGTCAACGCGCACGCCGGCCGCGTCCCCGGCGTGATGGAGTTCATCTC
>Ga0207693_10002446_pt1 | contig 16130 bp, 10 predicted proteins | sample LARL81metaG_FD_184347 | JGI IMG/M metagenome (GOLD analysis project Ga0207693, IMG submission 184347) | Corn, switchgrass and miscanthus rhizosphere microbial communities from Kellogg Biological Station, Michigan, USA - LAR L8-1 metaG... | ecosystem: Host-associated > Plants > Roots >...
AACCGCCGACATCTCGGGCAGAAGGCGCAACATCGATCTCACCAAGCCGGTGCTGTGGCTGTTTGCGATCGTGCTGGTGGCGTTGATCGCGCTGCCGCTGTCATGGCTTGCGATCTACGGCTTCACCGACAAGGCGCGACATTTTACGCTGCAGAACTTCGTCACGCTGTTCACCGATCCCGATTTCCTCGATCCGCTGTTCACGACCGCGATCATCGCAACGACGTCGTCCGTGCTCTGCTGCCTCGTGGCCGCGCCGATCAGCTGGCTGGTGTCGCGCACGGACATGCCCGGGCGACAGACCATCCGCGCGCTGGTGACGGCCTCCTTCGTGACGCCGCCGTTCCTCGGCGCGGTCGCCTGGGAGTTGCTCGCGGCGCCGAACAGCGGCCTCCTGAATCAATTGTTTCGCTTCCTCACCGGCGCGGAATCCGACGAGCATCTCTTCAACATCTATTCGCTGCCGGGGATCATCTTCGTGATCTCCTGCTACACGTTCCCTTTCGTGTTCGTGCTGGTGGCGAATGCGCTCGACACCATGCCGGGTGAACTTGAAGACGCCTCGGCGATCCTCGGTGGCAAGGCCTGGACCACGGCGCGGCGCATCACCATTCCGCTGGCGCTGCCGGCGCTGGTGGCCGGCAGCCTGATCGCGTTCCTGCAGGCGATGACGTTGTTCGGGTCGCCCGCGATCCTCGCGCTGCCGGCCGGCTTCCACACCATGACCACCAAGATCTGGAGCCTGTTCCAGTATCCGCCGAAGCTCGAACTGGCAGCCGCCGCGGCCGTGCCGCTACTCGTTCTCACGATCCTGCTTCTGCAGGCGCAAAAATTCATCCTAGGTCGTCGCGGCTATTCCGTCGTTGGCGGCAAATATGGCGCGCCGCGTCGCGTCGAACTGAAAGGCTGGCGATGGGCCGCACTCGGCTTCTGCCTTTTCGTGCTGCTGAACCCGGTGTTCCTGCCCTATTTCGCACTGCTGAATGCGGCGTTCTCGCCGAACGCGACGACGCTCGCAACGCCGTCGACACTAACGCTGCACAACATCGTCTTCGTGTTCACGGAGCTGTCCTCGACCGGCCTCGTGCTGAAGAACACGGTCATCCTGGGGACCGCGACTGCGACCATCGGCACGGTTCTCGCGCTCGTCATCGCCTATGTCACGACGCGGCGCGTGATCGCGGGCTCGCGCGTGCTTGGCTTCCTCGCCACCGCGCCCGTCGCGGTGCCCGGCATCGTGCTCGGCGTCGGGCTGTTCCTGAGTTACACCAAGCCACCGTTCGTGCTGTATGGCACGCTGTGGATCCTGCTGATCGCTTTCCTCACCATCAATCTGCCATCGGCCTATCAGCAACTGCAGGCCGCGTTCACGACCATTCATCCCGAGCTTGAGGAAGCCAGCCGCATCCTCGGCGCCACGCGGCTGCAATCGCTGATCCGGATCACTGCGCCGCTGCTGCGCACCGGCGTGATCGCGACCTGGTGCTTCATCTTCATCGGCGTGATGCGCGAATTGTCGGCGGCGATCGTGCTGTTCACCTCACAGACCAAGGTGCTCTCGGTTCTGATCTACGACCTCAACGAAAGCGGCGATCTCGCCGCAATCGCGGTGCTCGGTATCGCGATGCTGGTGATCACGTTTGCAGTCGTTATGGCCGTGAATCGAATCCCGATGTTTGGAACGAGTACCGACGCGCGCCTGCGCAATAGTTAGCGCCGTCATTCCGGGACGCGCCGTCAGGCGCGGGCCCGGAATGACAAGGGGATGGAGCAGCCCGTCATTGCGAGCGTGAGCGAAGCAATCCAGCCTACCGCGGAGACAGTCTGGATTGCTTCGTCGCGCGGCTCCTCGCAATGACGGGGATGGGCCGTCGTTCCTGGTCAATACGCATCTGGCAATCCCGGCGCGCCTCCCGATATAAGGCGGACGTCTGAGACCGAACGAGGATTACGTGACCCAAGCAACGGACAAAAAGGCTGCCGTTCCCACCGCGCCGCGCCGGCCGCGTTCCTTCACCACACATGGAATCGCCGTGACCGACGATTATGCCTGGCTGAAGGACGAGAACTGGCAGGAGGTGCTGCGCGATCCCTCGATTCTGGACAAGGATATCCGCACCTATCTGGAAGCGGAGAATGTCTATACCGAGAGCCTGCTCGGCCATACAGCTTCCTTGCAGAAGAAACTGGTCGCCGAAATGCGCGGCCGGATCAAGGAGGACGATTCCAGCGTGCCGTCGCCGGATGGTCCTTATGCTTATTTCCGCCGGTATCGCGAGGGCGGCCAGCACGAAATGTATGGCCGCATGCCGCGCGACGGCGGCGAAAGCCGGATCGTGCTCGACGGCGACGAGCTGGCGCGGTCGCACGAATACTTCCGCTTCGGCGGCAGCCGCCATTCGAATGATCACAAGCTGCAAGCCTGGAGCGCTGACACAAAGGGTTCGGAGTATTTTTCGATCCACGTCCGGGATTGGGAGAGCGGGAAAGACCTCGACGATCTCGTCGAGGAGACCGACGGCGCTGTGGTGTGGAGCGCGGACTGCAAGAGCTTCTTCTATGTCAAGCTCGACGACAATCACCGCCCCATGCAGGTCTGGCGGCATCGCCTCGGCACGGCGCAGGCGGACGATATCCTCATCTATGAGGAGCAGGACAGCGGCTGGTTCACCCATCTGCATGAGTCGACATCAGGCCGTTTCTGCGTGATCGCGGGCGGCGATCACGAGACATCCGAGCAGCGGATGATCGATCTCGCCAATCCCGACAGCCCGCCACGGCTGATCGCGGCGCGCGAAGAGGGCGTGCAATATTCGATCGCCGATCGCGGCGATGAGCTGTTCATCCTCACCAATGCGGACGACGCCATCGACTTCAAGATCGTCACCGCGCCGCTGGCCTCGCCCGACCGCGCCAATTGGCGCGACCTGATCCCGCATCGCGCCGGCATCTATGTGCTCGACCATGACCTGTATTCCGGCCATCTGGTGCGGCTTGAGCGCGCCAACGCGCTGCCGGCGATCGTGATCCGCGATCTCAAGACCGGCGAAGAGCACGCCATCGCCTTCGACGAGGCCGCCTATTCGCTCGACACCATGGGCTCCTATGAATTCGACACGACGAATCTGCGCTTTTCCTATTCGTCGATGACGACACCGTCGGAAGTCTATGACTACGATATGACGACCCGCACGCGGACCTTGCGCAAGCAGCAGGAGATTCCGTCCGGCCACAATCCAGCGGACTACGTCACCACGCGCATCATGGCAAAGGCGCATGACGGCGCCGAAGTGCCGATCTCGCTGCTGCACCGGCGCGACATCAAACGCGACGGCAAGGCGCCGTTGCTGCTTTACGGCTATGGCTCCTATGGCGTGTCGATTCCGGCGTCCTTCAACGCCAACCGGCTGTCGCTTGTCGATCGCGGCTTCGTCTATGCGATCGCGCATATTCGTGGCGGCACCGACAAGGGCTGGGGCTGGTATCTCGACGGCAAGCGCGAAAAGAAGACCAACAGCTTTGACGATTTCGCGGCATGCGCTCGCGCGCTGGTCGATCAGAAATACACCGGCGCCAAACGCATCGTCGGTCATGGCGGCAGCGCCGGCGGCATGCTGATGGGCGCGGTGGCGAACCGCGCCGGTGAGTTGTTCGCCGGCATCGTGGCAGAAGTGCCGTTCGTCGACGTGCTCAACACGATGCTCGACGACAGCCTGCCCCTGACGCCGCCGGAATGGCCCGAATGGGGCAATCCGATCGACAGCGAAAAGGATTTCAGCACCATCCTGTCCTATTCGCCCTATGACAATGTCGCCGCGAAGGACTATCCGGCGATCCTCGCGATGGGCGGCCTCACCGATCCGCGCGTCACCTATTGGGAGCCGGCGAAATGGATCGCGCGGCTGCGCGCCACCATGACCGGCGGCGGCCCGGTTCTGCTCCGCACCAACATGGGCGCCGGCCACGGCGGCGCCTCCGGCCGCTTCGACCGCCTCGACGAGGTCGCGATCGTCTACGCATTCGCGCTGTGGGCGGTCGGGATCACAGAGAGAGCGGAGGTGTAGGCGTCCCCGTTGCCCCGCTCTTCGTGGGGCCGAGACGAGCGAAGCTCGCTCTGTGAGGGTCGGGGTGAGGGGCTCGCGCCGCGAAAATACCTGCAGCCGGACTCGCGGAGACTCCCCCTCACCCGGATCGCATCTGACGATGCGATCCGGCCTCTCCCCGCAAGCGGGGCGAGGCAAGAAGACCGCGCGTCCATAAAATAAGAGCTGAAAGCCATGCCGCGCTACACCAAGAAAGACTTTCCCGTCCACAACGTCCGCCGCTTCCTCGAGCCCGGCCCGATCGTCCTCGTCAGTTCAGCTTTCAAGGACGAGACCAACATCATGACCATGGGCTGGCACATGGTCATGGAATTCACGCCGTCACTGATCGGCTGCTGTATCTCGTCGGCTAACCATAGTTTCGAACTGGTGCGCAGGAGCCGGCAATGCGTTATCAATCTGCCGACGGCCGATCTCGCGGCGACCGTCGTGAAGATCGGCAACAGCTCGGGACGCGACATCGACAAGTTCGCCGAGTTCGGCCTGACGCTGAAACCGGCGACGCATCTTCGCGCGCCGCTGATCGACGAATGCTACGCCAATTTCGAATGCCAGCTTGCGGACATGAGCTGGGTGAAGAAATACAACATCTTCGTGTTCGAGGTGGTAAAGGCGCATGTGGCCACTGCGCCGAAAACGCCGAAGACGATCCATTATCGCGGCGACGGCGAGTTCATGATCTCCGGTGAGGAGACGAGAAAGTATCGTAGGCTGTTCAAGCCGGGGATGTTGTGAGGCTCGGCCTCTCCAACCGTCGTCCCGGGCAAGCGAAGCGCGATCCGGAACCCATAACCACAGGGCGTTGTTGTAACGAAGGACAACGCCCCGTCGCGCTCAACAACGACGGCCTGTGGTTATGGGTCCCGGCGTTCGCAGGGACGACAGCGGAGAGAGCTTGCAACTCCCATCGGCCAACCAACTTGCTCGCTATAGCCTAAAGAACGAAGGCGGAAGCGGTTCGGGACGACGGACTTTGCGGTTGGATTACCGCCCCATCTTCTTCCGCCACGCCGCGAAATCCTTCAGCGTCTGTTCGTCGGTTGCGGGATAGAGGCCGAAGATGCCGCGGCCCTTGCCCACTTCTTCGGTGACGAAATCCTCGAATGCGGTCATCTCGAAGGTTTCGCTCGCGATTTCATCGGCAAGATGCGCGGGGATGACGATGACGCCGTCGGAATCGCCGAGGATGACGTCGCCGGGAAACACCGGCGCATCACCGCAGCCAATCGGCACGTCGATCTCGATCGCATGATGCAGCGTCAGATTGGTCGGCGCGCTGGGGCGATGGTGATAGGCGGGGAAGCCGAGCTTGGCGATCTCCGCTGAATCTCGGAAGCCGCCATCGGTGACGACGCCGGCGACGCCGCGCTGCATCAGCCGCGTCACCAGGATCGCACCGGCCGAGGCCGCACGTGCGTCCTTGCGGCTGTCCATGACCAGCACCGCGCCGGGCGGGCAATCCTCGATCGCCTTGCGTTGCGGGTGCGAGCGGTCGCGGAACACGTCGATCGTGTTGAGGTCCTCGCGTGCCGGCATGTAGCGCAGCGTGAAGGCCTCGCCCACCAGCGTCGGCTGATCGGGGCTGAGCGGATGCACGTCCTGAATGCACTGGATGCGCAGGCCGCGCTTGAACAGCGCGGTCGCTACGGTGGCCGTCGACACGGTCTTCAGCTTGTTGCGGGTGGAGTCGGTGAGTTTGGTCATGACTTGATCCTTGCTGTCATTCCGGGGCGATGCGACAGCATCGAGCCCGGAATCTCGAGGTTCCGGGTTCGCTACGCGCCCCGGAACGACGGTAGTAGACGGTTAGTAGATCGACGGCTCGCCCACAGGCGCGCCGAAGCCGGTTTCGAGGAAGTCGAAATCGCAGCCTTCGTTGGCCTGCTTGATGTGGCGCGAGAACATCCAGCCATAGCCGCGTTCGAAGCGCCGCTCCGGCTGTTTCCACGCCGCGCGGCGCTTGGCAAGCTCGACTTCCGGGACATCGAGATTGATGGTGCGCGCGGCGACATCGAGCGTGATGTTGTCGCCGTTTTTCACCAGCGCGAGCGGCCCGCCGACATAGGATTCCGGTGCCACATGCAGAATGCAGGCGCCATAGCTCGTGCCGCTCATGCGCGCATCCGACAGCCGCACCATGTCGCGCACGCCCTGCTTCACGAGCTTGGTCGGGATCGGGAGCATGCCCCATTCCGGCATGCCGGGGCCGCCCTGTGGCCCCGCATTGCGCAGGATCAGCACGTGATCGGCGGTCACATCGAGATCGGGATCGTCGATCGCCTTCTTCATCGATGGATAGTCGTCGAACACCAGCGCAGGGCCTGTGTGCCTGAGGAAGCGCGGATCGCAGGCCGACGGCTTGATTACGCAGCCATCAGGCGCGAGGTTGCCCTTCAGCACCGCGAGCGCGCCTTCCCGGTAGATCGGGTTTTCGACAGTGCGGATGACGTCATCATTATGGACCTCGGCGCGCGCGATGTTCTCGCCGAGCATCTTGCCGGTCACCGTGATGCAGTCGAGATGCAAATGATCCCTGATGCGGCTCATCAGGCCCGGCAGGCCGCCGGCATAGAAGAAATCTTCCATCAGATAGGTGTCGCCGGACGGACGCACGTTCGCGATGACAGGCACCTTGCGGCTCGCCGTCTCGAAATCGTCGAGCCCGATATCCTGGCCGGCGCGGCGCGCCTGCGCGATCAGATGAATGATCGCGTTGGTCGAGCAGCCCATCGCCATCGCGACCGTGATTGCGTTCTCGAACGCCTTGCGGCTCTGGATCTGCTTCGGCGTGAGATCCTCCCAGACCATTTCGACGATGCGGCGGCCGCATTCGGACGCCATGCGGATGTGGTTCGCATCCGCCGCCGGAATCGAGGACGCGCCCGGCAGCGTCATGCCGATCGATTCCGCGATCGCCGTCATGGTGGACGCCGTGCCCATGGTCATGCAGGTGCCGTAACTGCGCGCGATGCCGGCTTCGACATCGACCCAGTCCTTCTCTGAAATCTTGCCGGCGCGGCGTTCGTCCCAGTACTTCCAGGCATCCGAGCCGGAGCCGAGCGTCTTGCCTTTCCAGTTGCCGCGCAGCATCGGTCCCGCCGGCAGATAGATCGCCGGCACGTTCATGCTGGTCGCGCCCAGAAGCAGCGCAGGCGTGGTCTTGTCGCAACCGCCCATCAGCACCACGCCGTCGACGGGGTGGCCGCGCAAGAGCTCTTCGGCATCCATCGCAAGCAGGTTGCGGTAGAGCATCGTGGTCGGCTTCAGCAGCGATTCCGACAGCGACAGCGCGGGCAGCTCGATCGGAAAGCCGCCGGCCATCAGGACGCCGCGCTTGACGTCGTCGACCCGGCTCCTGAAATGCATGTGGCAGGGCTGCGCATCCGACCAGGTGTTGATGATCGCGATCACCGGCCGGTCCTTCCACTCCTCCGGCGCATAGCCCATCTGCATGGCGCGCGAGCGATGGCCGAAGGCGCGCAGATCGTCGGGCGCAAACCAGCGCGCGCTGCGCAGCGTTTCCGGTGTTTTCTTGGTCTTTTTTTCCGTCATGTGGCACCTGTGAGAAGATCGTCAGGTCTTCTCACAGGCCGTCCCGGTCGAGCAAGCCCTTACAAGAACGACGGATCGCGTTCTGCGAACGCCGGTCCATTCGTTCGGCACCTTCCGCAATCGCGATGACCGCCGGAGGCAAAGCCGACGCGCAGCACACCGAAGCCAGCGCGAAGCCGGACGCTGATCCGTATATCGGGCGTCTCCGTTTCATGCTGGGCTGGGGATGCCGGGCTGGGGAAGATCGGGCGCCGGCTGCGGCCGGTCTTCCGCGTCAGGCGAGCGCGCAAGACGCGGCTATGGGGCCTCTTCCATGAGAGTTGCTCGGCGGTGGCATCATGCCGTCGCACGATCACGTCGCGTGGAGGTGGCGGCTCGGCCATACAACCCTTGGCTTGTACAGCGAGATCAGATCCGGTCGATTTGTCTACCCCCAACGGGGTATATTATGCACTCCCAATACTTTCTTTTTGGCGGTAATCACGGGTGTCGCCCCCTGAAGTGCTTGCGGCAACACTCGAATTCGTCACAAGCTCGATTGTCCGCCGCGTCATGCTGATTCCGCGTCAGACGGAGACCCGGCCGTGGTCAACATCCTGGTCGCCGACGACGATCCCGTCTCTCTCTGCAGCGGGCACGGTAGAGTGCCGTCGTGGCCGACGATGGCAACGATGCTCTCGCGGTATTCAGGACTGGACATTTTGAACTGGTGTGTCTCGATATTTTCATGCCGGCCATGAACGGACTGGAGACCATGAGGACACTCCCGAGCTGCAGTCGAGCACCTCGATCCTTGCAAGGGTCGGCTCGTCCGGCAACGCCGGACAAGGTTCCGGAAGACGATTTCCTGACCATGGCCACCAGGCGCGGTGCGGTTCGTGGCTTGTCCAAACCATTCAACGGCTCCCGGCCAGGTAGCGATGTCGCTTCACGCCGCTGAAACCAAGATAGCCTCCGGTGTCGAGCCAGCCAGCGCATCAATGCGCGACCGCGGCGCGATCTCCAGGACGACGCTTGCGACCCGGTTGGCCATCGCGATGACGCTGGTGGTGGTGATCACCGTCATCGCCGTCGGCTGGCTGAACTACCGCAGCCTCGAGCAGGCGCTGCTGCCGCGCGTGCTGGATCGCATCGAGGCGCATGCGCGGCTGATGGCGACCGAGCTTGAATCCCACGCGGCCGGGGCGCGCCGCGATGTCGCGAGCTACCGCTTCATTCCCGGATTTGCCGGCCTAATACGAGCGCGCATGGCCGGTGGTGCCGATCCCACGGACAACGTTCCGGTCAACGTCTGGCGCCAACGGATCGCGATGCACTTCACGGCGGAACTGGAGGCCAAGCCCGCTTATGCAATGATCCGGCTGATCGGGGTCGACGACAATCAGCGCGAAATCGTCCGCGTCGACAGGTCTGGTCCGGACGGCGCAGTCCACGTCGCCACCGACGCTGAGCTGCGGAGTCGGAGCGACCGATATTATTTCAAGGAGTCGGTCGGCCTTTCGGCCGGACAGATTTACGTCTCGCCGGTCAGCCTTGATCACAGCGATGGCGAGACGACGACGCGCACGCCCATGCTGCGGCTCGCGACGCCGATCTTCGCACCCGATGGCAAGACGTTCGGAGTTCTCGTTCTCAACGTCGACATGAGCCACGTGTTCAAGCACGTGCTGTCGACCGTGAGGCCCGGCGCCCAGCTCTATATTGTCGATGCCCGGGGCAATTATCTCGTCCATCCCGAATCCGCCCGCGAATTCGGTTCGGAGCGTGGCCAGCCGACCAACTGGAAGGCGGACTTTCCCTCGCTTGTCGCCGATATCGGCGGCACGCAAAGCTCCACGCAGATCGTCACGGACGAAGCCGGGCGACGCGGCGGAATGGCATTCGCCCCAACGCTTCTGGCCGGCAAGGAATGGATCGCGATCATCGAGACCCTGCCGAATGCGGTTTTCATGGCGCCCGCGCTCGCCATCAGGAACACGACGCTGCAGGTCGGCCTGATCGCCATGTTGTGCGCGGCTGTGCTGGCCGTGATCCTTGCGAGATCGTTGACCCGGCCGATCAATCAGCTGACGGCGGCGGTCGAAGGGATCGGCCGCGGCGCTCCCGTCGACATTCCGCTCGATGCAAGCGGCGAAACCGGCGTGCTGGCACGCGCGTTCGCGCGCATGATCGGCGAGGCGAAGGCAAAAACCGCCGAACTGGAACGCGAGATCCGCGAGCACCGCTTCACCGAAGCGGCGCGCGACCTCTATGCCGCGCGCGAGCGGCTCTACAGCGCGGCCGTGCAATCGTCGAATGATGCGATCGTGACGCAGGCGCTCGACGGCACGGTCACCGGATGGAATCCCGCAGCCGCACGCCTGTTCGGATATTCGGCCGAGGAGGCCGTCGGCAAATGCATAGATATGATCGTGCCGGCCAACCGCGCGGCCGAGGTGCAGGATATCCTGCGCCGCGTCCAGCAAGGTGAGCGGATCGAGCAATACGAGACGGTGCGGCTGCGCAAGGACGGCAGCCCGGTTCAGGTCTCGCTCAGCCTGTCGCCGATCAAGTCGCCGTCGGGCGCGATCATCGGCGCGTCCCAGATCGCCCGTGACCTGACGGAAAGCCGAAAGACCGAGCAGGCTCTCCGCCAGCAGATCGAGGAGCGTCGTCGCATCTTCGAGACGTCGCAGGACCTGATCCTCATCACCGATTCCAAAGGCGTCATGGTGCAGGTCAGCCCGAGCGCCGAAATCATCCTGGGCTATCGGCCGGAAGAGATGATCGGCCGCAACGGGGTCGATTTCCTCCACCCCGACGATCTGGAATATGCGCGCGTGAAGATGCGTGACGCACGAAAAGATCAACGGGTGCGCGACGTCAACTCGCGCTTCATCCACAAGGACGGGCGAACCGTATGGTTCTCCTGGATGGGCGCCTGGTCCGAACCGGTCCAGCGGCACTTCTTCGTCGGCCGCGACATGACCGAAAGCCGGCTCGCCGAGGAGAGCTTGCGCGAGAGCGCTCAGCTGGCGCGCAACATCGTGGAGACAGCGCTCGATGCCTTCGTGCAGGCGGATGAAAACGGGGCGGTGCGAAGCTGGAACTCGCAGGCCGAAAGGATCTTCGGATGGTCACGCAAGGAGGCGCTGGGCCGCGATCTGATCGACCTGATCGTGGCGGGCGATGATCACGGCGAACTCAAGATGGCGCTCGGGCGCTTCCTCTCGTCGGGGCAGGGCCTGATCCTCGGACGCCGCCGCGAGCTCATTGTCCGGCGGCGCGACGGCAGGGAGTTCAAGGCAGAGCTCAGCGTGACCGCGATGAAGACGCGCAACGGCTTCCTGTTCAACGGATTCTTCCGCGACCTCACCGACAAGATCGTGGCGGAGGAACGGATCAGGCAGTCCGAGAAGATGGAAGCGATCGGCCAGCTCACGGGCGGCATCGCACATGATTTCAACAATATCCTCACCGTCATCACCGGAACCATCGAAATCCTGGCCGGTGCGGTGGCGAAGGAACCTCAGCTCGCGGCCATCACCAAGATGATCGACGAGGCGGCGGCCCGCGGCGCCGACCTGACCCAGCATCTTCTCGCCTTCGCGCGCAGGCAGCCGCTGCAGCCGCGCGAGATCGACGTCAACACATTGATCATCGACACCGCGAAGCTGTTGCGCCCGACTCTCGGCGAGCACATCGAGATCGAATCGGTGTTCAAGGACGAAACCTGCTTCGCCATCGTCGATCCCAATCATCTGGCCACCGCGATCCTCAACCTGGCGCTCAATTCGCGGGACGCCATGCCCAATGGCGGCAAACTCATTCTGGAAACCGGATCGACCTATCTCGACGAAGCCTATGCCGACATGCACGACGACGTGCAGCCCGGCCACTACGCGTTGATCGCGGTCAGCGACACCGGCAATGGCATTCCCACCACCATCGTCGACAAGGTATTCAACCCGTTCTTCACCTCGAAGGGACCCGGCAAAGGCACCGGGCTCGGCCTGAGCATGGTCTACGGCTTCATCAAGCAGTCGGCCGGCCACATCAAGATCTACAGCGAGGAAGGCCACGGGACCACGATCAAGATGTACGTGCCGCCGGGCACCGGAGCCTCGCTTGCCCCCGAAGCCACCTTGGCGGCGGAGATCGAAGGCGGACATGAGACGATCCTCGTGGTCGAGGATGACAGGCTGGTGCGGGAATATGTGCTGGCCCAGCTCCACTCGCTCGGCTACGTGACGCTGGATGCGGGAAATGCCGCCGAAGCGCTTGCGATCATCGCGGCCGGACACAAGTTCGACCTGCTGTTCACCGACGTCATCATGCCCGGAGCGATGAACGGCCGCCAACTCGCCGACACCATTCAGCAGCACCGGCCGGAGCTGAAGGTTCTTTACACCTCAGGTTACACCGAGAATGCCATCATCCATCACGGCCGGCTCGACTCCGGCGTGCTGCTGCTGGCCAAGCCCTATCGCAAGTCCGACATGGCCAGAATGATCCGGCGAGCGCTCGACAGCTGAGCGTGAGCAGCCAGAGGCGGCTGCACGGCAGCGATCACTTCAAATCAGCGGCGATCAGGAGGCGCGCTGCTGCGCGGTCATCACGATGCGCACGAGATCGGCGGCATTCCGCGCTCCGAGCTTCTTCATGATGTTGGCGCGGTGATCTTCGATGGTCCGCGGGCTGATGCCAAGCGTGCGACCGGCCTCCTTGTTGGAGGCGCCCGAGGTGAACTGTTCCAGCACCTCACGCTCCCGGCGCGTGAGCGGCTCGCGTCCCGGGAAATGCAGCGTTGCGATACTCGACGCCCCGCCGTTCTTCGCCAGCCGACGCGCATAGGCTCCAATTGCTTCGTCCAACCGGGCGACGATCTCAGTGCCGCGGAACGGCTTCTCGATAAAATCCAGCGCGCCATTCTTGATGGCGCTGACTGCCATCGCGATATCGCCCTGGCCCGAAATCATGAAAATCGGTGCGGGGTAATCCTCGCCGTGCAGTTCCCTGAGAATATCGAGACCGGATTTGCCGGGAATATGAACGTCCAGCAGCATGCATGCGGGTGTACGGTTTCTTGCTACCGCCAAAAGCGCCGCACCGTCCGCAAAGCAAATCACTTCATAGCCTGCCGCTTGCAACACCATCGACAAAGTATCGCGAACGGCGGGGTCGTCATCGACGACGAAAATCTCACCACGGGAAGCAGGTTTTTCGACCATGTGCCACCGTCCCAGAAAACGAATCATGACGCGCACTTGCCAAACGGTATACTGTTCGGCGCAGAATCGACCCACCCGCATTTGTACGGGACAAGAGCTTAACCCACAAGTAGCGGCGTCCTATCTACCATGCGGGAGAAAGAGAATATTCGTCGCAGAATGCAGTGGAACAGACGCGCTTCGCGCCGTACCAAAACACCGCATCGACAGCTTCGGTTCAATCATTCCTGAGCTAACCGCTCTCCCCGATCATGTCCAGGCCAGCGTGTGGGAAATCGAGACGGCTGTCGCCACGGCAGGTCGTTATCCGATGCCGAATATGTCGATAATTTTGCGCGATATCGCGAGCCGCTGTGTGCCGGCACGAGAAGCAAGCGTGCGTGCAGCATGAGCCGCGCCGGCTTCTCTTACGCTTGCACTGAGCAGTCAGCAGCACTGACCAAATCCAGGAAAAGGCGCATCCGCCCGAGTGTCGGCAAACTGACGATTTCGCTCCCGCTCAAGACCGGTGTCGTGCCGCCACTCTGTCGGCAGCAATGCCGCCCCATGTATGCATGACCGGTAGACCCAACGCGGTCTTGCGAAGGTTGGCAAGGCAGACCCGCAAAGCTGCGAGGTCGACGGGCTTGGGCAGGCTTTGCAAATCAATCCCCAGCGATCTGCCATACGACCTCGCGGCGGCGCGGCGGGCCGCATCCATGCCGCTGATCACGATTACGGAGCCGGCGAACTTCGTGTCGGCGATCGTCTGGAGAACCTCGATACCGTCACCATCGCCCAGCAACAGGTCGAGCGTGATGCAATCGAAACGCTGATCCTGCAATTCCCGGAGTGCCTCCGCACACGACCGCGCCAAGGTGACGGCATGGCCGGCCTGCTTGGCGGCGATCGAAATCAGCCTTCGCTGGATCGCATCGTCGTCGACGATGAGCAACTGCAGCGCGCGGCGCTCGCCGTCGCCCGGCGCGTCGCTCGACATAGGCAAACTGACTGGCATCGTGGTCCTCGAAACACGATGGCTTCCGAATGAAGCATCACCGCGCATGGTCAGGGCATGATCTCGGCGCCAACGGATTAGTGTCGGGAGCTTGGACGAAAGTCGCTCGAGAGCGTTGGCGTTTCCGGAGCATCTCCCTGTGGATCGGTTCGCGTGACTCATACACCCGCTCCGCCTGCAACCAGGTAAAGCCGTCCGTCGAAATCCGGCAGGTCGCATTCAGCATTTGTGCAGCAGACCGGCGTGCTCCATCGCTGCGCAAGTCATCGTCATGCGCACGCTCAGCGCGATGGCCGCACACATTCGATTTGCACCCGTCGGCAAGGGAACGTCGGCATCCGCGCCGCAGCGCGCCACCTACGCTTTGTTCGGGATCATGATCTGGGTGAAACCGACGCGAAGGAGCTTGCCTCAGGCGCGGCCCACCGAAGCCTCTTGAGCGGACGAGCCCGCCTGCCGCTTCTTCTTCTTGCCCTTGATGAACTGGATGTCCATCTCGGACCCGTTCACCCGGACGAGCTCGCAGCGGCGATAAGCGAGCCCCGTCGAGGACAGGAGCAGAAAAAATTCCTTGAGGTTGAGACCCTGGATCGAGCCTTCGAGGGTCAGGACCGCATCATTGTCAGAGATCGCGTTGAGCTGACAGTCGCGGCGCCAGGTGCCGTCGATCGCCATGATACAGACATCGTAGCCGCGGCTGAACGTGACACGTTCCGAACCCTGTTTGTCCTCAGGCATGACTATGTTCCCGCGATGGCCGCTTTCTTGATGCCCGCGCCGATGCCGAGCATCCGTCCAGGCGCTGCTGCCGGTGCATTCGGGCGATAAAGGCCGCGCCGGTCCGCAAACGGCTTGAAAGCATCCGTCAGTCCGACCACGGTCTCCGCGGCGCCGAGCACCAGGAAGCCGTCAGACTCGGTCGCCTTTGCGAGCCGGTTGAAAATGTTCACCTTCGTATCCTGATCGAAATAGATCAGAACATTGCGGCAGAAGATGATGTCGAAGACGCCGAGTTGCGCGAAATCCTGCAACAGATTGAGCTGCCGATGCTGCACCATCGCGCGCATCTCGGGGTTGATCTGCCAGAGCTCACCGGTCTGCTTGAAATATTTCACGAGCATCTGAATGGGCAGACCGCGCTGCACCTCGAACTGACTGTAGATTCCGGACTTCGACTTCTCGAGCACTTCCTGAGACAGATCGGTCGCGAGGATATCCACCCGCCAGCCGGCGAGCGCGGCGCTCATCTCCTTGACGCACATGGCGAGCGAATAGGGCTCCTGACCGGTCGAACCGGCGGCGCACCAGATCCGAATGCTCTTGCGATTCGCACGCGCCTTGATCATTTCGGGCACGATCACTTCGCGGAAGTGATCGAACGGAATCTTGTCTCGAAAGAAGAAAGTCTCATTGGTAGTCATCGCCTCGACCACCTGAGTGACGAAGGTGGCGGAGCCGCCTTTCAGCTTCTGCACGAGCTCGCTGATGCCATTCAAGTCCGACTTCCGCGCAAGCGGAAGCAAACGGCTCTCGATCAGGTAATGCTTGTCAGCAGACAGATCGAGACCGGAATGGTCCTTCAGAAATTTCCGCAAATACTCGTAGTCGGGAGGTGTCACGGACGGCCTCTTGTGCAGACAAGGAGAAGATCAGACGGCTTCCGGCGATGCCACCTGCAGCAAACCGACCTCCGCGAATTTCGCCGAGATAATTTCCTTGTCGAAAGGCTTCATGATGTATTCATTGGCGCCGGCCGCGAGTGCACGCGAGATATGATCGATGTCGTTCTCGGTGGTGCAGAACACGACCTTGGGTGCATCGCCGCCGGGCAGCCGACGCAGATTGCCGAGGAACTCGTATCCGTCCATCACGGGCATGTTCCAGTCGAGCAGGATCGCCTCGGGCAATTGCCGCTTGCAGACCTCCAGCGCCTTTGCACCGTCCTCGGCTTCGATCACCTGGAACTCCAGCTCTTCCAGAATCCGCCGTGCAATTTTTCGTACGACGGTGGAATCGTCGACGACCAGACACGTTCTCATTTCGAGCTTCTCCCTGCTGAGACGTTGCGTTCCTGAAGTAAACTAGGCGGCCAGGGCCATCTTGGGCGCCATTTCGAGCACGCGATCGACATCGAGGACGACCATGAGCTGTCCGTCGAGGCGATGGACACCGCCGGCGAACTTTGCCATGCGGGGATCGAGGTTGACGGGGTTCTCCTCGCGGCCGTCCTCGGACAGCCTCAGCACCTCGCCGATCGTATCGATCTGC
>Ga0207693_10002447_pt1 | contig 16123 bp, 16 predicted proteins | sample LARL81metaG_FD_184347 | JGI IMG/M metagenome (GOLD analysis project Ga0207693, IMG submission 184347) | Corn, switchgrass and miscanthus rhizosphere microbial communities from Kellogg Biological Station, Michigan, USA - LAR L8-1 metaG... | ecosystem: Host-associated > Plants > Roots >...
ACGCGAATCCGGTCGTTGATCCGAGTCAGGTCCCGCTCAGGCGGGCGCCGGTCAAATTTTCTAGGGACCGGCACTAGTTGCGGAAAGGTCCTTGCGTCAAGCGGCGCCGGGCCGTATGTGGTGAAGCACTTGGATCAACGAGAGCGAGTATAGCGGCGGATCACGGTCGTCAAGGGGGTTTTTGGTTGCGATCGCAGCTGGGCGCAAGCTCGCGTCACCTGCTCGCGCGCGCTTTAACTTCCCCCTCGAGGCGCTCGATGAACGCTGGCACGGGGAATGAGCCCTCGTCGCCCTTGCGGTGCTCGCGCAGCGCGATCTCCCCCGCCTCCTGCTCGCGATCGCCCACCACCGCCATGTACTGGATCTTTCGCAGCTCCGCGTCACGGATCTTGCGCGAGATCGACTCGGTGCGGTCGTCGAGCTCACCACGCAGCCCGGCGGCCTGCAACTGCTCGACGACCTCCTGGGCGTAAGGGATGTGACGGTCGGCGATCGGCAGCACGATCGCGTGCACCGGCGCGAGCCACAGCGGCAGATCCCCCTCGAGGTGCTCGAGCAGGATCCCGATGAACCGCTCGTAGGAGCCCATCAGCGCCCGATGGATCATCACCGGCCGATGCTCGGCGTTGTCAGCGCCCGTGTAGGACAGGTCGAAGCGCTCGGGGAAGTTGTAGTCGAGTTGGACCGTGCCGAGCTGCCACGATCGGTTCAGCGAGTCGGTCATGTGCAGGTCGATCTTGGGTCCGTAAAACGCGCCGTCGCCCTCGTTGAGGTCGTACTCGAGGCCCTTTGACTCGAGCGCGCTGGTCAAAGCCGCCTCGGAGACGTCCCACAGCGCATCGGAGCCGATCCGCTCCTCGGGTCGCGTCGAAAGCTCGACGTGGACGTCGATGCCGAACACCGCGTACGTGGCGAAAGCGAACTCCAGGCAGCCGGCGACCTCCTGCTGGATCTGATCCTCGGTGCAGAAGATGTGAGCGTCGTCCTGAGCGAAGTGCCGTACCCGCAAGAGGCCGTGCAGCGTCCCGCTGGGCTCGCGTCGGTGCAGGAGCCCGGGCTCGGAGTAGCGAACCGGCAGGTCGCGATAGGAATGGCGCTGCAGCGCGTACAGCTGGCAGTGCCCCGGGCAGTTCATCGGCTTCAGCGCCATTGCCCGGTCCTCGTACTCGGTCACGAACATGTTGTCGCGGTACTTGTCCCAGTGCCCGGAGATCTTCCACAGCGAGCTGTCATAGAGCTGCGGGGTCTTGACCTCGGTGTAGCCACGCGCGCGGCCCATCTCGCGGCTGAGCGCCACGAGCGAGTTGAACACCTCGGTTCCGGCGGGAAGCCAGAACGCCGAGCCGGGCGCGACGTCTGAGAACGTAAATAGCCCCAGCTGCGGGCCGAGCCGACGATGGTCGTTGGCGCGGGCGCGCTCGAGCCGCTCCAGATACGCCTTGAGGTCCTTGGGCGAGAAGAACGCCGTGCCGTACACCCGCGTGAGCATCGGCTTGCTCGAGTCCCCGCGCCAGTAGGCGCCGGCGACCGACTGCAGCTTGAACGCCTTGATGCGCTTGGTGCTCGGGGCGTGCGGCCCGCGGCAGAGGTCGGTGAACGGGCCGTTGGTGTACAGCGAGACCGTGCGCACCCCGTTCTCGGACACAAGGTCGTCGATCAGCTCGACCTTGTAGTCCTGGCCTTCGCTGCGGAAGCGGTCGAGCGCGGCGTCCGTGCTCACCTCCTCGCGAACGAACGGCTCGTCGGCGTCGATGTGCTCGCGCATCTTCGCCTCGATCCGCTCGAAGTCCGCGTCCGACAGCGTCACGCCGTCGGGGAAGTCGAAGTCGTAGTAGAAGCCGTCCTCGATCGGCGGGCCGATCGAGATCTTGACGCCCGGATATAGCTCCATCACCGCGGCCGCCAGCACGTGCGCGGCATCGTGGCGGATCAGGTCCAGCGCATCGTCGCTCTTCTCGGTAACGATCTCGAGCTTCGTACGGCCGGTGCCATCGCCGTCGGGCAGCGGGCGCGCGAGGTCGCGCAGCTCGCCGTCGACCTTGACCGCAAGCGCGGCCCGGGCGAGTCCGGGACCGATCGCTGCCGCCGCGTCGGCACCGGTGGCACCGTCGGGCAGGCTCAGCGTGGTGCCGTCTGGAAGCTCGAGGTCCATGCCGCGGATGCTACGCGGCAGTTACGTCACGCGGAACTTGAACGTGCCGATCGTGTGCAGGATGCCGATGAACGCCGGGCACACCTTGCCGATCCCGCACTTCGGGGTCACGGTCTCGATGATCTTGCCCTTGTAGGTCCCGGTGCACCACGGGCCGCCGATCGGGGTCAGCGTCGTGCTCACGCGCGCGCCCGCGTGCGAGGCTCCGACGGACTTGGCCGCGGCGGCGACGCAGCCCTGTTGTTGCGACGTGGCTGCCCCGACCTGGTAGCGGCGCGTGGCACCCGAGACCGTGCCGGTCTTCTCGGGAGCGGTGAACTTCACGACGAAGTGAGTGCGACGGTGACCGGAGGCCGGGCTAACCCTGATCTGCGCGCTCCTGGAGCTGATCGCGCCGCCGGGCGGGGCCGGGCTCCCCGTCGATGAAGTCGAGCTCGTCTGCGACGTCGTCGACCCCGCCGTGCTCTGCGAGGAGCTAGAACCGGCCTTCGATGCAGCCGAGCACGCCGGCAGGGCCGCGATTCCCAGCACCACAAGTGAGGCCGCAACCTTCGGTCTCATCCAGGGGCGAGTCTACCCCTGCCCACAGAACCCATTCCCTCGATACATTTAGCTACTCCCAGGGCGATTAGCTCAGCTGGGAGAGCGCCGCCTCGACAAGGCGGAGGTCACTGGTTCGAGCCCAGTATCGCCCACTCCCGTAGTTACGCTACGCTCAGGGAGTCAGATAGCGAGGGCAACCAGAGGGCGAGACCTTCAACTGAACGTCCCCTTCCCGCGAAAGCCGCCTGATCTTCTGATGGCCGAGAGTCCACCCAAGGGTGGGCTTTCCGCGTTTAAGGGGTCCCGCGAGGCGGCGCATCAGGGCAGGATGTCGTTGAGCTTCGCCGTGAACTCCTCGCCCGACTCCTCGAGTTCGCCCTCGATGTGCAGGCGGGCCAGGCCGGTGTCGGTCCACAGGTCGAGGAAGTACGCCCAGCCCGGCTCGTCCGGATCATCGGACTTGGTGATCGCCTCGACCTGGTAGCTCTCGCGCGGCGGCAGCACCAGCGACTCCGGGCAGTCGTCCTCGACGCGACGACGCAGATCCTCGACGTCGAGCCGATCGCCAGACGCAACGCTGAGCTCCTCGTACTCGCCGTCGACGACGAGGCCGACGACCGCCTCCAGCGCCCGATACATCGGGTCGGGCATCAGCTCGAGCGATTCGACGATCTCCCCCCGCCCGCTCAGCTCATCATTCGGCGCCAGATCGAGCCGGTTGTAGAAGTAGTCCTCGCAGGTCGCGCGCGCCTGTCGCCGGATGCTCCTGGACAACCCCGCGGCGCTGAGCGCAAAGACCGCCGCATCGATGGCCTCCTCAAGCGTTCCGTGGCGACGCGTGAGCTGCGCGGTGACCGCGCGACCGTGCTCGGTGTCGCGCGCCAACGATGAGCCGTCCAACAGAATCGACGGAGCCTCGTGGCGGCTATAGCCTGCGCAACCCCGCACCGCAGAATGAAGGACGATGAGATGGTCGCCCATTACGCCCGCGCGGACGATCGATCGCGGGGCGTCATAAGGATCGGCGATCTCGCCGAACGTGGTGGTAGCGCTGCCACGACTATGCATCCTACGAAGCTTCGTGGGCGGGCCCTGCCCACGGTCGGTTAGGCTGGCCGGGCGATGCGCCAGCTCATGTTCGTGCAGGCCGGTCGGGTCGCATGGGAGGAGGCTCCGGACCCCCAGTTGCATGACGCGCGTGGCGCGCTGGTGCGCCCGCTCGCGGTGGCGCGCTGTGACCTGGACGCGCCGATGGCGGCGTTCGGGATCTTCCCGGGTCCGTTTGCGGTCGGGCACGAGACAGTGGCCGAGGTGATCGCCGTCGGCGACGACGTGACCGAGCGGCGGGTGGGCGATCGGGTGATCGTGCCGTTTCAGGTCTCGTGCGGAACCTGTGAGGCCTGCCGCGACGGGCGCTTCGGCGCGTGCCACACGTACCGAGCCCGCGCAGGCGGTGCGTTCGGGTTCGGCGAGGCCGGCGGCGGTCACGGTGGCGCGGTTGCGGATGTGCTCGCGGTTCCGGCTGCGGATCACATGCTCCTGCCCGCCCCGGGAGGAAGCGCCGCGGCGCTATGCGCACTGCCCGACAACGCCTGTGACGCTTATCGCGCCGTCGGTCCACAGCTCGCCGAGCGCCCCGAGGCCGACGTGCTGATCCTCGGAGGAGCGGCCGCGTCGATCGCGCTGTATGCAGTTGCGTTCGCGCGCGGGCTTGGCTCACAACGCGTGCGCTACGTCGACCGCGACGAGGCGCGTTGCGCGACCGCCGCCGCACTCGGCGCCGAGGTCGAGCACCAGCAAGGGGCCTGGCCGCGGCGCTTCGAACGCGCGCCGGTCACCGTCGAAGCGACCGGCGAGGTCGAAGGCCTCAACGCCGCCCTGCGCTCGACCGACGACTACGGATTCTGTACGTCGGTCGCGATCCATTTCTCGCCGACCGTCGCGCTGCCACTCCTGGAGATGTACACGCACGGAATCACCTTCCACGTGTCGCGAGCCGATTCGCGCCGCCTGCTACCGGTCGTGCTCGAGCTGTTCGCGGACGGTCGCTTCGATCCACTCGCGGTGCCGACCACGATCGCGCCGTGGGAGCGAGCCGACGAGGTGTGGCTCGAACCCGCGACCAAGCTCGTGCTCGAACGCAGCTGATCGCTGCGCTCAGTGGTGGCCGTTGATCGCCGTCTGCACCTGGGCCACAGTGATGGCCCCATGGGTCACCCCGACGCACGTCCTGGCCGTGTCAAGGAAGCCCCGTGTATGGATGTCGACTCCCGCGGCTTTGATCATCTCAATGCTCAGCTGACCGCTGGCGTTGGGGTCGGGAAAGCCGGTGACGCCATGCGCGCGCAGGCAGTGGGCAAACGAAAGCAGCACGTGCTTGCCAGGCCCTTGATCTTGGCCGCCGCCGTTGCCTTGCGCGGGCATGATGCTGCTGCACGCCTTCTGCGCCGCGGTAAACGCAGGAGACAGTCCGGCTCCCGCAGGTACCGCCTGGCGGATCCCAACCGACCCCGGCGTCGTGGTCACCTGCGGGTCCGGGAACGCGGGCACGCCGTGCGCACGGATGCATCGCGCATAGGCGAACGCCTGCTGAGCGGGAGTCTTCGAGGACTGACCTTGGGACGGTGCGGGGGATCCCCCGCACCCGGTTGCCAGCGGCAGCGCCGCCGCGGCCATAACTGCGGTGATTTTGCGTCGATGTTCCATGTCCGCACTTCTACATCCGGGCCGGTCACAGCTCCGTGACCGGTGGTGTGACCTGGCTGTCACCTTGGATGCGGGATGCTTTGCGTGCGATGAGAGTGCTGGTCGTGGACGACCAAGCCCGGCTGGCCAGGGCGGTTGCCGAGGGACTTCGCCGCGAAGGCATGGCGGTCGATATCTCGCTGGACGGCGCCGACGCGTTGTCGCACGTGGCCGTCAACACCTATGACGTGGTCGTGCTCGACCGCGACCTGCCGGGCGTGCACGGAGACCAGGTCTGCCGGAGGCTCGTGGATCAGCACTCGTCCACCCGAGTTCTGATGCTGACCGCCTCCACCACGCTCGGCGATCGCGTGGACGGCCTCGAGTTGGGCGCCGATGACTATCTGTGCAAACCGTTCGAGTTCCCCGAGCTGGTGGCGCGCGTGCGGGCCTTGGGACGACGCTCGCTGCCGGCGGTGCCGCCGAAGCTCACCCGCGGCGACGTCACCCTCGACTCGGCGCGCCGTGTCGCGTTTCGCGGCCAGCGGCCGCTGCTGCTCAGCCCGAAGGAGTTCGCGGTGCTCGAGCACCTGCTGGCGGCCGACGGCCGGGTGGTCTCCGCCGAGGAGCTGCTGGCCCGCGTGTGGGACGAGGCTGCCGATCCGTTCACCAGCACGGTCAAGACGACGATCGCGCGGCTGCGCTCCAAGCTCGGCGACCCGCCGATGATTGAAACGCTCCGCGAGGCCGGCTACCGGATCTGATGGCACGAAGCGCCCGCCTGAGACTGACGCTGCTGTACTCGGGCATGTTCCTCGCGCTTGGCACGGCGATCGTCGTCGTGATCTTCCTGGTGGGATCGCATGGCAACGTGGTCGGCTCGAGCAGCGTCTCGGCGGTGCCCGGGCCGCCGGGCGCCCAGCCGATCGTCCAGGACGTCGTCTCGCACCAGCACTCCGCCGACGTCGACCGTCTGCTCGCCGCCTCGTGGGTGACGCTCGCGGTGACCGCGCTCGTCGCGGCGGTGTTGGGCTGGTTTCTCGCCGGGCGGGTCCTGCGCCCGCTGCGCGAGATGACCGTCGCCGCGCAGACGATCTCGGCCGGCAATCTGCACGAGCGCCTGGCGCTCACTGGACCCGACGACGAGTTCAAGCAGCTGGGCGACACATTCGACGATGTGCTGGGCCGGCTGGAAGCGTCATTCGCCGCCCAGCGGCGCTTTGTGGCCAACGCCGCCCACGAGCTGCGCACGCCGCTGACGGTCGAGCGCACGCTGTTGCAGGTTGCGCTCGCCGACCCCGACGCCAACGCGGCGAGCCTGCGAGCCGCGTGTGAGGAACTGCTTGCTTCGGGGCGCGATCACGAGCGTCTGCTCGACTCGCTGCTGACGCTCGCCACCAGCGAGCGAGGGCTCTCCAGGCAAGAGCCGATCAGCCTGGCGGCAGTCGCCGAAGCCGCGCTGGAGTCGTCACGGCACGAGATCGAGAAGCGGTCGCTCACGGTCATCGAAGAGCTGCGGCAGGCCACGATCAATGGCGACCGCGCGCTGATCGAGTCGCTGGTCGCAAATCTGGTCGACAACGCCATCCGCTACAGCGAGCAGGAGGGGCGCGTGGAGGTCGGTACGTCCATCGCCGCCGGCCACGCGGTGCTGACCGTCGTCAACAGCGGCTCGCAGGTCCCCGCAGGCGAGATCGAGCGGCTGTTTGAGCCCTTCAGACGGTTGGCCACGGACCGCACGACGGCCGACGGGCACCACGGCCTCGGACTGTCGATCGTGCGCGCCGTCGCGGCTGCACACCGCGCGACCGTCGCTGCCACGCCCGGTGCCGACGGCGGTCTGGCGATAACGGTGACGTTCCCCAACGACAACCAGACTTGGGTGTCAGGTCGCTCGTAGCGCTTCGGTCGGGCTGAGCCGGGCCGCCTTCATCGCGGGGTAGATACCGGCGATCGCGCCAATCACGAGGCCGGCAGTGGGCGCGGCGATCAGCGCGTACAGGGGGACAACGAACGGCTCGTTCTTGGCCTGGGCGTAGAGCGCCGTCGCGCCTGCACCGAGCAGCAGGCCGCCGATCCCGCCGAGCACGGCGAGCAGCGCCGACTCGGCGAGGAACTGCGCCCAGATGTGTCGCTTGGTCGCCCCAAGAGCCCGGCGCAAGCCGATCTCGCCACGCCGCTCGAGCACGCTGATGACCATGATGTTCGCGATCCCGATCATGCCGACAAGCAAGGCGACGGCGCCCAGGCCAAGCAGCAGCGTTGTGAACTGGCCCTTGGCGGCGGCGCGCGCCTCGAGCGCGTCTGACGGTCGCGAGACCTGGACGCCATCGGGCTGTTGGGGGTCGGTGCTGGCCGCAAGCAATGCCGAGACCTTGTTCACCTGATTGACGTTGGCGCGTACGAAGATCTCCGAAGGGTTCGGCCGGGCCTGGAACATCCGCTCCGCGACGGGCAGCGAGATGAACACGTCGCTGTCGAGGGATGGGTCGAGCAGCACGCGCTTGAGGACCCCGACCACCGTAAACCAGGTGTTGCCGAGGTACACCATGACGTGACCGCCCACCCGATTGATCTGCAGGACGCTGCCCGCCTGAGCGCCGAGCACCACCTCGGGGTAGCGGTCGCCGATCGCGTCGATGAAGTGGCCGGAGGCCATCGACGTTCCCAGCACCTCGGGCAGATTGCCGGCCGCGGCGTCGACGCCGATGCCACCGGTCTCGGACTGCGGCACAAGCGGGCTGCGGTACACGTTCGCGCTGGCGACCTGATACACGGCTAGGTCGCTGTCCACCTGCTGCATGTGCTCGATCATCCGAACAGAGGTGTCCGGCAGGACTTCCGTCGCGCCCAGGAACGTCTGCCCTGGCGTGACCGTGAGCAGATTTGTCCCGAGCGCGTCGATCTCTGCGAGCAGGTTCGCCTGGGCCGAGGCAGAGACGCCGACGACGGCCACCATCGCGCCGATCCCGATCGCGATCCCGAGCGACGACAGGGCAGCGCGCAGCCGTCTGGTGCGCGGCCCCTGAAGCGCGGTACCGAGCAGCTGCGAGATCGGTAGTCGCGCCGGGGCGATACGGTCGCGCTGGTACGACCTGACGGTGGCGGCGCTCATTGGCGCTCGTCTAAGACGATCTCGCCGTCGCGCATCTGAATGCGACGGTCAAAGCCGCGGGCGATGTTGTCGTCGTGAGTGATCAGCACCAGCGTGGCGCCGTCGGACCCCAGCTCGTGCAGCAATGCGACGACCTCCGCGCTCGCCTTTGAGTCGAGATTGCCGGTCGGCTCGTCGGCGAGGATCAGGAGCGGGCGCTTGGCGATGGCCCGCGCGATCGCCACGCGCTGACGCTCGCCGCCCGACAGCATTGGTGGCCGATGCGTCAGCCGATGGCCGAGGCCCACCCGCTCGAGCGCCACCCGCGCAGCCTCCCGTCGCTGTCTGAGCGGCTGCCCCGTGTACAGCAGCCCGAGAGCGACGTTGTCGAGCGCAGTGATCGACTCCTGAAGTTGGAACCCCTGGAACACGAACCCGAGCGCGTGCGCCCTCAGTCCGGCCAGCTCCCGATCCGACGCCTGCGCAACGTCGTAGCCCGTGACGTGCACGGCGCCGCGAGTCGGCCGCTCGAGCGTGCCCATGACCGTCAACAGAGTCGTCTTGCCCGACCCCGACGGCCCCACCACCGCCAGTTGCTCGCCCTCCCCAACCTCGATCGTAAGGTTGCGGAGCGCGACCACCCCGCCGGGGTATTCCTTGGTCACCGCTTCGAGCGACGACGCGACGCTCATCCCTGCGAGTCCGTCACCCGCAGGCCCGGATGGATCGCCGGCCCCGAGATCTGCACGTACCCAGCGGCGAACAGGCCGGTGGTGACCGGGATCAGCTGGTGCGGGGCGGCCGCCGCCTGGACCGCATAGCGGCCTCCAGCCGTCGCCAGCAGCGCCGTCACCGGCACCGACAGGACGTGGTTGGCGCGCGCGTGCTCGAAGTACACGCTGACGGAGGCCTGGTCGAGCCCCGCATGAGCGCGCCTGCGCGACAGGCTGATCGTCACCGGGATCGTCGAGCCCGAGTTGCTCGAGTTGTTCTCGGCACCTGAGTTACCGGGGCCATTGCCGTTGGAAGAGTTGCTCGCGGTCTGCGCCACCGAGCTCACGGCGCTGACCCTGCCGTCGACGGTGTTGCCGGCCGGCAGCTCCACGGTCACCCGCGCTCCGAGCTTTGCCTCGGCCTGCTTGCTCGGGTCGAGGTTGACGGTCACGATCTGCTGCGTCGAGGTCGTCTCGAGGATCGGCGATGCGGACCCACCGCCGCTGCCGCTCGACGGTGTGCCGCTTTTCGAGGGCGGCGACTGGCCGCTGTTGGACGACGGCTTGCCGCCATGAGAAGGGCTCGCGCCCGGCGATGGCCTCGCCGCTCTCAGCTCGGTGACCTCGGCCTGCAGCAGCGCGATCAAAGCCTCGAGCGACCTCATGCTGTTCTTGGCGGCGGGCTTGTGACTGCGCTTGGCGGTCCTGGTCCCGGGCGCATGACCGGACTGGTGCTTCGGCGCCGCGGGCTTTTCGAGGCCGACGAACTCCGGCTTGGCGCCAGATGTCTGATCGGCGGCGGTGCTCGACGAAGCTGGACTGCCCTGGCCCGAGCTGCCGCCCGTCGAGCCGAGCGTCGCATCAACAGTCGAGACGAGCTGATCGCCCGGCAGGAACGCGACCTGCCCGAGCGACAGGCCGCCGGTCTCCGGCTCGCCAAGCGAGGCCTGGAACGCCTCGACTCCAGCGGTCGTAGCTGCCTGCCACCGATCTTCGATGACGATGCCGTCGGGGTTGAAGCCGAGCGCGACGAGGTTCCGGTTGAGCTCCGCGATGTCCTGGCCCGGGCTGTCGGATGAGGTCAAGTCCCGGTAGGCGGGGGTCGTGCCGTACATCAGGCTCACCGGCTTGGCATCGACCTTGAACAGCGCGCCGCCGCGCCTGATCGCCTGGCCCACCCTCGGCAACCACGTGAGCGTCCCGTTCAGGCGGTTATAGACGGTCTCGGGGATCGCGTAGCTGAGCGTGCCCGACTCGCTGTCGGTCTGCACCAGGTCGCGACGTTTGACCGTGGTCGCATCGGACGCCCGGTCGGTACTGCCAGGGTTGCGCTTCGACGGTGAGGAGCTGATCTCGGAGACGATCGCGACCACTACCCCGACCACCGCGAGCAACGCCAGCCCGGCGCCTAGACGCCGCCGGTTTGCCGGACTGCTCGGGGTCGTGCTGGCCAACAGCCTCATCGTGTGCCCTCCTCGGAACGGCCCGCAGCAGTTCTAACCGGCAGGTGATGCCAGGATGGTCACAACGGCTGTGACCTGGCTGTCACCTGCTCGGGCCGATCAGTCGCGACCCCCTCAGCGGGGTAGTGTCATCGCAATGAACGTCCTTTCCGGGCAGCGATCGCTGCGGATCGCCACATGGCGTCAGTAACCAACCTCATCAGCATCGTCGACGCGGACCCCGATCTCGCCGATCTGCTCGACGATTCAGAGCTTGAACGCGCCCGTCGCGAGGCGCTCACCCGCGTACGCCGACTGTCCCCCGGCGACTGGGACCCTGCCGGCGCGATGGAACCCGACAAGCATCATCGTGGCTTCTTGATCATCGAGGGGCTGCTGTCGCGAGAGGTCGACGTGCTCGGGCGCACCTGCGTCGAGCTGCTGGGAGCGGGCGATGTCCTGCGACCGTGGCGCTGGGATTCTGAAGGCTCACATGTGCACGCCGAGGTGGGCTGGCTCGTGCTGGAGCCGACGCGACTGGCCGTCCTGGACCACGGTTTGGTCGTGCGTATGAATCCCTGGCCCCAGCTCGGCGTGGAGCTGTTCGCCCGGGGCACACGGCGCGCGCACCACCTGGCTGTCGCTCTCGCCATCGCACACCACCAGCGCGTGGACGACCGCCTGCTGCTGACCCTCTGGCACCTCGCCGAGCGCTGGGGCCGCGTCAGATCAGACGGGATCGCCGTGCCGTTGGCGCTTTCACATCAGCGCCTGGCGGATCTTGTCGGAGCGCACCGACCATCTGTAACCACGGCGATGGGCGAGCTGGTTCGTTCGGGCGCCGTCAGCCGCGCCGGTGATCGCATGTGGATTCTCCATGGCTCTCCGCCGGCGCAGCTGCGTCATCATCGGCTCGTCGCCGCGATGACCTGAGCGCTCGATCACGCTTCCCTGACGGTTCGGTGATCCTGATCGCCCGGGCGTCAGTAATAGTGGCGCCGGCCTCCCACGGCACGACCCATGGCTCCGAGCGCCATTAGGACCAGTCCGACGAGCACAAGGACGATCCCGATGGTCCACAGAATCGCGATCTTGGCAAAGAGTCCAATGAGCAGCAGGATGATTCCGAGGATGATCATTCGCTTCTCCTGACCGCCTGTTGCGGTCTGTTCGATTGACAGGCAGCCGCAATCTAGGGCGCTATCCGCATGGTTTAGGCCGAGTGCGTATGGGCGAGAACGTCAGCATTCGGACGTACCCGTCGAGCTACGATCCGGACGCGGTCGACCGTAGGGAGGAATGCAATGTCGAATCGACGGCTGACGACCCGGCAGGGGTCACTCTGCCGACTGCTGGTGATCGTGATGGCGGGAGCGCTGTTCGCCGGCGCCGCTTCTCCGCTGGTGCCCAGGTCCGCAGCTGCAGACGTTCAAAAGTCAAGCCCCGCCGTGCACGTCTGGCTGACCACGGCCGACGGCACGGACAAGCTGGCGCCTATGGGCAACGTCCGGTTCGCGCAAGCCCAGCCGACGGTTCCGACGGTGGTCGTCGACCCGTCGCGCAGCTTCCAGTCGATGGTCGGCTTCGGCGGCTCGATCACCGACTCGTCCGCTGTCGTGCTGTACCGGCTCTCGCCGTCGGCGCGCGCGACCGCGATGCGGATGCTGTTTGACCCGCGCACCGGAGACGTGCTGAGCTATCTGCGCCAGCCGATCGGAGCGTCAGACTTCGTCGCCACCGCGGCCTACACCTACGACGATGCTGCCGGCCGGCGCGACTGACTACCCGCAGCGGCATTTCAGCATCGCCCACGACGAGCCTCAGATCCTGCCGTTGTTGCGCTTGGCCAAGCGCCTGAACCCCCAGCTTCGGATCGTCGCAACGCCATGGAGTCCGCCTGCGTGGATGAAGACCGGCGACTCGCTGATCGGCGGGCGGCTGATCGATGACCCGAAGATCTACCGGTCCTACGCGCTGTACCTGACCAAGTTCGTCGAGGCCTACCGCGCCCAGGGCGTGACGGTCAACCAGATCACGGTCCAGAACGAGCCACAGAACCGTGCGCCCGCGGAATATCCGGGCACGGACATGTCGGCCGCCCAGGAGGAGAAGGTGATCGAGGACCTCGGGCCGATGCTGCGCGCGGCCGGACTGAAGACACAGATCCTCGCCTACGACCACAACTGGTCAGAGCATCCGAACGACGTCGCCACGACCCCGCCCGACGAGACCCAGGACATCAACGACTATCCGCAGGAGGTCCTCTCCTCGCCGGCCGCTCGCTGGGTCGCGGGCACGGCGTACCACTGCTACTTCGGCGACCCGAGCGCGATGACCGTACTGCACAAGCAGTTCCCCAACAAGGACATCTACTTCACCGAATGCTCCGGCAGCCAGTCGGGCGACCCGGCGAACACGTTCTCCGACACGCTCAAATGGCACTCCCGCAACCTGATCATCGGCTCGCCGCGAAACTGGGCCAAGACCGTCGTCAACTGGAACGTCGCGCTGGATCCGTCGGGCGGTCCGCATGTGGGCGGCTGTGGCAACTGCACCGGCATCCTGACGGTCGGCCCCGCTGACCAGATTACACCCGATGCCGAGTACTACACGCTCGGCCACCTCAGCCGCTTCGTCGAGCCGGGCGCGGTCCGGATCGCCAGCACGTCGTTCGGCACCACCGGATGGAATGGACAGGTGATGGACGTGGCCTTCCGCAACCCGGACGGCACGACGGTGCTGGTTGCCCACAACGAGAACGACAACCCGCAGGCGTTTGGCGTACGCGAGGGCAACCACAGCTTCACCTACAACCTCCCGGGCGCTTCGCTGGCCACGTTCACCTGGAACGGAAGCCCAGGCGCCGGCCGCAGGCTGACCGAGCTGGACCCGTCCGGCTGGACGGCCAGCGCCAATCCAAGCGGCCCGACCGACCCCTGCTGTCAGGGAGACGTCGCACGCAACGCCGTCGACGACGACGCGAGCACCCGGTACTCCACCGGCGCCGGCCAGCAGCCCGGTCAATATCTCCAGGTCGACTTCGGTCGACCCGAGCGGGTACGCAAGCTGGTGTTCGACACCGGCGTCAACCTCGGCGACTACGCGCGCGGCTACGCCGTCACCGTCAGCTCCGACGGGACCACCTGGAGTTCACCGGTGGCCTCAGGCGTGGGCAGTGGCCAGCTGACCGCCGTCAAGCTTTCGGGGGCACCGGTCCGCTACGTGCGGATGACGCTGAATGCGGCGAGCGGCAGCTGGTGGAGCGTCGCGGACGTGCGCGCGTACGTCGCCCCCCGGTAGGGGCCCGGCGTCGGTTGCCTCGATCGGGTTAGGCCCGTGGTGTCATCGAGTCGGCATGCCTGAGCGGTCGATCGGAATGTTGATCGCCAGCGAGGGCCCGCTTCCGCGACAACTGCTGATCTCGATCGCTCCTCCGAGTGCCTCGATGCGATCTCGGAGGCCCAGGAGACCGGATCCTCGGTCGTACATCGAGATCGGATCTGTGAGACCAGCGGCTCCGCTGGCCTCGAGAGGTATATAAAGGGCCGATGAGTATTGAGCGGCTGGCCAGGCGTCTGATCGAGCGCCGCCCCCGCCACCGGGTGGTGAGCCTCTATCTCGACCTCGACCCCTCCGAGCAGTTCGCGACGCCGGGTGCGCGCGAGTCGCAGGTCCACTCGTTGATCGACGGCGCGGCACGGGAGGTCGACGCCGACGACTCGCTGGATCACGAGAACCTGGTCGCGGTGCGCGAGGACCTCGAGCGTCTGCGCGACTACCTGACCTCCGCCGACCCGCCGTTCCAGGGTGCCCGCGCGCTCGCCGTGTTCGCTTCGGGGCGCGACGAGCTGTTCGAGGCGATCCAGATCCACCAGCCCGTGGCGGGGCGGGTCGTGATCGGCGACGCGCCGTACATCACGCCGCTGGTGGAACGGGCGATGCAGCGAAGCTGGTGCGTGGCGCTCGTCAGCGAGCAGAACGCCCGAATCTTCGGCGGGACACCGGCCGCGCTCGAGGAGCGCGAGCGGATCGGCCTGCGCGAACGTTTCGAGGAGGAGGACAGCCATCTGCGCGATGTCGCCGACCGGCTCCAGCACCGCTGGCTGAACGAGCGGTTCGATCTGCTGGCCGTCGGCGGCGAAGGCGAGGCCGTGCCGCGGTTCGAGCGACTGCTGTCGCAGGACCTGCGCCAGCGGTTGGTCGATCGCCGAGTGGCGGCCGACATCAACTCTGCGGGCGACGCCCAGCTCCGCGACGCCGTGACCGAGGTAGTCGAAGAGGAAGAACGCGAGCATGAGCGCTCTGCCCTCGATCGGCTCGCAGCGGGCCTTGGCGCCGGCGGCCGCGCGGCCGGTGGCCCAGAGGCGACGCTCGAGGCTTTGAACGAGCGGCGCGTGGAGGTGCTGCTGCTCCAGCCGGGCCTCACGCTTGCCGGCGGGAGGTGCCCGCGCGACGGTCTGCTGACGCTCGAGAGGAGTGGGCCATGCCCGGCCGATGGCACCGGGCTCGAGGAGGTCGAGGATCTGGGTGAGGCGTCCGTCGAGGCCGGGCTGCTGCAAGACGCCGAGGTGCTGTTCGTCGAGCGCTACCCCGATCTGGGGCCCCACCAGGGGATGGCCGCGCTCCTGCGGTTCTAGTCGCGGGGCCCCGGACCAGAGGCGCCCAGGTCTAATCGCGGAGGAACGCCTCGACGTCCGCGGCGAACTCTTCAGCGTGCTGGAACAGGAAGCCGTGGGCAGCGTCGGGGTAGATCTTCAGTTTGGCCTGCGGGATCAGGCCCGCGAGCAGGTATGAGTAGTGCGGCAGGATCATCCGGTCGCTGTCGCCGTTGGCGACGAAGACCGGGTGCCCGGGACGGTGTCGGAGATCGCTTCCCGAAAGCCGCGCCGAGGCCCTGGCCGGCGTCTACCTCGCCGCCTACCTCGGGCTGTCAGGCCCGGTGAGCGGACTCGGAGCGCTGACGCAAGTGGCGTCGACGCGCCTGCGTCCTCTCGGGGCTGCTCGCCCTCGGAATCTTTGCCGCGACATCCGCGCCGCTTGGCAGCCGGGGCCACGGCACAACGCCGCAACCACGACCTCTCCCTCATTGAAAGGCACCAAGATGCAGACAGCACAGTTGCAGACCACACAACTCGGCCACACCGGACTCGAGATTACGCGCGTCGGGTTCGGCGCCTGGGCGATCGGCGGCGACGATGGGCGGGAACATGGCCGCCCGGTACCTGGCCGCCGGCTACGCCGGATACGGCGAGGCCCGGAACCGCGACGCCGCCCAGTGGCTCATCGACCAGGGACTGCGCTGGGTCGAGACCCCGCGCGAGGTCGCGCAGGCAGCGGAGATCGTGATGACGTCGCTTCCGAATGACGACGTGGTCGAGTCGGTCGCAAGCGGACCTGACGGCCTGCTCGCCGGTCTCGGTGAAGGCAAGATCTGGGCCGACCTCAGCACGATCACCCCAGCCGTGAGCCGTCGGCTTTCTGCACGGGTGCGCGA
>Ga0207693_10002448_pt1 | contig 16121 bp, 15 predicted proteins | sample LARL81metaG_FD_184347 | JGI IMG/M metagenome (GOLD analysis project Ga0207693, IMG submission 184347) | Corn, switchgrass and miscanthus rhizosphere microbial communities from Kellogg Biological Station, Michigan, USA - LAR L8-1 metaG... | ecosystem: Host-associated > Plants > Roots >...
GCGACTCCGGCGTGCTCGATGACCCGGTCGATCCCGACCGACTGCACGCCCTCGGCGTAGAACAGCTCGCTGGCGGCGGCCAACAGCCGCGCCCGCGCGGCGGCGCTGCGCTCCTGCGGTGACGGCGCCTTGGCAGACATGCCAGCAACGATAGCAGACAGTCCTGTCTGTCTTCAATGAGTCGCCGGTCACATTGACACACCCAGACGGGTCTGTCTAGATTAGGAATGTTTCCAGACAGACCGGTCTGGATAGCAAGACCGGAAGGTGTATCCCATGTCCGCACAGTACGCACGCCTTGACCTGCACCTCAGCACTGCCCTGGTCACCGGCGCCACGTCCGGCATCGGCCGGGCGGTCGCCAAGCGGCTGGCCGCCGACGGGATGTCCGTCGTGGTCTCCGGCCGCAACGCCCGGCGCGGCGCCGAGACCGTCGGCGAGATCACCGCGGCCGGCGGCCACGCCCGGTTCGTCGAGGCCGACCTCGAGGACCCGGCCGGCGTCGACCGGCTGGCCGCCGAGGCCGGCGAGATCGATGTCCTGGTCAACAACGCCGGGCGATCGGTCTGGGCACCGACCGACGACCTGAAGGTCTCCGACTACGACTCGATGTTCGCCAGCAACGTCCGCGCGCCGTTCTTGCTCGTGGCGGCATTCGCCCCGGCGATGGCGGCGAGGGGATCGGGCAGCGTGATCAACATCGGCAGCATGGCCGGCACCGTCGGCCTGGCCACCGGCGCCGCGTACGGTGCGACCAAGGCCGCGCTAGCATCCTTGACGCGGGGCTGGACAGCCGAGTACAGCGGCCGCGGCGTCCGCTTCAACACCGTGGCCGCCGGCCCGGTCTACACTCGGCCCGAGGCCCGCGCCCTGTTCGACGCGATCGCCCAGACCACCGCGATGAAGCGCGCTGCCGACCCCGCCGAGATCGCCGAGGTCGTCGCATTCCTCGCCTCGCCGAGGGCCAGCTACGTCACCGGCGCGACCGTCGCCGTCGACGGCGGCCGCACCGCCATCTGAACCCGCCTGCTCTCAAGGGGAGATCTCGATCTCCACCGGTTACCACGCCTGGCGGACATGACCGCACAGCAGCGGAGATCACCCCAGCGGCGGGAGCACGGCCGGCCAGCAGCTGGCCCGCAAGACAGGCTCAACGCAGAAGCCGCGAGTCGCGAAAGGCAGGTGGTCCCGTGGACCTTTCCCGTCAGGAGATCATCCAGATGCTCCGCCGAGCCGGACTGGCAGACGTCGCCACTGCGGCTCAGACGTCACTCCCCGACCCGGTGGACTCCAAAGTCCTGGAACAGTTCTGCGTTCGATACGGACTGTCGAGGCAGTCCCTGATCGATCGCATGGGCGGCAGTCCCTGAACCACTCCAGCCACCCCCATACGCACAGGAACCCATTGCCGAGCCGACTACAGAACTGACCGTTCTGTACCACTCGACCGCCTCTAACTCGCTGGCGGCACATAGCGCCGAGTCGGCGGTATGGCGTGTTTCCCGGCCTGGAAGTGTGAGAGGGGCATCGAGCACGCACTGTTATCTGGTGTAGCGAGCGAGCGCGACTTACGCTGCGGTTCCTCGTTCATTGCTGGGGCCTGGCTCCTGGCCCTTGCCTCCCGGGTCTCAGCCGTTCCCAGAGGTGCCCCGATAACCGCCACAACCCCCTCCACCGCCCTCGTCACTATCCAGCCCGTGTTCACCGAGTCCGAGCGGCTCGCCCTGGCAGGCTTCCTGGCGGGATACCGCGGCCTGACCCGCGAGGCCTACACGCTTGACCTGCGCCAGTTCACTGCCTGGTGCCGCACCCGTTCGCTGTCCCTATTCGCGGTCCGCCGCGCCGACATCGAGACCTTCGCCCGCGAACTGGAGGCCAAAGGCCGTGCCCGCGCCACCGTCACCCGGCGGCTGTGCACCGTCGCTGGATTCTACAAGCACGCCGTTGAGGAAGAACTTCTCGAGCATTCCCCGGCCGCACACGTCCGCCGCCCACGGCTGGACTACGAGTCGCACGCCACGGCCCTGGACCGCAACGAACTCGGCGCGATCCTGGTCGCCGCCGGGCTCGGCCCGGCCGCCGAGCATGCGCTGATTTCGCTGCTCGCCCTCAACGGGCTGCGGGTGTCGGAGGCAACCGGCGCGGACATCGAGCACCTCGGCCTGGAACGCGGGCACCGCACCCTGGTCATCACCCATTAGGGCGGCAAGGTCGTCACCATCCCGCTCGCGCCGCGCACCGCCCGGGCGATCGACCTGGCCGTCGGCGAGCGCATCGAAGGACCGATCTTCTTGGCGGGCGACGAGCGGCGGCTAGACCGGCACGGCGCCGCCCGGATCGTCGACCGGGTCACGCGCCGCGCCGGGATCGCCAAGCACATCTCACACGCTAAGGCACGCCTTTATCACCGCCGCCCTCGACGCCGGGGTGCCGTTGCGCGACGTGCAGGAAGCCGCTTCCGACGCAGATCCGCGCACCACGATGAGGTACGACCGAGCGCGGACCAGCCTGGACCGGCACGCCACGTACATCGTCGCGGCGTTCATCGCCGGAGCAACACGATAACGGTAGGCCGCGGATCTGCCTGGCCATCTCAACGGCCGGGCAGATCTGCGGCGGTCCAGACACGCGCAGGGGATAACAGGGCGTAGTTCCACAGGTGATCGCGAACGCCGATCTGCGTGGGTGTGCCGCTGCTGCGGGAGGGTGGGCTGACGGTGCATAAGTGGAGGTTCTGTCAACCAGGGAGGGGTCAGGTCTCGGCGACCCGGCTGGCTAGTGCAGGACGAGAGCGAGGCAGAGCCCGGCGACCGCGACGCCCTGCAGCGCGGCGCGGAGGTAGATCACGCTGTCCCAGCGGGTCTGCAGGTCCCGCGCGTTCGGCGGGACCCGGCCTTCCTGTGCGGCCTGGGTGAGCTGCTTGTTGATCGGGGCGTTGATGGTCCTGTAGATGGCCAGCCAGGTCAGCAGCGCGGCGGCTGCGGTCGATGCTGCGGCGGTGGCCGGCCAGTCCGCGCCTATCGCCGATGTCACGGCGGTGAGCACGGTGGCGGCGACGCTCAGGATGCCGGGAACGGGGAAGCGGCGGTCGCCGTAGTAGTGCATGAATCCGGTGGCCATCACCAGTGTGCGGTCGTCGACCTTGTTCCAGGCCGGGCGCCCGACCAGTGCCCCGAACGCGTCGGTGCCGTAGATGATCCCGGCGGTCAGCACGCCGGTAATCGCGAGTACGTGGCTGAGCGTGGTCATGTCGTGGTTGCCCTTCTCGGTGTCAGCTGGCGAACAGCAGCGCGGCGCTGAGCAAGACCAGCACGGCGGTGGTGAAGTGGATGCCGAAGGCGATGGCCCTGGTGCCGCCATGGCGCAGCACGATCAGGGTGTCGCCAAGCGGTACGAGGGCGACGGCCAGCATGAACCAGGCCTCGGCGTGCGCCCCGGCGAACGCGAGCAGGGCCAGGCCCACCAGAGCGTAGGTCCCGTCGCGCAGGCCCTTGACCGTCAGGTAGGCGGGGTCGCCGCCGGGTTTGGCGGGGACGCCATAGCCGGCTGCCGCCGTGCGGGGGGCGATCAGGAACCGCCCGCCGATGAGCAGGATCAGCAGGTCGAGGGCGATGGCGAGGCCGTAGGCGATCGGGGTGAGCATGGCATCCTCCTCATCTAGCAGCGCTAGCGACGGAAGCGACACTAGCAGATCTATGGCAGGAATGCTAGCGATGCTAGAATCAGTTCCATGTCGATCCAGGAACGCCGGGAGCGCGAGCGCGCGGAGCGCGAGAAGCTGATCATCGCGGCGGCCCGCGAGCTGGCCGAGACGGAAGGATGGGACGCGGTAACGACGCGGCGGCTGGCTGAGCGCGTCGAGTACAGCCAGCCGGTGCTCTACAGCCACTTCGACGGGAAAGACGCGATCAAGGCCGCCGTCGCCGTCGAGGGCTTCGCCGAACTGGCCGCCGGACTCGCCGCAGCGCGGGCCGCCGCACCGGATCCCGCCCGAGCGCTAGCCGCCGTCAGCGACGCATACATGGATTTCGCGCGCCGGCGCCCGGCCCTCTACGACGCGATGTTCAGCCAGACCGTGGACCTGCCGTTCGCGACCGCCGCCGCGCCGCCCGCCCTGCACGCAGGCTTCGGTGAACTCGCCGAAGCGCTCCGGCCGCACGCAAACGGCGACGACCTGGGCCTGCTCACCGAGGTCTTCTGGGCGGCGCTACACGGCCTGGCGACACTCACACGCGGCGGCAGGCTACCCGCCGGTAGCCATGACCGTCGGCTCGCCATCCTGCTGGCCCGGTTCGTTCCGGCAGCCGGGCCGGGAGCCTGACGCGCGGCGGACACTGCCCATATCGCCAGCGCAGGCTACGGACTCATGATGCCAAGCCGTGCACGACGAAAACCACCGCCCGCATCGCCACGAGGAGCATGCCCGCTCATCGGCTCACCCTCACAGAACTAGCGGATATGCGATGGATCAGTCAGGCCCGGCAGGCCACCTCCGAGCTGGCCGTAATCGGCGGCAGGGCAGGTGCGGCAGGCGCTTGTTGACTTTGACCCTAGGGCAGCCTTCATCGTTGGCGCCATGAGTACCGAGCCGGAACTTGACAGTCTCCTGGTTGAGCAGCGCGCCTACTACCAGGCGCTAGCCCCGGACTATCTCAGCCAGGGCCTGGACCGTCCCGGTGGCGGCGAGCTAGCCGAAGCACTCGAGGGATTCCAGCCAGCAGGCAGCGTGCTGGAGCTAGCCTGCGGCCCCGGCGTGTGGACGAGCGCGCTGCTGCGGCACGCGACCGACGTCACCGCCGTCGACGCGTCCACGGAGATGCTCGCGATCGCGGCGGCCCGCATCACCAGCAGCCGGGTGCGCTTCATCCAGGCCGATCTCTTCGCCTGGCGGCCAGACCGCCGCTACGACGCCGTCTTCATGGGCTTTTGGATCTCCCATGTCCCGGCTGAGCGCTTCGCGTCCTTCTGGTCGCTAGTAGCCGACTGCCTCAAGCCCGAAGGCTGCGTGTTCTTCTGCGACGACGCCTACCGAACCGAAGACGAGCTCATCGAAGGCCCCGGTTCAAGCACAATCCTCCGCCACGCACCGGACGGCACCGCCTACCGGCTCGTGAAAGTCCCCCACCGGCCCGCCGGCCTCGAAAGCCAGCTCCGCCAACTCGGCTGGCACATCACGGTCCACCCGACAGCAGGTCCTTTCTACTGGGGCGCGGGGGAACGCGCCCCCGACATGTGATCCCGGGACGCGCGGGAACCGCCGTTATTTGCGTCTTAATCCCATTGGGTGGCGGCAGCCTGGACGGCGCTGAAGAGGGCGATCTGCGCGCCCTGGGCGCGGCCGGCAGGCCACTGGGACAGGTTCGGGGAGCCTCATGTAGATGCCGTGGGCGGCCTTCCGGCGAGCAGGTTGCGCAGCTGGGTGGCCCGCAGCCTGGCACGGTCGCTTGCGGGCGAGTCGTTGCGGCCGGGGCCGAGCCAGAGCGAGAGCTGCCGCAGGCCAGACATGATCGCCGACCGCCGTATCAGATCGCGGTGATCCTCGGCCAGTGCGGCGGCCTCGGCGTAGCCGACGAGGAAATCCTCGAACAGCGGAACGGGACGGGCGGCGCGGTCGTGCAGCAGGAAGTGGCCAAGGTCGAAGTGGCGGTCGGCTCCGCGCACTTCGCCGAAGTCGATGATGCCGGCATACCGGCCGTGGTCGTCGAGCCAGATGTGAGTGGCATCGAAGTCGCCGTGAGCCAGGTGTGCCTGGGGGATGGGCCGCTGCCGCTCGTGGTCGGCGACGGCCTGCAGCGCATCGAGTTCCGCGCCAGTGAAAACGCCGGCCAGCCACCCAGGCCACCGCCCAGGCAGGTCGCTGGCTACGAAATCGGCGTAGCGGGCCAGCTCGGCGCGCAGCCCGGGCAGGCCGTCCCGGCGCAGCCAGCCGAAGCCTTCAACCTCGATGGCGTTGATCAGGGCGGCATCACGCCCAGCCGCCCGCACCGCGCGGCGCGCCTGCTCGTCTGTTCCATGGCTGGCCAGGCTCCGCCCGGCCACGGCGGAGACAATCAGGAACGAGCGATCCAGATCGCCCGGCTGGGCCTCGACGTGCACCACCGCGGGCACCCGAACGCCCAGCCCTGCCAGGCGGGCCAGCACCTGGGCGTCGGTGGTCAGGTCCTCGCCCGCCTCCTCGGCGACCCTGAGGTAATAGATCACGCCGTCAGCTCGGAGCTGGTACACCACCAGCAGCCGACCCGGTGAGGCCGGCTCGACCGACACCGAGCGGGCTCCGGGAAACACCCTGCGCGCGACCGTCCCCAGCAACGCGATGTCGACGACATGCTGCTGCGGCACGGCACATCCCTCCCGGGCCGGGCCGGGATGCCCCGGCTGTCGCCATCAACTCTGCCTCACCGCTGCCAGGCGTGCCACCAGTGCCAACGGCCACGCTCCAAGCCGTCGCAAAGCCGGGACCGCCTGCCCAGATCGGCAACGACAAGCAACTGCGGGACGGCCGACCGAGCACAGCTGACCACGTGGCTGGATCCGTGCGTCGCCTCTGCTGTCACGGAGTGTGCTGGCACGCACCAGAGGTCAAGTGCGAGAACCGCCGTTCTGTACTGGATCAGCCCCTTCCGTCCGATCCGCTAGAGGCGTGCAGAACGGAATTTTCTGTCGCATTTGCTGGGTTACCTTGTGGCGAATACGTAGCGAAGTTCAGCAGCCCGGAACTGTCTCGCCTAGTCACGAGGGGTATGGGCGCGGTCTGCGGGACCGCCTCTGACCACGGGGGTCCGGCACGCCGACCCGTATTTCCGCGCCGAGCACCCGATTTGGCGAGCGTGGCCGCACCGGCGGTGAGCATCTTTCGGCGGCGGTTGCGCTGCGCGCCTGGCACGTCGTGGTGAGGCGGGTGTTTCGAGCGGTCGCCCGGCGTCAAGAGCTACCCGCGTACCGCTGCTCATTCGTCTGCCGCGGCTTGATGCTGGAGTGAGAGCGGAAGCTCAGGACGCGCCGCGCAGGTAGGCGAGGACGGCTAGCACGCGTCGGTGGGAGTCGGGGTCGGTGCTGAGGCCGAGCTTGAGGAAGATCTGCTTGACGTGGGCTTCGACCGTGCGCTCGGTGACGAAAAGGCGGGCGGCAATGGCGCGGTTGGAGAGCCCCTCGGCGACCAGCCCGAGCACCTCGCGCTCGCGCTCGGTGAGCTGGTCGAGCGGGTCGGTGTGGCGTTTGCGGGCGAAAAGCCGGGCGACGATCGTCGGGTCCACGACGGTTTCCCCGTCCGCGAGGCGGCGCAGCGCATCGATCAGGTTCGCGACGTCGAAGACGCGTTCTTTGAGCAGGTAGCCGGCCCGTTCGGGATGCTCCTCGAGCAGCCGCGCGGCGTAGTGCGGCTCGACGTACTGGGACAGGATCAGCACGCTGACGCCGGGGTGCTCGGCGCGGATCTGCTGGGCGGCGACCAGGCCCTCGTCGGTGTGGGTGGGGGGCATGCGGATGTCGACGATGGCCGCGTCCGGCTGTGTCACGCGGACCGCGCGCAGCAGCGAGGCGGCGTCGCCCGCCTCGGCGACCACGTCGATGCCCGCGTCTGTGAGCAGCCGGGTGATGCCCTCGCGGGTGAGCATCACGTCTTCGGCTATGACGACGCGCATGGGATCTCCGCCCGGCATGCGGTCGGCTCGATGGACAGGGCGCCGCCCAGCGCCCCGACACGATCGGTCGCCGCCGTCAGGGGCGAGGCTGGCCTGGAGCCGTTGTCCTCGACCGTAACTACCAGGTGACCGTCGTCCTGGACGACGCTCACTTCGGCATGGTCCGCGTTCCGGCGGGCGGCGTCGTCGAGCGCCTCCGCCACGGTGAAGTACGCGGCGGCCTCGACCGGTGCGGGATACCGCCGGTGTTCGGCCCGGAGGATCTCGACGGGCAGCGCCGCGGTGTCGGCGAGTGTCGCCAGCGCGGGAGCTATGCCCGCCTCGGCCAGTACCGCCGGATAGATCCCGTGGGCGAGTTCCCGCAGCTCCTGCAGGATGTCCCGGGTTTCTCCGACGGCCCGGGCGAGAGCCGTCTCGGTCGGGGTATCCCCCTCCTCGCCTGCGCTGCCGCGGGCGAGCCGGATGTCGTAGGACAGCGCCAGGAGACGCTGCTGGGCGCCGTCGTGGAGGTTTCGCTCCAGCCCGCGGCGTTCACTGTCAGCGGTCTCGACGATGCGGGCGCGGGAGGCGCGGAGCTCCTCCAGCTGGGCGAGCAGTTCCGCTTGCAGCCGTTCGTTCTCCAGGCCGAGCCGGATAGCGGGCCCGATCTGGCTTTCCATCCGGGGAACGGCCCCGGAGTGAGAGACGGCAGCGATGGTGCGCTCATTTCGCATCAGGCGCGTCACCGCGCGGCCGGGCATGGCGGAGGGTTCCGGGACCGCCCGGCCGCTGGCGTCGACGTAACGCTGTGTGCCGGGGAGCCAGTAGGCAACCCGGAGCCCCGGATCGCGCAGCGCCACCGCCAGCGCGGACTGCAGGGATCCGGGCATCGGCGCCTCGTCCAGGTTCGCGGCGATCCGGGCGACGGCGCGGCGCTCGGCCCGGTAACGGACGACCCCGGATATCAGGCCGGCGGCAAGCAGTGTGACCGCTCCGCTAGCGACGACGAAGATCGTGAACAGGGCAGTGTTGAACGGGTCTTCGACCGTGATCCTTTGCAGAGCAACCGCCCGTGCCACCACAGCTGCGGCGAACGCGATCGCTGGGACGAGGACCGGCAGGAGCCGTTGCCGCGCAGGCCCCGAGGCCCTGGCGAGCCGCATGGCGCAGATCGCGACGAGGACGGCAGCGGCGGTGGCGGCGAACCAGCGATCGGAGATCTCGACGGCGTGCGCCAGTGATGGCAGCGAGCGGACCAGGAAGCTGTTGACGTTGCAGTTCGCCAGGCAGCCCGGGTCGAGGTAAGGGTCCCTGAACAGCGCGAGGGCGGCCGCGGCGAGCAGCGCCTCGGCGTATACGACGGCCAGCAATGCGCGAGCGGGAAGGGAACCGGCCCGGCCGGACGGGTACGCGAGCACCAGGTGGAAGATGAGCGGGAGCGTGAACCCTCCCAGCGCCATCGCCAGGGTGGGGACCAGCGGCGGCCCTTCCTGCCAGGCCACCCACACCGGCGCGAACCAGGTGAACCCCGCCAGCAGCGCCAGGTCCCCGATCCGGCCCGGCCGCCGGTTCAGGCTGATCACCAGGCCGGCCGCGATCAGGCCGAGCCCCGCGCACAAGAGCAGGGCGGCCCCGGCGGCCGAGCTTCCCGGATACGTGGTGGACCGGCCGGGTCCCGCCGCGACGGCCAGCGCCCCGGCGCCCGCTGCCAACCCCGCCAGCACCGCGGCAATACCTGCCAGAGCGGCCAGGCGGCGCGAGAGCGTCAGGCGGGCCGCAGCGGCCAGCCGGGGCTCCAGGCGTTCCATCTCCTGATTGTGGCACCTTCGCCGCCGGAAAATTTCCGTGCTGGCCACAGTGCCGTGCTGAGGGCTGCCCCGATGCTGCCCAGGTCACAGGGTCTTACCGTCATTGGTGAACTTCGGCACACTGGAGGAACGATGGAAGGAATCACAAACCGCCTGACTGTCGCCGCCGGGGCGGTCGGCCTGGTTGTCCTGGCCGCAGGCTGCGGCGGGAACGCCGCCACCACGGCGGGCACGCACCCCAGCACGGCAGCGGCAGCCCCGCGGGCGCTCCCGAGCCCGTTCACGGTCACGGCCCGCTACACCGCGAAGTCGCTCGGGCTGACCCATCCTGACGACCTCGCGGCCGGCCCGGACGGCAATCTGTATGTCACCGACTTCAGCCAGCGGGTGACCGTGATCTCCCCCGCCGGGAAGATCCTGCGGCGATGGGGGAAGCCGGGATCCGGACCCGGCGAATTCCGGTTCATCCCCTTCGAACCGACCGTGCCGATGGATGTCAGCGGGGCAATCGCAGTCGGGTCCGATGGCATGGTGTATGTGTCGGACAGCGGGAACGGCCGGGTCCAGGTGTTCACCCCGCAGGGGCGGTTTGTCCGCCAGTTCGGTAGCTTCGGGAGCGGGAAGGGCCAGTTCCTGGACCCGTCCGGCGTGGCGGCCGACAATGCGGGCAACGTGTACGTCGACGACGGTCAGAGCGAGAACATCTCCAAGTTTTCCCCCGGCGGGAAGCTCATCTGGCAGATCGGCGGCGCTTCCGGCGACCCGGACCTCATCGGGCACCACCACTTCTCGGGCTTCGACGCGCATGGTCGCCTCGTCATGGTGAACGATGACGTGCAGAAGATCATCTACGTCGATGCCGCCGGCCACAAAGTTGACGTCTTCTCACCCGATTCCGCGTCCTTCGCTGGAGGGAACGCATGCGAGGCCACCGTTGACGCGGTGGGGAACGCATACGTGTCGGGCTGCGGCCCGGACGCCACCGGGCCCACGCTGGTCTATGACCGGGCGCACCGGCTGATCGCGAAATGGCCGGGCACCACGTACAACCTGCTCAAGTCACCCGTCTTCGGCCCGAAGGCCGAGGTCTTCGCCTTGACAACGCAGAGGTCTGTCATCCGGCTGCACATCACTCTGCCGGGAGCCTGACATGAAACTGACGAAGGCCGCCGCCCCGCTCGCGCTGGTCCTGGTGGCCATCGCAGCCGCCGGCTGCGGCGCTGCGGCCGGCGGAGACAAGGCGGGCGGGCCGGCAGGCGGACAGGTGGTGCTGCGGATGGCCAGCACACCGTCTGACTTGGGCGATGTCCCCCCTGTCGCAGACTTCGCACGGCAGGTACGAGCACTGTCGGGCGGATCGGTCCAGGTCAAGGTCATCAACCAGTGGGCCGGTTACGCGCCGGGCGCGGAGGCCCAGGTGGTGCGCGCCGTCGCGGACGGCCACACGGACCTGGGATGGGCCGGCAGCCGGGTCTTCGACACGATGGGAGTTCCGGGTTTCCGTGCGCTGTCGGCGCCGATGCTGATCGACAGCTACCCGCTGGAAAGCGCCGTGCTGAACAGCGCCATCCCGGGCCGGATGCTCGCCGGGCTGGGCAGCGTCCACGTGACCGGGCTCGGCGTCCTCGGTGACCTGCTCCGCCGGCCGGTCAGCGCCGGCCGGCCGCTGCTCGCCCCGGCGGACTGGCGAGGAATCTCCTTCGGCACCTACCGCTCGGGCATCCAGCAGCAGGCGATCCGCGCCCTGGGCGCCGCGCCGGTGGTGGTGTTCGGCCCCTACCGCGACCACGATCTCGACAGTGGTCAGATCCAGGGCTTCGAGCTCGACGTCCAGCGCTACGTTCACCTCGGCCTGGCGGCCAGAGCGCCGTACGTGACGGCGAACGTGGCGCTGTGGCCCCAGTTCGACGTGCTGGTCGCCAACCCGGCCCGGCTCGCGTCCCTTACCGCCCAGCAGCGCGGCTGGCTCCGGCTGGCAGCCGGCGCCGCCGCGAGGGACTCGGTCAACCTGGCGGCCAGCCAGAACGGCAGTGTCAGGCAGGCCTGCGCGATGGGCGCCAGGTTCGTGAACGCCACGCCAGCGGACCTGGCCGCGCTGCGCAGCTCCCTGTCTGCCGTCTATCAGGCCCTGTGGCAAGATCCGGAGACAAGCGCGTTCATCCGCCAGATCCAGCACCTCAAGAAGGCCACGCGACCCGGACCGGCGCTTCAGATCCCGGCCAGGTGCGCCGGCAAACGGTGAATCACGCGGCAGACAGCGCTGGGCCGGCCGCGTTCAGGCCGGCCCCGCGCCATCGGGGATCCCGGCGACCAGACGCGTCCCCCGGCGCGGGGAGCTTTCCACGGTGAGCGTCCCCCCGAGGGTCTCGACCCGGTCGGCCAGGCCCCGGATACCCGTCCCGGAATCGGGGTCGGCACCGCCGGCGCCGTCATCGGCCACCTCCACCGTGATCCCGCCGGGCCGTGAGGTCACCGAGATCTGGACGCGCGACGCCGAGGCGTGCTTGGCGACGTTCGCGAGCGCCTCCGAGCAGACGAAGTACACGCACGCCCCCACGGCAGGGGAGGTCCCGCTCACCGAGACCCCGATATCCACCTGCAGCGGGAAGTCTTCGGCCAGCGAGGCCAGCGCGGCCGCGAGCCCTTGCTGGGCGAGCTGCGGGGGATGCAGCCCGCGCGCGAGCCGGCTTAGCTCCTCGTTCGTCCGGGTGAGCTGGAGCTCCGCCCGCGCGATGCGATCCATCGTGGCCTGTCCGGCGGCTGACTGGCGGGCCAGCCGCAGGGTCTGCGCCAGCTCGCCGAGCCGGCGCTGCGCACCTTCCCGGAGCCGGTGTTCCAGGCGGTCGCGTTCCTCGTCGCCCGCCGCGAGGATGCGCCGGCGTGAGGCGCCGATCTCGGCCAGGCGCGCTCGCACCTCACCCTGCAGGCGCACGTTGGCGGCGGCCAGCCTGGCCGCCGATGAGACGGCCTCGACCAGCCCCGGGTCACCCAGGACCGCCGGGTCATGGACCAGGACAGCCATCGGCTGGCCATCCCGGTCGACCATGGTCGTCGCCCGGCCGGACCCTGAACCGGGGACCCGCAGCGGATGCCCGCCGGCGTCGATGAAGGCAGCGGATTCCGGCAGCCAGTAGCCGACCTGCAGGCTCGGGTCGCCAAGCGCCCGGGCAAGCTCGTCGCGGAGCATGCCGGAGCGGGCCTCACCGAGCTCAACGACCAGATCGGCGACCTCGGCGCGCTCCCACGGCCAGCGCAGCAGGCCGATAAGGAGACCAGCCGCCAGGACACACAGCGCCGTTTCGTAAACCAGGAGGATCGACGTGGCGATGGTGGGGCCGGGCTCGGCGGCGCGGACCGAGGCGATCGCGGCGAGAACAACTGCAAAGAACGTTGTGGCCTGCAGGGCGGAGAGCCGCATCCGGCGTTCGCGTCCCGCGGCGCGGACATAGCCGCGCAACGCGACAGCAATAAGGAGGCCGGCCAGGGCGATCGTCCCGGCCCGGCTGCCCCAGGCCGGCGTGAGGAGCGCGGCCGCATACCCCGCGGCAACCGCGGCGCCCTCAAGACGCCCGCGGATGCGCCCCAGGGGATAGGTCAGGACCACCTGAACGAGCGGGCCACGATGCAGGTACAGCGCATGTGCGCTGAGCCAGCTGAGCGCGCCCACCCCGGCAGCAGCGAAGTTGGGCACGAACCAGGCGAAACCCGCCGCCGCCAGCAGCGCGCCGCACCGGCTCTGCGGGCGGCGCGACCAGCCGGCCAGCCCGCACCCGACCAGGCTCCAGCCGGCCAGCAGGTCGGGCACCCAGCCGCGCGGATCCGCCCAGCCGTACAGGCGCCACTCCGCCGCGATGCCCACGAGTGCCGCCGCCGGGCAAAGCAGCCACGCCACGCGCCGCGGAAGCAGGTCAGCGGACCAGCGCAGCAAGGGAAGCTCCCGAAAGTTCCTGCTTCGCCAGGAACCCGCACGCCGGTGCCGTGGCCAGGCGCGGACCGTACGCGGCGGCGTCGCGGCTCGAGATCAGCACCACCCGCGGCGGGTCCGGGGCCGCGGCCAGCCGCTCGGCGACGGTGAACCCATCGGCATCGGGAAGCTGGATGTCCAGCAGCACCACCTCCGGACGCAGCCGCTCGACGGCCGCCACAGCAGCGGCTGCATCAGCGGCCACCCCTACCACGGCGAACCCCTCCGCCTCCAGCAGTGCGCGCGCCGAATCGCGGAAGACGTCATGGTCATCCACGATCAGCACGGTCGTGCGCACACGCCAATCCTCGCAGAGACCGCGCCCGGCCACATTGCGGCCAGCACTAACCGCCTCCGCGCGACCTCATTGCAGGCACGAACCCAAGACTGAGGCCCGCCCCGATTCGCCGGCCGCCCGGCCGCCAATAGCGTCAGTCGGCGAAAGCACCCACAGGCAAAGGAGGATCCGATGCGCAGGCTGACTGTTCTCGCACCACTCGGGGTCGCGCTGGGAGCGCTGATCGCGACCCCGGCTGGTGCGGCCGCATCCGGCGCCAACGGCCAAATCACGTTCGCCCGGCAGATCCCGGCCGGTGGTGCCAACGTCTTCGTCACCAACCCGGACGGGTCGAACGTGCATCAAGTACCGCTCGTCTACCCGGCTGAAGACTACGGGATCCCGATCTGGTCCCCAGACCACAGCCGGTTGCTGATCTCGCACGTCCTCCGCTTCGACGCGTTGGGAAACCTGCTCCCGTTCCGGCCGGCGACAGTCAACCCGGACGGATCCGGCTCCAAGCTGCTGGAGCCCCCGAACGCCCCCGACGATATGGGCTGCTTCGGGGGCTGGTACCCGGACGGCAGCCGGCTCCTCTGCGGCTTCGGCGGCGACCAGCCCGGCATCTTCAGCATCCGCGCCTCTGACGGCGGCGACCCGTTCGCATAACGGCATACCCCTACGGGCCATCATGCAATGGCTGCGACGCACCGACCGACATCTCACCCGACGGCAGGCGGTTCGCCTTCCTGCGCTTCAAGCACGAGAACACCACTAATCAGCAGGTCGCGCTGTTCGTGGAGAACCTGGACGGCACCGGCCTCCGGCAGCTCACCCCCTACGGCCTCGCGCAACCGCACGAGATCGCCTCGGCCCAATGGTCCCCGGACGGCCGGGAGATCATCTCCGAGACGACCCGGGGACGGATTTTCGTCACCCACCCCGACGGCACCGGTCTGACTCCGATCCGCCTGCAGACCGGCACCACCCGCTACTTCGCGTTCGAGCCCGACTGGTCACCCGACGGGACGCAGATCGTGTTCTGCATGTACATCAATGGCCAGGAAGACATCTACACGGCGAACGCCGACGGATCCAACCTGGCCCAGGTCACCAATACGCCGGACGTGGAGAATGGCCCCGACTGGGGACGTTCCCCCGTCGCGCACTAGCGTCCTTGCTGCCCCCGCGACCACCTGGCGGAAATAGGCGGCGCGTTCGGCCACCGGCACGCTAGGCAGCTTCAGCTGATGGGGCCTGACCCTGCTCAGTACCCACGGGCACCCGGGCCAGCCGATTGGGTCGCGGCGACCCGGCTATGGCCTTGCCGAGACCCAGTCACCGCTCGATCGTCTGGCGAATGCGCGGCGAAGTTCAGCAGCCAGCCACACATCCGCAGGCCAGGCTACATGTGAGAGCGGTCCGTAAAGCCGCCCCCTTCGCCTTGCTGCCTCCTGTTCCGTCGGCCAGCCAGCCCCCTTTCCGAGCTGGCCCCCGGGCTGCGCACTGGAATGGATGATCTGCGCGCATGAACTTATATATGCCTACTGCTTTAGTGGGCATTCCTATTCGGCGATCCGGCCGCATGGCGCCCGGGCTCAACGTCACTGTCAGTGATTAGACCTGTCCATGGCCCACGCGCGCCGGCCAGCACGATCGCCAGCTCCCGGTCTAGCCAGTCCGCATCGCCGGCGCCGCCGGCCAGCCCAGCGCCTCGCCGTTGCCCACCACGGCCGCCCGCGCGCCACCCGTCGGGGCCAGCGCGGCCGGATGCGCTTCTCCGGACAAGCCCGTGAACGCCGCGGGCAGCGCCATCACCTGTCAGCATCTTGCCCGGGACCGTGCGGCTGCACGGCCGCCGGTCAGCCGGGATCGCGCACGGAAACTCATTGGCCAGCACGGCAGCCGGTCGGCGAGAATCGGGCCATGGAGCATTTGTCACGCCAGCGCCTGGAATCAGGTCTGGGCAAGATCCGTGAATCACCCGCCGATCGCGGCCGGGTGATCCTGGTGGTCCGGCGCCCGGCCGTCGGCGTGCGGGAACTGGCGGATGAGGCGATGCTCGACACGGTGACGGGGCTGGCCGGGGACAACTGGCTCACCCGCGGCAGCAGCAGCCGGACGGACGGGTCGGCGGACCCGGAACGGCAGGTGACAGTGATGAACGCCCGGGCAGCCGAACTGGTCGCGGGCGGCACGGACCGGATGCCGCTGGCCGGCGACCAGATCTACGTCGACCTCGACCTCAGCGTCGGCAATCTCCCGGCAGGCAGCCTGCTCACGGTCGGCCAGGCTGTGCTCCAGGTCAGCGACGCCCCGCATCTGGGCTGCGCGAAGTTCGCCGGCCGCTTCGGCGCCGAGGCCATGCGCTTTGTCAACTCGCGCCTCGGCAGGCAGCTTCGGCTGCGCGGGATGAACGCCCAGGTGGTGCAGCCAGGTCTCGTCCGCCCCGG
>Ga0207693_10002449_pt1 | contig 16121 bp, 10 predicted proteins | sample LARL81metaG_FD_184347 | JGI IMG/M metagenome (GOLD analysis project Ga0207693, IMG submission 184347) | Corn, switchgrass and miscanthus rhizosphere microbial communities from Kellogg Biological Station, Michigan, USA - LAR L8-1 metaG... | ecosystem: Host-associated > Plants > Roots >...
GCCTTGAGCAACTGCGAGCCGGGCACACGCAAGATGCTGTTGGTACCGGGGTGCTTGTTCCCCTTCGAGTACCGGTCGGCGAGGTAGGCGGCGTCGCCGGCGCCGAACCGCGGTGGCACGAACCCGGCGCTTTCCACGCCTATGTCGCCGCCGTGCGGCAGGCCAGATACCGCAAGTGTGACCACGGTGCCATCCGGCCTGATGGCGTACACGCGCCCGCTGGTCTCGTTAGGGGCGATCAGGTCGCCTCCGTAGTGGCCGAACGACGCCGGTGCCACGGCGATGCCGCCTTCCATGGCCGGGGCATGGGAGGCTATCGTGCGGACATCGCCCGCGCTGTCGATGGCCAGCACCATGGTCGCGCCGTGGTTCCGAGCGGTGACGAGGAGCCGGTGCCCGAAGCGGCCGGTGGTGTCGAAGGTGATGCCGTCCGGGGTTGCCATGGCGGGCAGGCTGGTGAACCGCGACGCCCGGCCGTCCGGCGCGATCACGATGATGCCCGGGCGGGGTCCGGGCTGGAGGGCGAAGATCATGCCGCTGGGGAATGAGTAACCGGCCCCCGCGACACGCTCACCGTCGGCCATCGCGACATAGGGCTCCGGCCCGATCGCGGTCGAGTAGCCGCCCGGCCCCCTGGCAAACGGCCGCAGCACGCCCGCCCGGGTCAAGGTGAACAGGCGCCCGGCCGCGGCCACGGTAAACGAGCCATCGCTGCGGGGGCCCGCAAGGTCCACCACCCCTGCCAGATGCCGGAACCTGACCCAGTGCGCGGGCAGCACCGGCCCGTGTGGCAGGGGTGCGGCCGGGGCGCACGCCGTCAGCGCCAGGCCTGCGGCCAGGCTGACAGAGCCGAGACATACAGCCCACCGCAGATGGCGCCTCACAAGATCTCCAAGTCTACGAACCATCACAGCGCAGGCCGATACTTCCCCTCCGCTGGGCGTGCGGCCGCGCCGGCCGGTCCCGACCACCACCACTCTTACTAGCACGAGCCGTCAGTGAGAGCTGTTCAGACGTGGGCCGACCCTTTCCGCGGCAGCGTTCCCAGTAGTCCCGCAGCGGGGCTCACCGCGATGGCTCGCAGTGGGCAGTTTCACGGAGCCGGTTGAGCACGGATTATGTACTACTCGTGTTAGTAGATGGTCCTGCGCCGCCGCGGCCCGGGGGCCTACCCCTGGCATCCACCGCTCCCAGGCGCGTCCAAGCTGCCTCTGACCGGACACCGTCACCGTCACCACCGCAGCGCTGAAAGGGGCTTACCGGGCACCCCGGGCGATGCCAGCCCGGCTCCGCTGCGCTCCAACCGTGCAGCACGCCAGGCAGATCATCGGCGAATACGAGCGGCACCAGCACACGGCCCGTGAACATCTACTGAGTCCTATCCGTGATAGTAGAACGAGGGCTGGCGTAAGCCGGCCAGACCCAGTGCCATGCACAGCGGGCGTGTGCTGCCGGAGAGGGATTGTTAGCAGTGATTGCCGCCATCGTGATCATATTGGTGATACTTGCCGTGGCCGGTGTGGCCGCGGTTGGCCGTTCGGTGCGGGTGGTGCAGCAGTTCGAGCAGGGCATCGTGTTCCGGTTCGGCAAGATCCAGTCGCCGCCGCGCGGACCGGGTCTGACGGTGATCAGGCCGGTCGGTGACCGGATGCAGAAGGTCAACATGCAGATCGTCGCGATGGCGGTCCCGGCCCAAGATGGCATCACCAAAGACAACGTGACCGTCCGGGTCGACGCGGTGGTGTACTTCCGGGTGGTCGATCCCATTAAGGCCACGGTGAACGTGCAGAACTACCTGTTCGCGGTCTCCCAGCAGGCGCAGACCTCACTGCGGTCGATCATCGGCCAGTCCGAGATGGACCAGCTGCTGGCCGAGCGGGACCAGGTCAACCGGGAGCTGCGCCGCATCATCGATGAGCCGACCGAGGGACCGTGGGGGATCCGCGTCGAGCGGGTGGAGATCAAGGACGTCTCGCTGCCCGAGACCATGAAGCGGTCGATGTCGCGGCAGGCCGAGGCGGAGCGGGAGCGGCGGGCCCGGATCATCACCGCCGACGGGGAGTACCAGGCGTCGAAACGGCTGGCCGCGGCAGCGAACGTGATGGCCCGCGACCCCGCCGCGCTGCAGCTAAGGCTGCTGCAGACCGTGGTCGAGGTGGCCGGGGAGAAAAACAGCACGCTGGTCATGCCGGTACCGGTCGAGCTGCTGCGGTTCTTCGAGAAAATGACGCCCACCGGGCCATATGCCGGACCTTCGGCATCACTCGCCGACTTCGGCGACGCCGAGGCGGGGGCCGACATCGAGGCTCACCCAGCCGCCGCCGAGCCGGGGGCCATACCATCGGTAGATCCGACCGCCATACCGCCGGTAGAGACGATCAGCATCCCGCCGCTGCAGGCACTAGAAATCAAGGTTCCCCACAACGCCGCAGACACCGAGCACGCCGTACAGCCGTAGGCGGCAGCAGGGCACGAACCTTCCCGAGCCCGCGACCGCGTGCCGCAGGCTCGGATCGCCCGGGTGTGGCGCACCGGCCGCCGCCACGTGGAAAGCCCCGGCAGCAGCTTGCGCCTAGTCAGATCGCCACTCGCCACGACCAAGACGCTGACATGGCTATCCCGGGCGGCGTGGATCGCCGGACCCGGCCGGCCGGGAAGGTGCCGAGGCAATTGCAGCCTGCTGCCGGCAGGCCCCGAACGGCCCTCCCGAGGGTTCCGCTGCCACCGGGGGCCACCGGACAGCCCGATTAGAGGCCGGACGCAAAACCGTCAGGGTCAGCTAGTGGGGCACGCCCCCATACGCCTCACAACGGACGGCCGGCGGTGCGTTTTGCCAGGTCATCGTTGTGAACAGCATTCCCCTTCGGAGCCGTGAGGGCAGGTTCGAATCCTGCCGGGGACACGGCCGGGGGGCACTGCCGGGGGGCACCCATCGCTAGCTGCCAAAACAACCTTCCTGCCAGGCGAAACGGCCTTTATGGCCCTGCTCGGTCCCTGTCATCTGACGTCGGGAAACGCCACCGCAGACAGATTCCACGAGCCAGAGATCAGTTCGGCTGTTCCGGATCTTCCAGGTGCAGGGCGGTGTCCATGCGATTGATCCACACGTCCTCCAGGCCGGTCACGCACTTGGCGTAGACCCGCATCAGAACCTCGACACTGGGGCCGCGACGAACTGCATGCGGGGGAGATGTGGAACTCCAACTCCCTGATCGCCTGGCTCCTGGCCTGCAGCGGCCACGACAGCGGCGCCATCGATATGCCTGCCAATGGCCGCGCTCCTGGATGGTCAGCCGGGCTCACTGTTGCAGCCAGGCAAGACACCAGCTCCGCCAGCGAGACGGCCCAGACCCACTGGGATGCAGGACCGTTGCGGTGACCCCAGTGCCTTCCAGGCGGCGGGCCAGCTCGTGCAGATCAGCAATAGCACGGTGCTGGTCTGTGTCGACCTTGACGATTAAGCAGCAGTACAGCCACCATTCTGGACCAGCGGGATCTGGTGCTTGAGGATGCCAAGCGCGACCGGACCTGGCTGGGCGGCGCCGCGTTACTGCGGCACCATGCGGTATTCCTCGATCAGGAACCACGGCCCATCCCCCGCCGCCATTTCGTTGCGCCAGGTGATCCGGCCAAGCTCGGTGGCATCCCAGGTGAACCGGAGCCTGGCCGCGGCTCCCTCTATGGACTCGAACACCAGGCGGTCACCGTCGATCCGCCCGCGGTACACCTCGGCGTGGCCGTAGTTGTCGGTCATCACCGCCCGGTACTCGCCGTGTTCAGGATCCCAGCCCGACACCCAGTGCAGCTGCCACTTCAGCACAAAGGTGCCATCGTGCAGGAACTGGTCCTGCTCACAGTCCAGGACGATCCAGCGGCCATCCTGGATCGCCTGGACGGTACCGCGCCCAACGCCGGTCATCGAGGGCGTGCCCGGACCCATCCCGCCTTCGCGGATGGTCCCTTCCCAGGTGACGTCGGTGTAGAAGCGGCCCAGCGCCGCCATCTCCGGCCCCACGTCAATTGGCTGGTGAACCGCTACCACTTCCCCACCGGTGCCCATCTCGCCTTACCCTTCTCTTGGTGCGGTCACGATCTGAACCTGCCTTTGGTGAGCTCTGTCGCTCCCCGCAGCCTGCCCTCACCGGTACTGGGCGCTTGTGATGCAGGCGCGGAAGAATTCATCTTCGTCCTGCCGCTCCGTGCCCCACCACCATCCGGCCCGGAACCTCGAGGGAATAGTGACGCCGCCGGACTGCGACTCCTCCTCCACTGACACTCCGAACGGGCAGCGGCAGAAGGGCGTGCCGCCGGGGTTGCCCCATCGGTTGACCACAACTTCCACGAGCTGGCCGTCGCCCCCTACCCGCAGCGCGGCCGTCTCGGTGTCCTGCCCGAACTTCCATGTTGCAATCGCGCTGCCGGGGCGCTCGCCTTGCGTCCACTGGGCGCTCTGGAACGCGGTCGGTATGAGCGCGATCTCCCCAGCTAGCCGCCCGTAGGCGCTGCGGGTGATGTCGGGACCGGCGGCGGTCATCACCGGGACCAGGTGAAACAGCCGCCAGCGCATCTGCGCGGTCCCGGAGCTGAGTCGGTCGAAGCCAGTGACAGGCAGTCCGGCCACTCGGGCCGTAGCCGCCCAGATGTAACCGCGCGGCATGGCGATGATCTGGTGGGCCGTGAATGACCGCCACTGGCCGAGCCAGATCTGCCCGTGCATCGTCAGTTCCACCGTCTGCCAGAGCGGAGTTCCCGGCGTGATCGCGTGACTCAGCCATCGCTGGGCCGGCTCGGGCAGGTCAGCGATCATCGCCGGGGCGAACTTGGGCGGGTCCGCCGCGGCGGTGGCCAGGCGTAGCCACTCCTGCTGGATGGGCCCGGCCTCGTGCGGCACTGCCATCGGCGCGGTCATGGCTGGCTGCCTGGGTTGTGCAACGCGAGCACTATGACGATCGCGCCCACGGCCGCGAACACCGTCTGCAGGGGCTGGAATCCGATCCAGGCCACCTCGGCGGCCTCGAAGGCGATCAGTCCCGCACCCGCGAACATCGAAAGAGCGCGGGCATGCCAGCGATTGCGCCATTGCCAATAACCGGCCAATAGGAAGCCGCCGCCGACCAGGGTGGCCAGGAGCAGACCCGGAACGCGCCAGTCCACGAATGGGGTGCCGGTGAGCGCTCTCGGGTCCGCGCGCAGTAGCGAGCCGTCCGGGACGGCCGCGAGGAGCACCCCGCCCACGAGAGCCGCGGCCCCGGTCACCAGTTCCAAGATGGCGAGGATGCGGGCATGCGTGTCACACCGTGCCGTGCTGGGCGGTCTCCCGGCCTGCAGGCGCCTGGCCTTCAACGCATTTGCCATATCTCCAGGGTGCGCGGCCCGGGTGCCGATATCCAGGGACATAGGTCCCGATCCTGTGGCCGGATCGTCACCTGCGGCGCCAGCGCCGAAGAAGCCAGGACGATTCTGCCACGAGACCAAGTACGGTCCACGGGTGCGCACTTGTCCAGAGGGTCGCACGTAGTGCCTGTCGCATGGCCACCGCGGCGCGGGCCCCGTCCGGCGGGCCGTTCACATCCGCCCAGTCGGCAGGACCGTCGCGGGCGAGGCACGCCCCGTCGCGGACGAGAGAACGGGGCCGGAGGTCCCGTCTCGGGTCAGCCACACGGGCCCAAGGTCCCGCGATGACGGGTCGGGGGCCTCTGCCGGTAAGCCCGAGCCCGGCCGAGCCTTGGCGTAGAGGTGTTCCTCAACAGGGACATACAAAACCGGAGGGAGCGGCAGATGTCCTGCGGTAGCGTGCCGAACCCCGGTGACCTGGGCAGGCGCATCGGGGCCCGGCGGCAGCAACTCGGATGGAGTCGTGCGGAACTCGCGGCCAAGGCGCACCTTTCCGTGCCTTACCTCTCCTATCTCGAGACACGCCCGGCGGTTGTGACGATGACCTGTCTGATCGAGCTGGCCGAAGCGCTGGAAACGACGGCAGAGGCCCTGCTGGGCGCCGGGCCCGCAGCCCAGGCCGCGGCACGGGCCAGACCCGCCCTGGACGGCCTGTGGGCGGCTGATGTGAGAACGGGCAGACGCAGTGAACGACCCGGACCTTTTCTGGGTTAACGGCGTGCTGCCCACCAGCAGCACGCTGTCAGCAACGAAGGTGGACCATGAATGTACGGCCGGCCCTTGACCAGATTGACCAGTCCGCGCTTGCTTACGATGCGGCGCTCTGGGCGCTCACCGGTTGTGTCGCCAGCACAGTACGCCTGTTGTGGCGGCGCCGGGTACATCTTCCCACTGAGCAGGTGGGGAGGCGGCTACGGTTCGCCGACGGGACTTCGGCGCGGGTGTACCGGGAAACCGTCGTCGCGCGCGACGCGACGCAGGACCCGTGCGTGCTCGTCGTGGAGTTCCGGCTGCGGGCGGTGCGCGGCTGGGCACACGCCGCTTTCCGCTGGGAGAGTTTGCTCAACACCCCGCTGTTCGTCGGCTTTCCGGGCTTTGTGTCCAAGTTGTGGCTGGCCAACGACGAGCGCGGCCGCTACCGCGGCCTGTATGAGTGGGACGGGCCGCGGCGGGCCGACCACTACGCACGTGCCTTGTGGCGGGTGCTCGCGCTGGTGTCGGTGCCAGGATCGATTCACTACGTGGTGCTGCCCGGGCTGCGCCGTGACGAGCTCCTCGCGAGGCCGCAGGTCCTGGCCGGGGCGGGGGCGACAGACACGGCAGCGTGGTGGCGACCTGTAGAGGTCTCGTGACGCGGCCGGCGGCCATTCTGGTAGCTGGAGCCGGCCCATCTGATCGGCATCATAGGCCGCACAGTGCCCAATCCCCCGGGCAGTAGTCCGCCCCTGCTGGGACCTTCGGCTCTGCCAGGTCCAGACAGCGTCCGGAGGGGTGAGCCCATGACGGCCACCTGGCCGCCGAATCCGGGCCCGGCGAGCGGAGGTCGTGGTCAGATGCCGCGGTGGCGGGGCATGCTACAGGTAAGCCGTCACATGCGGTGCCGGTGCCTGCGGTGTAGCGAGCGGCGATCCGAACGGAGGGGATGCCGTGAGCCTGGTCAAGGTGGTGGATGTGCCACGGCGGCCTGTCTCGCTGCTGGAGCCCATCGTTGGCGGCCAGCGGTACCTGCGCCTGGTCGAGACCGCTGACCAGGTTCGGCGACAGCTGGCCGGGCACACCATTTGGAACGTCAACTCGACCGCTACCGGCGGCGGGGTCGCTGAGATGCTGGAGGTGCTGGTCGGGTACGTCAGCGATCTCGACATCCCGATTGGCTGGCTTGTGGTCACCGGCGACGCCGAGTTTTTCGCGCTCACCAAACGCCTGCACAACCAGATCCACGGTGATCGTGCCGGGGGGCCCCTGGGCGCAGCGGAGGCCCAGCATTACATGCGGATGCTGAGCGCCAACGCGGTGGAGCTGGTTGGCCGGATCCGGCCGGGCGATGTCGCGCTGCTCCATGACCCGCAGACCGCTGGCCTGGCCGGGCCGCTGGCGCGGGCAGGCGCCCGCGTGGTGTGGCGTTGCCATATCGGCGTCGACTGGGAGAACGACGCCACCCGGGCAGGGTGGGACTTCCTACGGCCGCACCTGGGCTCGGCAGAGGGGTATGTGTTCTCGCGCCGGGAATACGTGCCATCGTGGCTGCCGGATGACAAGGTCTCGATCATCCCGCCATCGATCGACCCGTTCTCCCCCAAGAACCAGGACCTCGATGCCGCCACCGTGCAGGCTATCCTCGCCAAGCTCGGCGTGCTCGACGGTGCCGCGCAGCAGGCACCCGCCACCTTCGTGCGACGCAACGGCGACTCCGGCACCGTCACCGAGCAGGCGGTCATCACCGGGGAGGGCCGCCCCCGCCCTGAGGATCCTGTGTTGCTCCAGGTCTCCCGCTGGGACCGGCTCAAGGACATGGCGGGGGTAATGCGCGGCTTCGCCGACCACGTCGTGCCCGGCGGTGGCGGGTACCTGATGCTGGCCGGCCCGGCGGTCAGCGACGTGGCCGACGACCCGGAGGGTGCGGCCGTGTACGGGGAATGCCTGTTGCAATGGCACGACCTGCCGCCTGCTGCGCGGGCACGCATCCTGCTGGTGACGCTGCCGCTTGACGACATCGACGAGAACGCGGCCATGGTCAACGCCCTGCAGCGGCACGCCACCGTCATCGCGCAAAAAAGCCTGGCAGAAGGCTTCGGGCTGACCGTTTCCGAGGGAATGTGGAAGGGCAGGCCCGTGATTGGCTCGGCGGTCGGAGGGATCATCGACCAGATCGCCGACGGCACCGGCATCCTGCTACCTGATCCCACCGACCTGAAGGCATTCGGACAGGCCGTCCGCCTCCTGCTCGCCGACCAGGCCAAGGCAACCCAGCTGGGACTGGCGGCGCACGCCTACGTCCGCGAGAACTACCTCGGGGATATCCACCTGATCCGCTATGCCAAGCTGTTCGGCGCCCTCATCTTCGAGGACTTATTCACCCATCAGGACCTGCCTCTTGGATAGGTAAGGCCGCCATCCCAGGACGGGACGGCGGCCTCGGCCGAGGAGTCATCAACGGCCTGGGGACGGCTCCAGCGGCGGGTTGTTCGCTGGCGCGGCCACCGGGCCGGCCCGTTCCCGTTGCGCCCTGAGGAAGGCGTGCACAATGACCCCGGCGATAGTCAGGTCCCTGGCCAGCGCCCACCCCTGCACCCGGCGGCGCTTGGACACGGTGACCGCTGGTGCCCGTGGGACCATTGGCCCTGTACATGGCCCCGCCAGCCGGGTTCGATGGCTGCGTGGTACCCAGCGAGCACAGGGAAGGCGGACGGCGATGAACGGCGAAGGCGGCGAACCGGAGGCCATCCGCGCGCAGACCGAGGCGCAGACCCTCGACGCCTACTGGCGCGCCGCCAACTACCTGTCCGCCGGCCAGATCTACCTGATGGCCAACCCGCTGCTGGCCGAGCCGCTGCGCGCCGAGCACATCAAACCGCGGCTGCTCGGGCACTGGGGCACCTCCCCCGGCCTGAACTTCATCTGGGCGCACCTGTCCCGCGCGATCACCGTCCACGGCACCGAGATCATGATCGTCATCGGGCCCGGGCACGGCGGACCCGCGGCGCTGGCCAACACCTGGCTGGAAGGCACCTATTCGGAGGTCTACCCGAGCGTGCCGCAGAACGCGGCGGGCATGCACACGCTGTTCCGGCAGTTCTCCTTTCCCGGCGGGGTACCCAGTCACGTCGCGCCGGAGACGCCCGGCTCCATCCACGAGGGCGGTGAACTGGGCTACTCGCTGTCGCATGCGTGCGGCGCGGCGTTCGACAACCCGGGCCTGGTCGTCGCGTGCGTGGTGGGCGACGGGGAGGCCGAGACCGGGCCGATGGCCACGAGCTGGCACGGCTGCCGGTTCCTGGACCCGGCCAGGGACGGCGCGGTGCTGCCGATCCTGCATCTCAACGGGTACAAGATCGCTAACCCGGCACTGCTGGCCCGCCTTCCGGAAGACGAACTCGACGCGCTGCTGCGCGGGTACGGGTATCGGCCGAGGCACGTGACCGGCCACGAGCCTTCCGTTATGCATCAAAAAATGGCGGCGGTGGTGGACGAGTGCCTCGCCGAGATCCGCGCTATCCAGGAGCGTGCCCGCAGTGGCGGGGGCGGTGAGCGGGCGCGCTGGCCGCTGATCGTAATGCGCACCCCCAAGGGGTGGACCGGCCCGGCGGAGGTGGACGGGAAGCCGGTCGAGGGCACCTGGCGAGCGCACCAGGTGCCGCTCGCCGAGGTCCGGACCAACCCGGCGCACCTGCAGCAACTGGAGGAATGGCTGCGCTCCTACCGGCCGGAGGAGCTGTTCGACGCCGAGGGCGCGCCCCGGGCGGAGCTGCTCGGCCTAGTGCCGGAAGGCCCGCTGCGGCTCGGCGCGTCCCCGCACGCGAACGGCGGCGTACTGCTGCGCGACCTGGTTCTGCCAGACTTCCGCGCCTACGGGGTCCCTGTCCCGGCGCCGGGGGCCCGGATGTCGGAGCCCACGCGGGTGCTCGGCGGGATGTTGCGCGACGTGATGCGGCGCAACGCCGCCGCCGCGAATTTCCGGGTGTTCGGCCCCGACGAGACCGAGTCGAACCGGCTCGGCGCGCTGCTCGAGGTGACCGATAAGACCTGGGAGGAGGAGGTCCTGCCGGTCGACGAGCACCTGGCGCCGGACGGCCGGGTGATGGAGATCCTGTCCGAGCACACCTGCCAGGGCTGGCTGGAGGGGTACCTGCTGACCGGCAGGCACGGGCTGTTCTCCTGCTACGAGGCGTTCATCCACATCGTGGACTCAATGTTCAACCAGCACGCCAAGTGGCTCAAGGTCTCCCGGCGGCTGCCCTGGCGGCGCCCGGTCGCGTCGCTGAACTACCTGCTCACCTCGCACGTGTGGCGCCAGGACCACAACGGCTTCTCCCACCAGGACCCAGGCTTCATCGACCACGTGATCAACAAGAAGGCCGAGGTGATCCGGGTCTACCTGCCGCCGGACGCGAACACGCTGCTGTCGGTCGCCGACCACTGCCTGCGCAGCAGGGACTACGTCAACGTGATCGTCGCGGGCAAGCAGCCGTGCCAGGACTGGCTCGATATGGACGCCGCGATCCTGCACTGCACCCGGGGCGCGGGGATCTGGGAGTGGGCCAGCAGCGACGGTGACGGCGCTGAGCCCGACGTCGTGCTGGGCTGCGCCGGGGACGTGCCCACCCTGGAGGTGCTCGCCGCGACCAGCATTCTCCGCGACCGGCTGCCCGACCTGCGGGTCCGGGTCGTGAACGTGGTCGACCTGATGCGGCTGCAGCCAACGACCGAGCACCCACACGGGATGACCGACGCCGAGTTCGACGCGCTGTTCACCCCGGGCAAGCCGGTGATCTTCGCCTACCACGGATACCCGTGGCTGATCCACCGGCTCACCTACCGGCGAACGGGCCACGACAACCTCCACGTCCGCGGGTACATCGAGGAAGGCACCACGACGACCCCGTTCGACATGGTGGTCATGAACAACATGGACCGGTTCCACCTGGTGATGGACGTGATCGACCGGGTACCGGGCCTGAGCCGGACGGCGGCGTGGCTGCGGCAGGAGATGGTCGACACACGGACCAGGCACTGGGCGTGGACCCGGGAACACGGCGAGGATCTGCCCGAGGTGGCCAACTGGGCCTGGCCGGACGCGCGCCCCCACGGTCAATGACCAGCGTCCTGGTGGTCAACGCCGGGTCGAGCAGCCTCAAGCTCCGCGTGCTGGACCCGGCGGACGAGGTGATCGCGTCGGCGGACCTGTCCCCCTGGGACGGCAGTCCCGACGACCCCGGCCTGCGCGACTTCCTGGGCGGGCTGACCGGCATCGGCGCGGCCGGGCACCGGGTCGTGCACGGCGGGCACCGGTTCACCGCGGCCACGCCGATCGACGACGACGTGGTGACCGGGATCGGCGCGCTGACCGACCTGGCCCCGCTGCACCAGCCCCGTACCCTGGCCGGGATCGAGGCGGTCGGTGCCGCGCTGCCCGGAGTGCCCGCGGTCGCCTGTTTCGACACCGCGTTCCATGCCGGGCTGCCCGCGGCCGCGGCCGCTTACGCGCTGCCGGCCGCGTGGACGCGGCGTTTCGGCCTGCGGCGGTTCGGTTTTCACGGGCTGTCGCATGCGTACGCCGCTGGCCGCGCCGCGCAGCTTACCGGCAATGGGCGGGGCGGTGGGGTCAGGACTAGCAGTGCGCTACGACGTCGCGTGGTGACCTGCCACCTGGGCGCTGGGTCGTCGCTCGCGGCGGTGCTGGACGGCAGGTGCGTGGACACCACCATGGGTTTCACCCCGTTGGAGGGCCTGGTCATGGCGACCAGGTCCGGGAATGTGGATCCGGGGCTGATCGTCTGGCTGCTGCGCCACAGTGGGCTTTCGGTGGATGAGGTCTCGGACGGGCTGGAGTACTCCGCAGGCCTGTCCGGGCTCGCCGACCTGCCGGGTGGTTCCGGGGACCTACGCGACGTCCGGCTCGCCGCCGACCGGGGTGACCCGGGCGCCCGGCTGGCGCTGGACGTGCACGCGCACCGACTGCGCGCGCAGATCGCCGCGATGACCGCGGCGCTCGGCGGGCTGGACACTCTGGTGTTCACCGGTGGTATCGGCGAGCACCAGGCGCAGACCCGCGCCGAGGCGGCCGCCGGGCTGGGGTTCCTGGGCGTGGCCGTGGACGAGGGCCACAACGCGACCGCCCGGCCGGACTGCGACATCTCCGCGCCCGGCGCCGCGGTCCGCACCCTGGTCATCACCGCCCGCGAGGACATTGAGATCGCACGCCAAACCCGCGCCGTGCTCGCGGAGAGCTAGCTGTCGGAGGGGGGCAACGACCACTTCCATACCCAGGAGTTGTTCCAGGGCACCGCCGCCGGCGCCCAAGACGGGCGGGTGCATATCTTCCCCGGTTGGGGACACGTGCGGGCGGCGAGTTCCACCGCGACCGCCCACCTCCTGGCGCCCAGGCCCGGCGGCCGCATCCGGCCGCTGTGCTCTCGGCCGCTTACCCGCCAGTCGGGGTCCCCGAGCCGATCGCCATTGAGAAGATGTGCATCGCGGTGATGCCGTTGCCGACGGTGGCGCTCACGGTCGGCAGCGTGACCGATGCGACGGTCTTGCCGACCTGTAGCGGCACCGATGCGAAGTAGATGCTCACCGGGTGCGTGACTTGCGTGCTGCTCGAGAAGTTCCAGCTGGTCGTGGTGGTGGCGATCTGGTCGCCGGCGACCGGCGCGTTGTTGTACCAGTCGGCCATGGCGAGGCTGAATTGCTGGGCGCTGCCGTCGGTGTAGGTGATGGTGCCGGTCCCGCTCGCCGCGCCGAACGCGCCGGCGCCGAGGAAGCCCAGATCTGTCCCGGACCCGGACAGGTCGATCGTCTGGCCGTCGGCGATCACGTTGTCGGGCGCGCCGACGACGCTGGGCCAGGTGAAGGTGGTCCCGCCAAAGGTCGCCTGGCCTCCGGGCGTGAGCGCGGTGGGCGAGCCCGCGGCCAGCGCTTGCGCGGAAAAGCTGTCTCCAGTGCCGTCGAAGTCGGCCGCGGCGGGGTTGGAGTTGTCACTGATCCCGGCGTTGCCGTAGGCCGCAGTGAGCGACGAGTACGGCGCGCCGATCGTCGGGGTTCCGGTTCCGGTGGCCATGGCGAAGATGTGCATGGCGGTATTGCCGCCCGCATTGCTGAGGATGGGAAGCGTGACCGACGCCACCTGCTTGCCCTGCTGCAGCGGCACCGAGCCGAAGTAGACGCTCACCGGGTGCGGGGCTTGCGGGCCGTTCCAGCTTGAGGTCGTAGTCAGGATCTGGTTGCCAACGGCCGGGCTGTTGGAGTACCAGTCGGCCATGTTGAGGTTGTAGGACTGGCTGCTGCCATCGGTGTAGTGGACGGTGACGGTTCCGCTCGCGGCACCGTTTTGACTGGCGCCGAGGAAGCCGAGGTCGGTCCCGGACCCGGACAACTCGACGGTCTGCCCGGCGGTGACCGCGTTGTCCGGGGTTCCGGGCGCGGCAGCGGGCCAGGTGAAGGTGGTCCCGCCGATGGTGACCTGCTGGCCGGGGGTAAGTGCCGTCGGCGTGCCGGCGCCGAGCGCCTGGGCCGAGAAGCTGTCGCCGACGCCGTCGTAGTTGGCTGCGGTGGGATTGGAGTTGTCGCTGATCCCGGTGTTGTTATAGGCGGCGGCGAGCGAGGCGTACGGAACGGTCACCGTGGCCGACGCCTCCACCAGGCTGTCGCCAGGTACGCCCGCCACCGGGGTGACCGAGGCCGTCAGAGTGCTGTCGCCGGGCTCGGCGCTTGCGGGCACGGTTACCTGGAAGTGCTCGCTGACCGTCTGCCCCGGTTCGATGGTGACCGGTGCCGGGCTGCTCACCGTCCAGCCAGCCGGGGCCTTCAGGCTGAAGCGCGCCTGGGGCATCGCGTAGTCGCCGTCGTTGACGAGGCTGACGGTGACCGTCGCGGTACCGCCCGGGGACACGACGTCCGGGGCATTGATCGTGGCGTACCGGGCCCCGACGCTGCGCACGACCGTGAAGCCACCGCGCAGCGGCAGGTTGGCCAGCGCCGAGCTGTCGCCGACGTAGACGCCGAACGTCCCGTCGGGCACCACCCAGCCGTTGGCCGCGTCGTTCCAGTACGACAGGTCGTGGCCGGTCAGGCTGAAGTGCACGGTCGTGGACTGGCCGGGCTGCAGCGTGACCTTCTGGAATCCCTTGAGCTGGCGCGGCGGCTCGCCCGCCGCCGCTGGGTCGTCCAGGTACAGCTGTGCCACCTCCGAGCCGGCCACCTGGCCGGTGTTGGTGACCCTGGCCGATACGGTCACCAGATGGTTCGACTGCCCGTTGCACCCGCAGGCGGTTGAGCCGGGATTCGACGTGCCGTTCTGGAGGCTCCGTGGGGTGATGCTGAGTCCGCTGAAGCGGAAGTTCGTGTAGGACAGCCCGTAGCCGAACGGGAACAACGGCGTCTGGTTGCTAGCGTCGTAATAGCGGTAGCCGACGTTGATGCCCTCCGAGTACTGCACCTGGCCGTCCACCCCGGGGAACTGGCTCGGGCTCGACGCGGGCACCTGCGAAAGGCCGGTGGGGAAGGTGACCGGCAGGTGGCCGCTCGGGTCGACCTTGCCGAACAGGACCGCGGCGAGCGCGGTGCCGTTGCTCTCACCGGGGTACCAGGCGTCGACCACGGAAGCCACCTGGTTCAGCCATGGCATGGCGACCGGCGCGCCCGCGTCGACGACCACGACCGTGTGCGGGTTGGCCGCGGCAACCGCCGAGATCAGCTCGTCCTGGGCGGACGGCAGGTTGAGGCTGGCCCGGTCGGCGGCTTCGGACTCGGTGTCGTCGGATACGACGACCACCGCGGTGGAGGCCGACTGCGCCGCGGCGACCGCCTGCGTGATCTGTGGCGACAGCTCGGACGGCGTGGCCCAGCTCAGGTTGGCCGACGGGCCGCCGCCGGAAAGCTGGAGCGTGTACGTCTGGCCGGCCTGGAGGTTCACGCCCACCGAGTAGGTGGACACCGGCGGGGTGCCGGGGTTGACCAGGATCGGTTTCCCATCAAGGGACAGGTTGGTGGCCGTGTACGAGCCGGGATTGGTGAAGGCCAGCACGTACGTGCCGGTTTCGGGGGCGGTCAGGGTACCGGTGTAGGTCTGGCCGTAGTTGGTGCCGGTGTAGGCGGGGGTCAGGTCGGAACTCGGGATCGGGGTCAGGGACGTGTCGGTGGGCAGGCCCTGCGCGTATTGCACCGTGGTGCCCGGCCCGGCCGCGGCCTGGATGCCCTGCAGCGGAGTCACGTTGAAGGGAGAGGTCACATAGGCGCTGCCGCCACCGGTGTCGGTCGGCGCCGGCGAAGCGGCGGGGCCGATCACCGCCACCGTGCCGGCGCCGTTCGCCGGCAGCGGGAGGGTGCCGCCGGTGTTCTTCAGCAGCACCGTGCCAGCCTCGGCGACCGCGGTGGAGACGGCCTGATGCGCCGACGTGGTCACGGTGGTGCTGGTCGACCCGGTCGGCGGGTTGTTGAACTCGTTGAACTGGAACATCTCGGTCAGGATCCGGGACACCATATCGTTCAGCGTGGCCATGGAGACCTGGCCGGACTGCACGGCCGCCTGCAGCGCCGAGCCGTAATACTGCGGGGCGGGCATCTCCTGGTCCATGCCGGCGTTTGCGGACTGCACTGTCGAATGTGTGGCCTGATAGTCCGAGGTCACGAACCCGGGGTACCCCCAGCGCTGGTCAAGAGTGGTGTTCATCAGGTACTGGTTCTGGCAGGCGGCCTGGCCGTTGATCCAGCTGTAAGCACACATGACCGAGGAAGCCTTGGCCTGCTGGGTCGCGGCCCAGAACGCGGGCAGGTAGATCTCGTGCAGCGCCCGCGTGCTCACGATCGCGTTATCCGCCGGGGTGTTGCGGTTCGTCTCCTGGTTGTACACCGCGAGGTGCTTCACCTGCGCCATCTCGTCCTGGCTCTGCACCCCGTTGATGTCCGCGGTTGCCATGGCCGCGTTCAGGTACGGGTCTTCGGTGTAGGCCTCGAACGACCGGCCCCACCGCGGGTCGCGGTCGATGTTCACCGTCGGGCCCAGGTCGACC
>Ga0207693_10002450_pt1 | contig 16114 bp, 11 predicted proteins | sample LARL81metaG_FD_184347 | JGI IMG/M metagenome (GOLD analysis project Ga0207693, IMG submission 184347) | Corn, switchgrass and miscanthus rhizosphere microbial communities from Kellogg Biological Station, Michigan, USA - LAR L8-1 metaG... | ecosystem: Host-associated > Plants > Roots >...
GATGTTTCGCGGGAGGATTTGCGAGCGGCGATGCGCGGCATTCTCGAAGGCTGGGCCAGCGACCTGCTACGTCGGCCGGACGAACTGCAAGCACCGGGTTATCAGTCGTACACTGTGCTGTCGCTCTGCCGGATACTTCACACGCTCGAGGAGGGAACAGTTCTTTCAAAGGCTGATGCCGCGAAATGGGCTGGCGCACATCTGCCCGCGGAATGGCATGGGCTGGTCGCGCGAGCCGTTTCTGATCGATTACGAGACCGCGTGCGCCCGTCGGATTCCGCGGTCTCGCAGACTCTCGCTCTGATCGAATACGCTCGCGCGCAGGCTGGTCACTGAGCAGCCGAGTGCGATTCTGTAATTATGAAAAAGCAAAACCTCTATACTCTTGTCGGTCTCGCCGCCATCGGTGCCGTCGTGTCGTTCGTACTGCTCAGACCGCGGCCGGCACGACTATCGGTGACTCCCCGCGTTGGCGATGACACTCTGGTAGTCAACCAGATGCATCGCACGCGGCTCGGCCTCGCAGTGGTCGATCAATACGGACGGCGGTTGCGCTCCGACACGGCATTACGGTATCGATGGATTGCGGGTGACTCTGTACGGCTCTCGTCGAATGGGGAAGTACAGTGCGACAGACGGAGCGAGGCGGAGGTACGTGCGGCGTTCGGAAGACTCCTCAAGGATTTCGTACTTCGGTGTCGGCCGGTGGCGTGGATCGAAGCTCCCACCTGGCTCGATCTCGTCGTCGGTGACAGTACTCGCGATCTGTCGTTCGTCGCGCACGGACCTGACGGCCGCGCGGTGACGGAGCTTCGTGGTGCTGTCACCGTGCCCGATGCGGGGATCGTCACCGCCGAGGGCACGACAGTTCGTCCGAAGAAATCCGGTCAGACATTTGCGGACGTGGAAGTCGGCGACGCAGAAGCGACCATCCCGATCGTCGTCTATCAACCGGTCACGTCATTCATCGATAATTCGAACAGACAGCGCCTCATGGCAATGAACGTGACCCTTGCGCGCGGCGACACCATCGAGGTGCCGTTGCCAAAGGCGGCGTTCTGGGTCACGTACTTCTCCAAGGACCGCAGCATGGCTCCGCCGACGATCGAGTTGCGCGGAAACGGGTCGTGCACCACAGGGGACGGTGTTCGTCAGCGACGCATCGAAGAGGGTGAGTATGCGAAGTATTGCCTCGCCGGGAATGGCACACGAATGATGATTGCTCATGGTGCGGCGGGTGCAGCACGCGTCAGTGGGACTGTCGCGCTTCGACTGGTGTGGTAGACTTGCGGCCGAAGAAGGCGCGACACGCGGCGATTCCCGGCACGCTTAGCTGCAAGGCACGGCGATCAGGCACCACACCATTTGCCGCCTAACGCGGCGACACTGAAAGGCCCCAACGAGTGCTGGGGCCCCTCCGCTCTCCGAACCATTAGCCACTGTCGTCACTCGCGCTCCTCGGCATCATGCGCCAGCGCATAGGTCGCGACCGTCCGCCCGAGCGCGAGTCCCGCGACCATGTCGAACCGGTAGTGAATGCCTCCGTAGATTCGGGAGATTGCAGCCTGGTCGGCGAGGCCGTTGAGGTAGTCCGCGTCGCTCGGGAAGAACGCCGCGAGCACCGCCATCGCACAACCCGTGACCGACGCGTGGTTCGACGGATACGACGGATGGTTCGGTAGCGGGATATCCGGAATGATGCCGGGATCCGCCTGCGGCGGCCGGATCATCCAGTACGTGTACTTCGCATCGTGCGACGCGATGAACGCATCCATCGCCGCCATGTTCATGACGGCGAGAACGTGCGCGGCGCGTAGCTCGTTCAAATGGAAGTTATTGATCTCGCGCGTCGCGATCTCGTTGGCGTACGACGCAGCGACGCTGAAGCCGCCCGGCTTCGCCCAGAATTTCGCGATCGAATCCTGCAGGTGCGTACGATTGTCAGAAAATGAGCGTACCTCCGCCAGATCGGTGAGGTACGCCGGTGAACCGAACGCTGGAGGCGGCGCGGGGCGGAATTGGCTTGCCGATTTGAGGAAGAACGTGTGCATCTCGTTGAGACGCGGGAACACCGGGAGCAGGCCCGGCGCGCTCGTCCAGCAACCTGGGCACACCGGAATGACTACGCCGTCGACAGAGCTGGTGAAGCCATCCGTTGCAGCGCGCGCGATGACGGCCGCGGCGGCGGCGCGGCCTATCGTTGCACCGGCCGCAAAGTCGGAGTGTCGCTCGTTAGGCCGCCCAGACTGCGACTCCTGCTCGGCGAGCAGGGCATCGAAGGTTGCCGACTGGTCTGGATAGAAGGAGCCGAGCACCGCTGCCGATGCGGCTGCCACCGCTGCTGACAGGGACGCATGGTGTGAGGTGCTTTTCGCATCCTCGGCGCCCACTGCGGCGTTGTACTGGGCGAGCGACAGATAGGCGAAGATCCTGTTGCCGAGTTGCTGACTGATGGCGTGGGTGAGCGTCTGCGCGCCGGCAATGGCGTTCCATCTCGCAGCAGCGGTTGGCCCGAGCACGGTGCCAGTGCCTTGATCATCGACCGTCCCTGGCCCCACGATGCGCGTGGCGAAGGCGTGGCTGCCGACGAAGATGTCGGCGTCCGACGGTACGAAATCCACGAATCGGTTATCGATGAACGCGTTGCCCTGGGGACTCGCTGGAGCCAGAGGCGGCAGCGGAAACACGGAGGGAATCGAGACGCCAGCGCGCGCGGCTCCGCGTATTCGGTTATCCCGAACGACGTTGTTCTGTGCGTAGCCGTAGACGCCGATTGCCGCGCTGAAGTCCGTGAAGACGGTGCCTGCTGGAGCGCTCATGTCGATGTCGTTGTCGACGACCACTGCATCCACGACTGGCCACACGGCGAACTTGCTGAATACGCCGATGCCTTCGACGAAACCGGCGGCCCATTCGCAGGTGATGGAGTTGTGCGCCACGCGATAGGATCCGGTATTCACGACGCGAATGACCTGATTTCTCGGATTGGGTCCGACCAGAGAACCGGTAGTGATCTCGTTATGCTCGACCGAACCGTGTCCAATGATCTCCCGCATGTCGACTGCTGGTTCGGTAATATTCCGAATCCTGTTCCTTGCCACGCGCGCATCGACCGGGGCGCCGGCGACGCCCACGTTGAACAACACGACGCCGAGGGTATTGTCGACACCGGACGTGCCGCCAACCATGTCGATGTCGTTCCCTTCTATCCGCACGCTGCCCGAGATCAGCCCCGTGTTAGCGGGGACTGACGGGTCTGGAATGCCGCCGCCGGTCGAGATGCCAATGCCATTGCTCAGGTTTGCGAACGGCACCACACCCTCGATGCGAATCGAGGTAATGTCCAGGCCAGTTACGGCAGACGCGACGATCGCGGCTGACGTCGGACGCACGAAGCGCAGACCGCGAATGGTGACGGCCTGTCCGGGAGCGGCGACATAGAACGGAATCGTTCCCCCGTCGATCGTCGTTAGGCCGGTCTGCTCGTCGTCCGCTCCGGAGATCGTCACGGCCTTTGCAATGAGAACTTCGGCCGCCGGTGGGAGGCCCACCGCCGGCACCTGGGTGGCTGGGGCAAGAGGCTTCGTCGGCGGCGCACCGAAGGAGAAATGCCCCGCGAGAATCACCTGGCCGCCCTGATCGACGGCCGCCTGCACGGCTGGGACGTCCACGCTCGGATTGCCCGTTCCGTGCACGACGACAGCATTCGCCGGCGACTCGTCTCTCGCGAGTGATCGTGACACGCCAGGCGCGCGTGACGGTGACGTGCTCGCGTCACAGCCTGAGAGAAAGATGGAGCAAGCGGCTATGAGTCCGAGCGCGACTTGTTGCCCCCGCATTGTGACCTCCTGTCGAGATGTCTACTCACGATGCTTCTATGAGTCGACGCGGCGTGCGGGTGCAAAAGCGGACACGCTCGCGACAGAGGGGCCGGAGAGGCTCTCAGCGTTCGATCGTCGTGCTCACCCCGCGATCGACTACCGTGCCGGGGTGCACCAGCCGGGTTCGCGACACGCCACTCCCCACGAGAGTGCTCGCCAGGGAGGCATGAAAGCCATCGAGACGGTTGTCGACGAAGGCGTTGTCCTCGGGATAGCCGAGCTTGAAGAGCTCTATCGCGAGCGCGGTGGGCGCACGGCCATTGATGATGTTGTACCGCACGACGTTGGAACGCGCGAAACCCTTGATCTCGATCGCGGCGTTCGAATCGGCGACTACGCTCCCCGCGGGAGGCAGCATGTTCACCGTGTTCTCCTCGACCATCGCGCCTACCATGGGCCATTCCTCGACTTGACTGAAGAGCGAGATGCCGACGCAATTCAGCCATCTGCAAGTAATCGTATTGTGCGCTATCTCGTATGACCCGGTATTCGCCACGCGAATGACCTCGTCGTCACGCGCCAGCCCTGCGCTCGTTTCGACGGTGTTCGCAACGATGCGCACGCGGCCATTCGCTCGTCTCACCATGATCGCCGGAGCGGTCGTATTCAGGATCTTGTTACCGGTGATGTCCAACGTCACCACGGCATCGGGTGACCGGCCCACGCTCCACACGAGCACTCCGAGTGTGTACTCGCCAGCGTTCTCGCTGGGCACGTCGATATCATTTTGACGGATCAGGATGGACCCCGATACCTCGCTCGGTCTTCCCGAATCGCTTCGCAGGGGAAAATCGCCGCTCGTGTTGATGGTGAGGGCTGCGGCGGCGGGGCCGAATGGCACTACGCCGTCGAACCTGTTCGACGCGATCTCGAGGTCGCGCACGGCAACAACCTCGATTGCCTTTGCGACTGGCCGCACGAAGCGCACGCGCCTGATCGTGACGCGCGATCCTGGAGCATCGACGTAGAAGGGAATCGTGCCCCCCTGAATGGTCGCCATGCCACCGCTCGTGTCCGGAACCCCGAGGATCGTCACGGCCTTCGACACCAGGACTTGCGCAGCCTGCGGAGTCGCGATCTTCGCCGACGTGAGACTTGCACGCACGCGCTTGGTGGGTTCTTGGCGGAAGGAGAAGGTGCCTGCCAGCTGGACGGTGTCGGCGCGCTCGATCGCGGCCTGCACGGCGGCGACGTCCTTCGCTGGGTTACCCGTTCCGACGAGTAGTATTGTGCTCGGCCCGATGCGCCCGTACTCGGCCGTCGCGAGAAGAATCGCCGCCACTCCGAGCACCGCCATTATGGTGAGGCGTATGCGCCTCGATATGACTGAATCCGAGATACGCTGCGCGCGCGCGGAGCTTACATCAATGGCAACCGCGTCGAGCGCAGCCAGCACCTCCCCCGCCGAGCCAGGTCGGTCGCCGGGCGCCGTCTCCAGACAACGCATAACGAGCGCGACCAATGCTGGCGACAGGCTCTTCTCTCGCGACGCCAGATCCGCGGTGCCACCGAGCCCGCGGAAGGGATGGCGTCCCGTCAGCGTCTCGTAGGCCACCACGCCCCACGCGTACAGGTCGGCGCGGTGATCGAGGTGCGCGTTTGCGCGCGCCTGTTCGGGCGCCATGTACGCGGGGGTGCCCAACACCGTGCTGGACCAGGTGAATGCGCTCGACGAATTTGTTGGGTCGTCAGGCGAGTCGTTAGGCGTCACACTCTCACGCCCGTCGCTGCCGCCTTCGGAAGCGGCGATGGCTTTGGCGATGCCGAAGTCCGCGACTAGCGCATGGCCGCGCGTGAGAAGAATGTTCTCGGGCTTGATGTCGCGGTGTATCACTCCCAATGAGTGCGCGTAACAGAGCGCGTCGGCCACCTCACGCAACACGCGCATGGCTTCGGCGAGAGGAAGCAGGGCGTCGGGCGCGAGCCGCGCCCGCAACGTCTCGCCTTCGACATAGGGCATCACGTAGTAAGGCCGCCCGGCGAGGACCGACGCGTCTCGATCGAACACGCCGGAGTCGAGCAGGCCGAGCACGTGCGGATGCTGCAAGCGCGCGGTGAGACGAATCTCGCGCACGAAGCGCTCGGCACCCACCCGGGCGCTGACGTCGGCGTGCAGGACTTTGATCGCGACGGGACGGTCGTGCTTCGGATCACGCGCCAGATAGACGGTGGCCATGCCGCCGCGTCCGAGCTTCCGCTCGATCTCGTACGAGATACCGTGTTCGCTGCGCACGCGGCCCGAGAACTCGTCGCCCGCGTCGCCTTCGAGAGCCTGGAGCAGCGGTTCGGAAAAAACGAGCGCGCCCGAGTCGAACGCCTCTTCGAGCAGCGCTGTCATTCGCTCCCGGCTGCCGCCCGAGTGCTGCGTCATCCTTGCCTCGCGGTCATGCTTCCAGCTCGCGTCGCAGCCAGTCCTTTGCTTTCACCCAGTCGCGCCGCACCGTACGCGCGGTGACGCCGAGGGCGGCAGCGGTTTCGTCTTCACTCAACCCACCGAAGAACCGGCACTCCACGACCTGTGCGAGCCGTTGGTTCACGGCGGCCAATCGGGAGACTGCCTCGTCCAGCGCGAGGAGCAGCTCCGCGCGCTCGTCGGCGGCGGAGTATGCGTGCAGGTCGCCGGGGAGCGGTTCATTGTTCATCTCCTCTTCCACGCGCTCGAGCGTGATGATCGCCGCTGGTCCGCCGCGCTTCGCGGCGCGGTGCTGGCGTGCGTAGTCGATGAGAACCCGGCGCATGACGCGGGCGGCGATGGCGAAGAATTGGGACCGGTTCTGCCACTGCGCGCCGCGCTGCTGCACGAGCCGCAAATACGTTTCGTGGACGAGCGCGGTGGTGTTGAGCGTATGGCTATCACGTTCGCGACGGAGGTGCCGACGGGCCAGCGCCCGGAGCTCGTCGTAGACGAGCGGCACGAGCTCGAGCCACTCGGCTGGATCACGGCTGCGCTCCATCCCCACATACTCGGCGCCCATCGGACCCGCCTTCAGGAAATGCCGGCGGATTCGAACATGCAGCGCCTCTCGCGCGATTGCAACGCTTGATCGTCGGCTCCCATCTTGCAGGCCTGACAATCATGATTGTGCAACTTGCAATCGCACTCGATCACTCCACCGGTCATCAAGGCGTTCTCGCGCAGCTGGATCCCCCAGATTCCATCAGCAGAGGCATCCTCTCGGAGTTCTCATGAGCGGCCTTGCGGCAAGTAAGGCGGCAATTCGGGTGCTGATCGCTGACGACCATCCCGTCGTCAGAGCAGGGCTGGTCGCCGTGCTCTCGCAGGAGAAGGACATCGAGGTCGTTGGGGAAGCCTCGAATGGCGAGCGCGCAATTGCGCTCAGTCGTGAGCGACTGCCCGACGTGGTGCTGATGGATCTCCGGATGCCGGAGGTGGATGGCATCAAAGCCACCGAGGTGATCGCGCACGAGCAGCCGCAGATTCGAATTCTCGCATTGACCTCGTACGACGGCGACGCGGATGTTCGTCGTGCCCTAAAGGCCGGGGCTCGAGGTTACCTGCTCAAGGACATGCTCCTGACGAACCTCGTTGCCGCCGTGCGCGCGGTGCATCGAGGCCAGCGCGTGATACCGACGTCGATCGCGGAACGACTCGCTGAATTCCCCTTCGAGCCGGACCTCTCCGACCGTGAATTGGAAGTACTCGGCCTCATTGCGAGAGGGCTCGGTAACAAGGCCATCGCCGCGGCGATCGGCCGCTCCGACGAGACCATCAAGGTGCACGTCAAGAGCATCTTTGCGAAGCTGGGTGTACACGACCGCACCGAAGCGGTGACCGCGGCGCTGGCTCGCGGACTTCTTCATCTTTAGCGAGAAACCGATGTCAGGCGCTCTGCGCAAAGCCGACACGAGCTCGGCATGGTTCCGTTATCTCATCGCAGTCGCGGCGTCGCTCGCTGCCGCTCTGTTGACCATAGCCATCAGATCCGAAACGAATCTCGGTTATATCGTCACCCCGTTGCTGGCGGCGATCTTACTCACCGGGTGGTACGCGGGAACTGGACCGGCAATCGTTGCGCTCATACTGGCGATGATCATCGACCGGGCCGCCCCGATGTTGTCGGGACAGCCTCACGAGTGGGCGTTCGGAATACAACATGTCTGGTTCATCCTTTTCGCGATCGGCGCCGCGCATCTCGGTGCGGAACGGCGGCGCGCGAACGAACGCCTCGAGCGAGAGGTCGCGCTGCGCACCGAAGAGCTCCGCCGGAAAGAATGGTACCTGGAGGGAGCGGCGCGATTGAGCCACACCGGGAGCTGGGCGCTCGATGTTGTCTCGCGCCGCGTCACCTTCTGGTCCGATGAAGCGTTGAGAATCTTTGGACTCATTCCGGGCGCCGTCGAGCCGAGCGAGGGATACCTGGAGACGTTCGTGCATCCCAACGATAAGTCCTACGCCATGGAGGCTCGTCGAACCGCGATCGAGGAGCGCAACCCATGGGATCTGCAACACCGTATCGTTCGTCCAGATGGCAGCGTTCGATACATCCACACCATCGGTCAACCGTACTTCGACGAGCATGGTCAGTTAGTGGAGTACCTTGGTTGCGTTATGGATGTCACCGAGGCGCATCGAATGGCGCGGGCGTTGCGACGGAGCCGCGAGCGTACGATGCGCTTGCGCTTTCAAACGCAGCTGGCCGAACGCAATCGCATCGCCAGGGAGATGCACGATACTCTGCTACAGGGATTCACCGGCGTCGCCCTGAAGCTCGTGGCGACGGCAAACTCGCTGAGCGAGTCGCGTCAGAATAACGAAGCGCTGCACGAGGTCGTGAAACTTGCCCAGCAGACTCTCGAGGATGCCCGCAATGCGCTGTGGCAGATCAGAGCACCCACGAGTGCTTCGGAGCTTCCCGAGGCATTGCGCACGGAGGCGCAGAAGGCGGCTGCGGACAGTCGGCTCGACGTGCAGGTCGAGGTCAGCGGCGCTGTCCGTCCTCTTCCACCGGCCATCACTTCCGTCATGTTGCGAATCGCGCGGGAGGCGGTGACGAACGCTGTGCGCCATTCCGATTCGGACTCGGTGCTCCTCAAGCTCCGATACGGCCGCCGTGCCGTGCGCCTAACGGTGACCGACAGCGGTCGGGGATTCGTCGTCGACCCGGAGCTGCGCGCCTACGGCGGGCATCTGGGACTTCTCGGCATGCGGGAACGCGCCTCGGAGATCGGCGGTCGCCTGATGATCGAATCGGCGCCTGGCCAGGGCACCACGATACGCCTGACGCTACCGACCGAGCCCGCTCGCGGAATCGCCTCCGACTCACCCGCCGACGTCGGGGTCGTCACCGAGCAGCGCCAGGAGCACGGCGTCCCCTAGCTGGCTCAGATTGAAAGGCTTCTCGAGAACGAAGGGGGCATTCCGATATGAGCCCGGGCCGAAGGCAACGTCGTCGCCGTAGCCGCTCATGTAGAGGACTCTCATCTTCGGTCGTGTCTTCAGAAGGCGCGCCGCCAATTCACGACCCGGAAAGCCAGGCAGCATCATGTCCGTGACGAGCAGGTCGATTGCTCCGGAAAATCCTTCGGCCACCGCCGCCGCGTCATACGCATCTTCGGCGACCAGGACCGTGTACCCCTCACGCTCGAGCACGCGCTGCGATGCGCTGCGAAGCGGCTTTTCATCTTCGACGAGGAGAACCGTCGCCCGATGCTTGCGCCGCGTCGGCGGCCGCTCGGTTGCGTGCTGATACGTTGCTTCCTCCTGTTTCGTGCGCGGAAGCCGGATGGTGAATCTGGCTCCGCGGCCTGGCTGACTCTCAACCACAATGCTGCCTCCCGATTGCTCCACAATGCCGAGCACTGTCGAAAGGCCGAGACCCGTGCCCTTGCCGGGCGGCTTGGTGGTGAAGAATGGATCGAAGATGCGTCGTTGCAGGCCGTGCTCAATTCCGTGGCCCGTGTCAGCGACGGTGAGCAGCACGTAGTCACCAGCTGGAAGGGCCGCGTCCCGGGTAATGGCTGTCATTTCCGTCGCGATGAGCAGCTTTCCTCCGGTCGGCATGGCATCCCGCGCATTCACAGCGAGGTTCACCAGGACTTGCTCGAGCTGGCCCGGATCGGCAAGAACCCGCGGGAGCTTGGGGCTCAGCGTCGTCAGCAGCTCGACATTCTCACCGATCAACCGGCGCAACATGGTGCTCGTCTCGCTGACCAGCCGATTGAGGTCGACCGGCAGGGGACGAAGAATCTGGCGGCGGCTGAACGCCAGCAGCTGCCTCGTCAGGCTCGCGGCACGGCCGGCAGCCAGCTTTACCTCGCGCACCTCCTCGTGGAGTGGATGATTCAGGGGCAAGCCCTCATCGAGGAAGTCGGCCTCGAGACCAATCACGGTGAGGAGATTGTTGAAGTCGTGGGCGACGCCGCTCGCGAGCTGACCTAACGCCTCCATGTGTTGGGCGCGGCGGAGCTGCTCCTCCAGTTCCCGGCGTTCCGTGATGTCCTGCACCGTGCCCCAGGCGAGCGAGACCATTCCGTCCGCGCCGTACTTCACCTCAGCGCGCAGCACGACGGTGCGTTCAGCGCCATCGGCGCGGACGATGCGAAACTCGCAGGTGGAGAACGCGCGCTCGGCACCGAGCGTCTCCTCGACGTGGCGGCGCACGGCTTCCCGGTCGTCGACGTGAATGAAGCGCTCGAACTCCGTCGCGACGTCGATCTGCTTCGCCGAAGCGACGCCAAGAATGCGGTAGACCTCCGGTGAAGCCGCGGCACGTTCGCGGCCGACATCCCACGTCCAGCTGCCAACGCGGCCGAGGCGCTGCGCCTCGCTCAACTGCACGTCGCTACTGAAGCTCACGCTGGCGTCGGCCCACGGCGGGTGGGCGTCGATCACGCACATCGCGGCGATCACGTCATTCGCCTCGTCACGGAGCGGCGCGAAGGTGACAGATGCCCAGAACCAAGCGTCGCTGTTCGTGGCCTGATAGGGCGAGTCGTAGGTGACTGTCTCGCCGGCGAGCGCGCGCTCCAGGCCGAGTCGATGTCGCTGGTCACGCAGATCATCGATGTGCAGCCCCTCGATGCGAGCGCGTGGAACGCCAGCCAACCGGGCCATCGCTTCATTGGATGCGACGATGCGCAACGTGCGAGCGTAGACGACAATCGGCAACGGCGACTGCTCGAAGATGGCCGGCAGCAGCCAGGTGTAAGCGAACTCTGAACGGCTCATTCTCCCATCCTCGTCGCGCGTCGACATGAGACATTGCGTGACAGGGTGGCACTGAGGTAGCCGCGAGTGGGTGAGCGTTCACTCCCCCAAATGGGTATTCGCCGGTGAGCGAGTAGCGTCTACTGATTCGTTGGGCGTTGGGCGTTGGGCGTTGAGCGAGGAAAAGGCGTGGCGTTTCGAATTGTGTGGCACGAAGGCTGGCCGTATCCGGTGACCGGACACCCGCGCCGGCCTGACGAGGAGTCGAGCCATTGGTACGTACAGACACGGGATGGGGCGTGGCATTCCGTAATGCGTCGGGAGCCACGCGCATCGCTCGCGGACGTCTGGGGCGAGCTCGAAGGCCGCGCGCGGGATTGGCTCACCGCGAACGTCTCCACTTATGATCCACCGCCGACGCTGACGGTGGAAGTGACGCTGCATGCACCAACGGCGGGATCCGGACGATTGCGAGCGGTACTCGGTGGCATCGTGAACACCGAACGCGGCCAGTGCTACGTCGAGCTGGCGACGGTCTCTCGTCTTCCAAAGTCTCGCGCGAGGGACGTCGTGAGGCACGCGCGCAACCGCGAGCCCGCGGTATTCAGCGTCAATTTCAAAACTACTAATCACCCACTCGGCGTCCACCTGCAATTCGAAGCGGCGGATTTCCTCGAGGCGGTCGTGCAACAATATCTTCGCCGGCGACCAGACGAGCTGCCGATTGCGCGGCCGGCGAGCGGGGAGCAGCGCTAGCCATGGCCGACAATCAGCAGGCGACGGTGCAAGCCGCGCCGCATTCGTCTCGCTTCGTGTGGCTCGAATGGCCACAATTCTTCAGAGTCAATGGAAGGTGCAACATGAAAGCAGCTCGAGTTCTCCGACTCGGTCCACCGAGTGTGATCACAATCGATGACATGCCTCGCCCGACCCCCGCTGCTGGACAGCTGCTGGTTCGCGTGATGGCGGCAGGCGTCGGCCAATGGGACGCCCTCATTCGCGAGGGCGAGGTTCAACTCCAACCATTGCCCCTCATCCTCGGCGCCGAGCTATCGGGGATCGTCGAAGCAATCGGCGCGGAGGTGCGGGGAGTCGCGGTTGGCGACGAAGTGTATGGCTCGACCAACGAGCAATTCAGTGGAGCATACGCGGAATACGCGGTGCCTCGTGCGCGATCGATGGCGCAAAAGCCAAAGGGACTGAGCTTCGTCGAGGCGGCCTCGATTCCGGTCATCGCGGTCACCGCCTGGCAGATGCTCTTCGACTACGCGCGAGTAACGCGCGGCCAGACCGCGCTCATTCTGGGGGCCGCGGGCAATGTCGGCGCGTACGCCGTCCAACTGGCCAGCCAGGCTGGCGTTCACGTGATCGCGGTCGCCGGCGCCGCGAATCGGGAGCACCTCACGAAGCTCGGCGCGGAGCGAGTGCTGGACAAGACGGAACAATTCGAGGAGTCGTTGACTGGCGTGGATGTAGTCCTGGATATGGTCGGCGGTGAGACGCAGCAACGATCGCTTCACGTTCTGAAGCGAGGGGGAATTCTTGTTTCGGTGGTGTCTCCGGTTCCGGAATCACTCGCGGAGCGATATGGGGTTCGCGCGTCGTACTTCATCGTCGACGTGACGACCGAACGGTTGAACACGATCAGTGAATTGCTCGAAACGGGAAGGCTCGTGACCGAGGTCGGCAGCGTGCTCCCGCTGGAACAGGCAGTCCTTGCTCACGAGATGCTCGCGGGTGCCCCGCACAAGCGTGGCAAGATCGTGCTCAGCGTGTCCCCGTCGCACCTTTAGCAAATTTGCGCGAACTCCTAACTTCAGTGCGCTGGTTTTGTGAAAGCCTCTCGGGAGTTCAAGAGCTCTCCGACACGGCGACTCCGTCCCACGAATCCCGGAAGAGCCTAACAATGCCATCACCACACGATATGTCGAATGACGGAGCACACTCACGGCTGGACGCGATCGCCAAGGCATTCGCGAAGGACCGTCAAGTCACGCGCGAGACGCGCCGAGGTTTCGGCTCCGGCGCTCTCAAGGTGAACGGAAAAATATTCGCGATGATCTCGTCTCAAGATGCCTTCGTCGTGAAGCTGCCCAAGTCCCGGGTGGACGAGCTCGTCCAGGCGGGGCTCGGCACGCGCTTCGAGCCCGGCCCCGGCCGAGTGATGAAGGAGTGGCTGGCGATGACGCGTGAGTCGACGACGCCAAGTTGGCTCGAGCTCGCGCGCGAAGCCCGTCGATTTGTCGGCGCATGACGCGGGCGGCGATCGTGGTGCAACGCCTTTAATCAGCGCTGCGCGTCGCTTTCTCCCCGCGTTTGCGAGTACCTGGATGCGGGCTTCTCGAGAGCGCAACACGACCGCAGCAAAGCGAGTCGCGATTCTGCCCCCAATGCTGGCGCACATATCGGCGCGATCGCCTTGCGAGGCCTAACATGCCGCGCTGTACGCTTGGGCGAGACCTCGCGCTCGCTGCGTATCTATGAATCCATCGAGGCTCCAGTCGGCGCTTTCCCTCACGTGCGCGCCTGCGCGGTAGCTCTCCCCAGGCGACGCGCCTCACCTCCAACGGCACGCCTGGTGACCAGTGCCTAACGAGATAAGAGCCGTAAGGAAGGGCCGTCACGACCCGGTGAAGACGTACTCGTGTTGCGCGTCCCGAATCGTGAGGCGCTTCGCGCCACCCGCACTCACCACGAACTCCAAGCCGTCGATGCCGGGCGCGATCGTGATAAACGAGACCGAGCCGTCGGGATACTTCCGTGACGCGACCTCACTCCGAAATTCGTCGAATTTGAACACGGTGCGACCACCGTTGCGCTGCACCTCGATGTCGCCCAGCGCATCATTGTGATAGTGGCCGGCGAGCTTCGACGACTCCGCCGCGTCCGCTGGGACAGTGAGGAGCTTCCGGTTGGCGGCGAGCTGCGCGTAGAAATTCTTCGCCTGTGCCGCCGCGTCGGCGTCAGCCTCGTCGCGGCCGTCGAAGAGCACTTCCAGAAGCTTGCGTTGGAACACGTCGCGAATCACCCAGCCAGGATTAGCGTTTGTCAACACCACGGCGCCCACGTTATGCTCAGGGAGCCACATTACGTCGCTGTGAAAGCCGCTCAAGTCGCCGCCATGATGCACCACGGGCGTGCCGTATTTGGTGTCAACCATGAGGCCCATGCCGTATGTGGTCTCCTTGCCAATGTCGACCTGACGCTCTCGGCGCTTGAGAAGCGCGTCCCTGCCGATGTACTGCGTCCCGTCGGGCAGCTTACCCTCGGCGAGCTCCATTGCGACGTAGCGGAGCAGGTCGTGCACGTTGCTCCATGCGGCGCCAGCGGGGCGATCGGGAATGATGGCGTAGTTGAGGTCCATCGTGGCGTTGCTGGTCTTGCCGTCGACGTCTGGCGCGTGCGGCGAGGCGTGGTTCCCGGCGAGCGCCTTCGCGTAGTTGAACGTGGTCGACGTCATGCCTAACGGATTAAAGACCAGCGTTTGCATCGCGGAGTCGTACGCGGCTCCCAGCTCGAGCACGGGGAAGGCCACGTGGCCACCGGTGTAGCCGGCGGCGGCCGCCATCGGGTTGGAGTATTGAAACATCTCCCCGAACTTGCTGGTCGGCTGCATCGTGCCGAGGGTGCGGAGCGCGGATTCGGGAGTCGCGTTCTTGAATTTGAACACCCACTCGAGATCCTGCCGAGGCACGCCCGTACAGGCACAGATGAGATGCTTCACCAGCACCCGGCGCGTGGTGGCCGTGTCGCCGAGCTTGAACGAGGGAAGGAGCGAGGTGACGGGCGTCTCCCAGTCGAAGCGCTTCGCGTCGACGAGCTTGGCCAGCATCAGCGTGGTGAGCTGTTTCGTGTTCGACGCAATCATGAATAGCGTGTTCGCGTCGGGCTTTTCCGGCTTGCCGAGCTCTCGGACTCCAAAGCCGTCGGCGAACACGATCTGACCGTTCTGGATGATGCCGACGGCGACGCCCGGTACGCCGAGCTCCTTCATCGCCGCCTCGGTGAACGTCGTCAGTTTCGCCAGTCGCGCGGCGTCGAGGGCGGCGGCACGCTTGCCGGCAAATGACTCCCGGGTGAACCCCTTCGGCAGAAGGCGGTCGAATACGAGCGCCACGGCGCCGAGGCGCTTCTCGCCCGTGGCATCACTCATGTCGTAAATGGAGACGCTCCAGAGGTCGCCGGCGCGCTGGGCAGTCGCTCCGACGCCGCGCTTCTCGTTAGGCGACGTCTGGTACGAGTAGCTGCGCCGATCGGTCCAGCCCTCTCGATCGGGCTCGGGGGTCACAACGAGCAACGGCCATTTGTGGTCGGGCATGTACGCTGCCCACGCGAGCGCCACGGCCGAGTCGGCACTCGGAGCACGCACGTCGACGAGCGCGAGGTGCGAATCTCCTTCAGGCGGCTCGAGGATGGTGGCGGGGCCGCGCACGCGAACGCTCCAATTCGCCGGCGCGACGAAGGTTGCCCCGCTGACGGTCTGCATTGGCGTGTCAGCGGTGAGGTGCTCCTGCGCCGCGCCCGTTTGGGCTGCACTGTAAGTGCCAGCGCGGCTGCAGGAGGTCTGGGTGAATAGACAAGCGACGGCGAGGCCGGCGCCGAGGCGGGTGCCGAATGTCATGTTGCCTCCGGAAGGAGTCGCGTTACTCGAATAGTGCCCGCTATGGGAAAGCCGTAAGGCGGTGCCGTCGCTTCGGGAGAACAACCCCGCGCGCGATCTAGCCCGACGCTCGTGCATTTCTCTTTATGTCTCATATTGTTTCGACAGGGACGGCGATGCCCTCTATGAGCTACGAAGCTCTGCTTTTGGTGTCCAGGGCTGCCGGTGAAGGCGGGCAACAGAGTCATTCTTTACAGCGGAGCGGGAAGCCAACTTCATCGCCTGCCACGCTTCTCCTACGTGCTCGAAAGGCAGGCGTGTGACGAAGCTCGTTCGACCCTCTCCGCGGCCTGGTGTCGGCTTCAAACCGCCGGCCCTCGACAGCGAGGCGGCGACTCCCGAACCGTAGACGACGCTCGAGCTGCTCAAGCCAGCCTCCGATTCGGTCAGTTAAATCGTTCACAA
>Ga0207693_10002453_pt1 | contig 16107 bp, 14 predicted proteins | sample LARL81metaG_FD_184347 | JGI IMG/M metagenome (GOLD analysis project Ga0207693, IMG submission 184347) | Corn, switchgrass and miscanthus rhizosphere microbial communities from Kellogg Biological Station, Michigan, USA - LAR L8-1 metaG... | ecosystem: Host-associated > Plants > Roots >...
CTCGACGAGCTGTATGAGGCGTTGCCTGCGTTAGTGGGACCGATCTATGCCTCCAACAACTGGGTCGTCGATGGGGTGCACAGCGCCAGCGGCAAACCGATCCTCGCGAACGATCCCCATCTGGCCTTTGGTTCGCCGGGTTTTTGGTACCTCGCGCGTCTCGAAACACCGCAGCACCAAATCACGGGAGCCACCGCCGCCGGGGTCCCGCTGGTCGTGATCGGCCATAACGAGCGCATTGCGTGGGGGTTCACGACGACGACGGCCGATGTCGAGGATCTCTTCGTCGAGCAGGTCGATCCCGCTGATCCCGGACGTTATCTGACGCCGCAGGGGAGCGCGCCGTTCCAATCGCGGCACGAAACCGTCGTTGTGAAGGGTGCGGCGCCGGTCGAGATCACGATCCGCGAAACGCGGCACGGCCCGGTCCTCTCCGATGCCTTGCCGCCGGGCGCAGCCGACCGGGGGTTTGTTCTTGCGTTGGCCGCAACCTTCACGATCCCCGGCGACCGCAGCGCCGAGGCGCTGTGGGAGGTCAACCGCGCGGCCGATTGGCCGAGCTTCCGGGCGGCGTTGCGGCAATTTGTCGGGCCGGTGCAGAACATCGTCTATGCCGACGTCGACGGCACGATCGGTTTTATCGCGCCGGGGCAGGTGCCGATCCGCCGGAGGGGGCAAGGCTGGCTTCCGGCGCCAGGCTGGACCGGCAGTCATGATTGGACCGGGTTCATCCCGTTCGACGCGCTGCCGACCGCGATCAACCCGCCCTCGGGCCACTTTGTCACCGCCAACAACAAGATCGTGCCGGACAACTACCCGTATTTTCTGAGCCGCGACTGGGATCTGCCAAACCGCGCGGAACGGATCGAGGCGCTGCTCGCCGCAACGCCGGTGCAGACGGCGGCATCGAGCGCCGCGATTCAGGCCGATACATTCTCGCTGATGGCCGAGCGCCTGGTTCCGCTGATGACAGGAACCGTTACGCAAAACCCCGCGACGCGGGAGATGGTCGAACGGCTGCGGAATTGGGACTTTCGCATGGATATGGACAAGGTCGAGCCATTGTTATTCACCGCCTGGCTTCGCGAATTCAGCCGGTCGATCCTGTTCGGCCGGTTCGGCGACGCTGTGTCGGATTATTGGGATTTGCGACCGCGAGTAATGGAGGCGGTGCTGACCGAGCGGCCGGATTGGTGCGACGACCCGAAGCGGCCGGGCGAAGAGAGCTGCGGGTCGCGGCTCGCAGAAGCCCTCGAAGCGACGCTTGCCCGGCTGGGGCGCGATTACGGCTCCGACATGGCTCAATGGCAGTGGCGGCGGGCGCATGTCGCCGTCTTTGCGAACTCGGTGTTCAGCAGAATCCCCATGCTCAGGGACTGGCTGAGGATCGCGATCCCGACCCCGGGGGCGTACGACACTCTCAACCGCGGGCCGAGCACGATCCGCGATGACACAACGCCGTTCGAGCAGCGGTTCGGCGCCGGGCTGCGCATGATCGCCGATCTGGCCTCACCGGAGGATGCAAGGATGATTACCGCACCCGGTCAATCCGGCGACCCGCTTTCGGCTCATTATGCCGATTTGCTGCAGCGCTGGCGCGACTTCGACAGGCTAGTCCCCGGTCGAGCCGCTGCGGCCTCCACCCTCGTCTTGGTGCCGGAGCGATGAAGGATCTGCCAGTGAAGATCGAGGCGGTGCGTGCTGCGGCCGCAGCTATACATGGTGCGATCGCGCACACGCCGGTAATTCCGGCGCCGGCAATCACGGAACTCGCCGGCGCCAAAATCTATTTGAAACTTGAGACGCTACACCGCACCGGATCTTTCAAGGAGCGCGGTGCGCTCGCCAAGCTGCTGACGCTCGACTCAAGTGCGCGACGCGCCGGCGTAGTTGCGATGTCGGCCGGCAACCATGCGCAAGGTGTCGCCTACCACGCCCGGCGGCTGGGCATTCCGGCGACGATCGTGATGCCCGAGGGCACGCCCTTCATCAAGATCGACCGCACCGAGGCATACGGCGCGAAGGTCCTGCTCAAGGGCGACGGCCTCATCGCCGCCCGCGAGGCGGCCGACGCACTCTCTCGCGACAAGGGACTGGTGCTCGTCCATCCCTATGACGATCCGGCGATCATCGCCGGTCAAGGCACCATCGCGCTTGAGCTTCTCGCCCGCCAGCCGGATCTCGACACGATAGTCGTGCCGATCGGCGGCGGCGGACTGATCTCCGGGATCGCGATCGCGGCCAAGGCGCTCAACCCCGAGATCGAGATCGTCGGCGTCCAGTCGACCCTGTATCCGTCGATGTATCGGCTGATGCGCGGCGAGGAGCCGGGGCCACCCGCCGCCGCGGCTACCCTCGCCGAGGGCATCGCAGTCAAGGAGCCGGGCCGGTTGACCCGGCGCGTCGTCGAGGCGCTCGTCTCGGACATCCTGCTGGTCGACGATGTCGTGATCGAGGGCGCGATCGAGGTTCTGCTTGAGCGGCAGAAATTGGTCGTCGAGGGTGCGGGCGCCGCCGGTCTCGCCGCGGTGCTGGCCGCGCCGGAGCGGTTTCGCGGCCGGCGGGTCGGCATCGTCATTTGCGGCGGCAATATCGATGCGCGCCTCCTCGCCTCGATCCTGATGCGCGGTCTGGTTCGCGAGGGCAGGCTGGTCCGCCTGCGCTCGGAATTGCCCGACATCCCCGGCGCGCTTTCCCGGCTCTCCGGGGTGATCGGCAAGCATTCCGGCAACATCGTGGAGGTCCACCACCAGCGGTTGTTTCATGACACCTCCGTCAAACGCGCCGAACTCGACGTCGTCGTCGAGACCCAGAATCGGCGGCATGTCGAGGTGCTAATCGCCGCGCTGGTCGCCGCCGGCTTTCCGACCCACCTGCTGCCGAACGGTGGCTCCGGCGGAGAAGAAGGCTAGGCCCCCTCGACCAGGAAAACCCGGCCGCGCGAGGCGGACTGTCGGATTTTCAGCGCGCTCTGGTATTTCTCGGATTCGTACCAGCGGCGGGCGGTGTCGGCATCCGGAAATTCGATGACGACGACCCGTTCCGGCTCGGGGCCGCCTTCGAGCAGATCGACCTTGCCGCCGCGCACGACAAAGCGCCCGCCAAATCGGGCGATACTGGCCGCCGCCAGTGGTCGGTACTGGTCGTAGCTGGCCGGATCGGTCACCTGAACGTCGGCAATGATGTAGGCGGGCATGGCAAGCTCCTTGTCGCAAGACGAAACACCGCATCTTATCGCGAGCCTTGCCGGCGCGGCGATGATCCCTACATGCAGCGCCGTCTTCGCAGCGAATGGTGCCCCCATGGCGAGCTTTGGCTACGCCTCGACCTTTTATGATGATCGGGGGATGCCCGATCCGGTGGCACTGCCCGAAGCGTATGAGGGTGTGCTGTGGCGCCGTACTCTGGCTTATTTCATCGACCTCTGCGTGATCGGCGTGCTCGCCGCCGTTGTCTGGGTCGTCTTTGCCGTTCTCTGGCTCCTCAGCTTCGGCCTGCTGGGACCGGTCCTGTGGTTTCTGTTCGGATTGATCCCGGTCGCTTATCATACCTTGTTGCTCAGCGGCCCGCGGTCGGCAACCGTCGGCATGCGCCTCTTCGATGTGGAATTGCGTTCGGTAACCGGGGAGCGGCCGGGGTTTTTGCAGGCACTGATACAGACGGCACTGTTCTACATCACCGTAGGGGCGACCTGTTCGCTGGTTCTGCTGTTGGTTCTCTTCAACCGGCATAAGCGCACGCTGCACGACATGTTGGCCGGTACCGTAATGGTGCGGCGCTTTCCGACGCGCTGGGCCACGGCGCAGGACCGGTGGCGGCGCTGAGCGGCCTTTTCACGGTACTTTCCGCCTGCCAGTGAGCCGACGCCAAAGAGATCGCAAGCGCGCTCGAGGCGATGCCGCGATCCGTGTGGCAAGCACAGCCCACTCGCGAGATATTGCGTCTCTCTCGCAGCGCAGCCGGCTGACCTCGTCGATAAGCGTCGGAAAATAGTCGGCCATCGTAATAACCTGCTCGTCGGCCGCCTCCACGCGGCTCGCCAGCACGGCCGCGGTCTGGCGCAGCTGGCCGTTCTCGTGCGACCCGGCTTCGAGCCGTGCCCTCAGATCGCGAATTTCGGTCTCGAGGCGATCCCGCAGGATCTCCCACGCGCGCTGCTGGCCTTCCAGTGCTTCGAGCGTGTTCTCCTGGAGCTGCGATTGCCGGGCGGCATCCTCGATCTCGGCCCGCAGTTGAGCAATCTGGCTGTCTCTTTGGGCCCGTAGATTGACTGCCGAAGCGAGCTTGGCCTGCGTCTCCGCCAGTTCGCGCTTTAGGGACGTTTTGCCCGCTTGCAGCGCCGCCTTTTGCTGCAGCCATGTTTCGCGTTCTGCCGAGAAGCGGCGCGACGCCGCTGCGGACTGTGTTTTGGCCTCGCCGAGATCGGCTCCGAGGCGGGCGATCGTCGCAGTCGTTTCGCCGAGGCGGGCGCGTTGGGCTTCCAGATCGCGAGTACTCACACGAAGCGAGGCTACCGGCGATTCCAGGTTGTATCCGCGCAGTAGAGGCATCTCCGCGCGGTCGCGATGCCATTTTTTGCCGTCGAAAACGGCGATCGGGTGCAGCATCGAGAACTGCAGATCGGGGGGATAACCTCGGGATTCCAGATCCCGAAACACCGCGTCGATCGCCGGATGCGTGGCGACGAACGCCTCAGGGTTCCAAAGCAGCTCAAATCGTCGCAGGCCGTCAACCGGCTCGAGTTCGCGATCGGCGTGTTCTTTGAGCCAGAGTGCCGCTCTGCTCGGCTCGCGGGCGGGATCCATGATGTAGATTTTCCTGTCCCGCACCGCGCGTTCGCCGGAGACCGCTTCTCCCTCCCGCAACGACCTCAGCAACTCGTAAAGCCCGGAGGGGTAGCTCAAATTGAAGAACGCGTCATGAATTTGCAGAACGCCGTCGATATCGACGACGGTGACGGTCTGGGTCAGGCTTTCCGGGAAACCAAACTGGTAGCACCAGGCGCGCAGCCCGCGTTCGCTGCAGGCCCGCCACAAAGCCAGCGCCGCACCTGCCGACGACACGCCCAGCAACCCGTTCTCCAGGATCGCAACCATTTCCGCATAGCACATCCGGTGATCGAGCTCGGCGGCGCGGTTCGCGGAAGCGGCGGGTATCTCGCGATAGGCACGCCGGCGCAGTTTGTTTGCACGTCGCGAAAGGTCCTTCAATCCGGCCCCCTTTCCAGCGATCTCTCGAATTTGCCGCCGTCGCGTGCCGTATCGCCCGATCAGGGCGGGACAGATTTGAAATTCTCCCGGTGGCCGAGCAGTATCGGCCGCATGCCGGCTTTCCGACAAGCGTCGACTGTCCTCCTTTGCGTTGCGTTCTGCTCCGTCGGTGCGGGATGCAGCATCCCGCGCGACGTCGGGCTCGCCGAGCGCTGCGCCGACATCATGCGGCGCGCCTATCCGAGCGCGGCGATCGATATCACCAAGACCGAGGCGTCGCCGACCAACCTGACGACGATCATCGCCAAGGCCGAGGGGCTGCGCACCGATCTGCCGGCCGATGCACCCTTGCCGCGTGATCTGGCCGTCGAATGCAGGTTTGACGAGAATGTGCTGACCGGCTTCAGCTGGACGGCTGGTCCGACGCATTGAGTGGGTTCGCTCAGGGCTGGCGCGTCCGGCGTGCTCTCGGTCATAATCGGAATCGAACGAGCCGCACGTCCGGCGCGAAGAGGAGACGGTGAGATGGATTTGAGGCCGGGGGCCGAAAACAGACAAAAACGCGAACGGCTCCGGCGAGAGGCCCGCTCGCCTTCGGCGAAAGCGGCCCCGGTTGCACCGTTTCGGCAATTCTTTGCGACCTCTCCCGTCGCTTGCCCTTACATAGTCGGCCGCGCCGAGCGCAAGCTGATCGTCGAGCTCGGCGGCAGCGGCGCGGCGCTTTTCTACGACGACCTGTCCCGCGCGGGGTTTCGTCGCAGCCACCATTTCGCCTACCGGCCGGCTTGCCGCGGCTGCTCCTCCTGCGTGCCGGTGCGGATCGCCGTCGACCGTTTCACCCATACCCGATCGACGCGGCGCATCCGCAACATCAACCGCGACCTTTCGGGCTGCTTGATCAAGGCTCGTGCCACCCCCGAGCAATTCCAGCTGTTCTCGGCGTACCAGCGTTCCCGCCACAGTGACAGCGATATGGCGTCGATGACCTACGGCGACTACCGCGGGATGGTCGAGGATACCCCGGTGCGGACCGGGATCGCCGAGTTTCGCGATATATCCGGAGAGCTTGTCGCAGCGTCCCTGGTCGATCTGCTCGATGACGGGATCTCGGCTGTCTACAGCTTCTACGATCCGCAGCAGCCGAGACGCAGCCTCGGCATATGGAGCGTCCTGTGGCTCGTCGAACAGAGCCGGCGCCACGGCCAGCCTTTCGTTTATCTGGGCTACTGGATCTCCGACAGTCCGAAAATGGCCTATAAGGCTCGGTTCCCGGCGCTCGAGCGGCTGGTCGACGGGACCTGGACCGAATTTACCTCTGACGCGGACTCCTTCCCTAACCCTCCCCCGCAAGCGGGGGAGGGTTAGGGTGGGGGCAGCGCGCGACGGATCCCAACCGCTATGGCAATCGGCGCTCTCGACTCCGCAATCTTCGCGGACATGTTCGGCACTGCGCCGATGCGCGAGGCGTTCGGCGACGACGCCTTTCTTGCGCGCTGTATAGAGGTCGAGGCGGCTCTCGCCCGCACACAGGGAAAGCTCGGGATCATCCCGACGGAGGCAGCCGACGCGATCACGCACGCGGCGAATGCGCTGGTCAGTGGCCGCGAGGCGCTTGATCTGGTGCAGCTGAAAAACCAGACCGAGACTGTCGGCTATCCGATCCTGCCGCTCGTCCGCCAGATGGCAGAATTGACGGGTGAAGCTGGCCGCTATCTGCATTGGGGGGCCACGACCCAGGACATCATGGATACGGCCGCGGTGCTGCAGATCCGCGCCGGGCTCGCCCTGATCGAGCAGGACCTGACCGCGGTGCGCAGCCATCTCGCCGAGCTCGCGCGCAAGTACCGCGACACACCGATGGCGGGCCGCACCCACCTGCAGCACGCACTGCCCGTGACCTTCGGCTACAAGGCAGCGGTCTGGCTCTACGCTCTCGACCGCCATGCCGATCGGCTCCGTGAGCTGCGCCCGCGCGCTCTCCTGGTGCAGTTCGGGGGCGCCGCCGGGACTTTGGCCTCGCTCGGCAATGGCGAGCGAAGCCTCGAGACCCGCGCCGAGCTTGCCCGCGAACTGGGACTGGGTGACCCGCCGATCACCTGGCACGTGGTCCGCGACGGCATTGCCGAGACCGTCCAGGTTCTGGCGCTGCTCGCCGGCAGTCTCGGGAAGATCGCCTTTGACGTGATGCTGATGTCGGCGACCGAGTTCGGCGAGGCGGCCGAGCCCTTCGTCGAGGGCCGCGGCTCTAGTTCGACGATGCCGCAGAAGCGCAACCCGATCTCATGCGAGCTGATTCTCGCTGCGGCGAAAGTGCTGCGCCAACAAGCCGGGCTGGTGCTCGATGCGGTGGTCACCGATTTCGAGCGCGCAACCGGCCCCTGGCATGTCGAATGGGTGGCTTTGCCCGAAGCTTTCGGGTTTGCCGCCGGCGCCTTGCACCAGGCGCGTTTCATGCTCGGCGGCCTGATCGTCGATGCCGCCCGCATGGCGAAGAATCTTGCGATGACGCACGGGCTGATCGTCGCCGAGGCGGTGATGATGGGCCTGGCGCCACACACCGGTCGCAACGAAGCGCACGATCTCGTCTATGACGCCTGCCGCATCGCAATCGAAACGGATCGGCCATTACTCGAAGTACTGGCGGAGACCCCTGCCGTTGCCGACCCGCTTGGCCCGGAGAGGCTGCGCGCACTGACCGATCCCGCAAATTATATCGGTGCCGCCCCCGCAATGGTCGACCATCTGCTTGCCCGGCGCCAGTGAGACACGCTCGGCTCGCTGTTTTTGCTGTTAAACGCAGCGAAAAAACAGCGGAAGGACCGGCGTTCGCGGCACAAATCCTTGGTTTTTTGTCAAAAGCGGCGGCAGCAGAACAGCTAGAACAACCAGCGAATACAGCGAATTGTCACTGTTATTCGCCGGATCTGTGCTGTCGCAACAGCGACGCACGATCCGCCTCAGAACGACCCTCCCAGTGCCTCGCAAAAATTGTGGTATTGGACATGATCAACCGGCCGATGCTAATCAAGACTAGCTCCATGGCGTGTCTAAGACATCACGGTACCATGCTTATATGGCAATTTTGAGGTATCGGCTTGTCGCGACAGGGGGCAAACGTTAGAAGCATGGAACTGACAAACCGGGTTTCCCTGACGCCGCCTGCAAGGGAGTGCGAGGAATGGACGCCACATCGCGCCGCGGATTTCTGAAGCTCGCCGGCCTCGGCGCCATGGGCGCCGCAATCGGTCAGCGATCGGCGGCTGCCGAAGCCAAGTCGCTCACCTTTCTGCACGAGAGCTCGTTCATCAAGACGTTCGACGAATACATGCAGAAGACATTGGCTCCCGCCTATGAGAAGGAGACCGGGGTCAAAATCAATTACGAGCTGACGAGCGTCGGCAGCCTGCCGACCCGGATCAGCACAATCGCCGAGACCGGGTCCGGGGCGGACGTCACGATGATTTTCCTGCTCTACCCGTTCCTGTTCGACGAAAAGCTGCTGGATGTCAGCGACATCGCCGACGACGCGGGCAAGAAGCAGGGCGGCTGGTATGACGTCGCGAAAGAAGCGGGTGTCGTCAACGGCAAATGGAAGGCAGTGCCGTTCAGCAATATCGGCCAGCTGATGAACTGGCGCACCGATTGGTTCGCCGAGGTCGGGGTTAAGAAATTTCCCGATACCTGGGAGGAACTCTACGAGGTCGGCAAGAAGCTGAAGGCGAAGGACCACCCGTTCGGGTTTGAGCTCGGCCACGGTTTTGGCGACAACCACGGCTGGCTCTATCCGCTGTTGTGGTCATATGGCGGACACGAGGTCGAGGCCGACGGGAAAACCGTCGTGATCGATTCCGACGAGACGGCGCGGGCCGTCGATTTCGCCCGCAAATTCTTCAAGGACACGATGATCGACGACGTCCTCGGCTGGACGGACGTCAGCAACAACAAGGCGTGGTACGCCGAGCAGATCTCCTGCACCAACAATGCCGAGAGCATCCTCTGGCTGGCCAAGCGCGATTTCCCGGAAATCGCCAACGTCACCGACCAGGCGCAGAACCCGACCGGACCGAAGGGGCGGTTCCATCTGATGAATTCGGTCTGTCATTCGATCTTCAATTTCACGCCGGCGAAGGACGAAGCGCGCGCTTTCTTGCGGTGGCTGATGGATGAGAAGCAGCTCGGCGCCTGGTACGCCTCGGCCGACAGCTATTATCAGCCACTGCTGCACGGCTACGACAATGCGCCTATGTGGCAAGTCGAGCCGCGCAACATCCCCTACCGCGACGCGCTGGCCAGCGCGCATCTACCGGGCTGGCCGGCGCCGCCTAACCGGGCGCTGGCCGAGAGCCTCGCCAAATACGTCGTCGTCGACATGTTTGCCAAGGCCTGCGCCGGTGGCTCGACCAAGGACGTCATCAAGAACGCAGAGGCGCAGCTGAAAGAGATTTATCGCCCGGTGTGAATAGTGGCGCGAGCGGCCGCGTTGTTCGTCATTGCCGGGCTTGACCCCGCAATCCAGCGAGTTTTCCGCAATCTGAGACGGCGCGTGGATGCCCGGGTCGAGCCCGGGCATGACGAATAGCAGTGACGATTCGATCCGAGCCCCTTGCGCGGGTGATCCGGAGAGGGCCGCGACCGGTCTCACTCAGCGGCTGGCTCGACCGGCAGAGCGTGTTCAGCTGGCTGATGATGGCGCCGCCGCTGCTGTTTCTGGCGGCGCTGGTCGGTTATCCGTTCTGTTACGGCATTCTGCTCAGCCTGCAGGACCGGCCGGTGGCACATCCCGGCACCTTTGTCGGACTGAAGAATTTCGCGGCCAATTTCAACGACCCGATTTTCTGGCAGGTGACCGCCAACACCTTCGTTTATACCACCGCGGCGACATTGCTGAAGATGGTCGGCGGCCTCGCGCTCGCATTAGCGATGAACCAGCAATTCCCGCTGAAGAACCTGGTTCGTGCGTTGTTGCTGTTGCCGTTCATCGTGCCGACGGTGTTGAGCACGGTCGCCTGGATGTGGATCCTCGATCCGGCCTTCAGCGTGCTGAACTGGTTTCTGTTGGCGCTCGGTGTGCCCAAGCCCGGCCCGTCATGGCTCGGCAACCCGGTGCTGGCGATGGGTTCGATCATCGTTATCAACACCTGGCGCGGTCTGCCGTTTTACGGCATCACCCTGCTCGCCGGGCTGCAGACCGTGCCGCCGGAGCTTTACGAGGCCGCCACCATAGACGGCGCCAGCGGCTGGCAGCGCTTCCGCTTTGTCACGTTGCCGCTGCTGCAGCCGATCATCCTGATCGTGACTTTGTTTTCGGTGATCTTCACTTTTGCCGATTTCCAGCTCGTTTATGTGCTGACGCATGGCGGGCCGCAGAATGCGACGCAATTGTTCGCGACTTACGCCTTCGACATCGCAATGGGCGCTGGCCAGCTGGGCCGCGGTGCCTCGGTGGCGCTGGCGATGTTCCCGGCCTTGGTGCTGCTGATCGCCGCGCTGACAATCTACATGCGGAGAAAATGATGGTCACCGGCTATGGTCCGGTCGAGCGGGCATTACGGTTATGGCTGCCGGTCGGGTTCTTTCTGATCGTCGCGCTGTTCCCGTTCTACTGGATGGCCGTGACCTCGCTGAAGCCCAATGCGGAGCTCTACAACCGGCATATGATGCCGCTGCTAGTCCTGCATCCGACGTTGAAGCACTATGTCGATCTGCTGACACAGACGAGTTTTCTGCTGTGGACCTGGAACACGATGGTGGTGGCGGTCGTGTCGACCGGGATCTCTCTCGTCCTAGGTGTGATGCTGGCCTACCCGCTCGCCCGCATGCGGTTCGCCGGCGCCGGGTTGATCGCGATGACAGTGGCGGCGATCTATCTCGTGCCGCAGCCGTTGCTGTTCATTCCGCTCGCCGATCTGATCAACCGGCTCAGTCTCGGCAATACGTTGAGCGCCGTGATCCTTACCTATCCGACAATGCTGGTGCCGTTCTGCGCCTGGCTGTTGCTCGGCTATTTCAAGACCGTGCCGATGGAACTGGAGGAAGCCGCGCGTATCGACGGCGCCAGCCGGCTCCAGACGATGCGGCGGATCTTCCTGCCGCTGTGCACGCCAGGGTTCATCTCCGCCGGGATCTTTGCATTCACCTTGTCGCAGAACGAGTTTCTCTACGCGCTGATCTTTCTGACCAAGAGCTCGGTGCGGACCGTGCCGGTCGGGGTCATCGCCGAGCTGATCCGCGGCGACGTGTTCTATTGGGGGCAGCTGATGGCCGGCGCGCTGTTGGGGTCGATCCCTGTCGCCATTATTTACTCGTTCTTTGTCGAGCATTATGTCGCCGGGCTGACCTCGGGCTCGGTCAAGGGATGAGGGTGGCCACTTGGAGATTGCGCGGACTGTTGCCGATCTGAGGAAGCACATCGCCCGTTGGCACAAGGCCGACGAGCGGGTCGGCCTGGTGCCGACGATGGGTGCATTGCACCAGGGCCATATGGCGCTCGTTCAGGCCGCCCGGGCCGAATGCCGCCGGGTGGTCGCGTCGATCTTTGTCAACCCGAAGCAGTTCGCTCCGACAGAGGATCTCGGCTCGTACCCTCGCCGCGAAGCGGCTGACCTCGAAATGCTGGAGGCGGCCGGGATCGACCTCGTGTTCGCCCCCGCATTGAACGAGATGTACCCCTCCGATTTTGCCACATTGGTCCGGGTGAGCGGCATTACTGAGGGCCTCTGTGGCGCCCACCGAGGCGGTCATTTCGACGGCGTAGCGACCGTGGTGACAAAGCTGTTGCTCCAGTCTCTGCCCGATATCGCGTATTTCGGCGAGAAGGATTACCAGCAGCTGATGGTGGTTCGGCAGCTGGCTCGCGATCTGGATATTCCTGTGCGGATAATGGGGGTTCCGACAGTGCGCGAGGCAGACGGCCTCGCGCTGTCGTCGCGCAATGCCTATCTATCGGCGAACGAACGGCGTATTGCGCCCGCGCTCGCCCGGGTTCTACGCAGCATTGCCGCCGCTCTGGCGCGCGAGCCCGCTGCTGTAGCACGCGAGCTGGCGTGGGGCACTGCCGAATTGGAAGGGGCTGGTCTCGCCGTCGAGTACCTCGAAGTCCGCGACGCCGAGACCTTGACGCCGGTGGCGACAGAGGTGGCGGCGCAATCTCGGGTATTCGCGGCCGTCCGGCTAGGCCGCACCCGCCTGATCGACAATATGCCGATCGCGTTGGACGTCGGTCATTCCGGGGCGCGGGCTTCGCCTGCGAGCCCGGAATCCATCCACGCCAGCCTGCGTTAGGTAGTCAATGGCTGGTGTTCATGGATTCCGGGCCTGTCCCTTCGGGCCCATCCCGGAATGACAAAACCGTGCCGCGCCCGGGATTGTGGTTAACCCCACAATTGCGAGCTGGCGATGCGGGCGCCCTCGGCCAATGCCGCCAGTTTCGCCCAGACCACGGATGGGGCGACGGGGTTGTTGACGAAGGCGAAGGTCGCAAAGCCGCAATCGGCGCCGGCAATGACCCGCTCGCGCCCGACGATATCCGCGTAATGGCGGATCCGCTGCGCGACGAGCCGGGGATGCTCGACAAAGTTGGTCGTCGAGTCGATGACGCCGGGGATCAGGATCTTGTCGTCTGGGATCTTCGCGCCGCGCAGATCCTCCCACTCATGCGCGTGGCGCGGGTTGGCCGCTTCGAACGACAATCCGGCCGGCCGGGCCCGCATGCATACGTCGAAGATCTTGGCGAGCGGGATGTCGTGGGTGTGCGGGCCTTCATAGTTGCCCCAGCACAGATGCATGCGCATCGCCTCCGGCGGAATATTGGCGGTCGCGTGGTTGAGGGCGGCGATATTGCGCTCGGCAACGCGCAGAAATTCGTGGTCCGACAGATGCTGGTATTGGTTGTGGCGGGCCGATCCGAGATCGGGCGCATCGATCTGCAGGATGAAGCCAGCCCGTGTGATCGCCTCGTATTCCTCCTTTAGTGCATTAGCCAGTGCGTCGACGTACGCGTCTTCGTCCTGGTAATACCGGTCCGGCACGAATTTTGTCAGCACGCCGGGCGAGGCGGCATTCATAAAGGCTTCGACCGGTTTGCCGGCACTGCACGCCGCGGCGAGGTTCTGTAGGTCGGTTTCCAGTGGCCCACGGTTAGCATAGGCGACTGGCCCGGTGCAGCACGGCACCGCCTCGCGGCTGAACCATGCGGTGCCGCCGCGCCCCTCGTTCAATCGCTGCATGAAGTCGGGGTGGTCAAGCAAGTCGCGATGCGCTGCGGTCTGCGGCGGCCTCTCGAGCTCGCCGCCGCGAAACGCGGTGATGCCGCACAGGCGGTGACGGACGTAGAAGGTGTAGGAGATCTTGCCGAGCTCGCCGTCACAGACGCTGTCGATGCCGGCCGCAACCTGCTTCTCGACGATCTCGCGCACCTGTCGGGAGAGACAAGCGTCGAACGCTGCCGCCTCGAACGGTCGCCCGGTTTCGCGCGCCTCCAGGAATTCCAGCAGCTCGGGCGGCCGCGGCAGGCTTCCGACATGGGTAGTAAGAATTCGCTCGGTGCTTGTCTTCATCCTGGTAACCCTACGTGCGCCAGCTGGCTCGGATCGGTCACCAGCCTGAGGAACGACCGAGCAAGGCGAGGAGTATGGGAGGAAAGCTCGGGGAAATCGATAAGCTTTGGTTGGCCCGTGCCCAAGTCCCGGTCCGGCTCGTTGCAGCAGGAGTCGATTGTGGGCGCTAAAGTTTTCACCGGCGTTTATGATACTGTCGTCGCTGAGAGCGGAGTAGCGAAAGCAATGCGCATCGGCGGATTTAGGAACTCGGCCGAGGGCATCCGACGGAAATTGCGAGCCGTCTGCGCGGTCCTCGACGATTCCGGCGCGACCGAAGCCGAAAGGGCCAATGCAGCCGCCCTGAAGACACGCCTGAAGCAGCGGCTGAAGGACGCCGGAACCCCCGCTGGAGACTGGACAGACAATGCGTTTCGGCTCGGCAGATGGGCGAAAAATCTGACGAAGTCTGCCACTTCCGCCGCAGCTGAGAGAGATTGGACCAACGACGCCTTCCGGCTCGGCAAGGCGCTGCGCCGAAGCTACAAGAAATGGTCGTCGCAGTGAGCCCCTTCGCGAGCGAGAATAGTCGAGTCTCGACCGGCCAGCGGCAATGGAACCCGCTCATCGTCTTTGTGGGCCTAGCCCCAAATCCGTCATGCGCCGTTTCTTCCGGTATGTGACCCAGCTCACATTGCCCGGAGAAGTTGGCAATAGCAGGTCGGGCTGCAGAATAACTGGCGCTCGCGCGGATCCGCATCAGCGGAAGCGCTGCAGGAGCTATCGGCTGGCAGCGCGGCATTCAATTTGCGATCATGTGGGAGGCCTGAGGGGATCGTCGGGGATGAGCACAGGTCCGAGCCTGTAGGGGAGTTGCTGTGGCGCACCATCACGATCAGCAGGGCGAGGGCGCGGCGCCATCGCCCCGGCACGATTGCGGCGGCCTGTTTGGTTGCGGAGACGAACAGGGCATCGGTGTGGTCCGCGAGGACATCAAGGACAGCGCATTCGACAGAAGATCGGCGGATCGGCTCCTGCACATGGACGAGGTGGCGCAGGAGCGGCTGGATGGCTTTCTGAGCGCACGCGGGCGGGCGCGGCGCCAACTGCTGCGCGCGAGCAGCTTCATGAGCGCGCTTGCGGCCGTCGGACCATGGTTCGGCAAGCTCGCTCAAGCGGCGGGCGCCGGCGGTACGATTGCGCCGACGACCGGCGGCGGCCGCGTCCATGTCGTCGACTCGAATAAGGAGACGGTGCGGCTCGGCGTGTTCGATGCGACCCTGCCGCCGATCCTGACCATCGATTCCGGCGACTCGGTCAGCTTTCCGAACACCTGGTCGCATTTCCTCAACGAGCTGGAGCCGGGCGTTCCGATCGGCCGGTTGGCGGAGCTGCGCGCCGGCAATCCCGGGCGCGGGCCGCACTCGATCATTGGGCCGATCGCCGTCAAAGACGCCGAGCCCGGAGATGTCGTCGAAATCCGCTACAAGCGATTGCACCCGGCGAATTGGGGTGCGGTGTTCCACAATCCGGCCTCGTTGGGCACCGGGCTGTTGCCGCAGGATTTCTCGCAAGGCCAGATCAAATACGTCGATCTCGACTTGGCGGCGATGCAGGGCAAATTCGCGCCAGACATCAATATTCCGCTGGCGCCTTTCCAGGGGACGTCGGGTGTCGCGCCGCCCGACGGCTTTTTCCCGCCGCTCAGCCCCGGAGTCACGAGCTCGGTGCCGCCCGGCCCGCATGGCGGCAATCTCGACCTGCGCGAGCTGGCGGAAGGCTCGACCCTCTACCTGCCGGTATGGAAGCCGGGGGCGCTGATCTATACCGGCGACTCGCATGCCGTGCAGGGGGACGGTGAGATCAGCCTCACGGGGCTCGAAACCCGTATGCAGGAGGTGCTGATCGAGGTCGTATTGCACAAGCAGAAAAGGTTTCAGTGGCCGGTCGCCGAGACCGCGACCCATTGGATCACCGTCGGGCTCGACAAGGATCTCAATACGGCGATGACCCTCGCGGCGCGCAACGCCATCGATTTTTTGGCAACCCGCGCCAAGCTGACCCCCGCCGATGCCTATGCATTGTGCAGCATCGCGGTGAGCTTCCGGGTGACCCAGGTTGTCGACATCATGCGCGGCGTGCACGCGATGATCCCCAAGAGCCTGTTCACCGGGGAGCTGCGAGGGCAGATTGCCGTCGTTTAGATCGCGCCAGGGAGGAAAGTCATGAGGCTCGAAGACAAGGTCGCGCTGATTACCGGAGGAGCCTCCGGCATGGGCGCCAGCATGGCGCGGATCTTCGCCCGCGAAGGCGCCAAGGTCGCCGTCGCCGACGTACTCGACGACGAGGGCAAGAAGGTGGTC
>Ga0207693_10002454_pt1 | contig 16105 bp, 16 predicted proteins | sample LARL81metaG_FD_184347 | JGI IMG/M metagenome (GOLD analysis project Ga0207693, IMG submission 184347) | Corn, switchgrass and miscanthus rhizosphere microbial communities from Kellogg Biological Station, Michigan, USA - LAR L8-1 metaG... | ecosystem: Host-associated > Plants > Roots >...
TCATTCCCGACGAGGGCAACATCGTCGCCCAGCTCCGCACGGGCAACATCCACCATGCCCTGCTCGAGGACAACAAGAACTACCTCCTCGTGAAGGACGACAAGCGTCTGACCGCGCTGCGCTCGCCGCGCCTCGGCTTCGACATGGTCAACGTCAATCACGGGCGGAAGCCGTACACGGACGTGCGCGTTCGCCAGGCCCTCGCCCTCGCCGTCGACCGCACGGAGATCCTGCAGGCGGCCGCCTCCGGCCTGGGCTCGGTGACGGGCCCCCTCACCCCGGCCATGAAGCCGTGGGCCCTTCCCGTGGAAACGTTCAAGGAGTGGTACACGCCGAATCCGGACCGTGCGAAGAAGCTCCTCGCCGAGGCGGGGTTCCCCAGCGGATTCAAGACGACGCTGAAGGTCATCCCGACCTTTCCCACCATGGTCGCGGGGGCCCAGGTCATTGCCGCCCAGCTCAAGAAGATCGGGGTGGACGCGCAGATCATCCAGGAGGAGTACGGCGTCTGGATCAAGGCCATCACCAAGCCGACCTTCGACTTCGACCTGACCATGAACATCACCAACGGCGACGCCGATCCGGACTCGCTCCTGTACCGGCGCTTTCACTCCGTGGAGAAGCAATGGAACAACGACGGCGATCCCGACATCGACGCCCTCCTCGACCAGGGCAAGCTGACGGTGGATCAGGCCAAGCGCAAGGACGTCTACGACAAAGTCCAGCGGCTCATGGTCGAGCGGGCCATCCAGATCTGGACCTTCGCCCCCGACATGATCGACGTGACCCAGAGCTACGTCCACTACCCGCAGCACTTCACCACGAACTACTACGGCTTTCGCACCGTGTGGCTGGAGCGCTGACCGGCCGCAGATTCCCCGCCTGATCGCCGGGCCCAGCCATGCGCCGCTTCGTGGTGGTTCGCATCGTCTCGCTCCTCCCCACCCTGCTCGGCGTCAGCCTCGCCGTCTTCCTGATGGTGCGGCTCATCCCGGGCACGGTGGTCGACCAGATCATCGGCACCGAGGGCACCTATAGCGCGGAAACCGTGCGCGCCCTCCGGGCCTTCTTCGGGCTGGACGCGCCTCTCCATGTCCAGTACGGGCGATGGCTGTGGTCGGCACTGCACGGCGATCTGGGGACGAGCTGGAGAACGGGATTGCCGGTGCTCCAGATGATCCTGAGCCGCCTGCAGGTGACGGCCGAGCTGACCATCGGCGCCATGATCGTCGCCCTGCTCGTCGGCGTGCCCCTGGGCATTCTCTCCGCCCGCCGGGAGAACACGGCGCTCGATCACGCGGTGCGGGTGACCAGCCTCTTCAGCCTCTCCATTCCCGTGTTCTGGCAGGCCACCATGCTCATCCTCGCCGGCTCGCTCTGGCTCAACTGGGCTCCCCCCGTCGATTTCGTCAGCCCGCTCGCCCACCCCGCGCGAAATTTCGGCATCATGGCCCTGCCCAGCCTAGTCCTCGGCACCGCGGCCGCCGCCGTGTTCATGCGCATGACGCGCTCGTCGCTGCTCGAGGTGATGGGCCAGGACTTCGTGAGGACGGCGCGTGCCAAGGGCCTGTCCGAGCGCAGCGTGGTGTGGGGCCATGCCTTCAAGAACAGCCTGATCCCCCTCATCACCATCGCGGGCATCCAGGTCGGCTATCTCCTTGGCGGCGCCGTGGTCACCGAGGAGGTCTTCACCCTCCCCGGAGTGGGCCGCCTGCTCCTGGGGGCGGTGGTCCAGCGGGACTACCCGCTCGTCCAGGGCACCATTCTCTTCATTGCCGCGCTCTTCATGCTGAGCAATCTCGCCGTGGATCTCCTCTACGCCGTCATCGATCCGAGAATTCGCCGTGGATGACGTCGTCACCGCGCGGATGTCGGCCCCCGGCTCGGAATGGCGGGCGGCGCTGCGGCCCACCCTCCGCAACCGCCTCGTGGTGTTCGGCGCGATCCTCGTGCTCGCCCTGATCACCCTCGCCGTCTTCGCCCGCGCCATCGCCCCCTACGATCCCACCGAGATGAAGGTGGCGGATGCGCTGAAGGCGCCGTCGTGGGCCCATCCATTCGGGACCGACCGCTTCGGACGAGACGTGCTGAGCCGGACGATCTACGGCAGCCGCATCGCGTTCGGAGTGGCCATCTCCAGCATCGGCATGGCCCTCGCCGTGGGCACGCTGCTCGGCCTCATCGGCGGCTACTTCGGGGGCTGGGCGGACCTGGCGATCGGGCGGATCATGGACATCTGGTTCAGCTTTCCCACCCTCATTCTGGCCATTGGCATCGCCGCCATGCTCGGCCCCGGGCTCGACAACGCGGTACTCGCCATTGCGGGGGTCTACGCGCCGTTGTTCAGCCGGGTCGCGCGCGGATCCGTGATCGCCGAGCGCGCCAAGGATCACGTGGTCGCCGCCCTGGGAATGGGCGCGGGCGCTCCGCGGATCGTCTTTCGCCACATCCTGCCGAACATCGCGGCGCCCCTCATCGTCCAGGCCTCGGTCAGCCTCGCCTACGCCATCCTCACCGAGGCCTCCTTGAGCTACCTCGGTCTGGGCACCCAGCCACCGGATCCCTCGTGGGGCACGATGCTGAACGAAGGGCGGACGTACCTGGAGACGGCGCCGTGGATGAGCATCTTTCCCGGCCTGGCCATCATGCTCGCCGTGCTCGCGTTCAATCTGTGCGGTGACGGTCTGCGCAGCGTGCTCGACCCCCAGCTGCGCGGCCACTAGCAGGCCGCGGCCTGCGAGTTTTTCAGCGGCCCTGGAACTTCGGCGTGCGCTTCTCCCGCCACGCGGCGTGGCCTTCCGCCTTGTCCTCGGTCAGCTCGAGGGCGGCGAAGCGATAGAGGTCGACGAGCGAGGCGTCGGACAGGTTCGGAATGTCCAGGCTCCGCAGGAGCGACTCCTTGGTGAGGCGCGCCGACAATGGAGGCAGCGAGGTGAGATGGGTCGCCACCTCGAGCGTCTTATCGAGGAGGCGCGCATGGGGCACCACCCACTGGGCGAGCCCGATACGGTGCGCCTCCTCCGCGGCGAGGGAGAACCCCATGGCCAGGCGCATGGCATTGCCTCGTCCAACCCAGCGGGCGAGGCGAGCCGCCCCGCCATAGGCGGGGAGAATACCGAGAGCGACCTGCGGCAACCGCCATTCCGCGCGCTCCGAGGCCACGAGCAGATCGCAGCAGAAGGTCACGATGCAGCCGATCCCGACGGCGTAGCCGTTGACGGCGCCGACCAGGGGCTTGGGAAAATTCCCCAGGATCTCGAAGGCGCGGTCCCGTCGCTTGGGCAAGCCTTTGATGAAAGCGGCCGACGAGGCCATAGTGTGCGTCTTCGGATCCTTCAGGTTGGCCCCGGCCGAGAAGGCGCCGCCCGCCTCGTCGCCGGTGAGCACGGCGCAGCGGATCTCGTCGTCATCTTCCATGGCGGCGAAGTGTCGGGCGATACCCTCGTTGAAGTCGGCGCCCCAGGCGTTGCGGGCCTGCGGGCGGCTCAAGGTGACGATGCCGATGTGGCCGCGCTTCTCGTAGACAACGGGCATGGTGACGTCCTCCCTATCGCAGCACGACTTCGGCGATCCGCGTGAGCTCCGCTCCCATCTCCGCCTCCGTCTTCACGGTGGCCGGCCGCACGACCACGCGATTCGCTCCCGCATCGATCAGCCTCCGGATGAGATCCCGGTCGGCGGGCTGGCCGTACACGGAAATGGTGATGGCGGCGGGATCGCGACCCGCGTCCTTGGCGAGCCGGTCGAGGGTGGCGCGGCGATCACGCAGCTCGTCGGGGGTGATGCGGTTGGGCAGCCAGCCGTCGCCCCACGCCACCACGCGCTGGAGAACGTTCTTGGCGCCGCCGCCGAGGATCACCGGGGGGTGCGGCTTCTGCGCGGGTTTCGGATAGGAGCGGACGGGGGGGAAGTCGTAGTACTTGCCGTGGAACTCGGCCTCCGGCTTGGTCCAGAGCTCTTTCATGACGAGGATCGATTCCCGCGTCTGCGACCAGCGGTGGTCGAAGTCGCCGCCCATGATCTGCGTCTCCTCGCGCAGCCAGCCTGCGCCGATCCCGAAAAGGAAACGCCCGCCACTGAACAGATCGAGGGTGGAGATCTCCTTGGCGAGGAGAAGCGGATGCCGCTCGGGGACGAGCACGATGCCCGTGCCGAGCTTGATGCGACTCGTCACGCCCGAGGCGCGGGCCAGGGCCACGAACGGGTCGATGAAATGCGAATAGCTCTCGGGAATGACGCCGTCCGCCGAGCCCGGGAAGCGGCTGGCCGAGTGCACGGGAATGAACGGATGCTCGGCGCACCAGAACGACTCGAAGCCGAGCTCCTCGACTTTCCTGGCCATGAAACCGACGTCGACGAAATATGCGGGCAGGGGCACGGAGATACCGACATTCATTGGGGGGCCTCCTCCACCGAAGGGCCGGGTTCACTCTAGCGGGCGTCCCAGACGCGAGGCCGAGGATACCCCATACGGGGGAGCCGCGCGCTGGCCTCAGGGCCTCGGGGCGCCCACCGGCCGGGGGGAGCGCACGCCCGCACCCTCGTGATACGATCCTGCTTGACTCGATTGCGGCTCACCCCCCTGACCCCCGGTCTCATGGAGGACGTCATGGCGAAGATCAAGCACATCGCGTTGTCGACCCAGGATCCCGACAAGACCGCGCGCTTCTACATCGACGTGTTCGGGATGAAGGAGATCGGGAAGATCAACAATCCCAACGCGAGCGGTTACTACCTGAGCGACGGCGATCTCAACCTGGCCATCCTCAAGTTCAAGAACGACGCGGTGGCCGGGGTGGAGCGGGGCAAGGACTTCTCCGGCATCCACCACATCGGCTTCCAGGTGGCGAGCCTCGAAGACATCACGGAGCGGCTGGCCGCGGCGGGCGCCCCGCGCCGCGATGACGTGAACGAGGCCCTCGGCGTCGGCCAAGGTGACAAGCACTACGCCAACGTCGAGGTCAAGTACAGCGGCCCCGACAACGTCATGGTCGACGTCTCCGAGACGGGCTGGGTCGGCACCTCCGAGTTCCACCCGTAGGGCAATCGGAGAGACAAGGTCATGGACAAGGCCCGGGTCTACTACCGGCAAGGCTGAAGCTCCTGCGCCAAGACGAAAGAGTTGCTTTCGTCATGGGGAGTGCTGTTCGACGGGTTTGACGTCGAGAACGAGCCGGAGCGGCGACGCGACCTCGACGCCTTCGGCATCGCGCGCGTGCCCGCTACCATCGTGGGCGACCGCGTGGTCCATGGATGGAACCCCAAGGCCCTCGCCGAGCTGGTGGGCGTGCGCTACGCGGAGCACAAGCAGCTCGCCCCCGCGGAGCTGGCCCGGCGGATGGACGCGGTGCTCGCTGCAACCCAGCGCGCCATGCGCCAGATTCCCCCCGAGCACCTCGGCATGAAGAAGCCGGGGCGCGACCGGTCGGTGCATCAGCTCGGCTTCCACGTCTTTCGCTTGAGCGTGTCCTTCGTCGACACGCGCGAGCAGGGCTATCTTTCCGCGGACGTCTTCGAGGAGATGGCGCCGGCCGGAATGGTGGACGGCGAGGACATCGCCCGTTACGGCGACACCGTCCGCGGGAGAATCGCCGCCTACGTCAGGCGGCCCGACTGGTGCGAGGGCACCGTCGACACCTACTACGGTCCGCAGTCGACCCACGACTTCATGGAGCGCACGACGTGGCACGCCGCCCAGCATCTGCGCCAGATCTACTGGTTCCTCGAGCAGATGGGAGTGAAGGCAGAGGCGCCGCTGACCGATGCGGATCTTGCCGGGCTGCCTTTCCCGACCGAAGTGTGGTCGTAGGCGACCCACGGCAAGAGGCGCGGAGGAGAGGACCATGCCGCCGCTGATCAAGGTAACCGATCTCGCCTACGGGCGCCTGCGGTCGCCCGACCTGGACCTGGCGGAGGAATTCCTCACCCAGTTCGGGATGGTGCGGGCGGAGCGGACACCGAGCGCGCTCTACATGCGCGGCACCGACCCCGCCCACCATATCCACGTGACGGAGAAGGGCGAGCCCGGGTTCGTGGGGCTCGCATATTACGCGCCGAGCCTGGACGAGCTCAAGCGGCTGGCCAAGAATCCCGGGGCCTCGGCAGTGGAATCGATCGACGAGCCCGGCGGCGGGAAGCGGGTACGCCTTCGCGAGCCGAACGGCTACCAGATCGAGGTGGTCCACGGGATCAAGCAGCACAAGGCCATTCCCGTGAAGCGCCAGCCGCTCAACCTGGGGAACGACGGGCTCAAGCGGGCCGGCGCGCCGATGCGGCTGCCCAAGGGGCCGTCCCGTGTGAAGCGGATCGGGCACGGTGTCATGGCCGCCCCCAACGTGGCGGCGACCGCACAGTGGTTTCGCGACACGCTCGGCTTCATCTGCTCCGACGACATATACGCGGGCACCAAGGACAACATCATCGGATCGTTCAATCGCTGCGACCGTGGTCGAGAGTACGTGGACCACCACGTGTTCTTCTGCGTCAAGAACGAGCGGGCGGGTCTCAACCACCTGTCGTACGAGGTGCAGGACATCGACGACGTCTTCATGGGGCACCAGCACCTGGCCCAGCTCGGCACCTACGAGCACATGTGGGGGATCGGGCGGCACCTCCTGGGGAGCCAGATCTACGACTACTGGTCGGATCCGTGGGGGCGGGTGCACGAGCACTGGTCCGACACCGACCGGCTGAACGTCAAGAACGGCTCGAACCTGCTCTCGGCCGAGGAAGGCTTCGTCTCGCAGTGGGGTGAGCGGCCGCCCGAGAAGTTCATCGGCCGCGTCTGCCCGTAGAGTCGCGATCCCGAGCCATGGCGACCAATACCGTCCGCGTCGGCAACGTCGAGATCATGGCGCTGTCCGACGGCCTGCTCGAGTTCGATCTCTGCAACTTCTTTCCGACCATCCCGGAAGACAACTGGAAGCCGTACGAATCTCACCTGACCCACGATCACCACGTCCGCTTCAACCTGGGCTCGTATCTGATCCGCACCGAAGGGCGAACCGTTCTCGTCGACACGGGACTCGGGCCCAGACCTGCGGACACGCCAGATGTCCCGTGGGGCGAGCTCCTCCGGGACTTTCAGGCCAAGGGTGTGAGGCCCGACGAAGTGGACATGGTGCTGATGACGCACCTCCACCGCGACCACGTTGGCTGGAACCTCCGGCGTGAGGACACCCGATGGGTGCCGACCTTCGGCAAGGCGCGCTACTGGATGAGCGCCAAGGACTGGGAGGCGTGTCACGAGCCGGAGATCCAGCCCCAGCGCTTCCCCAACGCGCCCACCTGCGTCTGGCCGCTGGCCGAGCTGGGCCTGGTCGAGCTGATGCAAGGTGAGCACAGCATCACGCGAGAGCTCACGGCGGTTCCCACGCCCGGGCACACGCCGGGGCACGTGAGCATCCTCGTCACCTCGCAGGGAGAGCGCGCGCTGGTGCTGGGAGACGCCGCCCACAGCCCCGTGCAGCTCGAGGAGACGGACTGGGTGTCACGGGCCGACATGGATCCCGAGCTGACGCGCCAGACGCGCCGGAGCCTGGTGGAGCGCCTGGAGCGTGAGCGGATCCTCGTGGCGGCCGGACACTTCCCCGCGCCGGGCTTCGGCCGGATCGTGCGCCTCAACGGTCGCCGTTACTGGCAGGGCCTCTAGGTCGGCGAGACCCGGCTTGACGCTGTGACGACGGCGACAGAGACGGAGCGCGCGCCGCGCCATGCCGGCTGCGGCTGCTGTCCGTCGGCCATGGCCTCGGGCAAGCGCGGACGCCGAGCAGCTCCGGTCGCGCATGGACGGGCCGGGGGCGGCGCCCATGCCGCCGGAGCCAGTACGAACGCGGGAGTGCGCGGCTACTCTCCCCCGCCTCCCCGCGTGAGCCCCATTCGCGGCCTCATCGACTTCCACACCCACGCGGCGCCCGATGTCTTCGGCCGCGCCGTGGACGACGACGAGCTCGCCTCCCTCGCCGCGTCGCGCGAGATGGAAGCGGTGGTGTTCAAGAGCCACGTCACCATCACCGCCGACCGCGCGTGGCTCGCCCGCAAGCACGTGGCGGGGGTCAAGGTATTCGGCGGCGTCACCCTCAACCGGGCCGTGGGCGGGCTCAATCCGCAGGCCGTCGAATGGATGTGGCGGATGCAGGGCGGCTACGGCCGCGTGGTGTGGTTCCCGACCTTCGATGCGGACAATCACGTGCGCCACGCGGGCACGGCGCCCTCGGGCATCGGAGTGGTAGACGAGGGCGGGGCGGTGCTCCCCGTGGTGCGTGACATTCTCAGGATCTGCGCGGCCCAGCAGCTGGTCGTGCATACCGGCCACGCCTCGGCCGAGGAGGCCCTCGCCCTTATCGCCGCCGCCCGCGAGGAGGGGTGCGATCGCATCGTGGTGACCCACGCGCAGTTCGACGTGGTTTCGATGAGCGAGGCGCAGATGAAGAAGGCGGCGGACATGGGGGCGAAGATGGAGCTCTGCGCGCTGGGCATCCTCGTGGGGCCGGAGGCGCCGCTCGAATGGATGCGCCATTCGCCCAAGGTGCCGCTCGCCCACACCGCCAAGTGCATTCGAAGCGTGGGGGCTCGCCACTTCGTCCTCGGGACCGACCTGGGGCAGAGCGGCAATCCCACCCCCGCCGACGGGCTCCAGATGTTCGTGGCGGGCCTGCAGGCCGAGGGGATCAGCCGGGAGGAGATCGACACGATGGGTCGGGAGGTCCCGGGCGCCCTTCTGATGGGATAGCGGCCACGTGACAGGAGCGCTCGGGCTGGTTAGAATGGTGGGCGTGGAAACCAGGACGATGAAGGCAGCCCGGGTCACTGTCGTGGTGGGCGCGCTCCTGCTGGGGTCCGGAAGCGCTCCGGCCGCCCATGCGCAGGACGTCAAGCAGCCCCCCGATATCCGCATGCTGCTGACTCAGCCCTCCACCCGCCTGTCCGACTCTCCTCCCGCCCCCGATCTTCGCGACCTGCCGAAGGCCAAGATGGACAGGCCCTCGAGCCAGCTGCCCATCACGGTGACTCTCGGCGATCCGCGCTGCTATCCGGGTGAGGGAGACGGGTTCATCGATCCTCGACAGCTCAGAGATCCGCGCTCGCGAAGGTCTCACTAGCTTCTCCCCGCCGGGTGTCCGCCGGCCCCTACCGTGAAGCCTGCTCCGTTCCGATACGTGCGGCCGCACACGCTCGCGGACGCCGTGGAACTCCTGAGCGGTGGCGACCCTGACGTCAAGATCCTCGCGGGCGGGCAAAGCCTGGTGCCCATGCTCAACCTGCGCCTCCTCCGCCCCGCCGTTCTCGTCGACCTGAATGGCGTGCCGGGCCTCGACACCATCGCTCCAGATGCCGGGGGCGGCCTCACCATCGGCGCCCTCGTGCGCCATGCCGATCTCACGGCGGCCCCGCTCGTGATCGAGCGCGCTCCCCTCCTCGCGAAGGCCGCCCGCCACGTGGGCCACGCGGCCATCCGGCATCGCGGCACGCTGGGGGGCAGCCTCGCCCATGCCGATCCCGCCGCCGAGCTGCCGGCCGCCCTCGTGGCCCTCGACGCGCGCTTCGTTCTCGAGGGCGGGAAAGGCCGGCGACATGTCTCCGCCGCCGATTTCTTCCAGGGGCTCCTGACCACCGCGCTCGGTCCGGACGAGATCCTCGTCGAGGCGCATGTCCCACCCCAAGGGCCGGGCTGGGGATTCGCCGAGATCGTGCGCCGGAGCGGCGACTTCGCGGTGGCCGGCGTGATCGCCCACGTCCGCCGGAGGCCAGGCTCTGCGGTCCGCTGTGACGTCGCGAGGCTCGTGGGCTTCGGCGTGGGCGACCGGCCCGTGCGCTTCCGCGCGGCCGAGGACCTCCTCCTGAGCGACGATGACGGGCTGTCCATCGCCCGCGTCGCCGGGGCGGTGGCCTGTGATCCACCAGACGACGTCCATGCCTCCGCCGACTATCGCCGTCACCTTGCGCGCATCCTGACCGGAGACGTCCTGGGCCACGCCCTCGAGCGCACGGAAGGGGCGCGCCGGTCATGATCGAGCCGGCCGAGCGCATGGCCATCCGTCTCACCGTGAACGGCCGCGAGATCGCGCGCGAGGTCACCGCCCGCCGCTCGCTCGCCGACTTTCTCCGGGACGACCTCATGCTCACGGGCACGCACGTGGGCTGCGAGCACGGGGTGTGCGGAGCCTGCACCGTGCTCGTGGACGGGCGCAGCGCGCGGAGCTGCCTGCTCTTCGCGGTCCAGCTCGACGGCGCCACCGTCACCACCATCGAAGGCCTCACGCCTCCCACAGGCTTGAGCCCCCTTCAGCAGGCCTTCTGTGACAGGCACGCGATGCAGTGCGGCTTCTGCACGCCCGGCATGATCGTGGTGAGCACGGAATTGCTCGAGAAGAACCCGGCCCCCACTGCAGGTGAGATCCGCGAGGCTCTGGCCGGCCAGTTCTGCATGTGCACGGGCTACGTCAACATCGTGAAGGCCGTCGAGCAGGCCGCAGCCACGGCCCGCGGCGCGAGGGGAGAGGCATCATGAGCGGGCCGTGGGTCGGCGCTCCCCTCCCCGTCAAGGAAGACGTCCGCCTCGTGGCCGGGCGGGGACGGTTCATCGACGATCTTGGATTGCCGGGGATGCTTCACGCGGCGGTGCTCCGGAGCCCGCACGCGCATGCCCGCATCCGCTCCATCGACGCCCGGCCCGCTCTCGCCTATCCGGGCGTCACCGCCGTCATCACTGGGGCCGATGCCGCCCGCCTGTCCGGGCCGATCCGGCCCCTCATTCCCACCACCGCCGCCGTGCCCGACTACTGCCTCGCCGTCGACGTCGTGCGCTACGTTGGCGAGCCCGTGGCCGCGGTGGCCGCGATGGACCGCGCCACCGCCGAAGACGCCCTCGAGCTCATCCGCGTGGAATACGAGGCGCTCCCCGCGGTGGTGGATCCGTACGAGGCCATGCGGCCCGGCGCGCCCCTCCTCTACCCGGAGCTCGGCACCAACGTCGTCTGGCACGACACGCTGAGCTACGGCGATGTCGACGCCGCCATGGCGCGGGCCGACGGGGTCTTGCGCGAGCGCTTCGTGATCCAGCGCTATGCCTCGACGCCGCTCGAGACCTTCGGGGCCATGGCCGCCTACGACCCGGGGACGGACGGCTTCGAGTTCTGGACGAACGACCAGCGCCCGGGGCTGACCATCTCGATCCTCGCCGCGTCGCTCGGCGTACCGCAGTCTCGCCTCAGATTGAGCTGCCCCGACATCGGCGGGGCCTTCGGCAACAAGAGGCGGCCGGCCTATCTGCTCATCTGCGCGCTCCTCTCGCGCGGGGCGGGCCGGCCCGTGAAGTGGATCGAGGATCGCGTGGAGAACCTCACCGCCCTCATGCACGCGTGCAACGGCGTGATGGACGTCGAGCTCGCCTACCGTGACGACGGCACGCTCCTCGCCCTCGGCGTGCGCGACGTGGCGGACGAGGGCAAGAACCTCCTCACTCCCACCCAGCACAACCTGATCAAGCTCGGGAACATCGCCAACGGCTACCGCATCCCGGCCATCCGCTACGAGGCGTGGTCGGTGCTCACCAACAAGTGTCCGAGCGGAGCCAATCGCGGCATCGGCAAGCCCTTCATGTGCTTCGCCGTCGAGCGATCGATGGCCATCCTCGCCCGGCGCCTCGGCCTCGATCCCGCGGAATTGCGGCTGCGCAACTACGTCACGGCGGCCGAGATGCCCTACACCACGCCTCCGGGCGCCCAGTACGACAGCGGCGACTATCCGGCCACTCTCCACACCGCGCTCGAGCGCTTCGACTATGCCGGCTGGCGCGCGGAGCAATCACGCGCGCGCCAGGAGGGCCGCCTCCTCGGCATCGGCATCGCCACCTCCGTCGAGCCTGCGGGCACCAATCTCGCCTCGTACGAGCTCGTCACGGGCCGCCGGAGCGTCTCCGGATCGGCCGAGGCCGCCATGGTACGCATGGAGCCGGACGGCAATGTGCGCGTGGCCATCGGTGATCCGGCGAGCGGCCAAGGCTACGAGACAGTCATCGCGCAGATCGTGGCGGACGAGCTCGGGCTCGTGCCCGAGGCCGTCTCGGTGGCCCGCGGCTTCGATTCCTCCGTGTCGCCGTGGCTCTATCTCTCCGGCAACTACTCGAACAAGTTCTCCGTCACCGACGTGGGCGCGATCGTGGGGGCGGCCCGCCTCGTCGCGGACAAGCTGCGCCGGCTCGCCGGGCACCGGCTCGAGATCGCCCCCGCCGATCTCGACCTGCGCGACGGCGCCGTGGTGGTGCGGGGAGCGCCGGATCGGCGCGTGGCCTTCGCCGAGCTCTGCCGCACCGCCTACGCCGACGTGCTGGGATTGCCCCCCGGTGAAGCCCCCGGGCTCGAGGCTCATCACGCCTACCAGAATCCGCTCGCCGCCCCCGTCGATGCCGACCGGCGCGTGCGCTCCCAGCTCGTCTTCTCCAACGCGGCGCACTGCTGCCTGGTCGAAGTGCACCCGCGCACGGGCGTGGTCACCGTGCTCAAGTACGTGGTGGTGCACGACTGCGGGCGTGAGCTCAATCCGCTCATCGTCGAAGGCATGGTGCACGGCTCGACGGTGCACGGCATCGGCGCGGCGCTGCTCGAGGAATTCCGCTACGACGAGCAGGGCCAGCTCCTCACCGCCACCTTCCTCGACTACCTGAAGCCCACGGCCACCGACGTGCCCGAGATCGAGGTGGATCGGCTCGAGCATCCCTCACCCTTCACGGCGCTCGGGGCCAAAGGCGTGGGAGAGGGCGGTGCCATCCCGGGACCCGCCGCGGTGGCCAATGCCGTCGAGGACGCTCTGTCCGCGTTTGGCGTCACCGTCCGCGAGCTCCCCATCACTCCCGAGCGCGTATGGCGCTGGATCGTCCGCGACCAGAAGTCTTGAACTGCAGCCGGGCGCCTAGCCCTTCAGCGCGCCGGCCGTCAGCCCACGGATCAGGTACCGGCGTACGGCTAAGGCAAACGCGACGACGGGCAGCATGATCATGGTGGCGGCGGCGCCGATCCTGCCCCATTCCCAGCCCTCGTAGTTCATGAAGTTCACGATGGCCACCGGGGCCATCAGGGCCCGGCTTCGCGTCAGGACCAGGGCATAGAAGAAGTCGTTCCAGGCGAAGACGAAGCAGAAGATCGCCGTGGTGGCCAGGCCGGGACCGGACAGCGGCAGGGTGACGCGGGCAAAGGCCTGGAGTGGTCCCGCCCCGTCGATGGCCGCCGCCTCCTCGAGCGAGCGCGGAATCCCATCGAAGAACGTGCGCATCATCCACATCACGAGCGACAGGTTGAAGGTTAGGTAGATCACGAGGAGGCCGAGCACGGTGTCGATCAGGCCGAGCCACCGATAGGTCAGGAAGAACGGAATCGCGAACGCGATGGGAGGAGCCATCCGTGTCGACAGCACCCAGAGGGCGAGACCGCGGCTCCGCCCGAAGCTCGCCCGTGACAGCGCGTAAGCCGCGGGCACACCCAGGAGCATCGACGTCAAGGTTGTCAACACGCTGACCACGAGGCTATTCACGAACGATCGGGCGAATTTCCCCTGGAAGACGGCCGCGTAGTTGTCGAGCGTGGGAGCGAAGAAGACGGTGGGCGGCACGCGCATTGCCTCCACGTCGGTCTTGAGAGACATCTGCACCAGCCATAGCGCGGGAAACAAGGTGGCCGCGAGCAGCAACATCGATGCCCCGTAGGTCAACACTGGACCGAGCCGCCGCCGCGCGATCCCGCTCGCCCCCTTACTCGACATCGACGCGGGCTCCCGCCCAGCTCACGATCAGGTAGCTCACGAGAAAGGTGGCGGCGAGCACCACCACGCTGATGGCAGCGGAGAAGCCGAGAAGGCTGTATGTGAATCCCTGGAGGAACGCGTAGTAGTTCGTCGCTTCCGTCACGGTGCCCGGTCCGCCCCCCGTCATGATGAAGATGAGAGGGAAGGCCTTGACGCTCTCGATGAGTCGAAAGAGCACAGTGACCACGATGGTAGGCCGGAGCAGGGGCAGGACGATGTGGCGGAACACCTGCCACGGGCCCGCCCCGTCGATGCGCGCGGCTTCCAGAGGCTCGGCGGGCATCATCTTGAGCGCGGCGAGGAGCATCAGCATGGTGAAGGGGAACCATTCCCACACGTCTGCCACCACGAGCGCGGGCAGGGCCAGCCTCGGGTCGGCCAGCCAGGCGGGCTGGGGCAGCCGCAGGAGGCCCAGTCCCCAGTTCAGCATGCTGATGTCGGGGGTGAAGAGGACTTTCCAGATGATGGCCACGATGATGGGCGGCAGCACCATGGGGATGATGAAGAGCGCGCGGATCGCTTCGAGAACGCGCGAGTCGCGATTCAAGAGCAGCGCCGCTCCGAGGCCGAGGAGAAGCTGGGCCGCCACCGTGAAGACGGACAGCCGGAGCTGCACCCCGAGGGAATTGATGAACCTGCCGTCTCCCGGCAGCTCCACGAAGTTCGCGAGCGGGCGGCTGAAGTCCCACCAGGTTCCGGGGCGGGCAAGGTTGAGGGGGGTAAAGCTCGTAAGGAGGAGGAAGGCGAAGGGCGCCAACGTCACCACGGCCAGCACGAGAAGGGCCGGCGAGAGCAGGACCACGAAGACACGCTCCCGCCGCCGCACTGCCCGTCCGGCCTCGAAGCCTAGGACTTCCTGATGGAGCGACCTGCCTTCGTGAGAATCCCCTCGACGTCGCGCTGGGCGTCGCGCATCGCCTGGGCGGCGGGCTTCTGCCCGGTGGAGATCTCTGAGAGCGCGATGCTCACGCGATCGCCGATGGGGGGAAACTCGGGCACGGTTCGGTACGCCATGTACCCGGCGCCCGCCTGCTTGAGAACGGCCCCGTGCAGAGCGCCGATATCCGCGCCACCCCAGTTGTACTTCTGGCGGTACGCGGGACTGCCGAGGACGCTCGCCCGCGTCACCGCCGGATAGACCACCGACTCGGAAATCCGCCCCATCACTTCTTTCGACGTGGCCCACTTGATGAACTCCCACGAAACGTCCTTCTGCCTGGCCCCCGCGGGAATCTGGAGCCCGTGAACCGCGGCCTGGGGGAAGCGCCCGGCGGGGCCACCCGGCGGTAGCGCGAACCCCACCCGGTCCTTGACCTTGCTCTTGGCCGGGTCCGCGGCCAGGCCGACCCATGCGAGCGCGTCGATGTAGACGGCGGCGCGGCCCTCCATCATCCCCCCCGATGACTGCGGCTCCGCGTAACTCTGCACGCCGGGCACGCTGAACTCCCGGTACAGCCGGCCGAAGACCTCAGCGGATTTGACGGACTCGGCGGACGCGAGCATCGGCGTCATGTCGCGGGGCGGATCGGCGAAGAAGCGGCCGCCGTAGGCGAAGAGATAGTTCGGCCAAATCCAGTGGAAGCCGCCGAGACCACGGCCCATATACGCCTTGACCTCGGCCGTCTGGATCTTGGGCGCATCGGCCAGGAGCTCGTCGAACGTCTCGGGAGGCTTGAGCCCCGCCCGCTCGAAAACGTCGCGTCGATACACCATGAGCGTGCTCTCGGCCACGAACGGCAAGGCAAACACGTCGCCGCCACTCTTCATGGGCGCCATGGCCCCCGAGAGAAAATCGGCGGGATCGACGGCGGCATCCCGCGCGAGGAAGTCGTTGAGGCGGCTCGCCCACCCTGCCCCGATCCACTTGCCCGAGAAGATAAAGGTGAGAGCCATGACGTCATAGGCGCCCGAGGCCGTGGACAGCTCCAGGTCGGCGCGCTGGTTGTAGACGAGGAAGCCCGGTGTGTCGATCTCCACCTTGATACCCGTGAGCTCGGTGAACTGCGGCAGGAGCTCCTTGAGGGCACGCGGATACGGATGATCGAACATGAAGACGTTGAGGGTCTTCCCCGCGAAGGGCTTGGCGCGCGCGGGCTGGGCCGCGGCCCGTCTCACTCCATGCACGGCCAGGGCCAGGGCGGCGGCGCCGACGGCAGTGCGCACGAAGGATCGCCGCGTCATGGAGCGACTCAGGCCCCTCGGATCCGGCATCATCGTCGTCGCCTCCCCTTGGCTATCCGTTCACCGCGTCACCTGTCGGGCGATCCTAGCACAGCCATTCCCTGAGCCGCGGGCTCGCCCACTTTGC
>Ga0207693_10002456_pt1 | contig 16102 bp, 16 predicted proteins | sample LARL81metaG_FD_184347 | JGI IMG/M metagenome (GOLD analysis project Ga0207693, IMG submission 184347) | Corn, switchgrass and miscanthus rhizosphere microbial communities from Kellogg Biological Station, Michigan, USA - LAR L8-1 metaG... | ecosystem: Host-associated > Plants > Roots >...
GAAGGCGGCGGGCGAGATCCTGTCGCTGCCGATCTATCCGCAGCTCGCAGATGACGCAGTCGATCGCGTCATCGCCGAAATGCGGAAATTCCTCGGTTAGGGCGTCCCAACGAAATCTCGCTGGTCAGTGCTGGTGGATCAGCAGGATGCCGCCGCCGATCAGCACGAGTCCGCCGAGCTGTGGCCAGCCAAACGGCTCGTTCCACATCAGATGGGCGATGATTGCGACCGCGGCATAGCTCGCCGCGACCGACGGAAACGCCACCGACACCGGAATCTTCTTTAGTGCGACGATATAAAAAAGTGCGGCCAGCACATAGATGGCAAAGCCGATGAGCGTCAGCGGGTTGGCGAACTGCGCCGCGACTGTCTGCGACGCGGTCGCGCCCGATTTGAGCGCGATCTGTCCAGCGACGCCGAACAGGATCGCGCTGACGAGGCTCAAATAATAGATCGCCACGCGGCGCTCCGTCACGCCCGTTCGCGCAATCGCAGCGGCGGTCGTGCCGCTTCCGTCATCGCAGCATCCGCGCGCGTGACGCTCTTCACGACCGATTGCGGCTTTCGGTTGGCCGTCAAATAGAGCCGGCCGAGATATTCTCCGACAATGCCGAGAATCAGGAGCTGCACGCCCGACAAGAGCAGCACTGCTGCCATCAGTGACGCCCAGCCCGCTGGCGGCGCGAAGAACAAGGCTTCGGTGATCACGACCAGGCTGCCGACCGCGCCGATGAGGCTCAGCGCAAAACCGGTCAGAGTGCTCAGCCGGAGCGGCATGACCGAGAAATTGACGAACATGCTGAGCCAGAGGCGCAACAGACGGCGCAGCGTGTAATTGCTGCGACCGACGGCGCGCGGCAAATGGCGGACCGCCAACCGGTCGATGTCCTGGGTCACCTGCAGGATGAGCCCGTCGACATAGGGGAAAGGGCCTTCATAGCGGGTGATCTCGCGCACGACAAAGGCGCTCATGCAGCGAAAGCTCGAGAGATAAAAGCCCTTGGGCTTATCGAGCACAAAGCCGGCGACCCAGTTCGTGAAGCGGCTGCCTAGATTGCGCCAGAAGGCGTGCTGTTTCTCGTCGTAGAAGGTGTAGACGACCTCGTGCCCGGTGCTCTGCGCATGCGCGAGGAGGCGCTCGACCTCCTCCGGCGGGTTTTGCAGATCGTCGTCCATCGTGATGACGTGCGCGCCTCTCGCGTGGCGCAGCCCGGCCATAACCGCGTTGTGCTCGCCATAATTGCGCGCGAGATCGACCAGCGTGATCGGGATGCGGGCCTGCTCGACGAGAGCGCGGCAGACGGCGAGGCTGTTGTCGGGACTGCCGTCATTGACCAGCACGATTTCGTGCCCGCCTGGAATCTGCAGCTCTTCGAGCGCGGCGACGAGTTCGCCGATGCTGGCGGCGCCCTGATAAACCGGGATGACGATCGACAGCGTGAGGCGCAGCGGTGCGGGAGCAGTGGGGTCCAGGATATTGTCCGACATTGGTGATCTCATCTCTCGGCCGGCTTGCCGGCGACTGCGACCAATGACCCGCCAAACGGGAAATGCCAGCCGGCTTGCAGAAAAAACCGTTCGAGCGCAGTCGCGGCACGGCCCAACGCTTCCATCGGCGCGGAATAAGCGCGAACATCGCTCGCCGCGTCTCGCGATGGCAGCAGCTTGCGGGCGATGACCATCAGCGGAAACAGCACGATATTCCAATAGCTGGCGTAAAGAACGCGAAACCCCGCATCGCGCAGCAGCTGTGCGGCGCCGCGGCGGGTGTAGCGCCTGACGTTGTAAACCGCGGCATCATGGTGCGACAGCATCCAGCGATAGGCCGGTAAGTTCAGGACGAGAATGCCTCCTGGCGCGAGGCAGCGGCGAAACTGCTGGAGCGCTTGCCGCTCATCGACATCGCGATGGCACAGCACATCGGCGCTGAAGATCGCGGAAAATGCCGCGTCGATAAAGGGCAGCGCATTGATCGAACCGCGGCACACCGGGCGCGCGCTCTTGGTGCGGGCGCGGGCGCAGGCACTCTCATCGGCATCGAGACCGACGACCGTGCTCGCCTCGCCGGCGGCGGCGAGCTTTGCCAGCAACCCGCCGGTGCCGCAACCGGCGTCAAGGATCCGCCGCGGCGCCGCTGAACTTCCGAACCGTTGCGCCAGCATCATCAAATTGGCGTGGGTTGCCGCGAACCACCACATCCGGTCTTCGAGCCGGTCGAGCTTGTCGTATTCAGCGGGGTCCATTCGGCTCAGAACGAAAACGCGACGGCGGCTATTCCGTCAAGGGTAGGCGGAGGCGGGGCGCGGGTTTGTCACGGCGCCAGCCACCGGCCGCTTGACCATGCGCTGCTCGGCGGTGATGTCGCGCCGGTCGAGAACGACCGATAACAGCGCGCCCATGCGCTCGACGCGGTAAACCGGAACACCCGGCAACAGGCGGTCGCAATCGTCCTTCGTGAAGGCGATGAAGAACTCGGCTCGGTCCTGCCGGTGCACGAGCCGGAAATTGTCGGGGAAATAGTAGCGCGCCGAGATCGGCGGACCACACACGGCCACGGTGAACTCGCGCTCCTCGAAATCGGCGCCGTATTCGTGCCGCAGGTAATCTTCGAGTCCACGCACCGCCTCGGCATAGGAATTGGCCCAGTAATCGAGCTTGAACTTGCGCTGCGCGCCGTCGACGCCGCCGACAAACCCGTTGTAATAGACATACTGGTCCGGGTGCAGCATCACCATCGTCGCGACATGCGCGATCCCGTAGAGCCCGAGCGCGGCGCAGATTGGCGCGCGGTAGGGCAGGGCGGAGAGGCGGGCGAGAGCCCGGTCTGCAACAACCGCCGCGGCCACCGCGATCGGCGGCAGTACGAAGATGAAATGGCGCATCCCGTCGAACAGCACCGCCTTGATCGCGATCGCGTAGGCAACCGGGAACACGATCGCAAGGCCGAGCAGGAAGTGGCCGAGCACGACCTCGCGCCGGCCCCAATTGTCTCGCCGAGCCAGCGCGACTACTGCCGAAACCGCGCCCGCTGCCAGCAGCACCAAGACCAGTTCCGGCAGCGCGAGCAGGATGTAGGTCGGTAGATAGGTCCAGGGCAGGTCGCTCGCCGGCACGAAACGCCCGTCGAACAGCGTCTTGAACGGAAAGGTCTCGTGCGAGAAGAAGGCAAGCGCCCGCAACGGATGCCCCAGCGGATCCTGCTGCGCCCACGGCCAGAACACGAGCATGACGGTGAACGCAACGGCCGCGACCGGCAGCAGCACGCGCCACAGGTTCGTCAGCCCAGTCGTGATGAAGAGGCTGAGGCGGCGCGCGGCGATGCCTTGCCAGGTCGCCGATAGGCCGAGCAGCAGGCCGAGATAGCACAGGAACAGTAATCCACCGACGCGAACCCCAAGCGCCAGACCGATCGCCAGCCCCATCTTGAGCAGCAGCCGCCAGGGCGGATAGGGGAGGCTCGGCATGATGCGGACCATGTAATAGGCCGCCCATACGCCGCCGACGGCAAACGGGATGTCCTTGGGGTTGTTGAACATCTGGCCGTAATAGTTCGGCGTCAGCAACAGGAAGAGGAGCGCGAGAAAACCGGCGCGCGGTCCGCCCAATGCCCGGCCGAGCTTCCAGCAGCCGGCGAGACCCACGAGCCCCACCAATCCGTTCAGCAAATGGCGGGTCTCATAGATGCCGAGCGGCGAAAATTTGTTGAAGGCCGCCGCGATCATGTCGAAGGCGGCGCCGTAATTGTAGAGGTTGAGCCAATTGAGCGCGCGCTGGTCGCTGAACAGGGACAGGTAGTAGTCGAGCGCGAAATAGCCGTACCAATTGTGGACGTCTTCGTCCCAGGTGACGCCGTAATCAGTAAAGGTCAGGACGACAACCAGTCCGGCGGCGATCAGTAGCGCGAGCGACAGCGCGTTCCATCGCCGCTCCGCGCCCAGCACTGTCCTCACGAAAGCCATGGGTTTGCTGTGCTCGTCGCGCAACGCGGGGATGATTGCCTGATCGGGTCGATTGGTCGTTTGCGCCGTGGGCGGCCTAGTGTCAAGGCGAATTGCCTGAAAAACCGGCGGTTGCTCAGTTCATAGCCCCGCTTCGGCCAAAAGTCGGGCAAGAACCCGCTCGCCGGCAAAGCAGTCGCCGGCGAGTTCGCGGGCAGCGCGGCTGTGGCCGCCATAGTCGGCGGCAACTGCATCGATAGCCGCCAGCGCCTCGTCCTTGCTGGCATAGTCAAACAGACCACGCCCGGCCGGGCAGTAGCTGCTGAACCCAGTTCGCATCGTCACGACCGGCCGGCCCGCGGCGAGATAGCAGACGGCCCGGTCGCTGAACCAGCCGCTGTTCGGCCGGACATAGATGTCCTTCGCGACTGTGAACTCGCCGCGCGAGCCCGAGATGAAATCGCGGTAGGCGTCGATTCCGGCCGACACCGGGCGCGGATCGACGAGACCCCAGCCCCCTGCCTCGACGGTCTCGCGGACAGCTTCGTCTGGCGGCAGCATCGCCATGCGGAAGCAGGTTTCCGGCCGATGCCGCGGCAGGTCGAGGTATTCGAGAAAATTCGTGTGCTTCGACCAGAGATAGCTCTCGCCCTCGAAATCGATGTTCTTGCCCTTGTTTTCCCAGGTCGCGATCGTCGTGAAGCAGGGCGGGGCAGCGGCATCTCTTGGCGGCTCGGGCCAGAGGTCGAGATCGACCGGCGGGCGGGTGGCGCGCCAGGGTACCCCTGAAAGTGGGATCGAACACGCGGAGGTGCCGAGATTGGCGCCGTAGGTAAAAAAATGCGTGTGGGCGTCGAGGTAGGCGCGCGCCGCAGGGTCCGCGTTGGCGTATTTGATCTGCTCGTAGACGGGGTCGGTGTCGATCATGATGCGCACGGGACAGCACAGGTGCTCCTCGCGCAGCTGGGTCGCGCCGCATAAATTGATCAGCGCATCGGCCTCGGCATAGAGCGCCCGCACGGCTTCGCGGGAGAGCCCGTGATAGACATCGTTGATCGCATCCCAATAGGCCCAGCGCTCGCCAAGGCCGTGTCGCGCCAGCGCGGCGCGCAGGTAGCCTAGATTGTAGGCGCAATCCATGACGACGCTGCTGATCCGGGGATCGTAGGGGTTGGCGCCGTGGTCCTCGACGTACCAGGTCTCGAAGCCGAGCTTTTGCAGCGGCGCCAGATAATTCACAGCCTGCCAAGCGATCCCGGCGAGCGGCATCTGGCCAACAAAGTGCAGGAGAACGATCTTGCCGCGTTTCTTCACGAGATCCGGCTCCTTAGGGGGCCGGGCGATAACGGCTCATCTCGGGCAAAATTTCCATCGGCGACGGCGCTGCGGCTCGCTGGTGCGACGGCGAGGGCCCAGACTTGCCCCCGCGGCAAGCCGCATGGTAGGAGGGCCGCGCCGCCGAACCGCGAGCGTGGCCGATCGGCTGGGGTGCGGCGAACAGTCATCCCTCTACCAGTGCTACGCGGCGTGTTTTTGCCCGCGCGACCGCCTCGGCGCTACGATATGATTGCCATTGCGCGAGGCCGAGCAAGCCAAGGAAGAGACGCGAGACCATGACCTACGTCGTCACTGAAGCCTGCATCCGCTGCAAATACATGGATTGCGTCGAAGTGTGCCCGGTGGATTGCTTCTACGAGGGCGAGAACATGCTGGTCATCCACCCCGACGAATGCATCGATTGCGGGGTGTGCGAACCCGAATGCCCGGTCGAGGCGATCATCCCGGACAGCGAGCCGGTCGCCGAAAAATGGCTCGAGCTTAACCGGCAATATTCGGCGAATTGGCCCAATATCACGCGCAAGAAGCCCTATCCCGAAGATGCCGACGAATGGAAGGGCGTCGACGGCAAGTTCGACAAGTTTTTCAGCCCCAATCCAGGAGGCCGCTGAGCCTCTCCCGGGAGGACGGCCGAGCCTCACCAGGGAGTTCCTGGGCGGCCTGGCGCGGCCCGCCCGGGTGCTGCCGAACCCGCCTCTGCGAACCTGGCATGGCTGATCTGCTGGCCTACCAGCCGAGAATATGATACAAATTTGACCGGCGCTTACCGAACGCCTCCCCCTCGTCCCGCGGCCTTTCTTTGAGGTGTTGGACGGTTGCCCCCTGTGTCGGCGACCCCTGGAGGTTTCGACAGCCGCCATTCGGGTCAGTTGCGTGAGAGACGGAATAACATGACGGTCGAGAAGGTACCTTTCGGCAAGGGCGATCTCGTGGTTTACCCCACTCACGGGGTAGGGAAAATTACCACGATCGAGATCCAGGAGATCGCCGGGCACACCTTGAGCGTTATCGTTGTCGTGTTCGACAAGGACCGCATGACGCTGCGCGTGCCGCTCGCCAAGGCCAAGGTTTCCGGGCTTCGCAAGCTGTCGAGCCGGAAGGAGATGGACGCGGCGCTTGCCAAATTGCGCGGCCGGTCCCGGGCAAAGCGCACGATGTGGAGCCGGCGGGCGCAGGAATACCAGGCCAAGATCGCCTCAGGCGACCCTGCCTCGATTGCCGAGGTCGTTCGTGACCTGTTCCGGAACGTCGGACAGCCAGAGCAATCCTATAGCGAGCGGCAAATCTATCAAGCCGCGCTCGATCGGCTGGTTCGCGAATTCGCGGCGGTCGAACGGATCGACGAACCGACGGCCGTTCGCCGGGTCGAGCAGCTGCTCTCGGCGGCCTGATCAGCCCTTTAGGGTGCGCCAGCGGCAAATGGCCGCGTGGAGCCTGGGGTGAAGGGCGGCGCCGCGGAAAGCAAGCTCGCCCGCTTGCGTGGTGCGCGCCGGATCTGGGCTGTCGGAGCGGTCCATGGCGAGGCCGAGCGCCTCTCCCGCCTGCATGACCAGATCGCGGCGCGGTTCGCAGATGGCGACCGCCTCATCTACCTCGGCAACTACCTGGGTCATGGCAGCGCCGTCGTTCCGACGATCGACGAGCTGATCGATTTCCGCAGCCGCATCATGGCGCGGCCACGCGGCTTTGCCTGCGATGTCGCCTTCCTGCGTGGGGCGCAGGAAGAGATGTGGCAGAAGCTCCTCCAACTGCAATTTGCCCATAACCCTGGCGAGGTCTTGGGCTGGATGGCGCGGAACGGCGTCGAGCCGACCGTCGCGGGCTACGGCGCGGAGATGCGGCAGGGGTTTGCTGCGAGCCGCGACGGGCCGCGCACGATGACGCGCTGGACGAGCGGCATGCGCGACGCGATGAATGCGCGGCCGGGGCACACCCCGCTGTTTTCGATATTGCGCCATGCCGCGGTGGCTGTAGAAGGGCCGCTGCTCTTCGTCAGCGCCGGGATCAACCCCGGCCGGCCCCTCGTCGAACAGGGCGATGCCTTCTGGTGGGGGCCCACGGACATTCTGGACCTCACGGCGCCGTTCGACGGGTTTCGCCGGGTCATTCGCGGTTTTGACCGCGATCGCCGCGGCCTCGTGCAGCGCGACTACGCAGTCTCGCTCGACGGCGGCGCCGGGCGCGGCGGCAAGCTTCTGGCGGCCGCTTTCGCCCCCAACGGCGAGGTCCTCGAAGTCCTCGAAGCCTGAGGCTCAGATCGCGGTGTAGCCGCCATCGACCAGGAGATCGCTGCCGGTGACAAAGCTCGCCGCATCGCTCGCCAGATAGACGGCGGCGGGGGCGATCTCCGAAGGCCGGCCGAGGCGGCCGAGCACGTGTTTGGGGCCGATCTCCCGGTTCGCCGCGGCAAAGGAGCCGTAGCGGTTCAGCGTCCGCTGCGTCTCGACCGCGCCGGGCGACAGCGTATTGACCCGGATGTTCTGCGGCGCATGGTCGATCGCCATGACCTTGGCGAGCTGAATGAGGGCGCCCTTTGTCGCGCAATAGGCCGCCCGGCCGGCGCTTCCGACCCGACCGAGCTGCGAGGCGATAAAGATGATCGAGCCGCCCTCGGCGGCGATCATGTGCGGCAGCACGGCGCGGCTCAGCAGAAACGCGCCGGTCAGGTTGATATCGAGCACCCGCTGCCAGTCGGCGAGCGTCGTCTCGATGACGGTGCCGCTCGGATCGTGCGGCGCCGCGCCGTGCACGAGGATATCAAGACGGCCGAATGCGTCATGGGCGGCATTGGCAACATCGCGCGTCGCAGCCTCGCTCGCGACGTCGCAGGCCTGCGACAGTGCTCGGCCGCCGGCCGCGGTGACAAGCCGGGCGGTTTCAGCCGCGGCCTCCGGATCGACGTCGCAGCACGCCACCGCCGCGCCGGCCTCGGCAAAGGCCACTGCAATCGCCCGGCAGATGCCGCCGCCCGCGCCGCTGATCAGGGCCGCTTTTCCCGCCAGCTGCATGCGCGCTCCTCCCTCACAGCATCACAGTGCCGCCATCGACCGCGATCGTCTGGCCGGTCACAAACGCGCTCGCATCCGAGATCAGCCATTGCACCGTGCCGGCGAGATCGGATGGCATCAGGTTGCGCTGAATCGTCTGGCTGGTCTTGATCGTATCCAACGCGCGATCGAGCTTGGCGCCGAAAAACTCGCGGGTCCCTTCGGTGATGACGGCGCTCGGCGCCAGCGCATTGACGCGGATGCGGTCGCGACCGAGTTCGCGCGCGAGACCGCGTGTCAGCCCGATCACCGCCGCCTTCGATGTTGTGTAGTGCAGCCCATAGGGCATGCCATAGGTCGCGGCGAGCGAGGCGATGTTGATGATGCTGCCCCCATCGGCTTTGCGCATCGCCGGCACCGCCGCTTTGCAGCAATTCCAGATGCCCTTGACGTTGACCGCCATGGCGGCGTCCCACTCCGCCTCGTCGATCGCGTCGAAGCGGCCGCCATGGAGTGCGCCATAGAGCGCGGCATTATTGATCAGCGCGTCGAGCCGGCCGAAGGCGCGCAGCCCGACCTCGACCATGGCCTGAGCCGAAGCTGCGTCGGTGACGTCCAGCTTGACCCCAACGCCCTCGGGCCCGGCCCCGCGCACCAGATCGAGGGTCTCGGCGCAATCGTTGATGTCGCCGGCGACAATGCGTGCGCCGCTGGCAGCCAAGCTTGCGGCGAATTCCTGGCCGAGCCCGCGCGCCGCGCCGGTGATCGCGACGACCTTGTCCTGCACATCCAGCATCGGTCACCCCTCGCAGAAAAGCACAAGCCGCCGCGAGGGGCGGCGGCTTGGCCGAGACGTCGAAAGGCGGGTCAGAGCACCTGGTCGGTTTGCGGATCGATCAGATGCATGTGGTTGAGGTCGGCAACCAGCGGCATCGTCTCGCCGGGCTTGCCGGCAACCGCCGGATCGACCCGGCCGCACACCTCGGTGCCCTGAACGAGGAAATAGACCATGGTTTCCATGCCCATGGGCTCGACGACATCGAGCTGCGCGTCGAACGCGGCCCGGCCCGGCGGCAAATCACCCCGCTTCTCGATGATGTCCTCGGGGCGGAGCCCGAAGGTCAGCTCTCGTCCGGCATAGGGCCGGTAACGGGCGATGCGGTCCGGCGGCACCGGGAAGCTGAGCTTGTCGGACAGCTTGACCGAAAGACCGGCGCTGCCATTGGTTCCCTCGACCAGCCGGCACGGCAGGAAATTCATCGCCGGCGAGCCGATAAAGCCGGCGACGAACCGAGTCGTCGGACGGTGGTACACTTCGTTCGGCGAGCCGATCTGCTCGATCTTGCCGCCATTCATCACGACGACCCGGTCGGCGAGGGTCATCGCCTCGACCTGGTCGTGCGTCACATAGACGGTCGTCGTCGTGACCTTCTGATGGACCTTCTTGATTTCCATCCGCATTTGGACGCGCAATTTGGCGTCGAGGTTCGACAGCGGCTCGTCGAACAGAAAGACCTTTGGGTTGCGGACGATCGCGCGGCCCATCGCGACGCGCTGACGCTGACCGCCGGACAGCTGCTTCGGCCGACGATCCAGCAGGTTCGTGATGTCAAGAATGCGCGCGGCGTTCTCGACCCGCTCCTTGATCTCCGCCTTCGGGAATTTCTTGAGCCGCAGACCGAACGACATGTTCTCGTACACGGTCATATGCGGATAGAGCGCGTAATTCTGGAACACCATCGCGATGTCCCGATCCTTCGGCGGCACGTCGTTGACCAGCTGGTCGCCGATGTAGATCTCGCCGGAGGTGGCCTCCTCGAGACCGGCGATCATCCGCAAGGTCGTGGTCTTGCCGCAGCCCGAGGGCCCGACGAGCACGACAAACTCCCGGTCGGTGATGTCGAGATCGATGCCGGCGACCGCGGGGGTGCGGTCGAAGGTTTTGACAATGTTGCGAAGGGCGACTTCGGCCATAAGTTACTCCATTAGCCCTTGGTCGCGCCGGCGGTCAGGCCGGCGATGTAGTAGTCCATCAGAAACGCGTAGATGATCAATGGCGGGGCGGCGCCGAGCAGCGCTCCCGTCATGATCTGGCCCCAGTTGTAGACGTCGCCCTTGATCAGGGTCGTCACGATGCCGACCGGCAGCACAAGCTGGTCGGCCGAGGTCGTGAAGGCGAGGGGGTAGAGGAAATTCGCCCACGACACCGTGAACGTAAAGATCGTCGCCGCGATGATGCCCGGCAGCGCCACCGGGATGAAGATCTTGGTCAGGATCTGCAGGTATCCCGCGCCGTCGATCAGCGCCGCCTCGTCCAGCTCCTTCGGAATGCTGGAGAAATAGCCGATCATGATCCACGTCGCGAACGGCACGGTTAGCGTCGGGTAGAGGAAGATCAGCACCCACCAATGATTGATCAGCTCGATGCCGGTCAGGTCATGGATAAAGGCGAAGATCTTGAACAGCGGGATGAACAGCAGCGATTCCGGGATCAGATAGGTCAGGAACACGCCGGTCGCCAAAGTCCCCGATCCCCAGAACTTCATGCGCGCCAGCGAGAAGGCGGCAAGAATGCTGACGACCATCGTGACCGCGACGACGATCACCGCGACCAGCGCCGAGTTCTTGAAGAAGGTCAGGAATTGCGCCTGGCTCAACAGGTCGATGTAGTTCTGCAGGGTTGGGTGGTAGACCCACCACGGATTGGTTACCGCCCCGATCTCCGCGCTCGTCTTGAGCGAGGTGATCAGCATATAGACCGGCGGCATCAGGAAGAAAATGACGAACAGGACCAGGAAGAAATACGACCAATAGAGCGTCCGCTTTCGGCCGCGCGAAATGCTGCCGTAGCGGACCGCGCCGCGCTCTGGGGCGCCGATCTGTGCGGTTGCGGTGGTCATTTTATTTTAAGCCTCGTTGCCGCGCTTGCGGATGTTGCGGAGGATCAGCGCCGCCGCCACCGCCAGAATCGGGAACATGAACAGAGACACCGACGCGCCGAGCGGGATGTCGTTGCCCCAAATGCCCAAGGTGAAGGCCCAGGTCGCGAAGACATGCGTCTGATCGACCGGGCCGCCATTCGTCAACACTTTGACGATGTCGAAATTGGCGAAGGTCACGATCAGCGAGAACAGCGCGGTGATCTGGATGATGTTGCGCATCATCGGCAGGTTTACGTACCAGATCTTTTGGAACCAGTTGGCGCCATCGATCGCTGCGGCCTCGTGCAATTGCTCCGGCACCGATTTGAGGGCCGCGAGATACATGATCATGAAAAAGGGCGAGCCGACCCAGACATTGACCAGGATCACGCCGAACCGCGCCCAATAGGGGTTGCCGAGCCAGGGGATGCCGGACAGGCCGAGATGGGTCAGGATCCAATTGAACGCGCTGTAGGAGGGGTCGAACAGCCACAGCCAGGCGAGGGTGCTCATAGCCGGCGGTATTACCCACGGGATCAGCAGCATGCCGCGCCATTTGCGCTGGCCCTTCAGCGGGATGTTGTGGACGAAATGGGCGACGATGAAGCCGATCAGCGCCTTAAAAATGACGGCGGTCACCGCGAACAGGACCGATTGCTCAACGACCATCCAGAAGGTGTTGCGCCGGAACAGGAACTCGAAATTCCCGAAGCCGACGAATTTGGTCATCGACTTGTTCAGCGTCGCCAGATGCATCGAGTAGAAGGCCGGGTAGATCACCAGGCAGGCAACGATCGTGATCAGCGGCAGCGCAAACAGGAAAGCGACCAGCGACTTGCGCTGGACCAGCACGCGGGCTCGCGGGCGCCTTCTCGACACCGGGATCTGCAGGTCGCGCGCTACGGCATCGGCCATGCACAGGGTCTCCTCATCCAGGCGCCAGCGGCTCTTTCCGGCCAGCGGCGCGGGTGATCGACTTACTCCGAATTAGGAGCATTCCACACATTGTAGCGCAGCCAAGGGCAAATCCCTCACCGATTCCGCGACCAGCGGGCGCCGGCTCACGGTCGGTACGAGGCTGCGCGCCAACCTATCCAAACCGCGGCTTATCTTGCCGCTTGTAACCAGATAAAGAGCCACCCCGCTCCTGGCAAGATTATCTCTCGGTTAATTTCAACTCGATCCGGCGGTTGCGGCGATACGCCTCCTCGCTGTCGCCGGGATCGAGCGGCTGGTTGTCGGCAAAGCCGGCGGCGGCCAGCCGCGCTGCGGGGATGCCCTGCGCCACGGCATAGCGCACGACCGAGATGGCGCGAGCCGCCGACAGCTCCCAATTCGAGGCGAATTGGACATTGCTGATCGGTCGCCGGTCGGTATGGCCGTCGACCCGCAACACCCAGTTGATGTCGGGCGGGATCTTGTCGGAAATTGCCTTCAGCGCCGCGATGACCGGGTCGAGACGGCGCTTGGCGGGGCCGCCCAGCTCGGCGCTGCCCGGCGTGAACAGCACCTCGGACTGAAAGACAAACCGGTCGCCGACGACGCGGATGTCCGGTCGGTCGCCGATGATCTCGCGCAGCCGTCCGAAAAATTCCGAGCGGTAGCGCGCCAGCTCCTGGACCTTGCTGGCTAGCGCGACATTGAGCCGCCGGCCGAGGTCGGCAAGCTGGGTTTGCTGGTCCTTGGCCTTGGCTTCCGAGGCGTCGAGCGCCGCGGCGATCTGGGCGAGCTGCTGGCGCAGCGCGGCAATCTGCGTGCTCAGCTCCTCGACCTGGGCGCGGGCGGCGCGGCTCGTCTGCTGTTCGGCCGACAGTGCCGCCTCGGCCTTGCCGGCGCGCTCGCCGAGGTCCCGCAACCGTATGTCGCGGTCGGCGATCTCCTTTTGCGCCAGCGCTGTGCGCTCCTGCTCGGAGGCGAGCCGCGCCTCGAGCTCTTTCGAGCGGTCGCGCAGCGCGCCGGCTTCCTGCGTGTTCTGCTGGCCGGCGGCGAGGGAGGCGACCTTGGCTTCGAGATCGGCGCGGACCGTCTTCAGCGTTTCGATATCGCGGCGCAGGCTCTCAAGCTCAGTCAGTTGCAGCTCGAGTTTTTCCTTGTCGGCGGCGACCGTCGCCTCGGCGTCCCGCAATTTCCCGGTCGCGTCATTGGCGCGGGCGGTTTCCTGGTCGGCGCGGGCGGCGAACTCGCCCAGGCGGGTTCGCAAGGTGTCGCGCTCCGCCATGGCCGCCTGCAGCTGTGTCGTCAGGCTCGCTGCGCCTTCGCGCAATTCCGCACTGCTGCGCTTCTCGACAGCCAAGAGATCGCTGAGCTCATTGACCTGCTGCTGCAATTGCGCCAGCGCCTTGTCGCGGCCGGACAGCGCGTCCGACAGCAGGAACTGCCCGGCGGTGAACACCAGCAGCACGAAGATGATGACCATCAACAACTGCGCCAGCGCGTCGACAAAGCCGGGCCAGATGTCGATGCTGGAGCGCCGCGACCGGCGGCGGGTGCCGAGAGCCATTTACGACAGACCTCAGCGGCCGCCTTCGTCGGCGAGGGCGGCAATCGTCCGGGCGAGGAGGCGGATCTCGTTGCGCAATTCGGCGACGCTCTGCGCCCGGCCTTCGGCAAGCTCCTCGTTGAGCCGCGCCATGTAGCCCTCGATGGCTCGCAGATGCGCCCGCACAGCCTCGTTCTGCCCGAGCGAGCTCTCGGCGAAGCGGATCATCTGCCCCTGTCCGGCATTCATGTGCTCGCCGATCGTGCCGAGGCGCTCGGCTAGGCTGGCGAGCGTCGTGTTCGACGCGATCCGGTTTTCTTCGCTCCGGGTCAGGAGTCGCTGCAGGCTTTCCAGGCTGTCGGCGGTCTGTTCGAGTAGGGCCTGCAGATAGGCGGGCACCGAGCCCTCGCCCGCCTCGGCGAGCGATCCTGAGGACAGGCGGGTGTGCGTCGAGAGCCACTCTTCGAGGTCGTTGTAGAAGCGGTTCTGCGCCTGTCCGGCCTGCAGATCGAGAAAGCCGAGAACGAGACTGCCGGCGAGCCCGAACAAGGACGAGCTGAACGCCGTCGCCATGCCGTGCAGCGGCGACTCGAGCCCGGCTTTCAAATCGGCGAAGGCGTGCGCCAGATCGCTCGCCGTAACGTCAAGCGCCCCAATGACGCCGCCGACCGAGCGCACCGTTTCGAGGAGCCCGTAAAACGTCCCGAGCAGGCCGAGAAATACAAGGAGGCCGATCAGATAACGCGAGGTCTCGCGCGTCTCATCGAGCCGCGATGCGATGCCGTCCAGCAAGGTTTGCAACGAGCTGGCCGAGAGGCTGACCCGGCCGTCGCGGCGGGAACCCAGCATCCGCGCCATCGGCGCCAAAAGGCGGGGCGGGCGGCTAGAGGTTGCGCCGAAATCGCGGTCGGCCAGCCGCCGGCGGAAGCTTTCGATCCACTCGACTTCCGGCTCGAGCAGCATGACTTGGCGGAAAATGTAGACGATCCCGGCGAGCAGGATCCCGAGAATGACCCCGTTGACCGCGGGGTTGCCGAGAAACGCCGCGACAAGCGGCCGATGCAGCGCGAACGCGAGGGCTGCCACCAAAACTAGGAAGAGTCCCATACGCAGGAGGAACCGGCGCGTCCGCCGCATGCGGCGTTGTTCGAGCAGCCGCGCTGCCATTTCGCGCTCGGCTGCCGCCATCACAGCCTCCGCAAGATTGCGGCCAACGCAGCCGCCGCCGCGCAGCGCCGCAGCGCGGCTGTCATGTGCATGGGGAGCCTGCTCCTGTCATTCGAAATGACCCGCCAGCCGACCGGTCTGCCGGGCCGGTCGCACCCTAGCGGAACGCCGCCAGGGGCGACAATGAAATCTGAGCAAGGTTCCGGCTGTGGCGCGCGATCCCGAGTCCCTAGGGACAGGCTTGCTTATAGTCGTCGATCGCGTCCTCGAGATCGTCATGCGCGTCGTCAAGCTGCTGCATTTCGGCCGCGCATTTTTCCTTGCCCTTGCTCGCCCCGACGCACTGTTCGTAAGCGCGGAGTGCATCGACAACCTTGGTCAGGGCCGCCTGAAAGGTATCGTTCGCGCTGGCGCAGTTGAGGGTGCCGGATCCCGGCGGCGATACCAAGGCGAGGGTAAAGAGGGCGGCCGACGCGGCGCCCACGGCGATGTTCATCGAAGCGATGGCACTCCTGCCGGAAGCGGCTTCGTCATGCCGCTGGACGGCCGCTGCGGATCGCCTGTTTGATCAGAGCGGCGAGCGGCAGATGCAGACGGTCGTTGGCGGCCAGTATGTCGCCCGTTTCCATCATGTTCTGGCCGCCGGCGAGGTCGGTGACGAAGCCGCCAGCCTCGCGCACCAGCAGCATCCCCGCCGCGATGTCCCAGGGGGAAAGCCCGAATTCCCAAAAGCCGTCGAGCCTGCCGGCGGCGACATAAGCGAGGTCGAGCGCGGCGGCGCCAAACCGCCGCACGCCGCTGGTCGCCGGCAACACCGCGGCCAAGGTGCCGAGATAAACCGGCTGGTCGGCGCCGTCGCGGAACGGCAAACCGGTGCCGACCACCGCCTCGGCGAGCTGGCGACGCGCCGATACTCGGAGCCGGCGGTCGTTCAGATAGGCGCCGGCGCCCTTTTCGGCCCAATACATCTCGTCGCGGGTCGGCTCGTAGACCACCCCGGCGATGATTTCGCCGTCGCGTTCGAGCGCGATCGAGATCGCGAAATGCGGGATGCCGTGCAGAAAATTGGTCGTGCCATCGAGGGGATCAACGATCCAACGGTGACGCGGGTCGCCGCCCGCGACCTCGCCCCCTTCTTCGAACAGGAGGCCGTAGCCGGGGCGAGCGCGGTGCAGCTCGTTCCGCAGCGTGCGCTCGGCTTTCAGGTCGGCGGTCGATACGAATTCGCCCGGGCCCTTGATCGAGACCTGCAGCTGCTCGACCTCGCCGAAA
>Ga0207693_10002457_pt1 | contig 16100 bp, 12 predicted proteins | sample LARL81metaG_FD_184347 | JGI IMG/M metagenome (GOLD analysis project Ga0207693, IMG submission 184347) | Corn, switchgrass and miscanthus rhizosphere microbial communities from Kellogg Biological Station, Michigan, USA - LAR L8-1 metaG... | ecosystem: Host-associated > Plants > Roots >...
AGAAGCGGCGGAGGTGCTGCGAATCTCGCGATCTACAGCAAAACGCGACTGGAACGTCGCCAAAGCATGGCTCTCAAGGCAACTAAAGCGGGGTACGCAGGGAGAAGAACGAAAATTGGCCAAGGATTAAAGCAATAGTTGCAGAAGCACTGGAGCGTGCGCCGGAAGAACGAGAGACTTTCCTGAGCGAGGCAGCAGATCCTCTGGTTCGGGCGGAAGTCAAATCGTTACTGTCGGCTTACGAAAGCTCGCTAGGTCTTGCGGACACGGAACTAATCGCGCAATTAGGCGACGCTGCACAAATCTCAAAACTCGTCGGGCCATACGGTCTGGTCAACAAGCTCGGAGAAGGCTTTGCTGCCGACCCCGCCCGACACGATTTGAACGGTGAAGCTACTCGGGAACGGAGAAAGTGGAAGCAAGCGAATACAAGTAAACCACGATACCGATAAAAATCAACAAGCCACCAATGCCCACAAAGATGACGAACGCAATAGGCGTGGCCCAGAGCAAACATAGCGCTTCCACTAAGAGACCGAGAGCCACGCAAACACCTGCAAATCGTAGGCGTTTGTCAAGCGCATTTGTGTTCAGCATCACAGACCGTCTTTCCAGAATTTTGCACCCTTGAGGTGTGCAAGATCGTGCGCGAGTTCGTGACAGCCACTCGAGAGGCAAGAGAGCTGATTGGATTTGATTGCAGGAAGAGTGGCAGGGTCGGCGTTGTGCACCACTCCTTCTTCGAAAGATCGAGCACCTAGATGACAATGAAGGCACTCGCGATTGTTGAAAGGGTTATATAGCTTGATTTTCTCCGGTGCCGGTGGAGTCCCGAGATAGTAGATGGCCAAGTGCTTTAGTCCATACAGTTTCACTTTGAGCCCGCCAAACATGGCGTATTCCGTGTGGCACGAGTAACACGCTTCATCTGCAGGCACAAGATGATTTTGGAAGTGAGCCGCAGGGATATGAGTGGGATCGTCGACAAGCAGGCTCTTGCCGTAGTCCTCCATAGTGTGGCAGGACAAACAGAAAGTGGTAGTTTTGGCACGTCCCATTTCTCTGGACACGCCCAGAAGTCCGCAAAAGACGGGCAGGCAGAATATAGCGACAAAGGCGAGGATTTTTCCGCCCCGGTTGGCCGTTATGGCTGGACGAGCCAGAAGCACAGCTATGAGTGCAGCATTAAAGAGGATCAGGCAGAGGATCAGAGTTGTCGCGTGAAGCATTGCTCTTTTTCCGTTCCTAGCAGGGAGCTAACTGCTCCCCAGCCGCTCACCGCGAGAAACCAGGTCCCTATTGGGGGCATATGGGGCTCCGGCCAGAAGACACGACACCTCCGGTTTCTTGGGGCCTAGCGGATCGTGAGGTGGGTGCCAAATTCGACGAACATGGCACCCTTTCCGGCCTAGAGTCGTTTTGATATAACGGCAGCGTCTGTCTCGTCAAGGGAAAAAACCAGCCTTGGTTTTTACTCCTGGCCCATGCGCTTCGAACTCTCCGTCAGTTCCCGGAGCCATTCGAAGACAGGTGAAGACATCACGTCTTCAGAGAAGCGCCAGCGCCAATTTCCGTCGGCACGGCCGGGCACGTTCATACGACTCCCCATGCCTAAGTCCAGGAGATCCTGTAACGGCGCAATCGCTAGCCCCGCGACCGATGACCAAGCCAGGCGAATCAAAGCCGGAGCGGCTTCCGCGCTCCCGCCCAATTTGCATTTCAGATAGCTCCAAAAGTTCTGTTTCTGCGAATCGGGCAATTCTCCATACCATTCGCGAGAGGGTGCGTTGTCGTGCGTGCCAGTGTACGCTACCGCGTTGGTGATGAAGTTGTGGGGAAGATAGGGATTGTCGGCGTTGCCGTCGAAGGCGAATTGCAGCACCCGCGTCCCGGGCACCTGAAATTGATCACGCAGCGCCACCACATCCGGCGTGATTACCCCCAGATCTTCGGCGATGAACGGCAGGCGGCCCAGCTCACTTTGCACCACCCGGAAAAAAGCCTCGCCGGGCCCGGGCACCCATTGCCCGGATTGGGCTGTTGGTGACCCGGCTGGAACGTACCACGCCGCGGCAAAACCCCGGAAGTGATCGAGTCGAACGACATCTACATGGGCTAGCAGCGCACGGAGCCGTTGAATAAACCACTGATAGCCTGTTGCACGAAGCGCATCCCAGTTGTAGACGGGATTGCCCCACAACTGTCCCTGCGCGCTGAAATAGTCAGGAGGAACGCCTGCAACGAAGCGCGGACGGCGCTGTTCGTCCAAAAGAAATAGCTCCGGGTTCGCCCAGACATCGCTGGAATCCGGCGAAACAAAAAACGGGAGGTCACCGATCAAGCTCACGCCCTTGGCACGGCCGTGCGCCTTCAGCTGATCGGCCTGGCGAAGCAACAGGAATTGTTCTAGACGAAACTGATCAATTTGAGTTTCCAGCTCCCGTCGCGCTTTCTCTAAGGCCCAGGGCTTGCGCTGGACCAAATCTTCCGGCCACTTAAGGTAATAGGCTCCGTCAAATTTTGACTTTAGCGCCCGGAACAACGCATAGTCCTCCAGCCAGCTTTCCTGCGTGACGCAAAACTCGTCATAGGCAGGGCGCAAGTCCTTGCGCTCCCCGGCTTTGAATTTGACCCACGCCTTTTCGAGCAGCCGCTGCTTGAAAGGGATGATGGAATCGTAATCGACCACGTCTTGAGCGAAGTGGGCCTCACAATCGCTTGTCTCCAGCAGTCCTTCCGATATAAGACCACAAGGACTGATCAGCAGGCTGTTGCCGGCAAACGACGACAGCGATTGATACGGAGAGTTTCCATAACCGGTCGGACCAAGCGGTAACGCCTGCCACCATCTTTGGCCCGCTTCCTGGAGGCGATTGACCCATGAAAACGCCGACGGTCCCAGATCACCAATGCCGTAAGGCGAAGGCAGCGAGGTGAGGTGCAGCAGTATACCGGAAGCCCGATAGTCAGGCGGAAATGGCGGAACGTTCGGCATCCCACCTGTACCGCTCATTGCCAAACTCCGGTTTGAGCACCGAATCCCGGGGAATCCAATGCATTGCTCACCATCACCTGGGCTTCTCGCACGAGGGCGTGCAGATGTTCCCGGCTCTTGAAGCTTTCCGCGTAAATTTTGTAGATGTTTTCCGTGCCAGAGGGGCGGGCAGCGAACCAGCCGCTTCCAGCTGCAACTTTCAAGCCACCGATGGGCGCGTTATTGCCCGGGGCTCGAGTCAGCTTGGCGGTTATGGGCTCGCCTGCTAGATCCGACTCCTTCACTGCTTCCGGCGTGAGCTTTTGCAATTTGGATTTCTGCTCGGGGGAGGCTGGCGCGTCGATGCGCGAGTAAGGGCTGCCGAACTCCGCCGTCAGCTCGCGGTAATGCTCACCGGGATCCTTGCCAGTACGTGCCGTAATCTCTGCTGCCAGGAGGTCCATGATGGGCCCGTCCTTATCAGTCGTCCACACCGTTCCGTTGAACCGCAGAAAGCTAGCTCCAGCGCTCTCTTCTCCGCCGAAGCAGTACGAACCGTCGACGAGCCCTGGCACAAACCACTTGAAGCCAACGGGAACTTCCCGCAGATCGCGTCCGAGCTTTTTGGCCACCCTGTCAATCATGCTGCTGCTCACCAGGGTCTTTCCAACGGCAACTTCCTTGCGCCATTGTGGGCGGTGCGTAAGCAAATATTGGATGGCCACCGCGAGGTAATGGTTGGGATTCATTAAACCCGCAATCGGAGTGACGATCCCATGCCGGTCTGAATCTGGATCGTTGGCGAAAGCCACTTGGAATTGATCTTTCAGCGCGACGAGTCGGGCCATGGCGTACGGGCTCGAACAATCCATGCGGATTTTGCCGTCGTGATCCACGGTCATGAACGAAAAAGTCGAGTCAATCGTCGGGTTGACAACCTTGATATCCAGCCCATAAATCTCGTTGATCGGTTCCCAATACCGTCGCGCGGCCCCGCCCAGCGGATCAACGGCAAGCTTGAGCCTGGCGTCGCGGATAGCCTCCAGGTCGACTACGTTCTTGAGATCACGAACGTAGGGCAACATCAAGTCTTCCTGGTGCGTGCTCGCCGCCCGCAGCGCCTTGCTGAACGGAAGGCGTCTAAGTACTGTATTGCCTGCCTGCAACAATTCGTTTGCGCGGCTTTCGACCCAATGCGTTACATCGGTATCGGCCGGGCCGCCGTTGGGGGGGTTGTACTTGAAGCCTCCGTCTTCCGGCGGGTTGTGCGACGGTATGATGACAATGCCGTCCGCAAGGTGCTCTTTGCGATTCCGGTTGTAAACGAGAATGGCTCGGGAGATGACCGGCGTTGGGGTGGCACCGTCTTCTCGCTGAATGATGGTCTCGACGTTGTTCGCGGCCAATACTTCCAGGGCGGTGCGCTGTGCGGCTGTGGATAGTGCGTGGGTATCTTTCCCCATGTACAGGGGACCCGCGATTTTCTGCATCCGCCGGTAGTCACAAATCGCTTGTGTGATGGCGAGGATATGCGACTCGGTGAATGTGCCCTGTAGGGGCGAGCCGCGGTGTCCGCTGGTGCCGAAGCTTACCAACTGGTTGCGATCGTGCAGATCGGGATGGCGCTCGAAATATTCCCTTTCGAGGCGCGCGACGTCCAGCAGCATCTCCTTGGAAGCCGGCTTGCCTGCAAACGGCGAAAGAGTGGTCTCCACAGGTTCCTCAACTGCGGACCGTGCTGTTATGGTATCGCGCATGGCTCCACCTTCCAGATGTCGCGAGCGTACTCAGCGATGGAGCGGTCGCTCGAAAATTTCCCCGAACTCGCCACGTTCAGGATTGCTTTGCGGGCCCACGCACCCGGATCGGAGTACAAGGCGCTGACCCGGTCCTGGGCCTGGCAGTAGGAGGTGAGGTCCGCCAGGTGCATGTAGTGGTCACCGTGTGTCAGGAGCGTGTCGCGCAAGGGAGCCGAGACTCCTGGCTCGTTGCGGCTAAAGTAGTCGGAGAAAACGAGGTCCAGAGCTGCCCGCGTTTCCGGGTCATTTGCATAGTGCCAGTGCGGGTTGTACCAGCCGCGGCTGTTCTCGACTTGTTCTACATTGAGGCCGAACAGAAAGAAGTTCTCCTCACCAGCCTCCTCGGCCATCTCGATGGTCGCGCCGTCACGCGTTCCGACCGTCAGGGCTCCGTTCATCATGAACTTCATATTGCTCGTTCCACTTGCTTCATAGCCGGCGGTGGAAATCTGGTTGGAAATGTCGCTGGCCGGAATCAGTCGTTCTGCCAGCGAAACGTTGTAATCCGGCAAGAAAACAACCTTGATCTTTCCGCGCACCGCAGGATCGGCGTCAATTGTCTTTGCTAGGTTGTTGATGAATTTTATGATGATTTTGGCCAGGCGGTAGGCTGGCGCGGCTTTGCCCGCGAAGAAGAATGTACGAGGCACAAGGTCCATGCCGGGACTCTCGCGGAGCCGGTTGTAAAGGACTACGATGCGCAGCGCGTTCAGCAACTGCCGCTTGTATTCGTGGATGCGCTTGACCTGGCAGTCGAAGATAGTGTCCGGGTCTACCGTCTGCCGCGACTTTGATTTGAGCCAGTTGGCAAACTGAACTTTGGCCTCGCGCTTGGAAGCCAGGAACGCTTTTCGAAAGCCGGGGTCTTCGGCAAACGGCTTGAGTTTGCTGAGCCGGCTCAAGTCGGTAATCCACTTTTCGCCGATGGCCTCTGTGATGGTGCTCGCCAGTCCAGGATTGGCTTCCAGGAGCCAGCGTCGCGGCGTTACCCCGTTCGTCTTGTTGTTGAAGCGCTCGGGAAACATTTCAGCGAGATCCCGGACCGTCGTCGTCCGCAAAAGATTCGAGTGCACTGCGGCGACTCCATTGGTGCTGTGCGATCCAACGATGGCGAGGTTGGCCATGCGAATCCTGCGCTGGCTGCCCTCTTCGACAAGGCTTACACGCGCGACGCGTCCCTCATCACCCGGGAACCGGAGGCGAACTTCGTCCAGGAGCCGCCGATTGATCTCATAGATGATCTCCAGATGCCGTGGAATCAATACTTCGAACCACGCAACAGGCCATTTCTCGAGCGCTTCAGGCAGCAACGTGTGATTGGTGTAAGCGAGTGTCTTCCTTGTCAGCTCCCAGGCTTGGTCCCACGCCAGATGCGCATCGTCCAGCAAAATTCGCATCAATTCGGCGACGGCCAACGATGGATGCGTGTCATTAAGCTGGATTGCCGCCTGCTCGGGCAGCTTGTCCCAACCCACATTGAATCGCCGAAAGCGGCGCACCAGGTCGGCGAGTGAGCACGCAACCAGGAAGTACTCCTGCAAGAAGCGCAGTCCTTGCCCTGCGGTTGTGGAGTCGTCCGGATACAACAGTCGAGTAAGCGATTCCGCCTCGAGGGTTTCGCTCAACGCGCCCACAAAGTCACCCGTTCCAAATTCCTCAAAATCGAAGTAATCCGGCGCAGCCGCGGCCCACAACCGGAGCGTGTTGATCGTCTTTCCTCCGTAGCCCACCACAGGACGGTCAAAGGGTATGCCAAACAGGCTTGACGGCCGACCCGGGATGACTTGAAAGTTGCCCCCGCGCAGCTGGAAAGTGCAGCCCAGCTTGACTTCGACTTTCTCGTGCGGCCGCGCGACCTCCCAGGGATCACCCCAGCGGATCCAATTGTCGGGGTTCTCCTTTTGCCATCCATCCACAATCGATTGCTTAAACATGCCGTACTCGTAGCGCAGACCGTAACCCGTGGCTGGAAGCTGCAGCGTGGCCATCGAGTCCAGGAAGCACGCGGCGAGGCGGCCCAGACCTCCGTTCCCGAGACCCGCATCCGGTTCCTGGTCGATAAGCGCAAGCCAATCGATACCTTTCTGCTGAACGGCCTGTTGAACCACGGGGTCGAGCAAAAGGTTGGTTATGTTGTTGGCCAACGCGCGGCCGGTGAGAAACTCCATGGAAAGGTAATAAACACGTTTGGCATTCGTTTTCTCATACGTGCTCTTCGTCAACACCCAGCGTTGCGCGAGGATGTCTCGTATGGCATGGGAAAGCGCCTCGAAGCGCTCGCGCGCAGTCGCGACTTGCGGATCGATGACGCGGTCGAACACCAAATGTCGCTCGTAAAATGCGTTTTCCGAGCCTACAAATGGAATCGGGCCGCATCCGTACTGATGGAGCAGTCTTGCAATGCTGGAGGTGTCCGGCCCTTCCAGGGCGTTTCTCGTGGATGATGACGCTTTGACACTTGTTGTGCTCATTGAGGTTCCTTTGATTGCGAGTTATCTGAAAATGCGACCCGTCAACATGCGCATCCGGCGATTGCCGGCAGCATGACGGAAAGATTCACGAGGCTACGTGATGATCGTCATTCCAAAGCTGAATCACTGGCTGAGAAAGATTGTGCTCATAACTGAGCGCGCTAAGGCTCGCCGTGCTGAGAACAAAATACCTGCCAGCCGATCCTGGCCCGAGCCCAAGCCACCGCGCGGCCAGGACCCGAATGAAGTGGCCGCTGGAAAACAGCAGCACGTTTCCCGCGACGGCACGGATGCGCCCAACCACTCGGTCGGCTCTTTCCCCAACTTGGCCCGGCATCTCGCCTCCCGGGCAGCCGTCCCGGAACAGCTGCCAGTCTGGGCGCTCCGCGTGGATCTCGGACGAGCGCCGGCCTTCGTATTGACCGTAGTCCCATTCCACCAGGTCAGGATCGCTCTCCGCTGTCGCTCCGAATCCGGCCAGTTCGCAGGTTCGGAATGCGCGCTGGAGGGGGCTTGTAAAAACCTTGGCGAACGTCAGGCCCTTCAGACGATCTCCAAGCCGCAGGGCATTACGTTCACCATTGGGGGTCAGAGGTAAGTCCGTGAGACCCGTGTGCTGGCCTGTGAGACTCCATGGTGTCTCGCCGTGACGTGCCACGTAAATCACTGGAAGGTGCTCGCTCATACAGTCGTTATCCTTTTACTGCCCGGTTCGCCCGTTATCGCTCGCTTGAGGCAATTGGTGCCAGCCTCCAGCACTCTTTGGCAATGGCCCAGTCTTCCTCGGCCCGAACGACCAGAACGCGCACTCGCGAGTCCGCGGTAGACACATCCTGATCGAGAGAGGGTCGAGCATTTGCCTGATTATCCAGTCGCAGGCCAAGAAATTCCAATCCATGACAGGCCGCGGCTCGCACCTCAGGGGAGTTCTCACCGACCCCGGCGGTGAACACCAGGACATCCACGCCGCCGAGGACAGCGACCATGGCACCGATCGCCGCTCGCAGACGATGCACATAGATGTCGAATGCCAGCTTCGCTCTCTGATGGCCCTGCTGGATGCCCGCGAGAATGTCGCGCATGTCGCTAGATAGGCCCGAAATCCCGAGCAGCCCCGATTTCTGATTCAGCACGTTATCGATGCTCTGGCCATCGAGCTGATCCTGGCGCATCAAGTAGGTCAAGATTCCTGGATCCACTGAACCAGAGCGTGTCCCCATCATCAGACCCTCCAGGGGAGTGAAGCCCATTGTGGTGTCGATGCTCCGGCCTTCCTGAATCGCGGTGACTGAACAACCGTTCCCAAGATGGCAGCTCACAATTTTGAGCGCTCTGTGCCCCGCTCCGAGCATCTGCGCGGCGCGCTCTGCACAGTACTGATGATTGATGCCGTGGAATCCGTAGCGGCGGATGCCGCGCTGGAACCACTCATAGGGACCAGGATAGATTGCCGCGGGCAGCGGCATTTGACGGTGAAAGCCGGTATCGAAGACGGCCACCTGAGGAACAGCGCCCAGAAGATTCTCGACAATCTTCATGCCTTCCAGTTCGGCCCGAATGTGTAATGGTGCGAAACCAGACACGCTGTCGATGGCCGCGCGCACTTCGCGCGTGACCACCACGGGGTCTTCAAAATGCGGGCCGCCATGGACGACGCGATGTCCCACCGCGTCGATCTCCGAAGCGGAGGCCACGGCACGTGCCTTCCCATCACGCGCGGTGCGTAGCAAGTGCTGGATGAGTTGTTCGCGCGAGGAAACGGGCAGTTCTTCCTTGAGGGTGACCCCGTGCGAGTTTTTCACAGTGATCGCTGCGGTGTCGCGCCATTCGATCTTTCCCTCCCACAAAGGAGCAGGGGGATGATCTGGGAGCGTCCCGCCAACTTCGTACAGGCAGGCTTTCTGGCTGCTGGATCCCGAGTTGAGCACGAGAATTTTCATACGTGGCTACGCCGCTCTGATTTTGCTGCCGCTGGTTGGCCTTCTCCTCGAGTAAGAGAGATGGCCGACTAGAGCGGCCATCTCCATCCCGTAATCTCGGTGCTGTCGATGCCATGCTTGTAGGCGTGGGCACGGCAGGCGATCTGCGCGTTGCGGAATTTCTCCTTGGCGTGGCCACCGGCATTCTGCAACCGGGGAATGCGGTCGATAGCGTCAATGGCCAAGCTGAACCGGTCAATCTCGTTGTTCATGGCCAGTTCCATCGGCGTGTTGATATTACCTTTCTCCTTGTACCCGCGCACGTGCAGAGACTTGTTCTTGCGGGCATAGGTTAGGCGATGAATCAGCCAGGGATAGCCGTGGAAGTTGAAAATGATGGGCTTGTCGGCGGTGAACAGTGAATCGTAGTCTGCGTCCGTCAAGCCGTGTGGATGTTCCGTGCTTGGTTGCAGTTTGAACAAGTCGACCACGTTAATGAAACGGATCTTCACGTCAGGAAACTCCTGGCGCAGCAGCACCGTTGCGGCCAGGGCCTCCTGCGTCGGTATATCGCCAGCGGAAGCCATAACCAAGTCGGGCTCGCCTCCCTGATCGTTGCTGGCCCAGTCCCAGATGCCAATGCCTTTGGTGCAGTGGGTGATCGCGGCATCCATATTCAGATACTGAAGATGCAGCTGTTTGTCGGAAACGATCACGTTGATGTAGTTCTCGCTCCGGAGGCAGTGATTTGCCACCGACAGCAGGCAATTGGCGTCGGGAGGAAGGTAAATGCGGGTGACGGCGGCACTCTTGTTCAGAACCACGTCCAGAAATCCGGGATCCTGATGTGTGAATCCGTTGTGATCCTGGCGCCAGACGGTCGAGGTGATCAGCAGATTCAGCGACGCGATCTTCTGACGCCAGGACAGGTGATTGCAGATCGACAGCCACTTAGCATGCTGGTTGAACATCGAGTCGATGACGTGCACAAACGCTTCGTAGGAAGAGAAGAAGCCGCTTCGCCCAGTGAGGAGATAGCCTTCGAGCATGCCTTCCATGGTGTGCTCGCTCAGCATCTCGATGACACGCCCGTCAGTCGCCAGTTCACCACCATCCTGGTCCTCGGGAAAGTATTCCGCGATCCAGAATTTCTTGGCCGCCTGATAAACGGCTTGCAGCTTATTGGACGTAGTTTCGTCAGGGCCGAACACCCGGAAGCTGTCCATGTTCGACTTCATCACATCACGCAGGAAGTTCCCGAGGGGCGGCACATTCTCCGCCTCGATGCTTCCTGGGCGATCCACCTTCAGGGCGTAACTGCTGAAGTCGGGCAACCGTAAGGCCCTTTTGAGAACCCCTCCATTGGCATGGGGGTTGGCACTCATGCGGCGGTTCCCCGCGGGCGCGAGATCTTTCAGTTCCGGAATGAGCTTGCCCCGCTGGTCAAACAACTCCTCCGGCTTTTGGTCACGCATCCATTTTTCAAGGATGCGCAGCTGTTCCGGGTTCTTCTTTACGTCGGTCAAGGGCACCTGATGAGCACGCCAGAAGCCCTCGAGCCGGTGACCACCCACCTCCTGCGGTGCACCCCAGCCTTTCGGGGAGCGCAACACGATCATCGGCCAGCGCGGGCGCCTGGCCACGCCGCTCGCGCGGCATTCGCGCTGGACGCTTTGAATCTCCCCAACGCAGTGTTCCACCGTCGCGGCCATCGCTTGGTGCATGGTGTCGGGATCGGAGCCCTCCACGAAGTAGGGTGTCCACCCGTATCCGCGCAAAAGGCTCTCCAACTCTTCGTGGGTAATGCGCGCCAGCAGAGTTGGGTTATTAATCTTGTAGCCATTCAAATGCAGGATGGGCAGGACCGCGCCATCTCGAATGGGGTTCAGGAACTTGCTGATGTGCCAAGACGTGGCCAGCGGTCCGGTTTCGGATTCGCCGTCTCCGACCACTGCAGCGACAATCAGATCCGGATTGTCGAACGCGGCGCCGCAGGCGTGCGAAAGCACGTACCCCAATTCGCCTCCTTCGTGGATCGAACCGGGGGTCTCCGGTGTGCAGTGACTGCCAATGCCGCCGGGAAAGGAGAACTGTTTGAAAAATGCGTGCAGGCCGAGTTCGTCCTCGCTCTTGTCAGGATAGATCTCGGAATACGTCCCCTCGAGATAACCAGGAGCCAAGACCCCGGGAGCCCCGTGGCCGGGTCCGGCCATGAAGATCGTGTCGAGATCGAGTTTCTTGATGAGGCGGTTCAGGTGGATATAGACGAAGGAGAGGCCGGGGCTTGATCCCCAGTGTCCGAGCAGGCGGTTCTTGATATGCTCCGGTTTCAGGGGTTCCTTCAACAGCGCATTCTCCTGCAGATAAATCATTCCGAGCGCCAGATAGGTGCAGGCCCGCCAGTAGGCCTGCGTCTTCCTCAGTTCCTCGGAGGTCAGCGGCGATCCTTGAACGGTGGACCGTGCTTTCCCATATGCACTCAGCGAGAGGGACGTGGGTTCTTCAACTGCTACACTAGAAGTCATTATCTTAAGCTCCTTATATTCCCACAATGGGATCGGAAGAGATTCTTTGTGGCGCTCGAGCGGCCGACAGCTCATCGGACTCTCAGCTGACCAGCGCAGACAGTGGAGAGCACCGCAGAGACCATTCATAAAGAATTGAAATGAAGCTGCTTGTGGGAGCCGATGAGTGTCAAACCACTAGCAAATGACAGATGATTGGCAGCAGTCTCCAAGAGATGAAGAAGCCTTGCAGATCGAGGTTACGAGGGCGAATCGCGCCGTATTCTACCGCGCGCCGGGCAGACCTCAAACGCTTACCACCGGACACGGTGAATCGCGGACCAGACAATAGGAAAGATCCTGAAGCCGTCCGGTAACGCCGTAGAGGCCGCTCCCGGTCACGAGTGCATCAGCCGTCGGCCTGTCGGACCTGATCGAGGAGTGCCTCCCTCATCGGGCCGGAAGCGACGCGGACAGAGGACTCAGAGCCCACCTGCGCTGAAGCTCGGCAATCCGCTGCTGTTCGCTTGCGATGTCGGTAGCGGGCCGTGCGTAAATCACGGTGCCGACAACTCCTCGAGCATCAAAGCCGCTGTTGCAGCGAATCGAGCTCGGCGCGGCAAGTGTCGCTGAACTGCCTCAAAGGGTCTTCGCCATTCACCGCCCGGGTCTGTATCTGCTGGGGTGTCAGGTTGGGTTGCTCGTAAGCGTTCAGAATGGTCTTTATCACTTCCTCGGCCGTTCCCAGAACGCGCGGCGACGAACTAAGCCGAATGCGGCTCAGCAACGCGTAGACCGGTATCAGTTTCTGAGGATCACCAACGTTCTGCTGGGAGGCGTCAACCAGCAGCCGCGCGCTCTCCGCGATGAAATCAGAGTAAAGCGCCTCGCGCCGGACGATCATTTTGGCGACCAAGTCACGGCGATCCTGACGTTTTTGAACGATCGACGTACCGATGGCTGAGCTCAATGCTCCCACAAGCGATCCAGAAATAGCGGCTAGGGCGGTGATCAAGCTCGAGTTCATGGACGAATTCTCCTTGTTGCAGCGCCCTGCGAGAGCCGATCACGGGAGAAGGATTATTCGGCGATCTGGCCGCTTCGGGCCCTCAGGCAATTGTCACTTCCGGGCTCAAGTAGACATCCTGGATGGCGTTGAGAAGCTGAACGCCTTCCTTCATGGGACGCTGGAACGCTTTGCGCCCGGAGATGAGGCCGGTGCCGCCGGCACGCTTGTTGATCACGGCGGTGGCCACCGCTTCTTCGAAGTCGTTGGCGCCAGACGCGCCGCCGGAGTTGATCAGACCCGCGCGGCCCATGTAGCAGTTGGCTAGCTGATAGCGAGTCAGATTAATCGGGTGGTCGCTGGCCAGTTCGGTGTAAATGCGCTGGTCGAATTTTCCGTAACTGGAATCACCCATATTCAGGGCCTGGTATCCACCGTTATTTTCCGGGAGCTTCTGCTTGATGATGTCCGCTTGAATCGTCACGCCGAGATGGTTGGCTTGACCGGTGAGGTCAGCGGAGACGTGGTAATCTTTGTCCTTCTTGAAAGCGGTGTTGCGCAGGTAGCACCAGAGAACCGTGGCCATGCCGAGTTCGTGGGCATGCGCAAAGGCCTGGCTGATTTCAACGATTTGGCGATCAGCTAGCTCCGAACCGAAATAAATGGTAGCGCCGACGGCCGCAGCGCCCATGTCGTACGCTTCTTTCACGGTTCCAAACAGGACCTGGTCGAACTTGTTGGGATAGGTCAGCAATTCGTTGTGGTTGATCTTCACGATGAAGGGAATCTTGTGTGCGTACTTGCGTGCGACGGAGCCAAGCACGCCAAAGGTGGAAGCAACGGCGTTGCAGCCGCCCTCGATGGCCAGCTTGACGATATTTTCGCCGTCGAAGTAATCCGGGTTTTTCGCGAAGCTGGCTCCTCCGGAATGCTCGATGCCCTGGTCCACCGGCAGAATGGACATGTAGCCGGTGCCGTTCAGGCGGCCATGACTGAACAGGCGCTGGAGATTGCTGAGCACGCGCAGGTTGCGGTCGCTCGCCGCGTACACGCGATCGACGAAATCCGGGCCTGGAAGATGCAGGCGCTCCTTGGCGATTTTTGGTGAATGGAATCCAAGCAAAGCATCTGCGCGTGCGCCGAGGTGAGCCTGGATTGTGGTTCGTGGACTTGTAGCCATGATTTTCTCCTATCGTGTTTGTTTACCATTTACGGTCAGCATCGCGGTTGCAGACGAATCTGCCAGCCACATCACTCTTCCCTGTTTCGGGTGGATCAGCTAAGCCGGAAGTTGCTCTGGCTCGTACGGCCCTTCCAGCAGGTTGCGGAACGCCACACACTGATGGCCGGCCCTTAAAAGCCGGCGCACCATAGTGCCACCCATTCTTCCTAGCCCGATCATTCCAAGTTGCATCGATATGGCTCCTGTTTGTTCAACTCTTGGGGATAGGTGGCTTTGAGTTATCCCGCGACTTACGAAAATTTCGTTTTCGTGAACCAAAATGGATGCCGGTTCACGCAACTTTTTGCTTTACTTTCCAGAGCGCATAATCTTCCAGGTGGCGAGCATCGCTGTTGAATTTGCGGATACCCTCGGCCAGTTTCTCGGTTGCCATGGCGTCCTGGTTGAGCAACCAGCGAAAGGTTCTTTCGTTCAAGTGCAGGCGTTCATCCTTACTCGCTTTCGCGTTAATCGGATCAATACTACGGCTCAGCGAGCCTTCCATTTTCCCCAACTGGTCGAGAAGGTCCGGACTGATGGTGAGCAAATCGCAGCCGGCCAGACGGACGATCTGATTTACGTTTCGGAAACTGGCACCCATTACCTGGGTTTTGTAACCAAATTTCTTGTAGTAGTTGTAGATGCGAGTGACGGACGCAACCCCTGGATCCTTGTCTGCGGCGATCTCCGCTCCACCGTCCTGTTTCTTATACCAATCGTAAATGCGGCCGACGAAAGGTGAAATCAGGGTCACTCCGGCCTCGGCGCAAGCGACCGCCTGGGCGAAGCTGAACAGCAGTGTCAAATTGCAGCGGATGCCTTCCTTTTGAAGAAATTCCGCCGCCTGAATGCCCTCCCAGGTGCTCGCGATCTTGATCAGTATGCGTTCGCGTGCCACACCGTTGTCTTCATATAAGGATATGAGTTTCCGCGCCTTGGCGATCGTCGCGGCGGTATCGAAGCTCAGGCTGGCCGCGACCTCCGTAGAGACCCGGCCGGGAATCACCTTGAGGATCTCGCACCCGAACAGGACGAAAAGGCGGTCGATGAACTCCTCGGCCATCTCTTCGTGGCCGCTGCCGCGCTTCAGGGCCTGTTCGGAGGCCTCCTCCACCAAATGCCGGTAGGCGGGCATCTGGGCGGCGTTGAAAAGAAGGGAAGGATTAGTGGTAGCGTCCTGCGGCCGGTGCCAGGCAATAGCTTCAACATCACCCGTATCAGCGACGACGGTCGTGTATTTCTTAAGCGATTCGAACAGTGTCATGGTTTTCTCCTCATTGCTGTCCGGTTAAAAGTCGAAAAGAATCATCTGGTTAGAGCTATCGAAGAACTCCGATTGGGAATCTAATGCTTCGAATGCCTGTAAAATGGGCACTTTCTCGAAAATCGTGACGCTGAGAATCTGTAGAATTTGGTAAAGCGATACCTCTAACCCAAGGCGCTTGCGCGCGATGGCTACCAGCACATAAACCGAGACGGCGATCCAAATTTGAGTCTTCACCGCGTTCTCGCTGGTGCCGTAGAACGCTTTGATGCGGAGATGTTGCTTGATCCATTTGAAAAATAATTCCACCTGCCAACGGCACTTATAGATCTGGGTAATGGTCAATGCAGGCAGCGTGAAGTTGTTGGTCAAGAACTTGAGTCGCTTCTTCGTTTCGATATCGAAATAACTGACACGGCGCAAAGGATCGGGATAGGCTTTTGCGGAATCGATCGCGGTCAGAATGACGGTGTGATCGGAGCGCACGCCTGTGGTCTTGTCCACGGGATGGGAGTAGCGCCGCTGCAGCAAGACGTTTTCTTTGGTGCGTACGACGAAAAATGCCGAGCAGAGAGTGAAGACGAATAAGCGTTCAAAATCGATGTAACCGCGGTCCATCACATAGAACGCACCGGCCTCGGGGAGGAACTCATCCAGAATGTTCACGTCATGCACTCTGCCTTCAGTAATGTGGATAAACGTGGGGATATTGCCGTGCAGGTCCAGCAGCGTATGCATCTTCACCGCCGCCTTGTGCTTACGAAACTTGGCCCAAGGAAAGAGCGAGAGGCAAAGATCAATCGTGGTTGAATCCAATGCATACAGACTCTGGTCCAGATCGACATCGATCGGATCGCTCGCATAGAGCGGGCGCGCGATAGCGATCAAGACTTGCGCAAAGTCGGCATAGATCCGCCAGTCGCGTGATTCGTTTGCGTCGG
>Ga0207693_10002458_pt1 | contig 16098 bp, 11 predicted proteins | sample LARL81metaG_FD_184347 | JGI IMG/M metagenome (GOLD analysis project Ga0207693, IMG submission 184347) | Corn, switchgrass and miscanthus rhizosphere microbial communities from Kellogg Biological Station, Michigan, USA - LAR L8-1 metaG... | ecosystem: Host-associated > Plants > Roots >...
CGTCGATGTGATGTTGCCAACGTCACGGTTGGTCGATGCCGTGCAGGCATTCGAAGCGGAGTTTCCTACCGTTACCCTGCGCTTGCACGTCGAGGCTCTTGGCGCGGTTGCGCAACTCGTGCAGGCGGGCATCGCCGGCATCGGCTTGGGCGGTGTGTTGCACACGACGATGCCCGGACTTGAACATTTCCGGATCGGCGGTGTCGAACTGATCCCGGTGGCGGCGCCTCAGCATCCGCTTGCACGCAATCCGCCGAAGTTGCCCGGGGAAGCCCGCCAATACCGGCAGCTGATCCTGACGGTGCGCTCGTCATTCACCGAAGGTCAAGATTTCGGCGTGTTAGGCGCTGAGACATGGCGACTAGCCGATCTCGGTGCCAAGCACGCTTTGCTGCTTGCTGGCAGCGGATGGGGTAGTATGCCCGAACCGGTCGTCCGCGACGACCTCGCTTCGGTGCGACTGGTACGGCTCGACCTTCCCGAGGCGCGCGGCGGTTTCTACCCTCTGCAGGCGATCCACCGCACGGACAACCCGCCAGGTCCTGCGGCAGCGTGGATGATCCAACACTTTGTGAGCCAAGCAAGATAAAGAGACCTGCCGATGTGCGGTCGGAAAGCAGGGTAATATGGGAGGGTTCGCCGAGATCACGCGGCAGCGCCTAGCGGCTTCGCACGTTCGATCCGCTCGCGCTCTCGGGGACTGTTCATCGCCTCCCACAGATCGCTGCGCCGCTGTACGTTCAGCCAGAAATCGGCGCTGTTGCCGAACACGCGGGCGAGGATGAGCGCGGTTGCCGCCGTCACATTTCGGCGATTGTTGCACAGCTCGTTGACGTGCTTGCGCTGTACGCCCATGGCCTTAGCCAGCCCGGCCTGCGTCAGCCCCATCGGCTGTATGAACTCCTCGACAAGAATCTCGCCGACCGTGGCCGGCTTGCGCTTCGTCATCAGCATGGATCGCTCATCTGTAGCTATGGTCATCGAGATAGACGTCTTCGGCCTCCCCCCGGCTGCCATCCCACCGGAAGACCAGCCGCCACCGATTGTTGACTCGGATCGAGTGGAGGCCCGCTAGGTTGCCGCGCAACTTCTCGAAATGATTGCTTGGCGGCACCCGCAAGTCCTGATCGGTCGTCGCGTCGTCGATCATCTGGAGCTTGCGGAAGAGCCGTCTTTCGAGATCAGGTGGGATGTGCCGCGATCGGCTATCATCGGCGAAGAAGGCACGCAGCCACTCGTCCCGGAGGCTCACGATCATGGCTGCTTCAGTCCGCGTATCTATGTACCACTCTTCGGTACAAAGTGCAAGCGCCCAGAGCCCATCTCGCGACGGATGGCGCTCGGATGATTGACGCTCACGGCGCCGTTTGAAGAGGCGTCCGGCGGCGGAAGTCGGCTGGTGTGCAAGAACCTGCCGCACGGCTTTGAAGCGGAATCGTCTGGGCCGCCGCTCGCAGTTTACGAATTCAGGGGCTAATTTTCCTCCTGCATCGACAGGAGGGTGGCGTTGCCGCCGGCGGCGGTGGTGTCGACGGACACTGTGCGCTCAGTTGCGAAACGGTGCAGATAGCGCGGGCCGCCGGCTTTGGGGCCAGTGCCGGAGAGGCCCTCGCCGCCAAAGGGCTGCACGCCGACGACGGCGCCGATCATGCTGCGGTTGACATAGCTGTTGCCAACCTTGAGTCGCCCGAGGATGTGACGGACGGTCTCGTCGATCCGGCTGTGGATACCGAGGGTCAGGCCGTAGCCGCTCGCGGCAATTTCGTCGAGCACTTGGCCGAGCCGGTCGGCCTGCCAGCGCATGACATGGAGGATCGGGCCGAAGACCTCCCCATCGAGCCGCGCCGCGCTGTCGATCTCGAAGGCTTGCGGCGCGAAATAGGTGCCGTGCTCGGTGCTGGACGGCAGCGCGCAGCGATAGATGAGCCGGCCCTCGCGCTCCATCCTCGCCGCGTGATGCTCCAGCACCTGCTGTGCCGCGGCATCGATGACCGGGCCGACATCGGTGGCGATCAATGCCGGGTCGCCGATCGCCAGCTCCGCCATTGCGCCCGCCAGCATCGCCAAGAGCCGGTCGGCGATGTCGGCTTGGATATAAAGCAGGCGGGCGGCCGAGCAGCGCTGCCCGGCACTGTCGAAGGCCGAGGCCAGCACATCGGCGACGACCTGCTCGGCGAGCGCCGAGGAATCGACGATCATCGCATTCTGCCCCCCGGTCTCGGCGATGAACGGCACGATCGGTCCGGGGCGCTGAGCAAGAACGAGGTTGATCCGCCGCGCCGTTTCGGTCGAGCCGGTAAAGACGATCCCGGCGATGCGCGGATCGGCGACGAGCGGCGCGCCGACCGCCTCGCCGGTCCCCGGCAGCAGGTGAAGCACATCGCCGGGAACGCCCGCCTCGTGCAGCAGCCGCACCGCGGCGGCGGCAATCAGCGGGGTCTGCTCGGCGGGCTTGGCGATGACGGCGTTGCCGGCGGCGAGCGCCGCTGCGATCTGGCCGGTAAAGATCGCCAGCGGAAAATTCCACGGCGAGATGCAGGCGAAGACGCCGCGCCCGCGCAATTCGATCTCGTTGCGCTCGCCGGCAGGGCCAGGCAGGGGTGCGGGTCCGGCAAAATCCGCCCGCGCCCGCACCGCGTAATAGCGCAGATAGTCGACCGCCTCGCGCAGCTCGGAGAGTGCGTCCGGGATCGTGCGGCCGCCTTCCCGGACGATCAGCGCCATCAGCTCCGCCATACGGCTCTCGTAGAGATCGGCCGCGGCCTCGAGCCTCGCGGCTCGCTCGCCGGCGGGAGTGCTATCCCACATCGGGGCGCTGCGTGTCGCCCGCGCCAATGCCCGATCGACAGCCGGCGGGCTCGCCGCAACCACTTCGCCGATCCGTCGTCGGCGATCGCTCGGATCGAGCACGGGCTCGCCGGCCCCGGTCTGCTCGATGCCGGCGATGATCGGCGCAGCTTTCCACGGCCGCCGCAGCGCCGCAGCGAGCCCCTCGCGCAATGCCGTCAATACCGCCGGATCGTTCAGGTCGAGCCCGCGCGCATTCTCGCGCTCGGGCCCGTAAAGGTCGCGCGGCAACGGGATGCGGGGATGCGGCTTGACCGGCAATTGCGCGAGGCGCGCGATCGGGTCGGCGATGATCTCGTCGATCGGCTGCCGGTCGTCGACGATGCGGTTGACAAAAGATGTGTTCGCGCCGTTTTCGAGCAGCCGGCGCACCAGGTAGGGGAGCAGGTCCTCGTGGCTGCCGACAGGTGCATAGATCCGGCACGGCCGATCGAGATGCTCGGGTCCGACGATCTGCTCGTAAAGCGCCTCCCCCATGCCGTGCAGACGCTGGAACTCGTAATCTCGGCGATTGCCGGCCATTTCGAGAACCGCCGCCACGGTATGCGCATTGTGCGTCGCGAATTGCGGGTAGAGCGCAGCGCCATGAGCGAGCAGCCGGCCGGCGCAGGCGAGGTAGGAGACATCGGTCGCGACTTTGCGAGTATAGACCGGGTAGCCTTCCAGCCCACGCTCCTGGGCGCGCTTGATCTCGCTGTCCCAATAGGCGCCCTTGACGAGCCGGACCATCAGCTGCCGGTCGCTGCGCCTAGCCAAATCGGCAAGCCAGTCGATGACCGGCAATGCCCGCTTCTGGTAGGCCTGGACGGCGAGGCCGAGCCCGTTCCAGCCGGCGAGGTCCGGGGCGAGCACCAACTCCTCGACGAGGTCGAGCGAGAGTTCGAGACGGTCGGCTTCCTCGGCGTCGATCGTGAAGCCGATTCTGGCCTGCCGGGCATGGCATGCGAGTTCGAGCAGGCGCGGAGACAGTTCGCGGAGCACCCGATCGCGCTGCGCCATCTCGTAGCGCGGGTGCAGAGCCGAGAGCTTTATCGAAATGCCCGGAGCCTCGGCGATGTCCCGCCGCGCCGCCGACCGGCCGATTGCCGCGATCGCGTTGTCATAGGCGCTGAAATAGCGCGCGGCGTCGGCCGCGGTACGCGCCGCCTCGCCCAGCATGTCGTAAGAATGCCGGTAGCCGTGCCGCTCGGGCTCGGCGGCGCGCTCGATCGCCTCCTCGATCGTACGTCCGATCACGAACTGATGGCCGAGGATACGCATCGCGGCGGTCACCGCCTGGCGCACCAGCGGCTCGCCCGAACGGGCGACGAGACGGCGCAGAGCGCCACGCAAATCGTGCGCCGCCGGTTCGGCGTGCAGCAGCCGGCCGGTCAGCATCAAAGCCCAGGTCGAGGCATTGACGAAGATCGAGTCGGAGCGGCCGAGATGGCTTTCCCAATTCGCTTCGCCGATCTTGTCGCGGATCAGCCGGTCGACCGTCTCCGCATCCGGCACGCGCAGCAGAGCTTCTGCGAGGCAGAGAAGGGCGATTCCCTCGGGCGAGGACAGCGCGTATTCGTGCAGAAACGCGTCGATGCCGCCTTTGCCGAGGCGTTCGCGGCGCACTGCAGCGACGAGCGCCCGCGCCTGGTCGGCGATCCGATCGCGCATCTCCGTTGGAAGCGCCGCTGCGGCCAGAATGCTCGCAACCGCCTCGCTCTCGTCGATCCGGCAGCTGTCGCGGATCGCCGCGCGCAGCGGCGAGGGCGAGGGAAACTGGGCGGCTGTGACAATCTGCATGCCGAAGATATTGGCACAAGGGCGGCAGAATGCTCTTTATCCGGTCGGCCTCCTATGGTCATGCGGAGCTAGATGTCGTCTGTTACTGCCGAGCCCGTGGTCGGCGCTATCGATCAAGAAGAGGCACCGTGTCGATGGCATTTGCTCGGCCGCCTCGAAAAGACTGCGATCGGAACCCGCGGCGCCGGCGGGGTCACGGCAGTGCGCCGCCGAGAGCCGGCCGGCTGCCTCCTATATGGACCCTATTGGCAGCTGCGCGCCGGTTTCTATCGACTGAATTTTTGCTGCCGCCCGGGAACACCGCGATTATCGGGCGAGCCGGTGCTCGGTGTGGAAGTCATCGCGATGAACCGCGTTCAACTCGCCTGGCGCGATCTCACCGTCGCGGAGCTGCAGGGCGAAACGGGCTCTCTCGATTTTACGGTGCCGCCGGAATTGGGCCTCGGAGCTGGTGACGAGGCGCGCCTCGAGTTCCGCTTTTTTCACCTGGGCAATGCAGATCTGACGATTGCCGCGGTCGATCTGCAGAGCATGGAAAACAAGGAGATTCATTCAGCTGCGCCACAAAGGTGGCGGATGCTCGGGAGGCTCGAAAAGACCGCGATGGGCAGACGCATCGCCGAGGGCGTCACGGTTCGCCAGACCAAACGGCCCGGTTGCGTGCTCGACGGCGGCCGGCCCTTTCTGCAGCTGCCCGTAGGGCACTACCGGCTCGACATCCGCTGCAGCGCTGAAATTCCAAGAATGGCAACGGAGCCCGTCCTGGGGATCGAAATCATCGCCCGTCGCCGATGGCAAGACGACCGATGGTGGAGCTGGAATTCCCTGCTCGGCCTGCCGCCATCAGGCGGAGTTCAACTGGCCTGGCGGGATTTCACCTCCGCGGAATTGTGCTCCGGGCGAGCGTCGTTGGACTTCAGCGTGCCGACCGAACTCGCCCTCGAAGGAGGCCAGGACATCGCCATTGGCCTCCGCTTCATCCATTTGGGCAATGCGGGTCTGACGATAAACGCGGTCGACCTCCGGCAAACGGCGAAAACCGCAACCTCGACTGCGCCGCCTCGCGAATGGCGGCTATTGGGCCGTTTGGCGGTGGCCCGGATCGGAGCCCGCGAGGCCGACTGCGTAACGGTCCGGCATTCCGATCCGGCGGGCTGTCTGCTCTACGACGGCCGGCCCAGGCTGCATCTTCCGACAGGCCGATATCGGCTGAGCTTTCGGTGCAGGGCAGGTCAACCGCGAGAGATTTCGCAGCCGGTCCTCGGGGTCGAGGTGATCGCCGGCACCCGATCGCTGCGCATTGCTTCCCTTCCGTTCGTAGGGAAAGCGACTGCGTCCAAGGGATTGCGGGCTTGGTGCAAATTCGGCGCGGAGGCGCTGACGGCGGAATGGGCCTCGCTCGATTTCGATGTTCCCGCGGAGTTGGGCTGCGAAGGCAAGGACGAGGTCGGCTTCGAATTCAGATTCCTGCATTTTGGCAATGCCGACCTCACGGTTAGCGCAGTCAAACTGAACGAGATCAGCCGAGAAAACCTGCCGGCGGAGTCATCGGTCTCCCTGGTGTCGCCGCAAAAGACGAAGGTCCTGATAGTTGGAAACTGCCAGGCCCAAACAATTCACGAAGCGCTAGTGCGGTCGGGCGACTTCTATGACCGGCTGGACGTCAAATATCACTTTGTCGCGCTGCAACAAAATTTGCACGAGCTCGGCAAGATCGAGGTAGAAAACAGCGATATCCTGCTCGTGCAAGACATCAGGGATTGGGAGCATTATCCGCTCAAGCCCTACATTCGCGGCGAAACCCGGATCATCAAATTTCCACTGTTGCATTTCGCCTCGCTGTGGCCGTTCGACCATTACAACGGGCCGGGCGACAAGGAGGCTTACGAGCGCGAGTGGCCGAACCTGACTTTTCTTTACCATGACGGGCTGCTCGCCCGCCTGCGCAAGGAGATCCCCGATCGGGAACAGCGCCTGCTCGCCTATCGCACACTATCGGTCGATGGCATCATCAATTTCACCAGACTGCATGATTTCGAAAGGCGGCGCCTCACGGCGATGGACAAGCAATTTGGATTTGAAATCGGCGCGTTCATCTTGAATAGCTTTCAGAAAAGAAGGTTGTTTTATACGACCAATCACCCAAACGGACAGATCATCGGGATGCTGTTGCAGTATCTGTTGCAGCAATTGGAGATGAATCAAGGTTATCGGCCGAACTCCAGTCTCGACCATTTGAAGCGGTTACAGGTGCCGGTCCATCCTAAAGTGGCGCAGACACTCGGCGTCACCTGGGCCAAAGAAAACACCAAATACCTGTATGGCGGCGAGCAGATTACCTGGGAAACTTACGTCCGGCGTTATATCGAGCACTACGGGTAGGGCCTATTCCGCCGCTTGCGGGTGAGTCAGCTCCAATGCCCGTTGGGCGACCGCGCCGGTCGAAGCTTCGCCGTCGCCGGCGACCTGCACGGTCGGGAAGGCGAATTTGATGCCATTGGCATCGAATGCCGTTTTGATCATGGCGAGAGCCTTTCGCCGGATGACGAAATTCTCGCCCGGCAAGGTCATCATCTTCATCCGGATCTGCACCGCGAAATCGCCAAACGCGTCAACGCCCTGCATCTTCAACGGCTCGAGGATCAGCGGCGCGAATTCGGGGTCCTTCGCGAGGTCAAGACCGATCTGCTTGATCAGCTTTCTGGCGCGCTCGATATCGCTGTCATAGGTGATGCCGACCATCAGCTTGTCGATGACCCAGTCGCGGCTCTGGTTCTGAACGGCGCCCAAAAGCGCGAACGGCACGGTGTAGAGCGCGCCGCGTTGATGCCGCAACCTGACCGAACGAAAGCTGAAGGATTCGACGGTCCCCTTATAATTGCCGCTCTGGATGTATTCGCCAACCCGAAAGGCGTCGTCGAGCAGGTAGAACATTCCGGCGATGACGTCGCGAACGAGAGATTGGGCGCCGAAGCCGATCGCGACGCCGAGGACGCCCAGACCGGCGATCAGCGGTCCGATTTGGACGCCCATCGCCGCGAGCGCCATCATCGCCGCGAATACGACGACGACGCCGAACAGCACATTGCGAAAGATGGGAAGGAGCGTACGGAGCCGCGCCCGCCGTCGCGCCTCGTCGGTGTTCGGCTGACCGAGGTCCTCGGCCTCGGCAAGCTTGCGATCTATCGCCGCCTTCGCCGCGTGCCATAGCAGGTCGGCGACGAGCAGGATGACGACGGCGCTCAACGCGCCATCAGCGAGGCGGCCGAATGAGGTGTCCTCCACGCGCAGGCCGGTGACATCGATCCCCCAGCCCCAAGCCAGCACCGCAACCGCACCGATGATCAGGGCCGCCCGGATACCGCGCTCGATGCAAACGGCCAGCACGCTCGGGCCACCATCGGCAACCTGCGGCGAACCGGGAGGCCGAAGCAGATGCTCGACCGCACGCCGGGCAACGCTGATCGCTAGCGGCAGCACGATGCCGACCAACACAAGCCAGAAGCTCGCCATTGCGTGGATTACCCAGAGCACCCACAACAGGACGATACCGACCGACAGCGCCGTGTTGGCCGCACCCCGCCCGAAGCGGTGCGTCTCGTGCAGCGAGGCTGCGTTACCCTCTTGCACCGCGACGGGCCGGCGCCAAACCGCTTCCAGAGCAATCGCAAGGAGGCCGAGGCCGAGGGCGTAAGCTACGAGCTGGCGTGCCTCTAGCGAATAGCCGAGAGTGCTCCCCAGCCCGACCGTTACCCAACCGAAGGCAAACCAGCCGACGAAAGCGACGAGCCGCCGGTACCAGAAACGTGCGGCCATTGTATCCATCGGGATGATGCGGAACCGCTCGTGACGCGGCGCCAGCAGAAAGTGGCCGACGACGTTCGCGATCCGTAAGACCAGAAAAGCGATCAGGAAGCCGAACACCATCTCGCGCAACAGCGGCGGCCATTCGAGTGCGAGGAAGGGGCCGACACTACCTAAGGCAAAGGCCGCCACCAGACCGACCGCAAAGGCGAAGCGCAGGGCGACGAGATGCAGGCGGCCCTTCACGGTCGCCGAAGGGAGCGCGTCCAGGTGGCCGCGGACCCGCTGCGTCACCTTCCGAAACAGCCATTCGACGCCGGTGCCCAAACCGACAAAAATCGCGAGAAGCAGTAGGATCTCGCCCCTCCCGTGTTCACCGAGGTCTGCGGTGACGCGGGCGCGGCCTCGCTCGAATTGGTTCGGCAGATCGGGGACTGTGCGGGCGAGACCAACAATGTGCTCGCGGATTGCCGCGAGACGGGTATCGAGGGCGTGGGAAATAGACGCTTCCGCCGAATCCCGCGTCGATGCAGCGGACTTTGCCTCGTTCTGCTTCTTCAGCCACGCCTCGACCTTGGGGTCGGCGAGCAGTGTCAACAGCTGCTGGATTTGCGGCGGGGTCGCCTCTTCGCCGGCGGAAGTCGACCGGTTCGCAGCTGTTGCCGGCGCCGCGACGGCCACCGCCAGCAAGCCTGCAAACAGGACGATCGCAGCGAGATAGCTCCGTAGAAGTCGCACCGCCCCACTCCACAGCGGGCCCCACGCCACAATAGTACACCGGAAATTGCCGTGGCTGAAGGCCCATCAAATCTAAGCGACCTCTATCAGAGTCTATTTGTCGATACCAGGGAATGTCGTCTCAACCGGCACAGCCTGTTGGATTTCAACGGCATTTTCTGAAATACTACAAGCCAGAGCCAGGCGCAGAACCGATCAGCTTGCTCCCGCTGGATGCCCGAGCTTTTCAGAGCCCTGCAAAGAAAGGCTCTTCCAGGCTTGGCTGCGGCAGTGAGGTTGCGCCTAGTGTCGAGAGGACGGTCACGAGCGCAGGCGATTGCTGCGTAGATGTAGATAATGGGGGAGATCTATGTCCAAATCCAATCCGCCCTCGGGCGCAAGTCGGACTGTACCGCAACGACGCAATAGGCGAGCCCGGTCCGGGCCGGCAGGTCTTGCCGTCGCCGCGGGTATGATTGGAGCAGGGATCCAGCCAGCCTGTGCGCAGGATATGAGCGCCCTGGCCGGAATGCAGTTCTTCGTCACGCCCTACCTCTGGCTCTCGGGCATCAATACCGCGATTAAGACGCCGCTGGCGCGAGCGCCCGAAGTCAATTCCGATGTGAGCGCCATCGATCTGCTGTCGCATCTCAACGGGGTCCCGTTCATGGGAGCGTTCGAGGTCCGACAAGGGCCGCTCGGGTTCCTCGGCGACGTATTGCACGTCCCGGTCGGCACCAATATCACCACCCGCAATGTATTCTTTCAGGGCGGCCACGCGGACCTGACGACCAACATGGGCACCGGGGTCGCGCTCTATCGCGTGCTCGACCAGCCGACCCAGTTCGCCGATTTCGGCCTCGGGTTCCGCGCTTGGAGCTTCTCGGCCGATTTGACATTGAACCCCGGGCTGCTTGCCGGCCAGAATCTCAACCGGAGCGCAGGCTGGGGCGATCCTCTGTTGGGCGGACGGTACCACTACGATTTTGGCAACGGCTTCGGCCTGACGGCCTACGGCGATGTCGGCGGGTTTGGCGTCGGCGCGCATAGCGATTGGCAGGTCATCGGCACCGCCGAGTACGCCCCCAACCCGTGGCTGAACCTGCAGCTCGGTTACCGCAGCCTCAACTTCAATTATCAGGCGAGCGGCCGCGATCTGGGCTTTAATGTTCACATGAAGGGCCCGATCATCGCCGCCACTTTCCGCTTTTAGGCCTCGAAATCGAAGGGTACCCATGCCTGCATCCAGCCCTTCGCTGCGCATTCTTTGCCCCAACGGGCATCTCGGATTTGCGCCGATCAAGACGGCGAGCTTTCGGATCGGGCTCGACCGCGCGCCCGATCTGATCTGCGCCGATTCGGGGTCGTGCGACGTCGGTCCGGGGCCGCTCGGCGCCGACGTCTCGTCGAGCCCGCTGCAGTGGCAGAGGCACGATCTCGAGTACATGCTGCTGGCAGCGCGCCGGCTCGGCGTGCCGATGATCGTCGGTTCCGCCGCCGATACCGGCAGCAACAGCGGTGTCGACCGCTTCGTCGGCATCGTCAAGGACCTCGCCCGCGACCACCGCTTAGCGCGGTTCCGCATCGGTTATTTCTACTCCGGGGTTGGCAAGGACTATCTGCGCCGCAAAATCACGGCGGGCGACACGATCGATGGGCTGGACGGGCGGCCACCGCTCGACCTGGCGACCCTCGGCGCTACCGACCGGGTCGTGGCGATGGCCGGGGTGCACCCCTATATCGAATTGCTCGACCGGGGTGCCGACGTCGTCATCGGCGGGCGCAGCAGCGACTGCGCCATCTTCGCGGCGCCGGCGATACGCAAAGGCTTTCCGGAAGGGCTCGCCTACTTCGCCGGCAAGGTGCTCGAATGCGCATCCTTCTGTGCCGAGCCCTACGCCGGCAAGGAATCGGTGCTCGGCGAGATCACGATGTCGGATTTCAAGGTGACCGCGCTGTGGCCGGAACAGCGCTGCACGACCGCCTCGGTCGCCGCTCATACGATGTATGAGCGGCCCACCCCGTTTTATGAACACTTCCTCGGCGGCCACATCGATATGCGAGACTGCCGCTACGAACAATATGACGAGCGCACCACTCGCATCACCGGGCCGAAATACGTTCGGGCGACGGAGCTGCGCGCCAAACTCGAAGGCGCCGGCAAGCTCGGCGAGCGCTATGTCGGCCTGGTTGGTGTGCGGGACCCCTACACGATCGAGAATATCGATGCGGTGATCGCCTGGGCCCGGCAACAGGCGGCCGAGCGTTTCGGCACGGCGGGCTACGAGTTGCACTACAGCGTTTATGGCCGCGACGCCATCCTCGGAGCGCTCGAGCCGCTCAAGCGGTCGCCCAGTCACGAGTTGTGCGTCGTCGTGCAGGCGATCGCGTCGACGCAGGAATTGGCCCGGGAGGTGTGCATGACCGGCACCCGCCAGATGTTCTATGCACGATTGCCGGCGGTGAAGGGCACCGCTGGAGGGGTCGCCTTTTTGCTCGACGAGGTAATGCCGGCGAGCCCGGCTTACCGCTGGACGGTCAACCATACGGTTCGCGTCGACGACCCGCTCAAACTGTTTCCGACCTTCATCACCGAAGCCGGTGTTTGATGACGGCGCGCAAGCTTTCCGAGATCGCCAAGACGGTCCGCAGCAAGAATGCCGGGGTCGACAAGATCACCTTCGATGTGATCTTCGCCGAGCGGGCCGACTATGATCTCGTCCGCCGCAGCGGCGTGCTGTCGCGAGCGGCGGTATGCCGGCTCTTTGGCATTCCCGAGAGCCGGATCACCGATTACGTCGAATTCGACCCGGCATTGGCGATCAAATTCACGATCCTGCGCTCGGTCGCCAGCGGCAGCCCGGGCGACGCCGACATCTTCGGCAGTCAGCAATACGGCCCATTGCTGGACCTTGCAGTGCCATCAGAGTGATCGCACGCACTTTCTTTGAAGTGCTTGGATTGTGCGACTAACAGTCGCCGCTCTCCTGATCTTGATCGTTATGCTGAAGTTTTTGCCCGTGCGAGCATTCGCAATGGAGCTGAAGATTGTCGGAAATCAACTCATTCTCAGTGGCCCAGTAGTCGGTGACGAGCCCGCAAAGGTTCGAGACGCTCTAGCAAGTTCGCCAGGCGTCGAGACCGTGATCCTGCGCAACTCTCCGGGGGGAAATGCGCCGGCCGGCTATCAAGTGGGTCAGCTGCTTCGAGAGCGCGGCATGCGCACGGCAGTGTCGGGCTACTGCTACTCCTCGTGCTCCCGAATGTTTCTCGGCGGCAGCACCCGTTACTTCACCGACGATGACCTCCCGGAGAACAATAATGTCGGCTTTCACGGGCATTATGATCGGACAGGGCATTTGGACGCCAATCTGGTACGCCGATACGGTCTACGTGATTGGATCATCAAATACAGCGATGGCAAAGTCGATCCTGTGCTGGTAGAGCGCTGGATCAACATTCCATACAGTCGCGGAATGATTCATTTCTTTCATCCGGGACTGGTCAAGCGTGCTGGCGCATCGACCTTCATGTGTCAAGGAGACGAGCTTCGGGGCTCGGTATTTGCCTGTGAGCCGATTACACAGACAGCGCTTGATCTCGGGATTATCACATCAGTGGACATCGTGCACAGCGCCGATCGCTAAAGCGGCAAACTTTCCGGCGCATGCGGCGTCCGCAGATGATTTCTGCCATTATTTTGACGCAAGCCACTGCTTGGTAACGGAGGGATCCAATCGGCGTTGACGCTCTGGTACAGCAATGGGAGATCGGAATTGGCCGACCGCGAATTGATCGCCGCCATCTTGACGGCGGGAATGCTGCCGACCCTGGAAATTCCGCAAAGCCGCGCCCGGACCCGAACCGGCCCGGTCACCGGCGCTGAGAGCGAGGCCATACAACGCGCCGTCGACCATGCCTTCGGTGTTTACCGCTTAGTCTTAAACGGGCTTGGAGTAGATCCATTAGAGTCTATGGCCGAGGCTGGCGCTCAACCGCGAGCGCCGGCGGCCGAGGCTCGAAACGGGGCCACGGACCCCGTATGGGCCGCCTCGCGGCGTTGAAACGCGGTGCCGAGCGGGAGCCGCGGCGCCGAAAGTGCGTGAAAATTACCGCGAAAGCCCGCGTTGGTCACCTCTAAACGACTTGCTTCACCCCGCTCTCTGAAGCGTGCACTATCGCGTCGAGCAGGCGATGACGGGTGACGGCGGCAGCGAAGCCTGGGTTAACGGGTCTGCCGTCCTTAATGCCTTCCGCCAGTCTTACGTAGAGTTGGGCGACGTTGTAGGGAGAGTCCGGCGGTACCCCTTCCGGCACCCAGCGGTATTTGCCGGGAACGGGCAGATCGGCGAGTGCGGCGGCGTCGCCGCGCGCGCCTCTTACGTTCAGTTCCTGGCGCTGCATGGAGGCATGTGCAGTGGCGGTGAGCTGGAGATCGCCATCTTCCCCGTGAACCTCGAACAGAAACTCGGTCCCTCGCCTCACGCCGCCGCGGACCTGGAATGAGACGGCCGCCCCATCCGCGACAATGCCATTGACGACGAGCTGGTCGGGCGAGGTCTTCGCGATCGTCTCGCCGGTTTCCTCGACGGGGATGCGGTCGCGTTGGCTCACAACAAAGGCGGCAAGCTCGCGAAATTCGCCGAGGCAATAGCACAGGGCGTCGATCGTATGGCCGCCGGTGATCGTCAGAAGGTTGGCGCCATTGGCGCGGTCGGCCTGGTAGACGCGGTCGATCGAGGGTCCCCAATTCGGGGCGCACGCGATCATTGTTGCCGACAGAACTCGGCCGACATAACCGTCAGCGATCAGGTCCTTGGCGTAATTGATCGCCGGAGACATCTGGCCCTGCAGCCCGACCGCATGACGGACGCCTTTGCGTTCCGCCGCATCGAGCATTTGCACGGCTTCGCCGGTGCTGCGGCCGAGCGGCCATTCGCAGTAGACGTGCTTCCCGGCCTCTAGTGCGGCCATGACCGGCAGGTAATGATCGGGAACCTTTACGCTGACCGTCACCAGATCGACGTCCGGATGTTGCGCAAGCTTCTCGGCATCTGAAAAAGCCAGCGGGACTCCGAAATGCCTAGCCGCGGCGTCGGCCGAATCCTGCCGCGTCGTACAAACGGCAGTGATCTCGAAATCTCGAAGGGTCTTCAGGGCCGGGATATGGGCAATGGAAGCAAACCCGCGGTTCGGATTTGCCCCAATTATTCCTACGCGGATTTTGCTGTTCGTCGCCATGGATGCCTCACTGATGCCGCCCGCTCCAAAGCGGGTTCCTGGGCCAGGACTTTCTCTGCTTCGTGCAACAGCATATTGAGAAGGTAGCGGCCCAACAACGTCGGGCGTCAGCACATGCCGTTCTTGCGTTTGCCGGCCGGATCGCGATGCTCGAATGTCGGATTTGATGCACCCGGGAGGAGCGTTCGATGATCGTCGGAAGCGGCAAGTTCAAATACCGCGTCAATGCCGACTGGGCGAAATTACCCGACGGCTGGTCTTTCAAGGAGGTTGGCGGGGTTGGTGTCGACCGCAACGACAACGTTTATGTCTTCAACCGCGGCGAGCACCCGATGATGGTCTTCGATCGCGAGGGCAATTTTCTGCGCTCCTGGGGTGAGGGCCAATATCCGCGGGCGCACGGGGTTCACATGGCGCCGGACGACACGATGTTCCTGACCGACGACGGCGGCCATTTCGTGCGCAACGTCACACTCGACGGCAAGATCCTGCTCGACCTCGGCATTCCCGGCAAGCCGGCGCCCTTTATGAGCGGCGAGCCGTTCCACCGCTGTACCCACACCGCGCTATCCCCGAAAGGCGAGATCTATGTCTCCGACGGGTATGGCAACGCTCGAGTGCACAAATACTCGCCCGACGGCAAATTGCTGATGTCATGGGGTGAGCCCGGAACCGGCGAGGGCGAGTTCAACATCGTCCACAACATCTGCTGTGACGCCGATGGCTGGGTCTACATTGCCGATCGCGAGAACCACCGGGTCCAGGTGTTTGACGGCAACGGCAAGTACGAGACGCAGTGGAAGAACCTGCACCGCCCGTGCGGTCTCTACATGCCCTACGGTCACCGACCGATATGCTACATCGGCGAAGTCGGGCCGGCCGCCGCGGTCAGCCGCGACATTCCCAATCTCGGCCCGCGGGTCAGTATCGTCGACCATCAAGGCAAGCTGATCGGCCGCTTCGGCGACACGCCCGCCGGGACCGAGCTCGGCAAATTCCTCGCGCCGCACGGGCTCGCAGTCGACGCGCGCGGCGATATCTATGTCGGCGAGGTTTCTTGGACGGCGTGGCCGCAAATTTACCCCGGAAAGCCGCATCCGGCCGATCTGCGCACGCTGCAGAAGTTCGAAAAGGTGGAATGAAAAGACCGGTATTCTACGGCACTCGCTAGGCCCTGTTTACCAAGTTGCATAGCGTAGGCATCTGCGGATAGCAGCAATATGAAGCGCGTCATCACGTCGCCAGGACAACGTATGATCGATAAAGATAATGCATGATGCATAACCAACCGGGTATAGTGAATTCAAGGATGCCTATTCAGGAGCGGTGCCGTTCACGGAACGGCGAGCCGGCTGTGCAATCTGCCGGACTCCCGGACGTTGCTCGAAGAAGGAAATCTCGAAAGCTCTCTGGTTCTCGGCCCGTAATGGCAGTGAAGTCCTTGGAGACCTGACTGTAGCGACCCTCGAACGATTGAGGCGCACAAGCTGGAGAAGGCATAAGGCCAAGGATCGTCGAGACGCGCCGACGCCCTGCAGACGACGGCGCCCCACATGGCCGGTGGCTCCTGTGACGAGGATCATTGCGTCGCGCCACGTTCCCGCTTGACTTACACATATCTCAGTGGTTATACGTCAATCAATAGCCAGTAGGTTATCGATCCCAAATGCCGAACGCTCACGATGTGCTCTTCAGAACGCTCGCCGATCC
>Ga0207693_10002459_pt1 | contig 16095 bp, 16 predicted proteins | sample LARL81metaG_FD_184347 | JGI IMG/M metagenome (GOLD analysis project Ga0207693, IMG submission 184347) | Corn, switchgrass and miscanthus rhizosphere microbial communities from Kellogg Biological Station, Michigan, USA - LAR L8-1 metaG... | ecosystem: Host-associated > Plants > Roots >...
ACGTGATCGACGTGGCAGGAGGCGACAAGATCCCGCGCAAGGGTGGCCCGGGCATCACCCGCTCCGACCTGCTGGTCATCAACAAGACCGACCTGGCCCCGCACGTGGGCGCGTCGCTGGAGGTGATGGACCGCGACGCCAAGAAGATGCGCGGCGAGCGCCCGTTCGTGTTCGCCAATCTGCGCGCGGGCAATGGCGTCGAGGAGATCGCCGACTTCATCGAGCAGAAGGGCGGGTTGGGCCGATGAGATGCTGCTTGGTACTCCCTCCCCCTGAAAGGGGGAGGGTTGGGGAGGGGGTCTCTGCGCGGTTGAATGTGACCCCCACCCGATTGCCGGCGTTGCGCGACGACAATCGACCTCCCCTTTTCAGGGGGAGGTAAAGGGAGCACGGTGCAATGCCTAAACAGAACGCACGTGAACGCCTGGAAGCCGCGCTCGCGCGCATCGACGATCCCAAGGGCGAGGGCGCGCGCGCCTGCCTGACGGTCTATCGCGAGGCCGCCAAGGCCGCGGCCGACGCCGCCGACGCGCGCGCCAAAGCCGGCGTCTCGCTCGGCCCGCTCGACGGCACCATCGTTTCGATCAAGGACCTGTTCGACGTCGCCGGCGAGGTCACCCGCGCCGGCTCCAAGGTGCTGGCCGAGGAAGGCGCACCGGCGGCGCGCGACGCGGTCATCGTGCAGCGCCTGCGCGCGGCCGGCTGCGTCATCGTCGCCAAGACCAACATGTCGGAATTCGCCTTCACCGGCATCGGCGCCAATCCGCATTACGGCACGCCCGGTAATCCGGCCGACCGCGCGCGCGCGCCGGGCGGCTCGTCCTCCGGCGCGGCGGTCGCGGTGGCCGACGGCATGTGCGAGATCGCCATCGGCAGCGACACCGGCGGCTCGGTGCGCATCCCGTCCTCGATCTGCGGCGTGACCGGCTTCAAGCCGAGCCGCCAGCGCGTGCCGACCGAGGGCGCCTATCCGCTGTCCTACACGCTCGATTCGATCGGTCCGCTGGCCAACAAGATCGCCGATTGCGCCAACGCGGACGCGATCATGGCGGGCGAGGCACCAAGCTCGCGAATTTGGCAGCTGGAAGCCGCGCCGCTCGCCGGCCTGCGGCTCGGGGTCGCGCAAGGGCTGCCGCTCGATAATCTCGACGACACCGTCGGCCAGCGTTTCCCTTTCGCGCTCGACCGGCTCGAAAAAGAGGGCGTGCGGCTGAGCGAACAGAAGCTGCCGCTGCTCGACGACATGATGGCGGCGCTGGCGCGCGCCAGCATCCTGGTGGCCGAAGTCTATTTCGTCCACGGCGAGCGGCTGGCGCGGCGCGGCGCCGATGTCGACCCGATCGTGCGCGCGCGCGTCGAGAAGGGCCGCGAAATTTCGGCGGCCGCCTATATCGGCGTGCTGCGCGAGCGCGCGCGCCTGATCCGCGCCATGGATCTGGCGTTGGCCGATCTCGACGCGCTGGTGATGCCGACCACGCCGGTGGTGGCGCCGCGGCTCGACGAGGTGGCCGAGCCGAAGGCGTTCATGGCGCGCAACGCGCTGCTGTTGCGCAACACCACCATCGGCAATTTCTTCGACCTGTGCGCGGTGTCGCTGCCGATCCCGCGCGCCGGCAACCTGCCGTGCGGGCTGATGCTGCTGGCGCGCAACGGCCACGACCGCCGCCTGCTGCGCATCGCCGCGGCGGTGGAGCGGCTGTTTGCCTAGCGCTGCCCCATCCTCCGCTCATTCCCGTGCACCCGTCTTCGCCTAGGCTTCGACGGGCAGTGGCTGAGCCCGCCGAAGCGAAAGCGAAGGCGGGAGCGGGAATCCAGGGCCGCAAGCGCGGAAGGAATAAAACAACTGGGTCCCCGCTTGCGCGGGGGACGAGCGCTTCACGGGTGGTAATTCAAAACTCCCGCAGCGCCTCGAGCAGCATGCGGTGGCGCTCGGCGCCCAGCCGCTTGACCAGCCCCGCCTCGTGCTGGTCGGACAGCGCCTTGGCGCGCGAAAGCAGCCGCTCGCCCTCGCGCGTCAGCCGCAGCGCATGGCGGCGGCCGTCGGCCGAGGAGGGCAGGCGCTGGGTTAGGCCGCGCTGATCGAGCCGGTGCAGCAGCCGCACCAGCCGCGCCCGCTCGATCCCAAGCGTGGCGGCGAGCTCCGCCTGCGACAGGCCTTCGTTGGCGCCGATCACCACCAGCACCGAAAACTGCGCCGGGCTGAGATCGAGCGCGGCCAGGCGGCCGATGAAATCCTGGAAAATCCAGAGCTGCAGCCGGCGCGCGAAATAGCCGAGCCGCTGGTTGAGCACGCCGATGTCGACGACGGGCGCGCTGCGGCGCGTCGCCGCCGCCTTGCGCAGCGGCATTGCCGAGGCTTTGCTCCCGCCCATCGCCGCCGCCCTTTCCGCGCCCCGAACCATAATGCTCTTGCGAAATTGTTGTCCATGTCAACAATATGCCGCAAGGGCCGGTCGGCCGGCCGTGCCGCACGGCCGTGTCGGCCGGCATATTGGCGCTTGTTAGGACCGGAACAAATCCGGCATCATCCGTGCAAAGCCGCACGGGCTAAAGGGAGGCTACCGCATGACACGCAAAACCAAGGCTGCGCGCCTGACGCGCCGCAGCTTCGGCGCCGGGCTCGCCGCCGCGGGCTTCATCGCCGGCACCGCGCCGTTCAATATCGTGCGCGCGCAGGGCGCCAAGCTCAAAGTCGGCGTGCTGCTGCCGCGCTCGGGCATGCAGGCCGGCATCGGCCAGGATTGCTGGCGCGGCGCCGAAATCGCCAATGAGCTGCTCAAGGAAATGGGCCTGCCCGAACTCGAGCTGATGAACGGCGACACCGAGACCAACGTCGACGCCGCGCGCTCGCGCGCCGAGAAGCTGATCGGCGACGGCGCCCAGCTTTTGACCGGCGCTTTCGATTCCGGCGCCACCACCGCCATCGCGCAGGTCGCCGAGCAGAAGGGCATCCCGCTCGTCATCAACATTGCCGCCGCTCCGCCGATCACCGAGCAGGGCTACAAATTCGTGTTCCGCAACTTCCCGACCGCCGGCATGATCCTCGGCGACGCTTTCAAGAACCAGAAGGAAATCTTCGCCGAGACCGGCTCGGCGCCGAAGACCGTCGTGTTCATGCACGTCAACGACACTTTCGGCATGGCGATGAAGGGCGGCATCGGCGCGGTGATGCCGAAGTTCGACATGCCCTACAAGATCGCCGAGACGATCGCCTACGATCCGGCGGCGCGCGACCTGTCGGTCGAGATCGCCAAGGCCAAGGCGAGCGGGGCCGAGGCGCTGTTGATGGTCAGCCGGCTCAACGACGCCATCCTGCTCACCCGCGAAATGGTCAAGCAGCGCTGGTCGCCGATGGCGATCCTCAGCATGGGCCCGGGCTGGTACGAGGACCAGTATCTCAAGACGCTGGGCAAGCTGTCGGACGGGCCGCTGAGCTTCGTGCCCTGGTACGACCCGAACAAGCCGCTGTCCAAGAAGCTCGAAGCGGCGCTCGCCAAGAAGTATCCGGGCATCAACCTCTCGACCAACCACGTCTACACTTTCGAGGCCTTGCTGATCGCCGCCGACGCCTACAAACGCGCCGGCTCCGCCGATCCGAAGGCGCTGGCCGAGGCCATCCGCAAGACCAACATCACCGACAATACCAGCCCCGGCCCCGGCATCCAGTTCAACGCCAAAGGCCAAAACGACAAGCTGCAGCTTTCCGCGATCCAGAATCGCGGCGGCAAGCTGGTCACGGTGGCGCCCAAGGCCGCGGCCAATGCCAAGGTGGTCTGGCCGCTGCCGCCCTACGACAAGCGCGCCTGACGAGAGCGCGTTCGCGACAAGAGGTGTCATGGCCGGGCTCGTCCCGGCCATCCCGCTTAGAGAGGCAAAGCCTTGCGTCGCTCAGCGAGATCGCCGGGACAGGCCCGGCGATGACGTGCGGGGGGGCCGCGGCCTAGCTGGGGTTTTTCAGTGCCGGCAGACATCTATTTCAACGTCGCCATCGGCGGGGTCCTGACCGGGCTGGTTTACGGGCTGATGGCGCTCGGCCTGTCGGTGATCTTCGGCGTGGTGCGGGTGGTCAATTTCGCCCATGGCGAGATGATGACCATCGCGATGTACGCCGCGGTCGCGCTGTTCACCACGCTGCACCTCGATCCGCTGCTGATGCTGGTGCCGATCGCGGCGGTGATGTTCGCCTGCGGCTACCTGTTGCAGGCCGGCCTCATCAACCGCTTCATCGCGCGGCCCGAGCACAGCCAGTTCCTGCTGATGGTCGCGTTCGCCATCATCATCGTCAACGTGCTGCTCATCATCTTCGGGCCGGATTCGCAGAACGTGCAGGTGTCCTACGCCTTCGACAGCTTCCAGCTCGGGCGCATCATCATCGACGCCACCAAGCTGTACGCCGGGCTCGGCGCCATCGCGGCGGCCGCCGCGCTGTTTTCCTTCTTCCGCTACACCCGGCTCGGCACCGCGGTGCGCGCCTGCGCCGACAACTACACCGGCGCGCTGGTGGTCGGGCTCGACGTCAAGCACCTGTACGCGCTGACCTTCGGATTGGGCGCGGCCTGCGTCGGCGCCGCCGGCTGCATGCTGCTGTTGATCTTCGACGTGACGCCGACGGTCGGGCCGTCTTACACGCTGCTCGCCTTCGTCATCGTCATCACCGGCGGCCTCGGCTCGATGCCGGGCGCGCTGATCGGCGGCGTGCTGATCGGGCTGACCGAAGCCATGGCCGGCCTGTTGTTCTCGCCGTCGGCCAAAAGCATGTTCGCCTTCGCCATTCTGGTGCTGGTGCTGCTGTTCCGCCCGCAGGGCATCATGGGCAAGAGGACGGCATGATCGCGCGCCTGCTCGACGGCGTGCCGCGCCGGACCTTGCTGCTGCTCGGCCTGCTGCTGCTGCTGCTGCTGCTGGCGCCGCTGTTCGCCGGCGATTATTTGCTCACCGTTCTTATTCTTATTCTCTACTTCGCCTATACCGGGCAGGCCTGGAACATCATGATGGGCTTTGCCGGGCAATTGTCGCTCGGCCACGCGCTCTATGTCGGCTTGGGCGCCTATACCGCGGCGGCGCTCTACGTGCATTTCGGCATCGGGCCGTGGATCGGCCTTGCCGTGGCGGTGCCGATCGCGGCCGCCGCCGGCGCCTTCGTCGGTTATCTGGCGTTCCGCTTTCGCGTCGGCGGCGTCTATTTCGCCATCCTGACCATCGCGGTCGCCGAATTCGCCCGCGTCGGCTTCGACCATCTGCCCTGGACCAACGGCGCGTCCGGCCTCTTTTTGCCGGTCGCGCAATACGCCCGCAACGATTTGTGGCAGCTGCGCGGGCACCCGGTGATGTTCTATTACATCCTGCTCGCCGCCACCGCGCTTGCGCTCATCGGCTGCCGCGCGCTGCTGCAAAGCCGGGTCGGCTATTTCTGGCTGGCGATCCGCGAGGACGAGGAAGCCGCGCGCTCGCTCGGCATCGACACCTTCCACTACAAGATGGTGGCGGTGGTGATCTCGGCCGGCATGACCGCGTTTGCCGGCGTGATCTACGCTTTTTATTACAACAATCTGTTTCCCGAGCAGGTCTTCCACATTTCGCGCTCGGTCGAGATCATCCTGGGGCCGATCGTCGGCGGTGTCGGCACGCTGTTCGGGCCGATTCTGGGCGCCTTCGTGCTCACCGGCCTGGCAGAAGGTTTAACCGGTGCGCTGGGTGCGCTCGGCGTCGACATCCCCGGCGTCAAACAAATCTTCTACGGCATCTGCCTGTTGCTGGTGATCCTGGCGCTGCCGGACGGCATCTGGCCCTGGCTCGCGCGCCGGCTCGGCCTTACCGGAGAGCGCGCATGAGCGCGCTGCTTTCGGTCGAGGCGGTCAGCAAGCGCTTCCGCGGCCTGCTCGCGGTCGATCAGGTCAGCTTCGAGGTGCCGCAGGGTGCCATCGTCGCGGTGATCGGCCCGAACGGCGCCGGCAAGACCACTTTGTTCAACATGATCGCCGGCGTCTACACGCCGGACGCCGGCACGATCACTTTCGCCGGCGAGCGCACCGACGGCCTGCCGCCCGACAAGATTTGCCGGCGCGGGGTCGGCCGCACCTTCCAGATCGTGCGGCCGTTCCCGGCGCTCACGGTCGAAGACAACGTCATCGTCGGCGCGCTGCTGCATCGCCGCCACGCGCGCGAGGCGCGCGCGCACGCGCACGACGTGCTGCGCCGGCTCGACCTCTACGACAAGCGCAGCCAGCGCGCCTCCGGCCTCACTTTGCCGGACCGCAAGCGGCTCGAGGTCGCGCGCGCGCTCGCTACCGAGCCCAAGCTGTTGCTGCTTGACGAGGTCATGGCCGGCCCGCGACCGACCGAGACCGACCGCATGGTGAGCATTCTGAAGGAGCTCAACCGCGAAACCGGTTTGACCATCCTGCTGATCGAGCATGTCATGCGCGCGGTGATGGCGCTCGCCGGGCGCATCGTGGTGCTGCATCACGGCGCCGCCATCGCGCAAGGCGCGCCGGAAGAGGTGGTGCGCAATCCGGCGGTGATCCACTCTTATCTCGGCGCGGAGGCGGTCGCATGATGCTCAAGGTCGAAAACCTGGACGTCTTCCACGGCGACGCCCAGGCGCTCGACGGCGTGTCGCTCGAGATCGAGGAGGGCGCCATCGTCGCCATTGTGGGCGCCAATGGCGCCGGCAAGACCTCGCTCATTCGCACCATTGCCGGCATGCACACGCCGGCGCGCGGTCACGTCTATTTTCGCGGGCTCGATATTGCCGGCTGGCCGAGCCACAAAGTCTGCGATCTCGGCATCGGCCAGGTGGCGGAAGGCCGCCAGGTGTTTCCTTCGCTGTCGGTCGCCGAAAACCTCAACATGGGCGCCATGGTGCCGCGCGCGCACGCCGAGCGCGCGGTCAATCTCGAGAAGGTCTACGGGCTGTTTCCGGTATTGGCCGAACGCCGCAACCAGGCCGCCGGCACGCTCTCGGGCGGCGAGCAGCAGATGCTGGCGATCGGGCGCTGTTTGATGGGCGCGCCGGAATTGGTGATGTTCGACGAGCCCTCGCTTGGCCTGGCGCCCGCCATCGTGCAGACCGTGCTCACCTGCGTGCGCGACCTGAACCGCGACGGGCTCACTTGCGTGCTGGTCGAGCAGAACGTGGCGGTGTCGCTCAAGCTCGCCAGCCAAGCCTATGTGCTGGAGAACGGCCGCATCACGCTCGCCGGCACCGGTGAGGGCCTGCTCGGCGACGACCGGGTGCGGCAGGCTTATCTCGGCCTGTAATCGTCTGTGGTGGCGCTCGGCCGCTTCAGCAGGAAGGCGAGCGCGGCGATGCGCGCGCTCAGCGGCGAATGCGGGAAGGTGGCACGCAGGAGCTGGAGCGCCTCGGTCTCGCTCGCCGGCGCAAAGCGCATGACCCGCCCGGCCGCGGCGATGGGATCGCGCGCCGGCGGCGCGATATGCGGCCGCGCCGGCCTATTTCAGCGGCGGCCCGATGGTGACGGTGAGCTTGCCGACGCCCTCGACCTCGCATTCGAGCTTGTCGCCGGCGACGGTGGCGGCGACGCCCGAGGGCGTGCCGGTCATGATGATGTCGCCGGCCACCAGTTCGACCATCTCCGACAAATTGGAGATGATTTCCGGCACGTTCCAGATCAGCTGGTTGAGGTCGCCGTCCTGGCGGATCTTGCCGTTGCACTTGAGCGTGATCTTGCCCTTGCTCGGATGGCCGATCTCGCTCGCCGGCTTGATGGCGCCGCAGGGCGCGGAATGGTCGAAGGCCTTGCCGACTTCCCACGGCCGCTTGAGGTCGCGCGAGGCGATCTGCAAATCGCGTCGCGTCAGATCGATGCCGACGGCGTAGCCGTAGATGCAGTCATTGGCTTTGCCGACGGGGATGTTGCGGCCGCCGCTCTTGAGCGCGACCACCAGCTCGACCTCGTGATGCATGTCCTTGGTCAGCGACGGGTAGGGCACGGTGCCGCCGTCCGGCACGATGGCGTCGGCGGGCTTGGCGAAATAGAACGGCGGCAACCGCTCGTCCTGCCCCATTTCGCGGATGTGCTCGATGTAATTGCGTCCCACGCACCAGATGCGGCGGACCGGAAAGACCTTGTCGGAGCCGGCGACCGCGAGGGTCGCCTGCGGCGGCGGCGGAATGACGTAATCGGGCATGGTTTGGAGCCGTGCAATGGAGGGAAATTCGGCCTTCGCCTAACAGGTGGGACGCGCCGCCGTCAACGTGGTGCGCTCAGCGGCCCGCCAGCGCGACGACCGGCGCGCGCGTCTCCTGGTCCTTGAGCTGGAGCCGGTAGAACGAGGCGTAGCGCCCGCCCTTGCGTAGCAGTTCGTCGTGCCGGCCCGACTCGACCACGCGGCCGTCCTCGACCACGTGGATGCAGTCGGCATGCGCGACGGTGTGCAGCCGGTGCGCGATCGCCAGCGTGGTGCGGCCCTGGAACAGATGTTCCATGGCCTCGCGCACCTGCAGTTCGGATTCCGAATCGAGCGCGGCGGTCGCCTCGTCGAGCAAAATGATGGGCGCGTTCTTGATCAGCGCGCGCGCGATGGCGACGCGCGCGCGTTGCCCGCCGGACAATTGCAGGCCGTGCTCGCCGACCGGCGTATCGTAGCCGCGCGGGAAAGCCATGATGAAATCGTGCGCGTAGGCGGCCTTGGCGGCGGCCTCGATCTCGTCGGCGCCGGCGCCCGGTTTGCCGAAAGCGATGTTCTCGCGGATGCTGCCGCGGAACAGGAACACGTCCTGGCCGACATAGGCGACGTGCCGGCGCAGCGAGCGGCGCGCCACCGCGGTGATGTCCTGGTCGCCGATGGCGATCATGCCGCGTTCCGGCTCGTAGAAGCGCAGCAGCAAATTGAACACGGTCGATTTGCCGCCGCCGGAAGGCCCTACCAGCGCGGTGAGCTTGCCGGGTTCGGCCGTAAACGACATTCCGCGCAGCACCGATTCCTCGCCGCGATAGGCGAAGTCGACGTTCTCGAACACGATGCTCGGCGTCGCCGCCGCCAGCGCCGGCTTCTCGTCGTCGATGCGCTCGCTCGGCGCGCTGTCGAGCAGTTCGAACAGAATGCGCACGCCGACCAGCCCGCTGTTGAGCTCGATATTGAGCCGGGCCAGCCGCTTGGCCGGCTCATAGGCGAGCAGGAAGGCGGTGATGAAGGAGAAGAATTCGCCCGGCGTCGCGCCGGTCGCGATCACGCGGTAGCCGCCATAGGTGATGGCCATGGCGATGGCGCAGCCGCCCAGCGTCTCCATCAAGGGGCTGGAACGGTTCGATACCCGCGCCATCTTGTTGGCTTCGTGCTCGACGTCCGCGACGTTGCGGTCGAAGCGCTCGCGCATGACGTCTTCGAGCGTGAAGGCCTTGACGACGCGGATGCCTTGCAGCGCCTCCTGCAAGGTCTCGACCACGCGGGTATTGCCGTGGAACTGGGTGCGCGCGATCGAATAGATGCGGCGGATCAGCTTACGCAGGACGAAGAAGGCCGGCGGCGCCACCACGAAGGCGAAGAAGGACATATAGGGGTCCTGCACCACCATCACGATGACCAGTCCGATGAGCGAGAACAGGTCGCGCCCGACCGAGGTGATCAGCAGATTGAGCACCTGCGTCGCCGCCGCCGCGCCGGCCGAAAGCCGCATGATGAATTCGGTCGAATGCCGATCGGAGAAGAAACCGAGGCCTTCGTTGAGCAGCTTGGCGAAGACCGCGCGCTGATTGTCGGCGACGATGCGGTTGCCGATGCGCGAGAGCATCACGCTGTGGCCGTAGGTGGCGAGCCCCTTGGTGGCGAACAGCGCGACCGTGACGAAGCCGAGCGTGATGATGCCGGCGAGGCTGCGGTTGACATAAGCCTGGTTGATGACGCTGCCGATCAGATAGGCGGACAACGCGGTGCAGGCGGCGGCGAGCGCCATCAGCGAAAAAGCGATGGCGTAGCGCGGCCAATGCGCCAGACCCTGCTCGGTGAGCAGGCGCCGGACCAGGACGAAAGCGCCGTAGCGCTGGTCCTCGGCCGCCGTGCTGATCGGGTCCTGCATCCGTCCTCGAAATGGCTTGAAACGCCGGCATTATGGCGGTTCCCCGCCGCCGCTGCCTATGGCCCGTTTCCTTGCCCGTCTTGGGCGGACTTTTCAAGCTGGAAGGACGCCCAGGCAGGGAAATAACGCCCTACGGACAAGATGTTAACCGGCGCCGGCGGGCCGCTTGTCCGCCAGCCGGCGCTCCCAGGCGAGCGCATGGCCGACGATGGTGTCGAGGTCGTTGAACTGCGGCCGCCAGTCGAGTGTCGTCTTGATGCGGGACACGTCGGCGACCAACGCGGTCGGATCGCCGGGCCGGCGGCCGGTGCGCTCGACCGGAAGGTCGCGGCCGATCGCGCGCCGCACCGCCTCGATCACCTCGAGCACCGAGGCGCCGCGGCCGTAGCCGCAATTGAAGGTCGCGCTGGCGCCCCCGCTGCGCAGATAGGCGAGCGCCGCCGAATGCGCGCGCACCAGGTCGCTGACGTGGATGTAGTCGCGGATGCAGGTGCCGTCCGGCGTCGGATAATCGGTGCCGTAGATGTCGAGCTTGGGGCGGCGGCCGAGCGCGACTTCACTCGCGACCTTGATGAGGTGGGTCGCCTGCGGCGTCGCCTGGCCGGTGCGCCCCATCGGGTCGGCGCCGGCGACGTTGAAGTAGCGCAGCGCGACGAAGCGCAGATCGTGCGCGCGCGCGGTGTCGTGCAGGATGATTTCGGACATCAGCTTCGACATGCCGTAGGGCGAGATCGGCAGCGTGGGAGCGTCCTCGCGGATCGGCACGTGCTCTGGATTGCCGTAGACCGCCGCGGTCGAGGAAAAAATGAAATGCCCGACGCCGCCGGCGACCGCCGCGTCCAGCAGCATGGCGGTGTTCATGGTGTTGTTGCGGTAATAGCCGAGCGGGTCGCGGATCGAATCGGGCACCACGATCGAGGCGGCGAAATGCACGATGGCGTCGACGCGATGTTCGCGGATGACGTGGGCGACCCGGTCGCGGTCGCCGGTATTGCCTGTGACGAAGGGTACCTCGGCCGGGATCAGGAAGCGGAAGCCGCTCGACAGATTGTCGAGCACGACGACGCTCTCGCCGGCGTCGGCGAGCGCGTGCACCATGTGGCTGCCGATATAGCCGGCGCCGCCCGTCACCAGGACCGTCATTGCCCCGCTCCTCGAATGCCGCCAAGCCTTACCGCGGACCGGTGAAAGAGCGATTATGCCCGCGAATTCGCCGCTATCGCTATTGTGTCATGATTAACGGTGCGTATACCAACGCGGGACCATGGCCGAAATATTGTTCATCAAGACCTCCTCGCTCGGCGACGTGATCCATCACATGCCGGCGGTCACCGAGGCGCGCAAGGCGCTGCCGCAGGCACGATTTTCCTGGCTGGTGGAGGAGGCTTTCGCGCCGCTTGTGGCGTTGCACCCGGCGGTGGACCGCGTGGTGCCGGTCGCCTGGCGCCGCTGGCGCAAGTCGCTGTACTGGCCGCCGACGCTCGCCGAGATCGCCGGCAATTTGCGCGCGATCCGGGCGCATTGCTACGACGAGATCGTCGACAGCCAGGGGCTGGTGCGCTCGGGCCTGATCGCGCGGCTGGCGCATGGGCGGCGCCACGGTTACGACGCCGCCAGCATCCGCGAGCCGCTGGCGGCACGGTTCTACGACCGGCGCTACGCGGTCGGCCGCGAGCAGCACGCGGTCGCGCGCAACCGCATCCTGAGCGGCCTGGCGCTCGGCTACACGCCGCAAGGCGAGCCGGACTTCGGGCTCGAGCGCGCGCGCTTTGCGCGAGCGAGCGAGCGCTACGCGGTGCTGCTGCACGCCACGGCGCGGCTCGCCAAGCAATGGCCGGAAGCGCATTGGATCGCGCTCGGACGCGAGCTCACGGCGCGCGGGCTGACAGTGGTGCTGCCGTGGGGCAGCGAGGACGAGCGCGCGCGCAGCGAGGGCATCGCGGCCAGACTGCCGGGCGCGCGGGTGCCGACGCGGGCGCCGCTCGATGAGGTCGCCAAGCTGATCGCCGGCGCGCAGCTCGTCGTTGGCGTCGACACCGGCCTGCTGCATCTGGCCGCCGCCTTGGGCGTGCCGCTCGCCGCCATCTTCACCGGCAGCGAGCCCGGCCTCACCGGCCCGGTCGGCTCCGGGCCGATCGAGGTGCTCGGTGGCTACGGCGCGCCGCCCTCGGTCGGCGCCGTGAAGGAAGCGGTCGATAAATTGGCGGGTTGAACTCAGGGGCGAAGGTTATGCCGACGACCAGGCTCGAAGCGTTCAGCGACGGCGTCCTTGCCATCATCATTACCATTATGGTGCTCGAATTGAAGGTGCCGCATAGCGCGGATCTGGACACGTTGCGTCCGTTGCTTCCGGCTTTCCTCAGCTACGTCCTGAGCTTTGTCTATCTCGGCATCTACTGGAATAACCATCATCACATGATGCACGCCGTGAAGCGCGTGACCGGGGGCGTGCTCTGGGCCAACCTGCATTTGTTGTTCTGGCTGTCGCTGCTGCCCTTCGTCACCGGCTGGATGGGCGAGAACCATTTCGGGCAATGGCCGAGCGTGCTGTACGGCTTTGTCCTTTTGATGAACGCGGTCGCCTATACAATTCTGACGTGGACGATCATTCGCGAAGAAGGGACGGATTCGCTGTTGCACAAAGCCGTCGGCAACGATTTCAAGGGCAATCTGTCGTTGGCGCTTTATATCGTCGCGCTGCCGCTACCCTTCTTCGTTCCCTGGGCAGCGCAAGTCATTTTTGTCGTTGTCGCATTGATCTGGCTGGTGCCGGACAGGCGGATCGAGCGCGTGCTGCCGGGTAAGTAGTTTACGCCGCGCCGGCGCGCAGCAGGTCGTGCACGTGCAGGATGCCGACCGGCTTGCCGGCCTCGACCGCGAACAGCGCGGTCACCTTGGTGGAATTCAACAGCTCCAGAGTCTCGCTGATCAATTGATCGGGCCGCACCGTCTTGGGCGCCCGCGTCATCACCGCGTCGACCGTGAGGTCGAGCAAATCGGGCCGCATGTGCCGGCGCAAGTCGCCGTCGGTGATGATGCCGACCAGCTTCCCGCTCGATTCGACGATGCCGACGCAACCGAAACCCTTGGCGGTCATCTCGAGCAGCGCGTCCGACATGCGGGTGCCGAGCGGGGCGAGCGGCACCGAGGCGCCGCTGTGCATCACGTCGCGCACCAGCTTGAGCAGCGCGCCGAGCTTGCCGCCGGGGTGCAGCAGGCCGAAATCGACCGCGGTAAAGCCGCGGCTCTCCAAGAGCGCGATGGCGAGCGCGTCGCCGAGCGCAAGCTGCATCAGCGAAGAGGTGGTCGGCGCCAGATTGTGCGGGCAGGCCTCGCGCGCCGCCGGCAGCGGCAGCACGACGTCGGCGGTCTTGGCGAGCGTCGAGTCGACGCTCGCGGTCACCACGATCAAACCGATACGGAAGCGGCGCGAATAGTCGGTGAGGTTCTTCAACTCGGCGGTCTCGCCCGACCACGACAGCGCGATGATCACGTCGCCGGTCGCGATCATGCCGAGGTCGCCGTGGCTGGCTTCGCCGGGGTGCACGAAAAAGGCCGGCGTGCCGGTGGAGGCGAAGGTCGAGGCGATCTTGCGGCCGACATGGCCGGATTTGCCCATGCCGGTGACGATGACGCGGCCTTGCCCATTGCGGATGAGCTCGACCGCCGCCGCGAAGGCGCCGCCCAGCCCGTCGCGCAGCGCGGCGGCGAGCGCGTCAATGCCGCTGCCCTCGGCCTCCAGCGTGCGCAGCGCGGAATCGATCGCGGCCTGCGTGCCTTGGCGGCTCTGGTCGGCTGGCAAAGGTCGGGCCATGCGGGTCCTGTCGTTCGCCTGTTGAATAGCACGCCGCTCGGGCGGCGGCCAAATGTTAACGGCGGCGCGGGTTTAGCGGCCCTCGAGCACGGCGCGCACGGCCGCCAGCACGGTTTGCACCGCCACATCGGCGGTGCGGCGGTGTTTGACCGCGTCATTGCCCTCGATCCGTGCGCGCTCGCGCGCGGCCTTGTCGCCCGGCGGCTCGAGGATGGCGGCGAGCGGGTTGAGCGGCTTCCAATGCCACGGGCTGGTGGGGCCGAAGATGGCGACGGTCGGCGTCCCGATCGCCGCCGAGACGTGCATCAAGCCGGAATCGTTGGTGACCGAAACTTCCGCCGCGGCGAGCGCGAGAATGGCGTTGCGCAGATCGTTGCCGGTGAGATCGCGCACGCGCTCGCCGGCAAGCGCGATGATCTCGCGCGCGATCGGCGTCTCGTTCGGCCCGCCCAGGATCCACACCGAGGCGCCGTCATTGGCGAGCGCGCGCGCCAGGACCGCATAGTGTTCGACCGGCCAGGCTTTGCCTTCGCCGACCGCGCCGGGTGACAGCGTGACGATCGGCCGGGCGTCCTGCGCGAGTTGGCGTTGCGCACGCCAGCGTTCGACCTCCTCGCGCGGCACCATCAATTCGGGCAGTGGCCATTCCGCCGGCAGCGCCGCGTCCTTCGGCAGCGCCAACGCACTCATCTGGTCGATCATGCGCGGCAGCGCGCGCTCGCCCGCGCGCATATCGTTGATCAGGCCGTAGCGCATCTCGCCGGCAAAACCGGTGCGCAACGGGATCCTGGCGAGAAAGGGCGCCAGCGCCGCCTTCCACTTGCGCGACATGATCAAAGCTTGGCCGTAACGCGCCGCGCGCAATTGTGCCGCCAAACTGCGCTGGAGGGCGAGACCCAGCCGCCCGCGCGGCAGATCGGCGACGATCGTCTTGCGCACGCCCGGCATATAGTCGGCGAGCGGCGCGCACAGCGAACTCGCGACCATGTCGACCGGGCGCTCGGACGCTTGCGCCCGCAACAGCTTGACGACCGAATGGACGCGGACGAAGTCGCCGATCCAAACATAGGGCACGATCAGGACCGGCGCGTCGCTCAAGCTTTCCCCCGTAGGCCCGCTTTGGCGTCCGCGTTAGCCCGCGCCGCCACGGCCTGTCCAGCCGCGATATTTAGCTTATCCTTGAGCTTTTTGCGCCGCCTGCGGGCGGCGGATTGCGTCGGCGCGGCGCTTCGGGCAAAGGATGGCGCATGTTTCTGGTCACCGGCGGGGCCGGCTTCATCGGATCGAACGTGGTGGCGAGCCTCAATGAGGCAGGCAGCCATGACGTCGCGGTCAACGATTCGCTCGGACACAATGATGCGAAATGGCGCAACCTCGCCAAGCGCCGGATCGCCGATTTGGTGCCGCCGCCCGAGCTCGCGCGCTGGCTCGAGGGCCGCAAGCTCGACGCCGTCATCCACATGGGCGCCATTTCCGACACCACCGCGACCGACGCCGACCTGGTGCTGGAGAACAATTTCCGCCTGTCGCTGCGGCTGCTGGATTGGTGCACGGCGACGCGCACGCCGTTCGTCTATGCCTCCTCGGCCGCGACCTATGGCGACGGCGCGCAAGGTTTCGACGACGACTGGTCGCCGCCAGCGTTGCTCAAGCTCAAGCCGATGAATCTGTACGGCTGGAGCAAGCACATGTTCGACCAGGCGGTGGCCGACCGCTTCGTGAAAAAAGAAAAATTGCCGCCGCATTGGGTGGGCTTGAAATTCTTCAACGTCTACGGTCCGAACGAGTACCACAAGGGTCACATGGCGAGCGTGTTGTCGAAGGTGTTCGACGACGCCAAGGCGGGCCAACCGATCCGGCTGTTCAAGTCGCATCGCGACGGCGTCGCCGACGGCGACCAGCGCCGGGATTTCATCTATGTCGACGACGCCGTCGCGGTCACGCGCTGGCTGCTCGATAGCGGCGCGGTCAACGGCATCTTCAACGTCGGCACCGGCAAGGCCGAAAGCTTTCGCGACATGATCGGGGCGATGTTCAAGGCACTCAAGCGCCCGCCCAAGATCGAATACGTCGACATGCCGGATGCCATCCGCGGGCAATATCAGTATTTCACGCAGGCTACGGTCGAAAATCTGCGCCGCGCCGGCTATAATGCCGGCTTCACCCCGCTCGAGGCCGCGGTCGCTGATTATGTGAGTTATCTCGACCGCGACGACCGTTACCGCTAAGCATGATTGGCCGC
>Ga0207693_10002460_pt1 | contig 16093 bp, 16 predicted proteins | sample LARL81metaG_FD_184347 | JGI IMG/M metagenome (GOLD analysis project Ga0207693, IMG submission 184347) | Corn, switchgrass and miscanthus rhizosphere microbial communities from Kellogg Biological Station, Michigan, USA - LAR L8-1 metaG... | ecosystem: Host-associated > Plants > Roots >...
GACCACCTGTGCGAAAAACGGCTGGTTCTTAGACATCTACATACAGGGTAGTAAGAAAGTACAACTTTAAGAGCTGAGTCTGAAATATTTATGTGGCACGGGCATCCTGCCTGTGATTCCAAGCGCGGCCGCCGCGCTGATTGTTCTCTCCTTCGACAGCAGCCAAACACTGAGCAAAAGAAAAAAACCGACCGCCGAATCGACATTACCGTGATACGCGGAGAGAATTATCGCAAGCGGACTGAGCCAGTAACACGCTGCTACTACGAATCGCCAGGGACTCGCCACTAGCAACCTCAGCAACACAAACGCACCAGCCGCGTCGAGCAATGCGAACGGCCATAAGTCCTTAGAAAAACCACTTTTCCTTGAATAAGCGAACCAATTTTCTACAATCAGCGTTTTGCCGTCTTCTACCCAAATGAAAAGCCAGCTGCCGGATGCGACAGCATCCTTTTTGTCGCCTGCGACGCCGGCCGAACAGAGCTCGGGAGCGAATGCTTCGCTCAGCTGTTCGGTTATTATACCTGTTTGGTGTGGAGGAACGAACTTTGCAAAATGTTTATCGTCGGCGATGGCCGCAATTCAGAACGATGACGAAATCATTGTCGTGGCCGACGGGGAAAGCGACGGGTCATGGCGAATCGCGGAGCAAATGAGTGTTCCCGTAGTCAAGCTCCCGGCAACGAGCGGACCGGGGCGAGCGCGGAATGTCGGAGCGGAAACTTCAAAATGCGACATTCTGTTCTTTATCGACGCAGATGTAACCATTCCTCCTGATTCGATCGAACGGATCAGATCAATTTTCGAGACGGAGAAAGATCTCGCCGCGTTAATCGGTTCTTACGATGAGCAACCGTCCGAAGCGAATTTTCATTCCCAATACAAGAATTTGTTCCACCATTATGTTCATCAACACGGGCGCGCCGAAGCGTCGACGTTTTGGGGAGCCTGCGGAGCTATCCGGCGCGAGGTCTTTCTCAAAGCCGGAGGATTCGATTCAAGTTACGATCGACCGTGCATTGAAGACATCGAGCTGGGTTACCGGCTCAAAGCTGCCTCGGAGAAAATTCGGCTCCTCCCAAATCTCCAAGTCAAACACCTAAAGAGGTGGAACGCGTATTCGCTGATCAGCACCGATGTGTTTGATCGAGCAACACCGTGGACGGAACTCATTTGGGATCACTTTATCCGGCGCAGAGGGCGGGTTTCTAAGGACCTAAACCTGGGTGTTTCTTACCGGCTAAGTTTGATTACGTCATTTCTCTTCGTAGCGGCACTGGTTGGAGCCTTATTCACACGTTGGGCAATGCCGTTCGTTTTCTTGTTTGGCTTTTTGTTCATCTTGCTCCAAGTCCATTTCTTTAGGTTCTTCTGGATAAAGCGGGGACTTTCGTTTGCTTTTCATGCGCTAGCCTGGCGATTCGGATACGACATCTACAGTGGCCTCGGGTTTTGTTACGGCTCGTTGCGCTTTGCCAACTCGTCTACGAGAAAGATCCTCGGCCAAGCGTTTGCCAAGCTTGATGCAGTAGCGCTCGGCGCCGGTGTAGGAACCGTTTGGGGCGGCGTAATCTGGGCCATGACGGTGTTGCTCCTCGTCAAAGGAGGCAAGCCTATTGGCCCCAACCTCGCCCTCCTTGGCCAATTCATTCCAGGGTACAGTGTGACGTGGACGGGGAGCCTCATCGGCTTGTTGTACGGCTTTGGCACTGGATTCCTCTTTGGTTTCGCTTTCGCCCGTGCTCGCAACACAGCAATGAGATTGCATTTGGGTTCACGCAAGGTGCAGAGATTTTTTACCGCCGCGTGTTCGCCGCCCCGACCAGACAAGGAGCGCGCGTATGAGTGCCACAGCACCTGAGCCGAATGAATCGCGCAGCAGCGGTTTGCCGATGCGGATCGAGGAAGAAGAGCTGCTCAAGGAAGTAATTCGCTTAAGTCGTAACGTACTCGGACTAACTCTAGGCATACTCTTCGCCGTTGGCATTTTTCTGGCGACTAACATTCTTGTGCTCAAAGGTGGACCAGCTGTCGGCAGCCATCTTCAGCTTTTGAATCAGTTCTTTCCCGGTTACAGAGTTACATTCGGAGGCAGTTTCCTGGGCGCGGCGTATGGCTTCGCAGTTGGCTACGTGAGCGGCTGGATCATCGCCGCGGTCTATAACTGGGTTGTGTTATTTCGGCATGGATAGAACAGTCGAATGGATTTTGGTTTAATCGGCGCTGCCGTACCGGCAATCTGCATGCGAAGGCACTGCAGCAACTCGCCGGCGAAAGTAGTAAGAAGGACTAGATGGGATAGAAATCGCACGCCATGCCTCCCCTACGAGTAGGTCTGATCGGTTGCGGATACATGGGCCGCGTTGTCCACCTCAACATCCTGCGGCGATTGCCGCAGGTCGAAGTCGTGGCACTGGCCGAGTCGGATGCGCAACGCCGAGAGCAAGCAAGCCAGAAGTTCCCGCGAGCTGCGCTATTTTCCGATTATCGCGAGCTCCTCGATCGGTCGGTGATTGACGCGACGGTCATCTGCCTCCCAAACGCGCTTCACGCCGAAGCTGCCATCGCCGCGCTGCACAGCGGCAAGCATCTTTATCTGGAAAAGCCGCTCGCCATCAATCTTGAGGAGGGTCGCAAATTGCTCGACGTATGGCGTCGCTCAGGACTAGTGGGCATGATCGGTTTCAGTTACCGCTTCAACCCGCTCCATCAGCAAGTCCGGCGGCATCTTCAAGCAGGCCGACTCGGCGAGCTGATCGCCGTGCGTTCGGTTTTTACCACCGCGCCCCATCACGTGCCCGAGTGGAAGCAGCGACGTGCAAGCGGCGGCGGAGCTCTTCTGGACCTGGCCTCGCACCATGTAGATCTCGTGCGTTTTTGGTTCAACCAGCAAGTGGTTGAGGTCCGCGGCAGCGTGAGATCTGAACGTGCCGAAGCCGACACCGCCACCCTCGAGCTGCGGCTGGCGAACGGTTTGCAGGTACAATCGTTCTTTTCCATGAGCTCTGTGGATGATGACCGCTTCGAAATCTATGGCCGCAACGGCAAGTTGTCTCTTGACCGTTACAACTCCTGGGCTGTCCAGATCACATCCTTAACGCGCAGTCCGTTGGCGTTTCATCGTTTCAGCCAGGCAGTGGCATGGCTTCCGCGCAGCCGTTTCGCGATAAGCAAGCTTTTCGCGCAAGCCAACGAGCCGTCCTTCGCGGCAGCCCTGGCGCATTTTGTTACGGCGGCGCGAAACGGTGCGCCTGCCAGTCCGGATTTTGACGATGGATTCCAGAGTCTGGCTGTGATAATTGCCGCCGAAGAATCTGCGCGCACCGGCGACCCAGTAGCACTTCATCTGTAACGTAACCTATGACCGATAATGGCAGCCCGAAAATATCGGTGATTCTGATCACTCCCGACCGCTATCAGGGCTTACGCAAAACCATCGGCTACCTGCGAGCGCAGGCTGTGTATGACCGGATGGAGATTGTCATCGTTACTCCGTCAGCGGATTCTCTGGAAGCCGACGAGCGAGAGCTGCGGGAATTCTCACAATTTCGCGTGGTGGAGGTAGGACCGATCACGTCGGTAGGCCCAGCTTATGCCGCTGGCATTCGCCAGGCCTCCGCACCAGTGGTGGTCCTGGGAGAAGATCACTCTTTTCCCGATCCAGGCTGGGCCGAAGCGCTGCTGCGAGCACACCAACAACCCTGGGCAGCCGTCGGGCCCGTGGTGCGTAATGCGAATCCCGGCACCCGGATGAGCTGGGCTGATTTCTTTATGGGCTACGGGCCCTGGCAAGAACCGACGCCGGCGGGAGAGATGGAGCATTTGCCGGGTCACAACAGCTCGTACAAACGAGACATTCTCCTGCACTACGACGACCGGCTCGAAACCATGATGGAAGCCGAAAGCGTGTTGCACTGGGATCTGCGCCGCAACGGCTACCGCCTCTATCTGGAGCCGGCGGCGAAAACCTCACACGTCAACTTTACGTTGTTCATTTCCTGGGTCCAGGCACTGTTCCTGTCAGGGCGTAAGTTCGCCTCCTTTCGCGCTACGAACGAGGGTTGGTCGCGTACGCGGAGGCTGCTGTTTTCGGCGGCGGCGCCACTTATTCCCTTAGTGCGGTTCCGGCGGATTGCAGCAGATCTGCGCCGTCCAGGGCGGCCCGGACACGTGTTTCTCAGCGTTGCGCCTATCCTCCTGTTCGGTCTCGCAGTGGATGCCGCCGGGCAGATGATGGGGTGTACCCTGGGGGCTGGCGTTGCTCGTGAGCAGCTTCTCTGCTTTGAATTCCATCGCTATCGCCATGTTCGAAAAGGCGACCAGCCGACCTGACCGTGACCCAAAATTGCCGTATAGTCAGCATGCGGCGTTTGAAGGTTCTTTTTATTACCAACTGGTATCCCACCAAAGACGACCCAGCAAAAGCCATATGGGTGCGTGAGCAAGCGAAAGCTGTACAGCTCTATGACGATGTACGCGTGCTACACTGCGCCGGTTGTGATCGTAACCTAAAGCAGCTTTGGATGGCACAGCCGGAGATCGATGAAAGATTACTCGAAGGCATTCCCACCCACCGGCTTTGGTATCGGCCTTCCCCTATTCCTAAGACTTCATATTTCACATATGCATGGAGTGTCCTGCGAGCGTTCCAGCATATAGTTAAGGACGATTTTCGACCTGACATTATTCATGTGCAGGTTTACGACGCCGGCGGCCCGGCTATCCTGCTTGGGCTAATTAATCGAATTCCTGTTGTAGTTAGCGAACATTTTTCCTCTTTCCCGAGGAGGTTGCTTCGCCCTTTGGACCTGGCTAAAGCCTGGCTGGCATTCAGATGGGCAAGTGTGGTGCTTCCAGTAAGCTATGCCCTGCAAAAAGCGATCGAGAACTATGGCATTCACGCACATTTTCAAGTCATACCGAATGTTGCCGATACAACCCTGTTTTTTCCCTCATCACACCTTCGAAAGGACAGCGATCCCAAGCGCATCCTCTTTGTAGGACAGTTGGTGGAAGTCAAAGGCCTCGCCTGCCTGCTCGAAGCCCTCTCGCGCCTAAGCCAGAAACGTGTTGATTGGCATCTTGATATTATTGGAAATGGAAGTGCACTGTCAGAGTATGAACGCCTTGTGATGCATCTGAAACTTTGCGACGAAGTCTCCTTTCATGGCCTCACAACGAAGCAAGAGGTAGCGGAATACATGCGGCAAGCAGACCTGTTCGTGCTGTCCAGCCTTTGCGAAACTTTCTCTGCTCCAGCGGTCGAAGCTTTAGCCAGCGGAACTCCGGTATTAGCTACGCGTTGTGGCGGGCCGGAGGAGTTTGTCACTAAGGATGTTGGCTTGCTAGTGTCCCCAGGCGATCCGAAAACTTTATGCGAAGGACTGGACTATATGCTCGACAACCTACATCTGTACTCGCGCAGACGGATTTCCGAATACGCCATAGAACGCTTCTCTGCTGAGCATGTGGGGGCGCAACTCCACCGGGTTTACGAGTCCTTGACTTCTCCTGCCCAGTCCCAGGTGGTAACTCGATGAGCCGGGAACGTCGCAGCCTCTTTGGGACTCTCAAGCAACCCGGCATCCTGAACTTGAGAATGTCGCCGCTGTGGCTCAGCCCGCCGGTGCTCTTCTTGTCGGCGCTGCGCAACACCTGCTTGCGCCAACCACAAACCTACCTGGGCGATCATACGCTCCTGATGCAGACCATCTTCGGTCATGCGATGTACCTTGACAGCCGCGACATTAGTTTGACACCGCATCTGTTACGGCAGGGTTGCTGGGAGCCCGATGTTACTCGATTCTTCTTGCGCATCGTCAAGCCAGGCATGCGCGTCGTCGAGGTCGGCGCGAACGTTGGCTACTACACGCTTTTGGCCTGTTCGCTGGTAGGTCCCACTGGCCGCGTGACCGCGTTCGAGGCTAATCCCGCCGCTGTCACGTTGACACGCCGATCGCTTTTGGTGAACGGGTTCCGAGACCGGGCGACGATTGTAGAGATGGCGGTAACCGACGCGCCTGGTACGGTCATCCTCCACCAACTGGATCAACGCCAAGGAGACAGCAGTCTTTTCGATTTTTCAGACGATCAGCTCAGGTTTGCCGGCGACCGCGTGACGAAGGTTGAGGTTCCCTCCACGTCGCTGGATGCCTTCTTCGATAGGGATGAGCCGATTGACCTGATCCGCATGGACGTTGAGGGGGCCGAGCCGCTGGTGTTCGACGGAATGCGCCGCATTCTTGAACGAAATCTCCGCATCAAGATAATGCTCGAGTTCTTTCCGGAGAGGATCGAGCGCTCAGGGCGCCAGCCGGTCAAGTTTCTGGAGACTATTAAAGTGATAGGATTCCGGATTCAAACCGTGGGTTCGCGCGGACGCCTGCAGCAGCTTCCAATCGACGTACTCGCGGGGCGGCCTTTGTCAGAATTGTTTCTGTCACGGTAAAGTCGAGCTTGAGGAGAGCCGGTCTGACCCATGGAAGGAATGAAGAGGAGACTCCTGGTGTGACCGGCCCGCGCTTTTCCGTGATCATCACGACTTTCAGTCGGCCGGCATCGCTGGCCCGGACCCTAGCTGCGTTGGCCCGTGCCGACTATCCACACAGCGAGTTCGAAGTGATTGTCGTGGATGACGGAGGATCGGAGCCTCTGGACGAGATCGTGGCAGGCTGCAGCACGGAAATCAACGTGAGGCTAATCCAGCAATTCCAACGGTGGACCGGCCAAGGGCAGAAACAGGGGTGCTGATGTGGCGCGGAATGAATTCCTGGCGTTCACGGACGACGACTGCCAGCCATCACCGGGCTGGCTTTCGGCCCTGGCGCGACGCCTGCAGCGATCGCCCGAGTGCCTGGTTGGCGGCCGCACGGTTAATGGCTTGACGGAGAACCCTTACTCAGCGGCGAGCCAGCTCATTATCGAAATGGTTTACGCGTTTTACAAATTGCTCCTGGCTCAGATGCCAGAGCTTGGACAACTCAATCGACGCGAAGTTGCTGCACTGGTCGGAGTAGCACCTTTTAATCGCGACAGCGGCAGAATGCGTGGCAAACGCGCAATCTATGGCGGGCGCCGTTTCGTCCGCCACGGCCTCTACATGGCCGCTCTGGTCGCCGCACGACACAACCCAATCCTCCGCGACTTTTACCAGCGATTACGGGCCGCTGGAAAACCAGCCAAACTTGCCCTAACCGCCACCATGCGAAAACTCCTGATCGTGCTTAACAGCGCTCTGAAATCCGATCTAACTTATGCTTGAACTCAAGACAGTTACTAACCGCTGACCGGCGAGAAAATTGCCACATGACGACTTCAACACCTCAATCCACGGCACGCCCCGCTCTAGTCAGCGGTGGCTCAGCTTTTTCTCGTTAGGCTCGCGGCGGCGGAATCGAGCGCACGCCCGAAATCTTGCAACGCTGTTCCCCGCCTAGAATGTTTTGGCTACACCTTTCTTGGAGCAATGCCAAAAAGGTGTTATGCGATGGGCACTTCGAAGTAGAAGATGCGTTCCCACTCTGTATCTCCGGCGAATTCCGGAAACAAACCGAGAAGATGATGTAACAATTTGTCGCGTTCAGATGCGGGAAGAGAACGGATTGCCTCTTCGATCTCGCGCGCAGTGCTCATGCACAAAAGATATGAGAACGCGCTCAAAGCTCAACCTCCGTTCTATCCATTGAACTACGGGGAACAGTTCTGAAGGAACAAAGTAGAAGGATGAAGAAAAAAATCCAGAGATCCAAAGGTCAGATTTCAAAATCAGCCGGAGAAGACGGCGAAGAACAACAATGAGAGATGTCTCGACTTCACTCGACATGACAAGATTCCTGTTTTGAAACTCGCCCGATGCCCAGTCGCGCTCGCTGCTGCCCTCGCAGCTAACGCCCGTCCCGCTCGGACCCTTCTATGTCGCTTGCCACCCACTCGCTCCATCCCTGGCCTCCTGATTAAGTTTGATTTTCGGATGACGCGGGAATGGCCAATTGGATAATATGCTTCGATTCCTTCCATAATTATGAAAACACACCTTAAAATTCTGTTAACACTTTTGTTTCTCGCACTCGGATTCGTTCCGTCGTTGCGCGCGTCGGATGTCGTGATCATCGACGCGAAATACAAACAAGGGACGATCCTCGCGCCCGATCCGGAGTATCCGCTCCATGCGCAACATTTGCAGGCAAGCGGGCAAGGGATTTATCGGCTCATCATCAATACCAAGACCGGCCTGGCCGACGAAGTAAAGGTCCTTAGGAGTACTGGTTATCGTGAACTCGATGCCAGCGCCGTAATGACACTGTTCAAGTGGAAATTCCAGCCCGGAACGGTCGATCACTGTCTCGCAATCGATTCCCTCGGTGAAATGATTGGCTACCTCTTTGGTAGTGGGCAAACGATGGGCACGCTGACCGAAATGGAGTTCCATCGTCGCCGCTTCATGAACCGCCATGACAAGCGCGCGCTTTTGTAGATCAGCATAAGGCCCCACCGGCAACGGAATGAAAACCGATTCCTATTCACGCCGGAGGACACCAAACACGCCCGGATTTAGTGCGAATCCGCGACGACACATGGTTGAAGGCACGATCCGCGTCTTCCTCGGTGAGATGTTGTTACTTCCAACCGGTCTGCTAACGGCAGCTTACCTGACACGCAAACTGGCCCCGGAAGGCTATGGCCTATTCACCGTATCAGCGACGATGGTCGCTTGGATCGAATGGAGCATCGCGGCAATCTTTGCTGGTGCCGCTTTAAAATTGATTGGCGAAGCCGATGACTGGCGGCCGATCGGAGCAGCGGTAGCGCGACTGCACTTTGTGCTTGGCGGAGCCACCGCGCTGGCGCTATGGCTTTGCGCCAGTCCGATTGCCGTCGTCTTGAAAGCACCGGAACTGGCGGGTTACTTGCGACTCTTTGCGATCGACATTCCGATCTTCAGCCTTGCCCAAGCCCATCGCAGCATCCTCGTCGGCATCGGAGGTTTTCAGCAGCGCGCCATGGTGACAGCCATCCGGTGGATTGCCCGGTTGTTATTTATCGTGATCTTGGTGCAGACGGGCTTGTCGATTCGAGGCGCAATTATTGGTAGCATTGGCGCGTCTTTAATCGAGTTGGCGTGTTGCCGCTTCTACGTGCAACCGCAACTTCTTGGCCGAATCAGTTTTCCGATCCGTCAACTCTGGGACTATGCCGTCCCACTGTTGCTCTACGCCGTTAGCATGCGCTTGCTGAATAAATTGGATTTATTCATGCTGCAAGGATTGCGCGGCAGCGCCTCGGAAACGGGAATTTACGGGGCGGCGCAGAATCTCACGCTCGTCGCCGGACTATTTACTCTTTCGTTTTCGCCGTTGCTGCTATCCACGTTGAGCCGCATGCTGCGCGCGGGCGAACTCGACCTGGCCCGCCGCACCGCACGTGATGCTTTTCGCGTGGTCATATGGATGCTGCCATTTGCCGCGATGACCAGCGGCGCTGCGGAAGAAATAGCAGTTTGTATTTGTGGAGAGACTTTCCGGCCCGCTGCCACTCCGCTGGCGGTACTTATTGTCGGTTCGGTGGGCATTGTCGCCATATCGGTGGCGACCGCGATTTTGACCGCCGCTGGCAAACCGCGCTGGACTGTACTAATCAGTGCGCCACTAGTGCTCGCAAGCATCGCAGGCAATATTTGGCTGATCCCAAAATTTGGAGCTCTTGGTGCTGCGCTGGTCACGACCCTGGTTGCCACCGTCGGCGCGCTGACGGCTGTGGCGACTGTCCGCCGATTCTGGCAGATATCCATTCCAACGGCGACACTCGCGCGCAGCCTTCTCATTAGCGTCGGCGCCTATGTGCTGGGTGCGGTCTGGCCGGTCTCAACTCTCTTGCTCTTAACGCTGAAATTGTCCGCTATCGGTGTCCTGATTTTGTTCGGATTTTATGCGCTTGGCGAGTTCGACGCCGCCGAGCTAAACTCGGCGCGTGCTCTGTTCCGCCGGCAACCTGGGCTCGCGCCACACCCTCCTTCAGTCTAATGTCCCGACCGCCGGCCACGTTTTCCGTAATCATTCCTACGCGCGACCGCCCTGAAGAATTAGCGGTCTGCCTTGAATCACTGGCCGAGCAAAATTACCCGCGGGATCAATTTGAAGTCGTTGTAGTTGACGACGCCAGCCGATTACCGCTCGATCCGGTCGTTGCTGTTTTTCGTGAGCGACTCACTCTCACCTTGCTCAAGCAATCGCGAAGTGCTGGTCCCAGCGTGGCCCGCAACTACGGAGCCGCGCGCGCTACCGGCAAGTTCCTCGCCTTTACCGATGACGACTGCAGTCCGACGTCCGACTGGCTGCAACGGTTAGCCGAGCGCTTTGCATCGACGCCTGCCCACCTTATTGGCGGTCGTACTATCAACGCGCTGACTGAGAATCCATATTCGACGGCCAGCCATGTGATCATCGACGTCATTTACGAGTACTACGACCCGCAGCAGGGGAGGTCACAGTTTTTTCCCACAAGCAACTTTTCCCTTGCCGCCGACCGATTTCGAGACATGGGCGGCTTCAATGAGAATTGGCCTTTGACTGCTGCCGAGGACCGTGAGTTCTGCTATCGGTGGCTACAACGCGGCTTCTTGATGACGCATGCTCCTGAAGCGAGCGTTTACCACCGCCACCGATTGACGCTGGATTCCTTTTGTCGGCTGCACTTCAGATATGGGCGCGGCGCCTATCATTATCATCTCTTGGGCGCCGGTGGCCGCGGCGAAGGCGGCCTCAAGCCCGACTGGCGCTTTTATTGGACCTGCATTCGCTATCCGTTTCAGCACATGGCCAAATTCCGAGCAGCCATCGTCGTCGCCTTGCTGCTCCTGTGGCAGGTGGCCAATGCCGCTGGATATTTCTGGGAGCGATCTCATCACGCCATGAGGCGCCTTTCTCTCAGCGTGTGAACGTCGCCTACTACTGTTGCCCACAATGCGAAGTTCAGCTGGCTGCCGGGCTGGAGACATCTTGCAGGTTAGCGGCGTTTTAAGAAGTCAAACACGTTTCTTGAAGTCTTTCTACGAGCGAAATACGGATTTATGCAGGACTAAATGCGAAGGGCGCCTTCGTTTCCGAAAGCGCCCTTCATGTTTTGATGGCGATAAGCCGAATTCTGTCGGTCTGATTACTCAGACCGCGACGATCATTTATCTCACCCAGCTCCGATTTTCACGGAACTAAATGCCCGACGCGCTTGCACGCATCGTGATGCGACGATACCCGAGGATCGGCGGGCCGGCTGCCCTCCCTCTGTTTTGTCTTGCACCGCATGGGGTTTTTCTTGCCTCGCGAATTGCTTCGCGAGCGGTGAGCTCTTACCTCGCCTTTTCAACCTTGCCTGCACTTTGTTGCCAAAGAACCGGCGGTGTCTTTTCTGTGACACTTTCCGTCACCGCAATTTTGCAACTGCGGCGCCCGCGTGTTTTACGCGGCATGTCGCCGTATGGTGTTCGGACTTTCCTCCAGCGGGCCTTGCGGCTCACCAGCGATCATCTGCCATCATTCTAAGCTAACACAATTAGGAATGCACGAAAACAGGAACAAAAGCGTTTCTAAAATTTCCTGGGTTCCTGGTTTCCTGATTCGTTCTTTGATTCAAAATGGCGCTGGCACGGTCATGAAGAAGATCGTGATCATGAGGAGTCCGATCACGAGTTTGGCGATCATTCCGCCGAGATTTCCCATCAAACTCCCCCAGCCTGCCCGACCCGCGTCGATCATTCTCTTGCCAGCGAAGAATTCTCCGACGATTGCGCCAATCACCGGCCCGACAAACAATCCGATGATTCCGAAAAAGATGCCGATCAGTGCACCAAGAACAGCGCCGACCATCCCCCATCTTGTCGCTCCAAAATATTTCGCGCCGAAGTAACCGCTCAGAAAATCGAGCGCGTACGTGGCAAGGGTTAGCAGCACAAGGACGGCGATGGTCCACCAACCGATGCTTCTCTCTGGACCGAGCATCAGCCTGTGGATGATCGCACCTGCGAGAATGAAGGTCGTTCCTGGAAATACCGGCACCACCGTGCCGATAAGACCGACCGCAAACAGCACAACCGTGAGCAGCCACCAAAAAAGTTCCATGGGATTCGTGAATCGTGATCTGTGAATTGTGAATCGGAAAGCACGGACCGATGTAACGGTTCACGATTTAAAGAATCACGTTCTCTCTTTGACCGCTTAGATGTCGATCTTATACTGGAATTTCGCTATTTAACTCAAGCCGGAGGACTCATATGCCACTTGCCGTTGGAACTAAAGGGCCAGATTTCACGTTATCGACCAAGACCGCTGATGGGCCGAAGCAGATCAAGCTGAGCGATAATTTCGGAAAGAAGAACACGCTGCTCCTCTTCTTTCCCATGGCTTTCACCGGCACGTGCACGACGGAGATGTGCGACGTCAGCAGCGGCCTATCTGCTTACAGTAATATGAACGCCGCCGTTTACGGAATCAGTGGAGACAACCCGTTCGCCCAGGAGGCGTGGGCGCAGAAGGAAAAGATCGCGGTGCCGCTGCTCAGCGATTATGAGCATCAAGTCGCCAAAGCCTACGACGTGATGTACGACTCGTTCCTGCCGCAAATGAACCTCGGAATGGGCGGCGTGCCTAAACGATCTGCTTTCATCATCGACAAAAATGGCGTGATCCAATACGCGGAGAGCAACGACGACGCCAGGCAACTGCCCAATTTCGACAAGATCAAAGCGAAACTCATGGAATTGAAGTGAACCTTTGTCATTCCGAGCGGAGTCGAGGAATCTCTGGATATTTTCTGGAGAGGACAGCGAGAGATTCTCGACCTCGCTGGACATGACAACCACGGAATGAACGACGAATTTAAAACCCTAAGGAAATTCGACGCGGGGAGCGGCCGGGAGGGATTTCTTTATTCGTTGCCGGCGCTGGAAGAGCAGGGCGTCGGGAACATTTCGCGATTGCCGGTCAGTATCCGGATTGTTCTCGAATCGGTACTGCGCAATTGCGATGGAAAAAAAGTCCGGCGCAAAGATGTGGAGACGCTGGCGAACTGGAACGCAAAGGCGCCCGCGAACGAAGAAATTCCGTTCGTCGTCGCGCGGATCGTTTTGCAGGATTTCACCGGCGTGCCGCTGGTTGTCGATCTTGCCGCCATGCGCAGCGCCGTGAAAAAGCTCGGCGGCGATCCGAAAATCATCGAACCGCTAGTGCCGGTTGATCTTGTGGTCGATCACTCGGTGCAGGTGGATTTCTTTGGATCGGCAAAAGCGTTGCAACTCAATTTGGAGATGGAGTTCAAGCGCAACCGCGAGCGCTATCAATTTCTGAAATGGGGCCAACAGGCGTTCAAAACTTTCCAATTAATTCCGCCCGGCATCGGCATCGTTCACCAGGTGAATCTGGAATATCTCGCGAAGGGCGTGCTGAGCCAGAGGTCACAAGTCAAAGGTCAGGGATCTGAAATATTTTATCCAGATACACTGGTTGGCACTGATTCACACACGACCATGATCAACGGGCTTGGCGTGGTCGGCTGGGGCGTTGGCGGCATCGAAGCGGAAGCCGGCATGCTCGGGCAGCCGGTTTACTTTCTAACGCCAGAAGTCGTCGGCGTGCACATGAGCGGACAACTGCGCGAAGGCGTGACGGCGACCGATCTCGTGCTGCACGTCACGCAAATGCTGCGCGCACAAAAGGTCGTCGGTAAATTTGTCGAATTTTACGGCGAAGGCGCAGCATCGCTGCCGGTGCCGGATCGCGCGACGATTGGAAACATGTCACCCGAATACGGCGCGACGATGGGATATTTTCCGGTTGATCAAGAATCGGTGAATTATCTCCGGGCCACGGGACGGAGCGACGAGCAATGCCGCGCCTTCGAAAATTATTTTCGCGCGCAAAAAATGTTCGGGATACCGCGCAAAGGCGAAATCGACTACAGCGTGGATCTCGATGTTGATCTGGCAGACGTAGAGCCGAGCGTTGCCGGACCAAAAAGGCCTCAAGACCGGATCAATTTGCCGGAGCTCGGGAAAACATTTCGCGAGTTGCTTGAGAAACCGGTCGCGGATGGCGGTTACGGCAAAAAGAATCTCGATCTTCGCGAAAAACATCTCGTCCAATTGAACGGCAGTGCGCCGCGCGACCGTGCAATGGCATCAACAGATGAGATCGATCAAGGAATTAATCCGGGCGACGAGCGTAACAAGATCGAGATGGTGGCAAACCGCCCGACACCCGATACTGGAAAAGATATTGAAGCTGCGTCGAGCGACATGTTCACGCATGGGCAAAGTCGGATCGGCCATGGCAGCGTCCTCATCGCAGCGATCACGAGCTGCACAAATACGAGCAACCCGAGCGTGATGATCGCAGCTGGTCTGCTTGCAAGAAAGGCAGTCGAGCGCGGGCTACATGTCGATCCGGCGGTGAAGACTTCGCTCGCGCCCGGATCACGGGTCGTTTCCGATTATCTCGACAAGACCGGGTTGCAAAAATATCTCGATCAACTCGGATTCAATCTCGTCGGCTACGGTTGCACCACCTGCATCGGCAACTCCGGGCCGCTCCATCCGAACATCGAGAAGGCGATCCACGAATTCGATCTGGTCGCAGCCTCGGTGCTTTCGGGGAATCGAAATTTCGAAGCGCGCGTGCATCAAAATATCAAGGCGAACTTTTTAATGTCGCCGCCATTGGTCGTTGCTTTTGCGCTGGCCGGCCGGGTAGATGTCGATCTTTCACGTGAACCGCTCGGCAAAGACAAACACGGGAAAGAGACTTTCCTGCGCGATCTGTGGCCGAGCCTACGTGAAATCAGAGAGACGATGCAGTCGGCACTCAAGCCCGAAACGTTCCGCAAACTTTATCGCGATTTCGCCGATCAAAACCCGAAGTGGAACGAAATTCCATCGAGCGCGGGCGACATTTACCAGTGGGACGAAAAGAGCGATTACATTCACGAACCGCCGTTTTTCGAGAATTTCTCGATGGAGCCGGGGCACATCAAAGAAATTCGCGGGGCGCGCGCTCTTGGTATTTTCGGTGATTCAGTCACGACCGATCACATTTCGCCGGCCGGCGCGATCAAGGCGACATCGCCGGCCGGGCAGTATCTGATTTCGCGCGGAATCGATCACACTGATTTCAACAGTTACGGCAGCCGGCGCGGCAACGATTTAGTGATGACGCGGGGGACATTCGCCAATGTGCGAATCAAAAATCTAATGGTGCCCGGAACCGAAGGCGGAGTGACGAAGTATTTTGAAAATGGCGACGGCCAGCAGATATCGATCTTCGACGCGGCGATGAAATACATGGAGACAAAAACCCCATTGGTCATTCTCGCCGGCCATGAATACGGCACCGGCTCATCGCGCGACTGGGCTGCGAAAGGAACGCGTTTGTTGGGTGTGAAGGCGGTCGTCGCGGCGAGCTTTGAGCGGATTCACCGTTCCAATCTCGTCGGCATGGGCGTGTTGCCGCTGCAATTTCCTGACGGAACAACAGCGCAGTCGCTTGGACTTGATGGCTCGGAAGTCTTTTCGATTATCGGATTATCGAACGCGATTAAGCCTGGACAAACAGTAACGCTCGAAATCGAAGGCAAAGATCAGCAAAAACGCTCGCTACAGGTGAAGTTGCGCATCGATACTCCGATCGAAATCGATTACTACCGGCACGGCGGGATTCTGCCGTTCGTGCTACGGCAACTAATCGCGAAGTAAAACTTCGATCGGCGAACCATCCGCGATGAACGCGGAACGCGGGGCTGCCGAAAACGGTTCGACAAATTGATCGCCGTAAAGCGTTCCGACGTCTGCGTCCAAGTCGAATTTGTCCGCATCCCGGATTTTCCAGCGCGGATGTTCGACGCGGTATTCGCTGCAGCCGCTCCGCAGCGCCGTATACCCCCAGTAATGTTCGGTTATGAATTCGGCGTGCGATCCTGCTGGAATAGGTTGCGCTTCGCCAGTCGCGGTCATTTTGAGTGATTCCCATTTGCGGCCGCGTCGCCACGAGTACTCGACCTTCAAATTCTGATCGAGATGTTTGATTTCGTGCTTCATCGGGACCGCAACATA
>Ga0207693_10002462_pt1 | contig 16089 bp, 20 predicted proteins | sample LARL81metaG_FD_184347 | JGI IMG/M metagenome (GOLD analysis project Ga0207693, IMG submission 184347) | Corn, switchgrass and miscanthus rhizosphere microbial communities from Kellogg Biological Station, Michigan, USA - LAR L8-1 metaG... | ecosystem: Host-associated > Plants > Roots >...
CGGTCGGCCATGGTCATCGCCTCTTCCTGGTCGTGCGTCACGTGCACGAAGGTGATCTCCACCTCGTGCTGAATCCGCTTCAGCTCGAGCTGCATCTCCTTCCGCAGCTTGAGGTCGAGTGCGCCGAGCGGCTCGTCCAGGAGCAACACGCGCGGCCGGTTCACGAGCGCGCGAGCGAGTGCGATCCGCTGCTGCTGGCCGCCCGAGAGCTGCCGCGGCTTGCGCCGTTCGAGCCCTGCGAGACCGACGAGCTCGAGCGCCTCGATGACCCGTGTCCGCAGGTCCCCCCTCTTCACGCCGCGGCGACGCAACCCGAATGCGACGTTCTCGAAGATCGAGAGGTGCGGGAAGAGCGCGTACGACTGGAAGACGGTGTTCACGTCGCGCTTGTACGGCGGCAGCGGCGCAACATCGATGCCGCCCAGCTCGATCCGCCCCCGGGTGGGCTCCTCGAAACCGCCGATCATGCGCAGCGTCGTCGTCTTGCCGCAGCCCGACGGGCCGAGCAGGGCGAAGAAGCTCCCGCGGTCGATGTCGAGCGAGATGTCGTCGACCGCGACGACCTCGTCGAAGAACTTCGTCAGCCCGATCAGCCGGATGTCGTACTCGGTCGTCGTCGCAGGCGACACCTGCTCGGCCGCTTCGACGCTCAACGCAGCTGCTCCCACGCCTCCGTGAGAACATCGCCGAGGATCCCGGTCATCTCGTCGAACTCTGCCTGAGTTGCAACGAGAGGGGGCGAGATCTGAACCACGGGATCGCCACGATCGTCCGCCCGGCAGATTAGTCCCTTTTCGAACAGGCGGGGCGAGAGGAAGCCGCGCAGCAGCGTCTCGCACTCCTCGTCGGAGAACGTCTCGCGCGTCTCCTTGTCCTTCACCAGCTCGATCGCGTAGAAGAATCCCGTTCCGCGCAGGTCGCCGACGATGGGCAGGTCGAGCAGCTGGCCGAGCGTCGAGCGGAAGGCGTCCTCGTTGCCGAGAACGTGCTCCATGATCCGCTCCCGCTTCATGATCTCGATGTTCTTGAGCGCGATCGCGCTCATCACGGGATGCCCGCCGAAGGTGATCCCGTGCGTGTACATCGAGGAGGCCTCGAGGAACGGCTCCATCACGCGGTCGGTGGCGACCACGGCCCCGATCGCGGCGTACGACGAGGACAGCCCCTTCGCGCAGGTGACGATGTCCGGCCGGATGTCGTAGCGCTCGGACGCGAACCAGTGGCCGACCCGACCGAAGCCGGTGATCACCTCGTCGGCCGAGAGCAGGATGTCGTAGCGGTCGCAGAGCTCGCGGACGCCGCGCCAGTAGCCGGCCGGGGCGATGAAGGAGCCGCCGGCGTTCTGGATCGGCTCCATGTGGACGAGGCAGACCGTCTCGGGACCCATCTCCTGGATCGTCCGCTCGAGCTCGTCGAGGAGGAAGGCCGTGAACTCCTCCTCCGTCTCCTCGGGCGGCCGGTGGTAGCGGTTCGTGTTGCTCACGTGCCGGACCTCGGGGACGAGGGGCTCGAAGGGCGTGCGGAGAGACTCGACACCGTTGATGGACAGGGCCCCGAACGTCGTGCCGTGGTAGGCGATGTTGCGGGCGATCGCCTTGTACTTGTGGCCCGGCGCCGGGCCGCCCACCTGCCGGCCGACCATCTCTCCCGGCTCGACACCCGGTGTCTGGCTGGCACCGCCGCGCACGGCGAAGTACTGCCGCGCGAGCTTCCAGGCCGACTCCACCGCCTCGGAGCCGCCCGAGCAGAAGAAGACCCGGTTGAGGTCGCCGGGAGCAAGCGACGCCACCTCGGCCGCGAGCTCGATCGCGCGTGGATGCGCGTACGTCCAGTTCGTGTAGAAGGGCAGCTCCCGCATCTGCTCGAGGGCCGCCTGGCCGATCTCCTCGCCGTAGCCGTAGCCGAGGTTGACGGAGAACAGCCCGGCGAGCGCGTCGAGGTAGCGCTTGCCGTGGACGTCCTCGAGGTAGCAGCCATCGCCGCGCACGATGATCGGCGGCTCGTGGCCCTGCATGCTCGTGAAGTGGAGCCAGAGGTGGTCGTTCGCCAGACGGCGGAGCTCGTCGGCGGACGTCGCGCCCTGCGTGATGCTCATCTCGTTGTTTCCTCCTTCGGCATTCCACTCCCCCAGTCGTAGAGCTGCTTCCACATCTCCAGGTAGACGAAGGTCTCGGTCGAGACGACGTCCGGCAGTGCGCGCAGCCGGCTCGTCAGCTCGAGCAGATGACGGCGATCGGCGGCGACCAGTTCGACGACGAGGTCGAACTGCCCCGCCGTTGCGATGACGTAGTCAGCCTCCGGCCAGCGTGCAATCGCGTCGGCCGCCTGCTCGGGCGAGCCCGAGGTCTTGACACCGACGAGCGCCTGCTCGTAGCCGAGCCCGAGCGGGTTGGTGACGGCGACGACCTGGAGGATCCCCTCCGCGGTCAGCCGTCCGTAGCGCGCGCGCACGGTCGCTTCGGACACGCCGACGCGCGCGGCGATGGCGCGGAACGACTCGCGCCCGTTCGCCTGCAGCGCTTCGATGATCCTGCGGTCGAGCTCGTCCGTCCGGCGCGCCGGCGCCACCGGGCCCCGCTCCGAGCGACTCGTCGGAATCCGGAGCGGTTGGACCTCCTCACTGCGCATCGCGTGGGATTCGTACCACTCTGCCGCGCATTTCGTCAATCCGGTTACGGGAGAGCGGCGGTTCGCGGGGCGTCAGCAGAGCGCGCGATGGGCGCGCTCGATCGCCCGCACGGTTTCGCTCGCCGGATCGCGGAGCGCATCGCCGTGCCCGACGGCGAGGAGCCGTGGCTCGAGCGCCCGCAGCGTGCGGGCCGACTCGAGGTTGCGTTCCTTGTCCCAGGTCGACATCGCCACAAGGGGGAACGGGAGCGTGAAGTGGCTCGATACCGCCGTTCCGCCGAGAGTCGTGAAGATGTCGCCTGCAAGGACCGTCCGGTCCCGCGTATCGAGGTAGGCGACGTGGCCGGGGGTGTGACCCGGCGCCTCGACGACTTCGAGGCTCCCGACGCGGTCGCCCGGACCGAGCAGCACGTCCGGCTGCGTCTCGACGGTCGGCCAGGAGCCCGGCAGCTTGCCCTCGACGACGTCCTCGCCGGCGAGGATGCGCGCGTCGGCCTCGGGCATCGAGACCTCCAGCATGCCGTCGAGCCGACCGCGGAGCTCGTCGAGCGAGCCGACATGGTCGCCGTGCCCATGCGTGAGCGCGATGCGCCGGATGGGAGCTCCGGCCTCCGCAGCCGCCTCGAGCAGAGCGTCCCCGCCGCCCGAGACTCCCGTGTCGACGAGGGTGAAACCGTCGTCCTCGCGCACGAGAAACGCGTTCACAAAACGCAGCCTCGTGAGCTGGGTCAGATTCGGAGTGAGTTGACGCACACGCATGGGAGCCGTAACCTGCACCCGTCCCCGGCGAGAGGAGGTTCGAAACAAATGATGCTTGCCTTTGTTGCCTCCTCGGTCCTGCTGACCTAGCGCCGGACGCTCCTTCTGACGGGACGCGTGTCGGCGTCCCATTTCGCGTGAAGGAGCTTTGCGTTGCCTGGATTCGATCTGCCCGAGCTCGGCTGGAACTCCGAGCTCGCCGAAAATCTGGAGCCCGGCCTCGTGCCGGGCCGCGTCGCGGCAGTCCACCGGGGCGCCTTCGACGTCTGGACGGAAGCCGGCCCTGTCCGGTCCCGTCTGCCCGGACGCCTCATGCACGAAGGGCTCGACGTCGGTGCCGGCGACTGGGTCGGTCTCGGGGACGGCCTGATCCGGTCGGTTCTCCCGCGCCGCAGCGCCATCGTGCGGAACGCGGCCGGCCTGACCACGACCGCCCAGACACTCGCCGCGAACGTCGACGTCGCGTTCGCCGTCTCGTCGCTCGGGCCGGATCTCGAGCCGCGTCGCATCGAGCGCTACCTCGTCACGCTCTGGGAGAGCGGCGCCGCCCCCGAGATCGTGCTCACGAAAGCCGACCGGCTCGACGATCCATGGCCGCTCGTCGCGGAGGTCGAGGCGGTCGCGCTCGGCGTGCCGGTGCATGTCGTCTCCGCCGTGACCGGCCAGGGCTGCGACGCGCTGCGCGCGCGGATCGAACCGGGCGCGACAGCCGTCCTGCTCGGCTCGTCCGGCGTCGGCAAGTCGACGCTCGTGAACCGCTGGCTCGGTGAAGAGGCGATGGCGACGAAGGAGACGCGTGTGGACGACGACGAGGGCCGCCACACGACGACGCACCGCCAGCTGTTGGTGTTGCCCGGTGGCGGGGTCGTGATCGACACGCCCGGCCTGCGCGAGCTGCAGCTGTGGGACGTCGGCTCCGCGGCGCTCGACGCGACGTTCGCGGACGTCGAGGAGCTCGCCGCGGACTGCCGCTTCGCCGACTGCACCCACGTCCACGAGCCGGACTGCGCGGTGCTCGCCGCGATCGAGTCCGGTGAGCTGCCCGGCGAGCGCTTCCACAGCTGGCGCAAGCTCCAACGCGAGCTGCGCGCTATCGCATTGCGCCAGGACGCGCGGCTGCGCAAGGAGGAGACGCGGAAGTGGAAGCTGCGGGCGCGCGAAGGTCGCGCGCGAGCGAGGCATCGCTAGCGGTCGCGCCTGATGCCGCTGGGCGTTACGGCTTCGGTGCGGCCGCGGCGATCTCCGCCGGGGCGTCCACGTGCTTCTCGGCGAAGTTGTCGGCGAACATCTGCGCGAGCTCGCGGGCCTTCCGGTCGTACGCCTCGGGATCGGCCCACGTCGAGCGCGGATCGAGCAGCGACTCGTCCACTCCCGGTGCCGCGACAGGCACCTCGAAGCCGAAGACCGCGTCCGTGCGGAACTCGACGTCGCCCAGCTCGCCGGCCAGCACGGCGCCGAGCAGCGCACGCGTGGCCTGGATCGGCATCCGGTGGCCCTCGCCGAACGGGCCTCCCGTCCAGCCCGTGTTGATCAGCCAGACCGTTGCGCGGTGCTCCTCGAGCTTCTCCCCGAGCAGCTTCGCGTAGACGGTCGGCCGCTGCGGCCAGAACGGCGCGCCGAAGCACGTCGAGAAGGTGGGCTGCGGCTCGGTCACGCCGAGCTCCGTGCCTGCGAGCTTCGACGTGTAGCCGGAGAGGAAGAAGAAGAGCGCCTGCTCGCGGCTGAGGCGCGCGATCGGAGGCAGGATCCCGAAGGCGTCGGCGGCGAGGAAGATCACCGACCGCGGATGGCCGGCGCGCTTCGCGGGCAGCGCGTTCGCGATCTCCTCGAGCTTGTACGCGGCCCGGTTGTTCTCGGTCTTGGAGTCGTCGTCGAGGTCGAGCACGCCCCGCTCGTCGACGGCGACGTTCTCGAGCACCGTGCCGAAGCTGTGCGCCGCCTTCCAGATCTCGGGCTCGGCCGCCTCCGAAAGACGGATGGTCTTGGCGTAGCAGCCGCCCTCGAAGTTGAAGACGCCGTCGTCGCCCCAGCCGTGCTCGTCGTCGCCGATCAGCAGCCGCTCGGGATCGGCCGACAGCGTCGTCTTGCCCGTGCCCGAGAGCCCGAAGAAGACGGCGACGTCCTGCCCGTTCTGCGAGACGTTCGCCGAGCAGTGCATCGGCATGACGCCCTCGAGCGGGAGGCGGTCGTTCATCAGCGTGAAGACGGACTTCTTGATCTCGCCGCCGTAGAACGTGCCGCCGATCAGGATCTCCTTGCGGGTCGGGTGGAGGCAGATGAAGACCTCCGTCCGCGTGCCGTCCTGCGCCGGATCCGCCTCGACCCCCGGCTCGTGGAGCACGAGCACGTCCGGCTCGAAGCCGGCGAGGTCCGACTCGGCAGGCTCGATGAACATCGTCTTCGCGAAGAGCGCGTGGTACGGATGCGTGGTGAGCACGCGCACCGCGAGCCGGTGCTTCGGGTCGGCGCCGCAGAAAGCGTCGATCACGTAGACGTCGCGCGCCTCGAGGTGCGCGACGACCTTCGCGCGCAGACCGTCGAAGTGCTCCTCCGAGATCGGAGCGTTGGTCTCGCTCCACCAGATCCGGTCCTCGGAGGCCGGCTCGCGCACGATGAACTTGTCCTTCGGCGAGCGGCCGGTGAAGCGGCCGGTGTCGACGACCAGCGGCCCGTCCTCGGCGAGGACGGCCTCACCCCGATCGAGCGCCGCGGTATAGAGCTGCGACGTCGTCGGGTTGTGGAGCACGCGTCCTCCGGCGCGCAACCCGTGGACTGCGAGGCTGTCTTCCGGCCGGTCGGTGATCGTCAACGCGCTCCTCCTCGTCGGTGGCGGTGCCGGTGTCGCATGGTAGTAGCCGCCGAGCGGGGCTCGCGTTACACGGTTGCGGCGCGTGACGGCAATGCCCGTGGCAGAAGCAGCCGGTAGAAGGTCAGCCACAGAACCGGAGCAGCGGCGAGGACGGCCGTGACCGGCCCGCCGAATCCCTTGAGGTCGGTGCCGACGAGGAGCGCGTGGCCGAGCGCGAGCCAGAAGGCGACGAACGTCGCGTAGTGGAGCCGCCGCCAGCCTTTCTGCCCGATCCAGCGCCGCGCGTTGAACGAAGCGGCCAGCGCGAGCGTCAGCCACCCCGCGACGACACCCATCGCAACGGCGCCCGGCCGCCAGGGCGCCGCACCGGGAACGAGTGCGCCCAGGACCCCGAAGTGGAGCACGGGGTCGAGGAGGATCGCGCCGATGTGGAGCCCGATCATCGAGAGGCCCGTCCAGGCGAGCGTCCGGTGCAGGCCGAGCAGCCGCTTCTGCCGTTTCGGCCCGAGGAGGCGGGTGCTCATCGCGAGGCCGAGCCAGACCGACAGTGTCAGCAGTCCGAAGGCGACCAGGCCGGCGGAGCGCGCGACGAGCCAGGCAACAGGCACCGCGGTCGTCATGCAGCCCTCACCACGAGGCGCTCGGCAGCGAGCGGCAGCCGGCCAAGCGGGACCGCCGGGCCGGTGTGCGGGACGTAGAGCGCGGAGATCCGCGGCCTCGCTGCGATGTGGGCCTCGGCTTCGCCGAGCCCGGCGATCGCGAGCGTCGTTGCGTTCACTTCCGCGGCGACGGGGTCCGGCGCGACGACGGTCACGGTGAGCGGGCCGCCGAGCGCCGACTCGCCGCTCTCCGGGTCGATCAGGTGGTGAAGCGAGCCTGCGGGGCCGAACCGCCGCGCGTCGCGACCCGAGGTGGCGACGCCACCGCCGTCCAGGGCGAGAACTGCGAGCGTCTCGCCCGTACGACGCGGATCCGCGACCGCAACCAGCCACGGGCCGCCTTCCGGGGGTTCGCCGCGAACGGCGATGTCGCCGCCCAGGTCGACGATCCCTCCGGCAAGAGAGGAGGCGACGAGCATCGCGTCGAGTGCGCGGCCGGCCGCGTAGCCCTTGCCAATTCCGCCGAGGTCGACGGACGTGCCGGGCTCGAGCCTCGCGCGACCGTTCCGCGCATCGAGCTCGATCGCCGTGCCCGCCCGCCAGTCATCCGCCCGGCGAGCTTCCCGCTCCTCGAGCAGCTCGAACGAGCGGTCGTAGCCGGCGGCCACGAGGGCCGGGAGCACGGTGGGATCGAAGCGGCCGCCCGTCTCCTCGCGGGCACGGACCGCGAGGCCGAGCGCCTCGAGCAGCCGACGGCCGACGGGAGTCCAGCCGCCGCCGGCGGCATTGAGACGGGAGAGGTCGCTGGCGGGGTCGAAACGGGAGAGCTCGCGTTCGCAGGCGGCGACCTCTTCTTGCGCGGCGGCGAGCGCCCGATGCACCTCGCGCTCGTCCTGCGACCGAGCCGTGACCGCTGCGGCGCAGGTCGTGCCGACCGCGCGCCACTCGGTGCGCCAGAGCGTGTTCATCAGTGCACCACCGCCGACGTCGCGGTCGTGGCGTGCACCGGCGCCTTCACGACGACCAGATGCTGCTTCCCGCCCGGACCCGTCACGACCCTCACGCTCTGCGCCGAAGCCGGCGGCGGAGACGCCACCGGACGGGACGACCAGGCGAGCACCGCGACGATCGCGAGCATCGCCCAGACCGAGAGCACGACTACCCAGATGCGTTGCACGATCAGTCACCTCCGTCGTCCCACGACTGCGCGGGAGGCGCGGGCGCTTGCTGCTGCACCACCGCTGCCGGGGCGGATGCCGGAGCGGGACGATGCACGAGCCCGGCGATCGCCGCGCCGCCGGTGAGGACGGTCGCAGACAGGACTGCCGCCAGTGCGAGTAGAGATCGCCTTCCGTTCATGCCTTCCTTCTACGACTTCGCAGGCAAGCGGCGGGCGAGCGCGCGGGCAAGCTTCGGTAAAGACTCAGCCAGGACGCAAACGGACGACTGCGTCGACGCCGCCGCCCGACGCCTCCCGGAGCTCGACCTCACCCTCGTCGGTGGCGACGAGCCGCTTCACGATCGCGAGCCCGAGGCCCGAACCGCCCGCCCCGGATCGGGCGCGCCAGAAGCGGTCGAACGCCCGCTTCCGCTGCTCCGGGGTCAGCCCGGGGCCGTCGTCGGACAGGTGCAGCTCCACCCACGGTGAGGCGGCTCGAGCCGACAGCGTGACCGTTCCGCCGTCGGGAGACGCCTCGAGCGCGTTGGCGAGGAGGTTGTCGAGCACCTGGGCGAGCCGCCCCGGCGCGGCGCGCACCGGCAGCGGGCCGTCCAGCTGGGCGACCAGAGCGACGCCATGCTCTTCCGCCAGCGGCAGCCACGTCTCCGCGCGCTCGCGCATGAGCGCCGACGCGTCGACGCGGGTAGTTGCCTCGGCGCCGGCGTCCGCCCGGGCCAGTGTGAGCAAGCCGTCGACGAGATCCCGCAGGCGATCGGCCTCGTGCAGCGCCGCATCGCGGTCGCGGCTCGGCGGCAGGCTCTCGAGCCGGAGCCGGAGCGCGGTCAACGGCGTCCGGAGCTCGTGCGAGGCATCGGCGACGAACTCTCCCTGTGAGCGCAGCAACCGTGAGAGCTTCGCGACGGTCTCGTTGAAGGCGACGGCGAGCGAGCGCACTTCCGGCGGGCCCTCGCGCTCAGGCGCCCGGGCATCGAGCTGCCCCTCGCCGACCGCGTCTGCCGCCTCCTCCAGACGATGCAGCGGCCGGGTCACGAAGCGCGCGAGGCCGAGGCCGACGACAGCAGCCCCCGCGAGGACCACGACCCCGATCAGGGCGAGGATGAGCCAGTAACGGCGGATCCGCGCGTCGACGGCCGAGAACGGATACGTGATCCGCACCGCTCCGTGCACCTTGCCGCCCGACGCGATCGGGACCGCGACGTAGAGCAACCGCTCGTGGAGCGTCTTCGACTCGCGCACGCCGCGCGGGTACTTGCCGGCGAGAGCAGCCGCGATCTCGGGCCGCGAGGCGAAGCTCTCCGTGCCGCGCACGCGGGCGCTTGTGTCGACGAGGGCGTATCCCCGCCGGTCGACGATGACCGCCCTCCCCCCGGTCCGCCCCGCGTAGTCGGCGGCGATCGAGGCAAGTGCATCGAGCTGCCTTCGACGCGGCGCCTGGACGACGTCCTCGGCGTCGGCCGCGAGCACGGTCGCATCGTGCGAGACGTTGGCCGTGAGGTTGCGGCGCTCGGTCCGCTGGTTCTGCACGCCGAGCGGCACTTCGAGGCTGAGCAGGACGAACAGCGTCACCCCGAGATAACCCAGCAGCAGCCGCCGCGTCACGGTATGCGCAGCCGGAAGCCCACGCCGCGCACGGTCTCGATCCAGCCCGGATCCCCGAGCTTCCGTCGCAGGGCCGCGACGTGGACGTCGATCGTCTTCGAGGAGCCGTACCAGCTCGTCTGCCAGACCTCGGCCAGCAGGCGCTGCCGGCTGATGGCGGCACCCGGATCGCGCGCGAGCGCCGCGAGCAGCTCGAACTCCTTGGGCGTCAGCTCGAGCTCGCGGCCGGCGAGAGTCGCGCGCCGGGCGCGCTCGTCGACCTCGAGCTCCCCGGCCCGCAGGGGCCCGACGGTGCCGTCGAACGACCCCGCCCGTCGCGTGACCGCCCGGATCCGGGCGATCAGCTCGCGCAGCCCGTACGGCTTGACGACGTAGTCGTCGGCGCCGAGCTCGAGCCCGACGACCCGGTCGGCCTCTTCTCCGCGGGCGGTGAGGACGATGATCGGGACCCGCGAACGCTCGCGCAGCTGCCGACATACGTCGAGCCCGTCGATGTCGGGCAGGCGCAGATCGAGCAGGACGAGGTCCGCGGGCGAAGCCCCGAGCGCGCCTTCGCCCGTGGCGGTGCGCGAGACGTCGTAGCCCTCCCGCCGCAGCCCGGCCACGAGCGGGTCGGCAATCGCGTCCTCGTCCTCGACGACCAGAATGTGCACATACAGAGTGTCGTGTGGCGCCGGGCGCTCGGCATCCGGACTTAGCCGAACCTTTACTGCGGCTTGTCGGAAGCTTCGCCGGCGGCTCTCCCGGGCCTCGCTCGGGGCCGCCTACGGTCGGTGGCATGAACAAGGCGCATGTCACTCTCTTCGCACTTCTCGTCGCCGGCGCCACGGTCCTCGGGGCGATCGCCGTGACGCGGACGACCGGTCTCGGCCGGGCGGCGCGGCACACGAACGACGCGGCGGTCGCCGCGCGGACGAAGCAGCTCGGGGCGTACGCCGCGAAGCTCCAGAAGGAGCTCGATTCGAAGCCACCGGCTCTGCCCCGTGTCCCGAAGCCCAAGCCCGTTCCGGCAGCGGCCGCCGCTCCGCAACCGGCGCCTCGGATCGTGTACCACCGGCCGCCGGCGGTTGTCACCGTCGTCCATCGCCACCACGGCGACGACGGCTCCCACGAGTCCGACGGCGGAGGAGGTGACGGCGGAGATGACTAGCCATCACGGTCGGCTGTACGCGCTCGCTCTCGGGCTGGTCTGCTTCTTTCTCGCCTGGGCGGTCGTCGCCGCCCATCCGTGGGCAACCGCGAGCGCGGATCCACGCCTGCGCACGCTCGCGATCCGCCAGGCGCAGCTCCAGCACGAGGCCAAGCTCGTCCGGAAGATCGTCGCCGTGCGCTGGGCGCGGTACCGCGTCGAGTTGAAAGCCCGCCGGGCCCAGATCGCCCGCGTCAACGCGGCGGCGGCGGCAGCCGCGGCGGCGGTGCAGGCGCAGGTGGCAGCTGCCACCGCGCCCTCCGTGCGAGTGGTGAACCTGCCGCCCGCGCATGTGATCACGAGGACCTCGTGAAGACCGACCCCACCTTCTGGCTCCTTGCGCGAGCGAGCGGATTGACCGCATACGGGTTGCTCACGGCGTCGGTTCTGGCCGGACTGGTGCTGAAGTCGAAGCCGTTCGGCCGCGCGCTCAAGCCCGCGTCGACGACCGACGTCCATCGGTTCCTCGCGCTGCTCGGCCTCGGGATGCTCACGCTGCACGGCGGAACGCTGCTCCTCGACCAGACGTTGCACATGCCGATCGCCGGCCTGTTCGTCCCGGGCTCGTCGCCCTACCGCCCGGCGGCGGTAGCCGTGGGCGTGGTCGCAGCCGAGCTGATGACGCTGATCTACGTCTCGTTCGCCCTGCGCACGAGGATCGGCCCACGGAACTGGCGCCGTCTCCACTGGGCGACGTACCTCGTCTTCGTCCTCGCCACCGTTCACGGCTTCGCCTCGGGAACCGACTCGACGCAGCCGTGGGCGCACGACCTCTACCTCGGGGCGGTCGGCGCCGTCGCTTTCGCCACAGCCTGGCGGGCGCTCGGCCGTCCCACACGGACCGCACCCGAAAGGAGCTTGTGATGTACCGGATCTCCATCGACCGTTCCCTCTGCAACGGCTACGGCGTGTGCGAGTCGATCGCCCCCGACGTCTTCGAGCTCGGCGACGACGGGCTCGCAGCCCTCCGCACCGGCATGAGCGAAGACGAGGCAGTTCGCGAGGCATGCGACTCGTGCCCGGCGGGCGCGATCTCGATCGCGAGAGTGGAGGCGGCTTGAAGGTGAAGCTGCTGATCGCGTTCGTCGTCGTCGCCGCCGCTGCCGCCGGGGCCATCGTCGCCAACCTCCTGCTGCTCGGCAGCGCGGCCGCGAACGACGCCCCGGTGGGACGGCTGAGCCCGCGCGCCCACCTCCCGGCCGCGCCGCACTGGACCGTCCGTCCGACGACGGGGCGGCCGCACGACGACCACGCCGACGACTAGGACTGTTCCCGGCCGCCGGGGTCGAGCCGGAACGGCGGATACTGCGGCGTCATCAGCAGCGCATAGGCGCCGACGCGGATCGCCCACCGGTTGAAGCCCATCAGCACGTCGAAGACGTCGCGCGGATAGCGGTTCTTGAACAGGAGCAGCACGGCGATGACGAAGACGAGAAGGCCGACGAGGCCGGGAGCGCGCCCGCCGCCCGAGAGCAGCCCGGCGATCGCGTATTGCGGGATGCCGAGCAGCCACCAGCCGATCAGCGGCAGCCCGCGCCGCTGCCGCTCCGGGTAGTCGATCTCGAGCCGCGCGGGGTAGTCCGGGGCGTCCCCCATCGTGAACGGCGGGTAGCGGTCGGTGCCGAGAGCGCTGTAGCCGTAGAACGAGACCCGCCAGGTCCAGCGCAGGACGCCCAGGTTCCAGTTGAAGAGCCCTCGCGGGTAGCGGCCGGTGAAGAGCAGCACGAAGAAGGCGGCGATCGCGGCGAGCACGAGCGTGAGCCAGAGGAAGATCAGGCAGAGGAAGTGGGGAATCAGAAGGAACCACTTGACGAGCCAGAGCCAGCGAGAGAGCGGCTCCGTCGGCTCGCCTTCAACCCGGACGGGATACGAGTCCATCAGGGCCAGTATCACGCACGAACCTCCGCACCTCCAGGCTGACGCGCCGAGCGTCCTCTACGATCGAGACATGACTCCGGCGGCGCACTAGCGGTTCTTCAGTTCGGGCGAGGCATCCGACCGCCGACGGCGGGCCGGATGCCCTTGCCGTACCGCTAGGACAACGGAGGTAGATCTCATGCAACGCCAGAACCTGTTCGGCGACTCCCCCTGGGACGTCGAGAACGCCGACTCGCGCAGCCGCATCTTCTGGCGGCCGGACGACGCGAAGATGGGCGCCACGCTCTACGAGCTCGACCCCGGCTACGACGGGGACAAGGTCCACATGCACTACGGCGCCGAGGAGATGTTCTTCGTCCTCAGCGGCCGCATCGTCTGCCGCAATCTGGAACGCGAGGAGGAGCTCGCCGCCGGCGACTTCCTGTTCTGCCCGGAAGGACGTGCCGGCTTGCACGCCTTCAGCAACCCGCACGACCAACCGGCCCGAATCCTCGCCATGAGCGCGAAGAGCTATCCCGACGTCGTCGCCTACCCGGAGGACGGGTACGCGTGGGTCGCGACGCGAGTCCCCGAGCTTCCGCCCGGCGACGATCCGGGCATCATCGCTCGCTTCGCCTTCCGGCCGGACCGGCCGGACGACCGGGTCAGCTGACGGGAGGAGCCGCGCCCAGCGGCAGCGCGATCACGAAGGTCGCGCCGCCGCCGGGCGTCGGCCGTGCCTCGGCGGTGCCGCCGTGCGCCTCGGCAACGGCGGCGACGATCGACAGGCCGAGGCCGGCGCCGCCGCTCGCCCGAGCGCGCGAGGTGTCGGTGCGGTAGAAGCGCTCGAAGACGCGCGCGGCCTGCTCCTCGGTCAGTCCCGGCCCGTGATCGGCGACGCTCAGCTCAGCGCGACCGTCGACCTGCCGGAGCTCGACCGAGACGGGCGTGCCCGCCGGCGTGTGCGTCCGCGCGTTCGCCAGCAGGTTGTCGAGCACCTGGTGAAGACGGGCCTCGTCGCCGGTGACGGTGGCCGGCTCGACGGCGAGCTCGAACGGTCGGTCGGGCTCGACCACGCGCGCGGCATCGACGGCCTCGCCCACGACGGCCGCGAGATCGACCGGCTTTTGCTCGAGCGGGCGGCCCTCGTCGAGCCGCGCGAGGAGGAGCAGGTCGTCCACGAGGAGGCTCATTCGCTCGGACTCGCGCGTGATGCCCGACATCGAGCGCTCGAGATCGGCGGGACGCGCGGCCGCGCCGCGATCGAACAGCTCGGCATAGGCACGGACGGCGGCCAACGGCGTCCGCAACTCGTGCGACGCGTCCGCGATGAAGCGGCGCAGGCGCCGGTCCGAGGCCTCGATCCGGTCGAGCATGGTGTTGAGGGCGCTCCCGACGCGGCCCACCTCCGTCTGCGGATCGGCGTACTCGACCCGGCGGGAGAGGTCGCCGGCCGTGATCGCCTCCGCCGTCTGCTCGATCCGCCGCAGCGGGCGCAGGCTGATGCGGATGATCCACAGTGCCAGCCCCGCGAGCGCTGCGAGGACGGCGGCGGTCACGAGGATCTCGATCAGGAGCAGCCGGTGGAGCGTGCTGTCCTCGGCACCGAGCGGGTGCGCGATGAGGAGGACGTAACCGGGATGCCGCGCTTCCTCCGAGGCGCGCACGCGGTAGTGCCCGGAACCCGAGACTGCCGACACCGTGAGATAGCGGACGCGAGCGCCGTCGTCGCTGTTCGGGCTCGAGGGCAGAGAGACGTGGTCCGGCAGTTTCGGCGCCGGCGGTTGCTCCTCGCCGTGAAAGGCCGGGAAGCACAGCACGTTGCTCTTGCCGCCGGTGAGGAAGAGCACCTGAATGCAGTCGCCTGGAACCTGGGTCGGCGATGGGCCGCCGGTCCTGTCGAAGACCTCGCTCTCGATGCCGACGTGCACCTGGTCGAGTGTCGTGTCGACCTGACCGAGGAGGTAGGAGCTGAGCGCCGAGTACGTCGCCACGTCGGCGGCGACGAGGCCGACGCCCGCCAGCGCGATCACCCCGACCAGGAGCCGGGTCCGGAGCGAGAGCCGCGACAGCACTACTCCTCCGCGTCGAGCATGTAGCCCGCCTGCCGGATCGTCCGGATCAGCGGCGGCCCGAGCGCGTCGAGCTTCCTGCGCAGGTAGCTCACGTACGTCTCGACGACGTTCGAGTTGCCGCCGAAGTCGTAGCGCCAGACGTTCTGCAGGATCTGCCCCTTCGAGAGCACCCGGCGCGGATTGAGGAGGAAGTAGCGAAGCAGCGAGAACTCCGTCGCGGTCAGATCGACACGCGTACCGCCGCGGTGCACCTCGTGCCGCCCCTCGTCGAGGGTGACGTCTGCGAAGGTGAGGACGTCGCCCGGCAGGTCGCCGGCTGTGCGCCGCAGGATGGCCTGCACGCGGGCGACGACCTCGGCGAGGCTGAACGGCTTCGTCACGTAGTCGTCACCACCCGCGCGCAGCGCTTCGACCTTGTTCTCGACCGCGTCCTTCGCGGTGAGGAAGAGGATCGCCGTCTTGAAGCCCTGCTCGCGGAGGCGCCGGCCGACCTCGATCCCGTCGAGGTCCGGAAGCATCCAGTCGAGCACGACGAGATCGGGCTCGAAGTCCGCCACGGCGGTGATCGCGCCGCGGCCCGTCCCCTCCTCCCGCACCTCGAAGCCCTCGTAGCGGAGAGCGGTGGCGACCGCGTCGACGATCGACGGCTCGTCGTCGACGACGAGGATCTTGCCGCTGCCGTTCGCCTCGTCCATCGCCCGAACCTTCGCACGACTTGCTGTGAAGTTCCTGGGAAGGCGCCGGGAATCCCATGTCTCAGCACCTTCCGAGCGGGGCCGAAGGAGGCTCCAACCCGGCGGCCGCATCGTGGCTCTCGAACCCGGGACGACCACCCGGTCGATCGAACGAAGGGAGCAACCATGCTCAGCAAGATCAAGAAAGTCGGACTCGGCATCGCCGCCGTCAGCGGAGCCGCCGTCGGCGGAGCGGCCGTCGCCGGCGCCGCGAACTCCGACTCCGGTGCCACGGCGGTGCCGCCGACAGCCTCCGGCAAGCCGCCGCCCATCTTGCGGGACATGCCCGCCCCGGGCACCGCCGCGCACGAGGACCACGAGAAGGCGGTCACCGGCGATGCGGCGGACAAGGCGAAGGCGGCCGCGCTCGAGGCCGTCGGCGGAGGCACCGCGGGCGGCGTCACGACCGACTACTTCGGCAACGGGTACGAGGTGACGGTGACGGAGTCCGGCGGGAACAAGGTCGAAGTTCATCTCGACAGCTCGTTCGAGGTCATGGGGCCTCCCGGCGGCCGGGGCGGCGCACCGCCGCTCCCCGGGGGGAACAACTGAGCGCTCACCGAGACGAAGGCCCGGTGCTCGCCGGGCCTGCGTCTCGTCGCTGAACGCTTTGCTCAGGCTGAGAGCAGGCGGTTGAAGAACGACCGGTAGCGGGTCAGC
>Ga0207693_10002465_pt1 | contig 16079 bp, 16 predicted proteins | sample LARL81metaG_FD_184347 | JGI IMG/M metagenome (GOLD analysis project Ga0207693, IMG submission 184347) | Corn, switchgrass and miscanthus rhizosphere microbial communities from Kellogg Biological Station, Michigan, USA - LAR L8-1 metaG... | ecosystem: Host-associated > Plants > Roots >...
CTCCGCCCGCTCGGAGACCTCCTTCTCGCCGACGCGGACGGCGCGGCCTTCCTCGGAGCGGTCGTAGAGGTAGCGGCGGAGCTGGGACTCGTACTCCGCGGGTGTGCGAACTGCAGCGACGCTCATCGGGCGAGGCAATCTAGCGGAAGCGAGACCCACCAGCCTCACGGGCCGCGAGCCTACCGACGGTCTCGGAGAGGTCGGTGAGCGTGAACGGCTTCCTGAGGACGGCATCGACTTCCGCCGAGCGCTGCGCGTCGACCTCGAAGCTGCCGGTGAAAAGAGCCACTCGTTCATCGTTGAGCTCGGCGAGGACCTCGAACCCGTCGCCCGACCCGAGATGGACGTCGAGGAGAACGACGTCGACGTTCTCGCCGCGGAGCAGCTCCTCTGCACGCTCGACCGTCGGCGCCTCGAGCACGCGGTATCCCTCGAGCTCGAGATTCACACGGCACAGCATTCGCAGGCTGTCGTCGTCGTCGACGACGAGCACGGTGTGTCCGACTCCCCCCATGTGGCGACAGCCACAATAGCTACCGCGCCCTGGAGGTCCCACCTGGACTAGGACGCAGGCGAACGTTTTGGCTCCGAGGCATCGCTGGTGATGCCAATCAAGAGGCTGCGCGGCTGTAAGATCGCGATGTGAGACCGGGTGTTGCGGGAGGGCAGCGCGAGGGCTACGCAGAAGCCCTCACGGGACTGTGGAAACGTCTGTCCTGGGTGCTGACCGAGCTCGAATCGATCGCAGGCGATCCGGGCGAGCTGATCGACGAGGACAGCGTGCTCGAACGGCTCCCCTCGTTGCAGTACGCACTGCACGCGGCCAGCGAGCTCGCGCTTGGCCTGCGGCCTCCGGCCGGCGCCGAGATCGCCCACGCCGAGCTTGCCGCGGCACTCGCCGGCGCGCGGGACGCGACCGCGGAGATCGCCGAGGTGCTCGAGCACGGCGGCGGCATCGCCGCGGAGCCGCTGCTCCCGGAGTGGCGAGGTGCGTTGTTCAGGGTGCGGCTCGCGCGGCTGCGCGTCGCGACCCCACAGCCACTCCCCGCCGAGCTCGCCAGCGAGCCCGAGCCGCCTCCTCGCGGCAATGCGCTGGCCGCGACCCTGCTCGCGATCAGCGGCACAACCGTTTTCGCCGCTGGGGCGACGCTGGACCTCTGGCCGGTCTGGGCTCTCGGGCTCGCGCTGTTCGCGAGCGGGCTGCTGGTTTTCTCGCCGCGGCCGTAACCGCTGGGCCCCGCCGGGCGTTTATTACTCAGAAGTCGTAAACGTCGCTCCACTGACCGGCCTTTTCGATGAACGAGCTCCTCCCCCGTCCAACCACGCAGTTTCGGCGCCGCGCCTGGCTCGAGTTTCAGCGCGCGCTTGACCCACTCGCACCGCCGAAGCCGCTTCCCGGAGCACTGATGCGGGCGATCGATTCGTCCTTCCCGAGTACCTCGAGGCTCTCGAAGAGACCCGGCGAGATCTTCGACCCGGTCAGCGCGAGGCGGATCGGCTGGAAGGCCTGACGCGGTTTGAGACCAAGTCGCTCGGCGAGCTGACGTAACGCGGCCTCGATTGCCCCTGCCTCGAACGGCTCCACCTTCGCGAGCACCTCGGCAGCCGCCGGCAGGACGGCGCCGTCCTCGAGCGGCTCCTCGGGCGGCACGCGCTCGAAGAAGAAACGGGCGAGGCTCGGAAACTCCCCCAGCGTCGCGATCTTCTCCTGCACGAGGGGAGCGACCTGGCGGACGAGGTCCTCGTGCCAGTCGTAGCCCTGCTCCCGCAGGTAGGCGACCAGCCGGTCGGCGTACTCGGCGGGCGACAGGTCCCGGAGATAGAGGCCGTTCATGTGGATCAACTTCTCGTAGTCGAACGTGGCAGCGCTCTTGCCGACCCGGTCGAGAGAGAACCGCTCGATCAGCTCGTCGCGGCTCATCACCTCGGTGTGGTCGTCGTAGCTCCAGCCGAGCAGCGCGAGGTAGTTGACGAGTGCCTCCGGGATGATCCCGGCGGCGCGGAACTCCTCGACAGTGATCGCTCCGTGCCGCTTGGAGAGCTTCTTCCCGTCGGGCCCGTTCAGTAGCGGTACGTGGGCATAGCGGGGTAGCTCCGCTCCGAGCGCGGTGAGGATCTGCAGCTGCTTCGGCGTGTTGGAGACGTGGTCCTGGCCACGGATCACGTCCGTGATCCCGTCGAGCAGGTCCTCGAGCGGCGAGACGAAGTTGTAGGTCGGCCGGCCGTCGGAACGGACAAGCACGACGTCCTCGAGCTTTTCGTTCGGGACCTCGATCCGGCCGAGGATCACGTCGTCCCAGGCCGTGCTGCCCTGGTCGGGCATGCGGAAGCGGATTGCCCCCTCGTCCTCGTACGCCTTCTCGTCCGCGACGAGCTGGCTCGCGACCTCCTGGGCCTGGCCCATCCGGTCGAGCTGAAAGGTCACCTCGCCGTCCCAGTCGAGGCCGAGCCAGCGCAGCGACTCCTGGATCTGCTCGGTCGCCTCTGCGACTTCCCGGCTCGTGTCGGTGTTCTCGATGCGAAGCAGGAACTCGCCGTCTTCGTGGCGGGCGAAGAGCCAGTTGAAGAGCGCCGTATGGACGCTGCCGATGTGCAGAAAGCCCGTCGGGCTCGGCGCGAAACGGACGCGGAATGGCACGCAAGTAGCGTACTGGCGTGCAGCTCGGCGCTCATGTCTCGACTTCCGGCGGCATCCATACTGCGATCGACCGGATCGAGGCTATTGGCGGCGACTGCGTTCAGATCTTCACCCAGAGCCCACGCGCCTGGCGGCCGACGAACCACGACCCGGCCAATTTCGAGCGCTTCAAGGAGCGCCGCGCCGAGGTGGGCATCGGTAGCGTCGTCTGCCACGCCGTTTACCTGATCAATCTGGCGAGCCCCAACGAGGAGCTGTACGACAAGTCTGTTGCCGCGCTCGAGAACACGGTCGACGTCGCGTGCGCGATCGAGGCCGACGGGGTCGTCTTCCACGTCGGGTCACACCAGGGCGCAGGCTTCGAAATCGGAATGAAGCGCGTCGTCCCAGCGCTCCGCAAAGCACTCAAGCGCTGTACGGAGACGACCTGGTTGCTGATGGAGAACACCGCCGGCGCCGGCGGCACGATCGGCCGCTCGATCGACGAGCTCGCGGCGCTCTACGACGCGCTGAATGCCCACGAGCGGCTGGGGATCTGCCTCGACTCGTGCCATCTCTACGCCTCGGGCTACGACGTCACGAAGCGCACGGAGCTCGACCGCGTGCTCGCCGAGGTCGACGAGCGGATCGGCCTCGAGCGGTTGCGGGCGCTGCATGCCAACGACTCGAAGGCCCCACTCGGCTCGAACCGAGACCGCCACGACAACATCGGCGACGGCCTGCTCGGTGAGGAGCTCGGGATCTTTCTCGCGCACCCGAAGCTGCAAAAGCTGCCGGCCTTCCTCGAGGTTCCGGGCGCTGACGGCCACGGCCCGGACGCGGATCAGGTCCGCAAGCTGAAGGAGCTACACGCCCGTGCTACGACGAAGCGGCGGGGCGGATCTGCGCGAAAACGCGGAACGTCGGCTCGCCGACAGGAAGCTCGTAGAACTCGGGGTTGAGGCAGCCGACCTCTTCGGTGCGGCTGTCGTAGCAGCTCTCCACCTCGGCCCGGCAGATCGGCAGCGGCTTACGGGTCGCCTTCACTGCGCCGAACTCGCCGGTCGCCTCAGCGGCCCGCAGCAGATCGAAGTCGATCTCGACGTCGAAGACTTTCTGCATGCAGCCGACGTATGTGTGGCCGAACTCCTCGTAGGAGTAGAGGAACGCGCAGTCGCGCTCGACGCAGGCGGAGGGATGGACGACCTTGTCGCAGTGGACGCCGCAGCGGCGGCACTCGACCTCGTCCTGCGGGTGCAAAGGGAGCTCGCTCACCCGGGTGACGAGGTCTCGCTTGGTCTCCATGTCGGAATTTTGGGTGAACGGACACACCCTCCGCAAGACTTGACAAGCACGCTGGAACGGGCTAGGGCGGCGAGCTAGCCAGGAGTCGTTTCAGAAGAACCCACTCGCGGCGGCTCTGCAAACCGGGAGTAGACGGTCGCCCCGACGAAGCCGGGACGCCCTCTCGGTCGGCGTCGCAAGCGACTACGCCGCGGCGGCGAGCCGGTCGACCACGTTCAGGACGTCCATCTGCGTGAACGCCTGAAAGTCGGGCTCGCCGCCCTCGGGATGCTCGTCGGCCCGGAACCAGAGCGCCTGCACGGTCGTCATGCCGAGCTCGCCGGCGCCCCGCACGTCCTCATAGAGGCGGTCGCCGACGAAGACGCTGTCGACTGCCTCAACCCCGAGCGCGTTGAGCGCCCGCTCGAAGATCGCCGGATGCGGCTTCCGTTTTCCGACCTCCGAGGAGAACACGGCGAAGTCGAGCCGCTCGGCGAGGCCCATCTGCTCCAGATCGCGGTGGAGCAGCCAGCCCGGATCGAATGCGTTCGAGACGAGCCCGAGCTTGAGACCCCGGCCACGCAGGGCCTCGAGCAGCGCCGGTGTATTCGCCGCGGCCTGCCGCGCCGGGTCCCAGGCCGCGTGCTCGGCTTCGAGGAAACGTGTCAACTCCTCATCGTCGACCTCGATCCCGAAGTCGCCGAGCAGTTGGCGGACGAGCCCTGGATACTCGAGCTCCTCGACGGTCCCCGGGGCCCAGAAGAGCGGCTCGTACCGCTCGCGAAAGTGCGTCGCTACGCGCTCCACCTCGGGCAGGTCGTCACGTTCGAGCGCAGCGAGCCCGGCACGGTGGCCAGCCTCGACGAGCGCCTCGTCGTAGACGAAACGGATCAGGGTGTCGCCCCAGTCGAAGAGGACCGCCTCCGGCACCTCGTTAGGGTATCGGCGTGGCGCGAAAGCTCCTCTGGGCGTCTCTCGCGCTCGCCCCGATCACGTTCGTCGTCGACTTCGCCTTTCATCCGGGAGACGTCGCGCTTTTCGTGCTCGCCGCGGCGTCGCTGGTACCGCTCGCCTGGCTGATCGGCGAATCGACCGAGCAGGCCTCCGAGCACACAGGCCCCGGGATCGGCGGCTTCCTGAACGCGAGCTTCGGGAACGCTCCGGAGCTGATCATCGCCGCTTTCGCGGTCGCCGACGGGCTCCCGAACGTCGTCCGCGGTTCACTCGCCGGCAGCGTGATCTCGAACCTCCTGCTTGTGCTCGGTTTGGCAATGGCAATCGGCCCGACGGGCAAGCCGATCAACCGAAACTCGCTGTTGCTGCAACTCGGCCTCGTCGGGACGGCAGTGCTGCTGTTCCTCCTTCCGTCGGTGCCGGGCTGGCACGGCGATCCGGAGCGGCACTCGCTGGCCGTGCTGAGCGCTCCGGTTGCGGCGGCGCTGCTCGTCCTCTACGTCGTCGTGCAGACGATTCAGCTTCGCGGCTTCCGGCAGACGCACGCCGAATCCGGTTACGAGGAACGCGTCGATGCTTGGCGGCTGCGGAGCGCGCTCGGCGCGCTCGCGCTGGCCACGGCGGCGACGGCGGTGATCAGCGAGATCCTCGTCCACTCCCTCAACGGTTTCGCGAAGGCCGCCGGGCTCTCACAGTTCTTCATTTCGATCGTGATCGTCGCGGTCGTCGGCAACGCCGCCGAGCACGGCGGCGCGATCGTGATCGCGCGGCGCGGGAAGATGCGGCTCGCGACCGAGATCGCGGTCTCGTCGAGCGCCCAGGTGGCGCTGTTCGTGACGCCCGCGATTGCGCTGCTCTCGTGGGTCGTGACGCCGGCGCTGCCGCTCGCGTTCCGCTGGGAGGAGGTCGGGGCGATGGCCTTGGCGACGGTCGTGGTTGCGGCGGTCGTCTTCGACGGCACCTCGAAGCGGTGGGAGGGCATGTTCCTGGTCGGGATTTACGTGGCGCTCGTGGTCGGCTTCGGCCTTGCGGGCGACCGCTAGCGGTCCGACCATCGGTGTCCGTCGGGCCGGGCCGTCGACAGTCACGATCCGGGAGGTCGAGAGTCACGATTGCGGCGCGCTCTCGCCTCATACTCGTGCGCCCCTCGTCGATAGGCTCGCCGCGGGGAGGAGGCTGGGTGCGCCTTAAACAGCGCGAGCGGGGCGGGCCGAGGAGCTCGAAGTCCGAGCCGTCAGGCGCGGGCGAGCACGCCGAGTGCCCTCGGCACCCGCTCGATCGCCTGCTCGACGTCGTCATCGTCGATGTCGAGATGCGTCACGGCGCGGAGGATGCCCGGATGGGCAGTGGCTGAGAGACCGACCCCCTCCTCGGCGAGCCTGGCGAGAGCTTCGCTCGAGTCCAGCTCCAATGCGCCGACGTTGACCTGCACGAAATTGGTTTCCACCTGCTCGAGGTCGACCGGAACCCCGGCCGCTTGCAGACCTTCGGCCAGGCGCCGCGCACGCCCGTGGTCATCGGCAAGCCGCTCGATGTTGTGGTCCAGCGCGTACACGCCGGCGGCCGCAACGATTCCGGCCTGACGCATCGCGCCGCCGAACTGATGCTTGAACCGCCGCGCCGTGCCCATCCGGTCGTACGAGCCGGCGACAAGCGCCCCTAGCGGACAGCCGAGCCCCTTTGAAAGACAGAGCGTGACCGTGTCGAACGGTCCCGCGATCACGGCCGCGGGCACCCCGCTCGCAACCGACGCGTTCAGCACACGCGCGCCGTCCAGATGGACCGAGAGTTCGAGCTCTCGGCAGGTCGCGACCACTGCCTGGATCTCCTCCAGCGGCCAGACCCGGCCGCCGGAAGCGTTGTGCGTGTTCTCGATGGAGACGATTCGGGTTCGCGGGGTGTGCGTGCCGTCGCCCCGGCGGACCAGCCGCTGCACCTCGTCCGACCCGAAACGACCAGCCCGGCCGCGGACCGGCCTGGTCATCAAGCCGGCGAAGACCGCCGGCCCGCCCAACTCCGACTGGAAGAGATGCGCGTTCTCCTCGGCGATCAGCTCATCGCCGGGCTCGGAGAGGACCCGAAGAGCGATCTCATTCGCCATCGTCGCGGTCGGGACGTAGACGGCCTCCTCTTGACCGAGCAGTTCGGAGACGCGCTGTTCGAGGTCGTTGACGGTCGGGTCCTCGCGACGCTGCTCGTCGCCGACCTCGGCATTGGCGATCGCGTCTCGCATGCCGCGGCTGGGCTGCGTTTTCGTGTCGGAGCGGAGATCGATCACGTCCGTATTCTGCAGTCGGTGGACATCCTGGCATTACAGGAAACGCTCGAACGCAGCGGTGAGCCCGCCTTCCGCGCGCGCCAGGTTTGGTCCTGGGTGGCGCGAGGAGCGTCCGGCTACGAGGAGATGACGGACGTACCTGCGGCGCTTCGCGCCCGCCTGGCCGAGCGGCTACCGATCTCGACCCTGGACGTCGAGCACGAGGCGCGTTCGCGCGACGGCACCGTCAAGGCTCTGTTCCGCACCGGCGACGGCCTGCCGGTGGAAGCCGTGCTGATGCGATTCCGGGACGGGAGGCGCTCGGTCTGCCTCTCGTCTCAGAGCGGCTGCCCGCTCACGTGCACCTTCTGCGCGACCGGCCAGATGCGCTTTCGACGCAACCTGACTGCCTCGGAAATGCTCGACCAGGCACTCCATTTTCGTCGGCTCGAGGCGATCGACCACGTCGTCTTCATGGGCATGGGCGAGCCAATGCTGAACGTGGACGAGGTGATCGCTGCGGGCCGGCGCCTACCGGACCTTGGCGTCACGCATCGCCGGACGACCGTCTCGACGGTCGGCTGGCTGCCCGGGCTACGGAAGTTCGTGGACGAGGTCGAAGAGCCGATGCGGCTCGCGCTGTCTCTCCATGCCGCAGAGCCGGCCCTGCGGTCGCAGCTGATGCCGGTCAACGACCGCTATCCGCTTACTGACGTGCTCGGCGAATGCCGTCGCTACTTCGAGCTTCGGCGCCGCAAGGTCTTCGTCGAGTACGTGATGCTCGCGGGGGTGAACGATCGCGTCGAGCAGGCGCGCTCGCTCGCCGAGCTGCTCGATCCGAAGATCTTCAAAGTGAACCTGATCCCGTACAACCCGACCGGGAGCTTCACCGGCTCCTCGCCGAAGGCGATCGCCGCGTTCGAGTCTGAGCTGAAGCGGGGCAACATTCCGACGACGGTCCGCCTGACGCGCGGCCGAGACATCGCCGCAGCCTGCGGTCAGCTCGCGGCCGCCGGGTAACTAGACGCCCTTCTGAACCTCGAGCGGGCGCGGCTCGCGCGCCTCGTCCTGGGGGTCTTGATGCGCATCGAACCGATAGCGGACGACCGGCTGCTTCGCGGCGCGGACCTCGTCGAGCCGCTTGACGGGCCGAACGTGCGGCGCCTCTTTCAGCAGCTCCGGCCGCTCGCCCGCCTCTCGCGCGAGCTCGAGCATGGCGTCGGCGAACGCGTCGAGGGTCTCCTTCGCCTCGGTCTCGGTCGGCTCGATCATCAACGCCTCGGGAACGATCAGCGGGAAGTAGATCGTCGGCGGATGGAATCGGTAGTCCATCAAGCGCTTGGCGACATCGAGCGTCGTGACCCCGTGCTCGCGCTTGAGCCCCCGTCCGGACAGCACGAACTCGTGCATGCAGAGTCGGTCGAACGGGGCCTCGTAGGTGTCTTTGAGTCGCGCAAGCAGGTAGTTGGCGTTCAGGACCGCCACTTCGGACATCTCCCGCAGCGCCGGACCGTAGGAACGGATGTATGCGTAGGAGCGGACGAAGACACCGAACGGCCCGCAGAAGCCCCGGACCTTGCCGATCGTCTTCGGCCGCGCATAGTCGAGACGGAACAAATCGCCGTCGCGCACGACGGCCGGGACGGGCAGGTACGGCTCGAGGCGTTCGCGCACGGCGATCGGCCCACCGCCAGGCCCACCGCCCCCGTGCGGCTGCGAGAAGGTCTTGTGCAGGTTGAAGTGGACGATGTCGAAGCCGAAGTCGCCGGGCCTCGAGATCCCGCAAATCGCGTTCAGGTTCGCGCCGTCGTAGTACATGAGCGCGCCGGCCTCGTGGAAGATCCGCGTGATTTCCTCGATCCCCTCGTCGAAGAGACCGAGCGTCGACGGGTTGGTCAGCATCAAACCCGCGGTTTGGGGGCCGACCTTGCCCCGCAGGTCCTCGAGGTCGACATTCCCTCGCGGGTCGGTCTTGACGTCCACCAGCTGGTAACCGGCCATGGTCACGCTGGCAGGGTTCGTTCCGTGCGCCGTGTCGGGAATCACGATCTGGCGGCGCAGATCACCCTCGCCGCGGTCTGCGAAATAGGCCCGCATCAACAACAGCCCGGTCAGCTCGCCCTGGGAGCCCGCGGCCGGCTGGAGCGAGACCGCCGGCAGACCGACCACCTCGGCCAGGATCTCCTGCAGCCGCCACATCAGCTCGAGCGCTCCCTGGGACGCATCCTCCTCTTGGAGCGGATGCAGGTCGCGGAAGCCTGGCAGGTTGACGACCCGCTCGTTCACGCGCGGGTTGTGCTTCATCGTGCACGACCCCAGTGGGTAGAAACCCGTGTCGATGCCAAAGGTGCGATCCGCGAGCGCGGTGAAGTGGCGCACGAGCTCCGGCTCCGAGATCTCCGGCAATCTCGGCGGGCTCGAGCGGCGAAGCGCGTCGGGCATCTCTCCGGCAGGGAGGTCGGGTTGCGGCAACGACGAGGCCCGCCGGCCGGGTTGGGACTCTTCGTAAACGAGCTTCATGCCGCCAACACCTCGACCAGACGGTCGATCTCGGCGGTCGTCCGTTTCTCGGTCACCGCGACGAGCAATGCGTCGTCCAGGCCTGCGTAGTCCCGTCCGAGCGCGTAGCCCGGATTGATGCCGGCGGCCCGGGCGTCGCCGATCGCGCTCTTCGCGGGTCGTCCGACGCGGACTGCAAACTCCTTGAACGTTGCCTTATCTGGAAACACAAGCTCCAGCCCGGCGTCGGCCAGGCGGTCCTTCGCGTAGCGCGAGAGCGCGAGGCAGGTCTCCCCCAGTTCGCGCAACCCTTGCGGTCCGAGCCATGAGAGATGGACAAGGCCGGCCAGCGCGAGCAACGTCTGATTCGTCGTGATGTTGGAGGTTGCCTTTTCCCTGCGGATGTGCTGCTCCCGCGTCTGCAGCGTCAGCACGAACCCGCGCTTGCCGTCCGAGTCAACGGTCTCGCCCGAGATCCGGCCGGGCATGCGCCTGATGAACTCGGACCGCGCCGCAAAAAATCCATAGTGAGGGCCGCCGTACGACTGGAAGTTGCCGGCCGACTGGCCTTCGCCGATCGCGATTGAGCAGCCGTAGGCGCCCGGCGCCTCCAGCACGCCGAGCGAGACCGGGTCGACGTGGGCAACCGGCAACGCGCCGGCGTCGTTCGCCGCGGCGGCGAGGTCCGGCGCGGGCTCCATGCAGCCGAAGAAATTCGGTTGCTGGAAGATCACGCACGCTGCATCGCCGGCCGCTGCGCGCAACTTGTCGGGATCCGTCGTCCCGTCGCGATGCGGAACCTCGACGACGTCCAGCCCGAAGCCCGGCGCGTACGTCTTGACGACTTGGCGTACCTGCGGGTTCAGCGCCTCGGCGAGCACGACCGTGGAGCGGCCGGTCGCCTGCCGAGCGAGATAGCAGGCATCCGCGGCAACCGTCGTCCCGTCGTAGCCTGAGGCGTTCGAGACGTCCATACCGGTGAGCTCGCAGATCGCGGTCTGGTACTCGAAGATCGCCTGCAGCACTCCCTGGCTCATCTCGGGCTGGTAGGGGGTGTACGCGGTCAAGAACTCTCCCCGGGCGAGCACTGCGTCGACGACGGCCGGCACGTAGTGGTCGTAGATCCCTGCGCCGAGGAACGAGATCTCACGACCGGTGTCGACGTTGCGCGAGGCGAGCTCTGTCAGGTGCGCGACGAGCTCAGGCTCGGACAGTGCGGGCTCGAGATCGAGCGCGCGGCCCAGGCGAACGCCTTCGGGTATCTGCTCGAAGAGCTCGTCGATCGAGCCGACGCCGATCGTTTCGAGCATCTGCTCGCGGTCCCGCTCGGTCAGCGACAGGAAGCTCACTCGGTTCGGCAGCCCTACGCTTCTTCGAGGAGTTGCCGGTAGGAGGCGGCGTCGAGCAGCGATTCGGCCTCGCCCCGGTCCGAGAGCCGAATCCGCACGAGCCAGCCCTCGCCGTAGGGATCCTCGTTCACCGTCTCGGGGGCGTCGACGACCTTCTGGTTGATCTCGATCACCTCGCCGGAGAGCGGTGTGATCAGGTCCGAGACAGCTTTGACAGACTCGACCTCGCCGTACGAGGCGTCCTTCGCGATCGCCGAACCCGCCTCGGGAGGCTCGAAATGCACGAGCTCTCCGAGCGAGTCCTGCGCGAACCAGGTGATGCCGAGCGTCGCTTCGTCGCCGTCGATGCGAGCCCAGTCGTGCTCCGGGTGGTAGCGCAGCTCGTCGGGGTAGGTCTCAGTCGCCGCCACTCGGGCCGGCCTCCTTCTTGTAGATCGGCTTCTTGACGACGCGCGCCCGTCGAGGCTTGCCTCGAACATCGATCGTCAGCTCGGTTTCCGGCTCGGCCCGGCCGGCCGGCACGTAGCCCATCCCGATCCCACGTTCGACCATCGGCGAGTGCGTGCCGGATGTGACCTCGCCGCCGCCTTCGATCGGCATTCCCTGCCTCGGTATCGCGCGCTCCTTCATCACGAAGGCAGCGAGCTGCTCCCGGGGGCCGGCCTCCTTGATCCGCCGCAGCTCCTCGACGCCCGTGAAAACCTTGTCGAGCGCGCAGACCCAGCCGAGACCTGCCGAGATCGCGTCGGTTTCCGGACCGATGTCGTTGCCATGGAGGGGGTAGCAAACCTCGAGCCGCAACGTGTCGCGTGCGCCCAAGCCCGCGGGGGTGACACCGCGTTCGACGACGCGATCCCAGAGCTCTTCCGCGTCTTCGGCCGGCACCAGCAGCTCAACCCCTTGTTCGCCGGTGTAGCCGGTGCGGTTGATCATGCACGCGATCCCGTCGATCTCGCCCTCGTCGAACGTGAACCCCGGCGCCTCCGCGAGACCGAGCCGGGCGAGGGAGCGCGGGCCCTGAACGGCCAGCAACGCGTACTCGTCCGAGACGTCACGCACGTCGGAGCCTGCGATCTCGCGTTCCTTCAACCAGTCGAAATCGCCGTCCCGGTTCGCCGCGTTGACGATCAGCAGAAAGCGAAACGGGCTCAGCCGGTAGACGATCAGGTCGTCGACGATCCCGCCGGTCTCGTTCGTCAGCAGTGTGTATTGGGCGTCTCCGTCTCCAAGCTTTCCGAGATCGTTCGAAAGGACGGACTGGAGGAACTCGTGCGCGCTGGGCCCCTCGACTTCGAGCTCGCCCATGTGCGAAACGTCGAAGACGCCGGCATCTGTGCGCACAGTCATGTGCTCAGGAATCACACCCTCGTACTGGACCGGCATTTCCCAGCCCGCGAACGGGACCATCCGCGCGCCGAGCGCGACGTGGCGGTCGAAGAGCGGCGTCCGCAAAAGCGTCTGCATCCGGCGGCTGATGGTAAAGGAAGCCGTCCCGGTCCCCCCGCTAGTCGGAGGGCCGGGACGGCCGGACCGGGTCATCGCGGGCTCCTGCTCAGCAGTAGCCCGAGAGGGCAACCGCCAACATTCCGCAAGAGCCGCGGAACTAAACCTCTGGCCAACGCTATTGGCGCGACTGAGGACGCCGCCTTGAGCCGAGCAGCGCGGCCCGACGGCACAGACTCTGTTTCGCCAAACCCTCCTAGGAGTCGCGCAAGAACGAAGGGACTTCCAGGATGTCGTCTGGGACGTCGAAGCCTTCGTTTCGAACCGGTTGCGGCTCCTCGCCGGCGACCTGCTCGGATTCGAGCGCTTGTGCCGGTCGGCGCCTGCGCGTGCGGTGCGGGCCGAACCCGGTTGCGATCACGGTCACTCGCACCTCGTCCTCGAGCGACTCGTCGATGACTGCGCCGAAGATGACGTTGGCGTTCTGATCGGCCGCTCCGGTTACCACCTCGGCCGCCTCGTTCACCTCGAACAGGCCGATCTCGCGACCGCCGGTGACGTTGAGCAGGATTCCGGTGGCGCCCTCGATCGACGCCTCGAGCAACGGCGACGAGACAGCTGCCTGTGCGGCTTCGGTCGCACGGTTCTCGCCTGACGCTGCGCCAATGCCCATCAGCGCCGAGCCCGCCCCGCGCATGATCGTGCGCACGTCGGCGAAATCGAGGTTGACGAGACCCGGGATCGTGATCAGGTCGGTGATGCCTTGGACACCTTGGCGGAGGACGTCGTCCGCGAGCTTGAACGCATCGACGATAGAAGTACGCTTCTCGACGACCTGGAGCAGCCGGTCGTTCTCGATCACGATCAGTGTGTCGACCGTGTCGCGCAGCTCTTCGATCCCACGCTCGGCCTGCTTTGCCCGCTGGCGGCCCTCGAACGAGAACGGCCGCGTCACGACACCCACCGTCAGCGCCCCGAGCTCCTCTCCTGCGAGCTCGCCCAGGATCGGTGCGCCGCCGGTGCCGGTGCCACCGCCCTCGCCCGCCGTGATGAAAACCATGTCGGCGCCCTTCAGCGCCTCCTTGAGCTCGTCGCGGCTCTCCTGGGCCGCGGCCTTGCCAACTGCCGGATCGGCGCCTGCGCCGAGACCGCGGGTCTGCTGGTCGCCGATGTGGATTTTGACGTCGGCGTCGCACATCAGCAACGCCTGGGCGTCGGTGTTGACGGCGATGAACTCGACCCCGGTCAGGCCCGCGTCGACCATTCGGTTGACCGCGTTCGTGCCGCCGCCGCCGACTCCGACGACTTTGATCACGGCGAGGAAATTTCCCGTTTGGTCTCTAACGCTCAAGGGTGCTCGACCTGAACCTGTAGTGGAGCCTCTGCTCTTTTGCCCCATTCGTCGCAGGAGAGTACGCGGCTTCTTCAGCGCTGTCAACGCCTAGCTGCGGCCAAACATCTCAACCTCGACTTGAGACTTTAGGGTTGCCTCCCGCGATCGGACGCGTCGGAACGGTCACATCGACGTAGCCGCTCGTCTCCGTCGTCAGCGGCAGCATGCGGGTCGCGACGGCCAGTTTCAGCGTCAGTTCTGTCACATCGCCGAACCGCAGCTCCGGCCCCTGGGGAAGCACGAAGGTCAATTCGCGGTCGCTGGCCCGAACTGCGGCGATCCGTCTTCCGAACCCGGCGGCTCGCGCGATCGCGAGTGCCCGAACGGCGCGCGCTGCGTTGGGGTCGGCGAGCGGCGAGCCGACGTCGACGCTTTCGCTGCTCGGGATCCAGACCCGCGGCAGGTTCGGCGCCGCGAACAAACCCGCCGGACGGATCACACGCTCGTCGCTGGAGACGACCCAGGCGGACATGCCACGTCTGAGCACAGCGATCGAGTGAGCGGGGGTCACGAAGACACGCAAGGTGTGCGGGAAATCGCGGTCGAACGAGACACCGGCGACGTCCGGAAGCGCCAGGAGCCGCTGCTCGATCTCTGCCTGGTTCAACGCCAGCAAGCTACGGCCGCGGAGTGGTTGAAGGGCCTGCTGCACGTGCGCGGCCACCCGTGGCGGCGCCCCGTTGATCTGGAACGTCCGCAGGGCGAAGATCGACGACTCGCGGGCTCCGAAGTAGCAGAGCGCCGCGCCGCCGAGAAGTGCGAAGCCGAGCAGGAGTGCACGGCCCGACGGCAGGCTTGGCGTCAGCCTGAAACCACGAAGCTGATCGGAGCCCGGAAAGGGAAGCACGGCCGCACGTGCGCGGCGCGATCTCGGGACCGCGGCCATCGAAGATCCCTTCGCCGCGTCTGGGACTCCTCCTACCGTCCTGTCCCTCGGGGAAGCACGTCGACGGTTACCAGGTACACGCGCGCGCGTACCCCCACCCTCTTTACTGGGTGGGGCTCCTTCCCACCTCCCTCTGCGAGCGAGCCTAGCCCGGAGGTGCGCACGCGTGGCTTACGGGCAGGCGCCGAATGCGTGCCAATTCAGGCATCGAGCGGCGGCAGCTCGAGCGGGCCGACGAACTGGACTTCGTGCTCGAGCGCGACGCCGTACTGCTCGTGCGCGCGGCGACGCGCTTCTGCCATCAGGGCGATGGCGTCGGCAGCGCGTGCGCCGTCTGCGTTCTCGATGAAGTTCGCGTGGCGGGGCGAGATCCGTGCACCTCCGATCATGTGGCCCTTGAGGCCGCAGGCCTCGAGCATCCTCCCGGCGGTCAACTCGTGCTCTGGGTTCTTGAAGACGCTGCCGAAGGTCCGCTTGTTCGTCGGCTGCGCGGCCTTCCGCAGTGCCTGCAGCTCGGCGACTTTGGCCTTGATCTCGTCCGGGTCGCGCGGCGCCAGCCGGAACTCCACCTTGACGACGACCTGTCCTGGGCCGAGCTTCGATTGCCGGTACGAGAGACCGAGCTCGCCAGGCGTCAGCCAGCGAGCGCCTGGCTCGTCGACCACGAGCGCCCGCGCCATGACCTCCGACCAGTCGTTGCCGTAGGCGCCCGCGTTCATCCTCACCCCGCCGCCGGCCGTGCCCGGGATCGCACAGGCGAACTCGAAGTCGCCCAGGCCGGCGGCACGCGCCCGGTGGAGGCAGACGGCGTTTGCCGCTCCCCCTCCGGCGACCAGCAGCTCGCCTTGAACCTCGGCCGAGGCGAGCTCGCCGTCGAGCCTCAGGACGAGCGCCTCGACACCCTCGTCGGCGACGAGCAGGTTCGAGCCGAGCCCGATCGTGACGACCGGCAACTCGTGCTCGCGCGCCCAGGCAAGCGACTCTTCGACCTCCGCCACCGTCGACGGTCTCGCGAATGCCTGCGCTTCGCCGCCTGCGCCGAGCGTCGTGTAGCGACCGAGGCGAACCCCCGGCTCGATGTTCAAGCCAATGCCTCGAGGATCAGCGCGGCCCCTCGATCGACGTCGCCTGCACCGAGCGTCAGGACGCGGTCGCCCGACCGCGCGCGGCGTGCGAGAAAACGGACTCCGTCCTCGATCGTCGGAGTCCAGCCCACGTCCATCCCCGGCCGGGCTTCGGCCAGAGCATCGACGACCAGCTTTCCGGTCACGCCCTCAACGGGTTGCTCACGTGCGCGATAGATGTCGGTGACCGCGACGACGTCCGCCGCCGCGAGCGAGGCGCCGAACTCGCGGGCCAGGTGGCGCGTGCGCGAGTACAGGTGGGGTTGGAAGAGG
>Ga0207693_10002467_pt1 | contig 16076 bp, 13 predicted proteins | sample LARL81metaG_FD_184347 | JGI IMG/M metagenome (GOLD analysis project Ga0207693, IMG submission 184347) | Corn, switchgrass and miscanthus rhizosphere microbial communities from Kellogg Biological Station, Michigan, USA - LAR L8-1 metaG... | ecosystem: Host-associated > Plants > Roots >...
CCATGCCGAACGTCCGCTGTTCGTGATGAACGTGGCGATGACGGCGGCAATCATCACCATTGTCACCGCGCCTGGCCAGAACTCCAAATCCATCGGCTTGGGCCCGATGACATAGCTGAGAAGCACGAGCACCGGCGCTACGAACAGCGCAATCTGGGACGCACTTCCGAGCGCTATGCTGACGCTCATATCCAGCCGGTCCTTTCGCGCAGCCGAAAATGCCACGGCCATCTCGGCGGCGGCACCGACGAGTGCGACAATGATAAACCCGACGAACGCCGGGCTCATCCCCAAGGTCTCAGCCGCCTTTTGCACCGACTCGACGAAGATTTCGCTGACCAGCGCCACCAACACGGTGACACCGAGAAGTGTGCCTACCGCCAGGCCGATGGGCCACTTGGCCTCCACCGTCTCACCGTGATCTTCGCTTGCAAACAGCTCCTTGTGGGTCTTGAGCGAGAATAAGAGGCCCAGGCCGTATGCAACGATCAGCAATATGGCGAGACCGGCGCTGAGCTTCTGGGCCATCTCCTCGCCGCGGGCCGAATCGAGTTCGGCGACAGCCCCCGGCGCGAGCAGCGCAATGGTCGCCATCAGCAGCAATGCCGAATACATCCGTCCTCCGGCGCGATTGTATTCCTGAACGTGGTACCGCAATCCGCCCAACAGAAAACATGCTCCCAGCATGAAAAGCGAATTGGTCACGATGGCACCTGCGATCGACGCCTTCACTAGCATGTACTCGCCGGCATGAAGCGCGGTCAGCGCGATGATCAGCTCCGTCAGATTTCCCAACGTCGCGTTGAGCAGTCCGCCGATTGCATCACCCGTCTTTTCAGCGACGGCTTCCGTTGCATGACTGAGAAGAGCGGCAAGCGGAACGATCGCGAGCACAGCGAGCACGAACAGAAGCGTGTGAGCCTCGGGCGTAATCCTTGCGGCCACCAGCACGCCCGGTACGAAAACCAGCATCCAGAGCAACGGTGTGTGCCGGATTTCCCTGAGCAGAGGATCCACGGGACTGACCGCCACGTTATGGTGACTAACGAATGAAGCGGCGGTCGCTGTTTTTGCGGCTGCTCGTATTGATCCAGATCAACGAACGTCCGTGCTGCGGCCGGAGCATTGAGCGCGCGGGAACAGTTTCTGAGCGTCCGGGGACCCTGCCGCCAAGCCGGTGGACGGCCAGATTTCGATTGGCGAGATCGCCGGACGCTCGTCGTTTGGATGCGAGGATTGCCATGGCCGAAACAACCAGACTTTCCGTTGAAGAGACGCTGAAAAAGCTCCGTAGCAACGATGAGCAGAAATCCAAAACCGAACGACGCGACGAGGACATGCAAGCGCTTGATGAAGAGACAAAACGCATGAGAGCGCAAAGACTGCGCCTGGAGCGGCTGCAGCGAAAGCGGGATTGAAAATCGATTCATGAATGCGGCTCGCCGTTCCGACGAACCGCATGGCCCGCGGCATCCTGACCGGCTGCGCCAAAAGGCGACATCGAAACGAATGCCAAACCCGGTATCGTGGCGCTCGGCAATGACCTGACGCGAGCGACCGACATGCCTGCCAGCCTGGCCCAGACCTATCGCGCGTTTGCCTTCAACAACGCCTGGGCCAACCACCGGCTGCTCAGCGCATGCATGAAGCTGAGCCAGCAGGATTTCGAAGCCGAACGGACCGGCTTCTTCCCCAGCCTGCAGCTGACGCTGAACCACATCTACGTCATCGACCTATTCTACGTGGATGCGCTCGAGGGCGGATGGCTCGGTCCCAAGGCATGGGCGAACGACGTGCCACATCGGACCGCCGCAGAACTCCGGCAAGCGCAAGCTGCCATCGACAAGCGCCTGGTCGCAGTCTGCAACGCGCTCACGCCCGGCGCGTTGAACGAAATCGTGCGGGTCAATCGCGACACACGGGTTCAAACGGAGCGATGCGACCGGCTTCTCATGCATCTCTTTCAGCACCAGATCCATCATCGCGGCCAGGCGCACGCGATGCTGTCCGGAACGGTCATCGAGCCACCGCAACTCGACGAGTTCTTCGCCATCGACGAGGCGCCACTCCGGGCGGCCGAGTTTGCCGAACTCGGCTGGACGGAAGACACGGTGTGGGCTCGCTAAGCACGCCGCCTAAAGCGCGATGAGGTCAGGTTGAATCATCAACGCGCTTGAGGTCTTTGATTGAGCATGATCTCCGCGCAAACGCGTTCCGCGTTTGTCGCGAAAGAAAACCGCTACGCACTTTTCCGGATCAAGCTCTAGTATTTAAACGACACCACCTTGCCCTTGTCGGGGCCGGCTGCCGAGACGCAGATCGGGGAACGGTAGAGTGGCGCAAGGAACGCGGTACCCGGCATCTCGGCGCGGATCTTGTCGAACAGCGGCGCGAGGCCGAGATCAACCCAGGTCGGCGGCAACGCGTCGTGATGCGCGGGCAGAAACAGCTTCGGCTTGAACAGCGCGATGAATGGCCAGGTGTATTCGATCTGGGTGTCGGAGACCGCATGCACCTGATAAGCAGCGATCGCGACATCGACCGGCCCGAGCTTTTCGGCCAGCGCCCGCACGCCCGGCGTGATCGGCCCCGTGCTGCCGATCAACACGGCCTTGAAACCCGACGGGAACGTGAGCGCATAGGCCAGCGTGCCCTCCTTGATAACCTTGGGATCGAAGGTCCCGCGCGACCTTACCTCCGCAAGCTCCTTGTCCTCGTCATCCGTAAACGGCGGCGAGTCGTTCTTGTAAAGGCTCGCATAGATGTCGATGAGACCCGGCTGGATCGTGGAATGCTCCGCAAGCGCGATCTCGACCGTGGCATCGCCGAACTTCACGGACTCGCCGCCCTTGGCGACGACGATCTGCTGCTCCGGCGTGCCGAGCTTCTTGGCGGTCTCGGCCGTGATAGGCGCACCGACGACGGGCGCACCGGTCTGTCGCGAGACGGGGCCGATATCCGAGATGTGGTCGAAATGCGCGTGCGAGACAAAAATCCCCGCGGCCGTCTTTACGTCAGCAGCCGTGAAGCCGAGCTTGTGGCTGCGCGGCGTGCGATCGAAGTAAGTGTCGAACAGGTAGACTTTGCCCTTGTAGGCGAATTCGAAATTGGCGTTGCCGAGCCAGCGGATCACCACCGTCTCGGAGTCCCGCGGCGGCAGCGGCCCGCCGGTGACGGCGGCCGTGTAGCTTTCGCAGGCGTCAGGCACGTCCGCAGCAAATGCCGGCGCCGCCAGAGCGAGCGTTGCGCTCAAGATGCAGGCGGTCAGAAGCGCCTTCCGAAACGATGTATGCACATGGTCCTCCCAGTGAAAAGCAGAGCCCCGGTCGAAGCCTTGGGTCAAAGTTTGTTCTCTGAATAGTAGCGACTTCTGCGTTTTTCGTAAGAGCCTCTACCCGCGTTGTCTCATCGATAGCACAACGCGGTATGGGTCCCGGCGCAAGTCCAGGACGACGATCCCAATGAAGGGTGCACGAACCAGGATTCGGTAGGGTGGGCAAGGGCGCATTGCGCCGTGCCCACCGTCTATCCAAAAAATATCACAAGAGCGGTGGGCACGCTTCGCTTTGCCCACCCTACCCCGTTTGTTGCTGTCGCGATCAAGCGGCATCAGCGAACGCGTACCATGACCTACCAAAGAAAAAGGTGGGCACGGCGCCTTCGCGCCTTTGCCCACCCTGCTTTCTCTAACTCTCCGCAGCGATCAGGCGAGATCGAAGCGATCGAGGTTCATTACCTTGGTCCAGGCCTTCACGAAGTCGCTGACGAACTTCTCCTTCGAGTCGGAGCTCGCATAGACTTCCGCGAGTGCGCGGAGCTGCGAGTGCGAGCCGAAGACGAGGTCGGCGCGGGTGCCGGTCCACTTGACGTCCTTGGTCTTCCGGTCGCGTCCCTCGAACACGCCTTCGGAGCCGGCCGACGGCTGCCAATGCGTGCGCATGTCGAGCAGGTTGACGAAGAAGTCGTTGGTCAGCGTCTCGGGCCGGTCAGTGAGGACGCCATGCGTGGAATGCCCGGCATTGGCGCCGAGCACGCGCAGGCCGCCGACGAGGACCGTCAGCTCAGGCGCCGTCAGCGTCAGCAGCTGCGCCCTGTCCACCAGCATCTCCTCGGCGGAGGCGTATTGCTGGCCGCGGAGATAGTTGCGGAAGCCGTCAGCGACCGGCTCGATGACAGAGAACGACTCGATGTCGGTCTGTTCCTGAGACGCGTCGGTGCGGCCCGGCGTGAAGGGGACCTTCACGTCGTGCCCTGCTTTCTTCGCCGCCGCTTCGACGGCCGCGCTGCCGCCGAGAACGATCAGGTCTGCGAGCGAAACCTTCTTCTTTCCAGCGGAAGCATTGAACTCCTTCTGGATGCCTTCGAGCGTCTTCAGCACGCTGGCGAGTTCAGCCGGCTGGTTGACCTCCCAGTCCTTCTGCGGAGCGAGGCGAATGCGCGCCCCGTTTGCGCCGCCGCGCTTGTCGGAGCCGCGGAACGTCGAGGCCGACGCCCAGGCCGTCGAGACCAGCTGGGACACGGACAGGCCCGAAGCGAGGATCTTCGCCTTGAGCGCAGCAATGTCCTTCTCGTCGACCAGCGGATGATCGACCGCAGGGACCGGGTCCTGCCACGGCAGCTCTTCCTTCGGAACGAGCGGGCCAAGATAGCGCACGCGAGGACCCATGTCGCGATGCGTGAGCTTGTACCAGGCGCGGGCAAACGCGTCCGCGAACTGATCCGGATTCTCGTGGAAGCGCTTCGAGATCTTCTCGTAGGCCGGGTCGACCCGCAACGCGAGGTCGGTGGTCAGCATCGAGGGCGCGTGACGCTTCGACTTGTCGTATGCGTCCGGCACCGTGCCGGCGCCGCCGCCATTCTTCGGCGTCCACTGATGCGCGCCGGCCGGGCTCTTGGTCAGCTCCCATTCGAAGCCGAACAGATTGTCGAAGAAGTCGTTGCTCCACTTCGTCGGCGTCGTGGTCCAGGTGACCTCAAGGCCGCTGGTGATCGCATCAGCCCCAAGGCCCGAGGCGTATTTGCTCGCCCAGCCGAGGCCCTGCGCCTCGATGTCGGCGCCTTCCGGCTCCGCACCTACCAGGGTCGCATCGCCGGCGCCGTGCGTCTTGCCGAAAGAGTGACCGCCGGCAATCAGTGCGACCGTCTCCTCGTCATTCATGGCCATGCGACGGAACGTCTCGCGAATGTCGCGCGCAGCGGCCGCCGGATCCGGCTTGCCGTTCGGCCCTTCCGGATTGACGTAGATCAGGCCCATCTGTACGGCACCGAGATGGCCCGAGAGCTCGCGGTCGCCGCTGTAGCGCTCGTCCGCCAGCCACTTGCCTTCCGGACCCCAATAGACGTCCTGCTCGGGCTCCCAGACGTCCGGCCGGCCGCCGGCGAAACCGAAGGTCTTGAAGCCCATCGACTCCAGCGCGACATTGCCGGTGAGGATGATCAGGTCGGCCCACGAAATCTTCCGGCCATATTTCTGCTTGATCGGCCACAGCAGCCGGCGAGCCTTGTCGAGGTTGGCGTTGTCCGGCCAGCTGTTGAGCGGCGCAAAACGCTGCTGGCCCGCTCCGGCGCCGCCGCGGCCGTCGCCAATGCGATAGGTGCCCGCGCTGTGCCACGACATGCGAATGAACAGCGGCCCGTAATGGCCGAAGTCGGCCGGCCACCATTCCTGCGAGTCCGTCATCAGGGCATGCAGATCCTTGATCACGGCGTTGAGGTCGAGGGTCTTGAATTCCTTGGCGTAATCGAAAGCCTCGCCCATCGGGTCCGACAGGTTGGAGTGCTGATGGAGAACGCTGAGGTCCAGCTGGTTCGGCCACCAGTCGCGATTCGAATGTCCGTGGCTGCCGCCCGAAAACGGGCACTTGGTGACGTCATCCATGATTGTCTCCTGCCGTGCTGTGCATGGTTTGGTTGCTCCGAGTTGGAGCCTTTCTAAAGAAACCAAGCGATTAGGTAAAATCGAGTTTGGTGATTGTTGGGATAAGCTTTCCTGATGGAAGTTGGGACGATTTGTCGCCGACCTCTCAGTGTTTTGATGCGCGCGGGTCCGTCGTGACCAACGCTGTCGTCCGGGTCAACCGAGCATTGGCGAGACGCCGCCACTTGCGTCGTCCCCGCGCCCGCGGGGATCGACAACCACAGGCGTCAGTTGTTTTACGCCGAACCTCCGCAGTCATCGCAGCACGGATAGGACAACGCGGTATGGGTCCCGGCGCAAGGCCGGGACGACGATGACGATAGCTTTTGCCTTCCTACTTCGGCCGCAACGAAGCAACGCGGCCTACTTCGCCGGCTCGAGCACCGAGACGTAATTTGCCACCGCGGCGCCGCCCATGTTGAAGATGCCGCCGAGCTGGGGATTCTTCAGCTGCATGCCTTCGGGCGCCTGCCCGGTGAGCTGCATCGCCGTCATCACATGCATGGAGACGCCGGTCGCGCCGATCGGATGACCTTTGGCTTTCAGGCCACCGGACGGATTGACTGGCAGCTTGCCGTCTTTCTGCGTCCAGCCTTCCTTAATCGCGCGGGCGCCCTGCCCCTTCGGGGTCAGCCCCATCGCTTCATATTCGATCAGCTCCGCGACCGTGAAGCAGTCATGTGTCTCGACAAAGGAGAGATCGGAGAGCGCGACCCCAGCCTTCTCGAGCGCGCGCTGCCAGGCGACCGTGCAACCCTCGAACTGCAGGATGTCGCGCTTGGACATCGGCAGGAAGTCCTGCGCATGCGCGGTGGCGCGGAAGTTGACCGCCTTGCCCATGCCCTTTGCGGTCTCGGAATCCGTCAGCACGATCGCGGCCGCGCCGTCGGACACTAGTGAGCAGTCGGTGCGCTTCAGGGGACCGGCGACGTAGGGATTCTTCTCGCTTTCCGCGCGACAGAACTCGAAGCCGAAATCCTTGCGCATCTGCGCATAGGGATTGGCGACGCCATTCTTGTGGTTCTTCGCCGCGATCATCGCCAGCGCGTCCGACTGGTCGCCATATTTCTGGAAATAGCTTTGTGCGATCTTGCCGAACACGCCGGCGAAACCGCCGACCACCTCGCCGTCTTCCGGCAGGTACGACGCCTTCAACAGGTTGCGGCCGATCTCGGGGCCCGGGGTACGCGTCATCTGCTCGACGCCGACCACCAGCACGAACTTGGCCGCGCCGACGGCAATCGCGCGGACGCCCTGATGCACCGCCGCCGAGCCGGTGGCGCAGGCGTTCTCGACCCGCGTCGCCGGCTTGAAGCGCAGCGCCGGATCAGCCTGCAGCACCAGCGAGGCGGTGAAGTCCTGCGCCGAGAAGCCCGCGTTGAAATGCCCGAGCACGATCTCGTCGACATCGGCGGCCGAGATGCCGGCATCGGCGATCGCCTCGTTCGCGACCTTGACCACAAGGCTCTCGACGGTTTCGGTATCGAACTTGCCGAACGGCGTATGCGCCCATCCGACGATGCTGGCTGTCATGACAGATCTCCCGGGACGTTCCTGATGTCAGGAAACGAACTTACCACCCAATTCGTCCTCGATGTGAATACGGATAATGTCATCGAAGCTATGCTCTGCGGTCGTGAAACCAAGCTCGCGCGACCTTTTGGCCTCGAAGTTCCGCGGCCAGCCTGCGACGATGCCCACGATGAAGGGATCCGGCTCACGCTTGATTCTTGCTGCGACCTTGTCGCCCGCCACCCGCTTCAGCGCCGCGATCTGCTCGCCGACGGTTGCGGAAAGTCCCGGCATGGTGAGGTTGCGGCGCGGACCGACCGCCGCGAGATCCATGGTGCCGGCATGCAGCAGGAACCCGACCGCCGAGCGCGGCGTGGCGTGCCAGTGGCGGACATCTTCCGATACCGGCAGGATCGCCTCCTTCCCGGCGAGCGGTTCGCGCAGGATGTTGGAGAAGAAGCCTGAGGCCGCCTTGTTCGGCAGGCCCGGCCGGATGCAGATGGTCGGCAGGCGGATGCCGATGCCGTCGAGGAAGCCGCGGCGCGAATAATCCGCGAGCAAAAGTTCGCCGATCGCCTTCTGGGTGCCGTAGCTCAAGAGCGGCGTGTGGAAGAACTCGTCGCCGATCGCATCGGGAAACGGCGCACCGAATACCGCGATCGAGGACGTGAACACCACGCGCGGCTTATAGCCGCCACCGACCAGGCGGATGGCGTCGAGCAGCATCCGGGTGCCGTCGAGATTGATCCGATAGCCCTTGTCGAAATCGAGCTCGGCCTCGCCGGAGACGATCGCCGCGAGATGGAAGATCACGTCGGGCCGGCCCGCGATGAGCTTCTCGGCAAAGCCTGCGACGGCGAAATCGCCCGCGACGATGTCGACCGCGCATCCCGCCTTCTCGGGCTTGTTCGGTGCGACGACGTCCTGAAGGGTCAGGCGGGTGATCTCGGTTTTGCCGAGCCTGCCGTCGTGCAACAGCCGCTCAACGAGCTTGCGACCGACCATGCCGGCCGCGCCCAGGACCAATACGTGCAAGAGCCAACTCCTTTTTTTGTAATTCTTGTGCGCCGGCCCCGCGCGCCTATTCCTTCACGGCTCCGGTCATGGCCGACACATAATGCTCAACGAAGAACGCGTAAAGGATGACCAGCGGTAGCGAGCCGGCCAGCGCGCCCGCCATCAGCGCGCCCCAGCGGTAGATGTCGCCATCGACGAATTCGTTGACGATCGCGACCGGCACGGTCTTGTTCTGGGTCGATTGCAGGAAGGTCAGCGCGTAGATGAACTCGTTCCAGCACAGCGTGAAGCAGAAGATGAACGCGGAGATCAGGCCGGGGATCGCCAGCGGCAGCACGATCTTGATCAGGATCTGCCAGCGGCTGGCGCCGTCGATCAATGCGCATTCCTCCAGTTCGAAGGGAATGGTCTTGAAGTATCCCATCAAGAGCCAGGTCGAGAACGGAATCAGGATGGTCGGATAAGTCAGGATCAGCGCCATCGGCGAGTCGAACAGGCCGTACTGGAACACGACGGTGGCGAGCGGAATGAACAGGATCGACGGCGGCACCAGATAGGCCAGGAAGATCAGCCCGCCGACGACATGGGCGTACTTGTAGCGCAAGCGCACGATCGCATAGGCCGCAAGCACGCTCGCGATGATCGAGAGAATGGTGGCGCAGACCGCGACATACATCGTGTTCCACAGCCAGTGCGGATAATAGCTCTCGAACAACAGCTTATGGAAATGCTTGAAGGTCGGATTCCAGGTCCAGAACGGATTGAACTTGTCGAGGTCGAGAAGCTGGTCGTCCGGCTTCACCGAGGTCAGCGCCATCCAGTAGAATGGAAACAGCAGGATCACGACGATGATCGAAAGCGGCAGATAGAGCGTGACCAGCCGCTTCGGCACGGACTGCAGATAGCTCATGCCCTCGCTGTTATCGACCCGTGCCGGGGCCGAGAGGATGGACTTGAGGTCGAGCTTTTGGGCGGGAAGATCAGTCATGGCGCAACCCTCTCACCGTCGTCCCTACGAACGCAGGGACCCATAACCACAGGACTTTGTTTGGGACAAAGGTCGTCTGCCAGCTCAGGTTAACCGATAGATTCCACGGTATGGGTCCCTGCGTTCGCAGGGACGACAGCGGGGCTATGAAATCAGTCATTGCTCTCTCCCTGCTGCCATTTGCGGCGCTGCAGGCCGAACCAGGACACCATGATCGCGGCGAGCAGGAACGGGATCATGGCGCTGGAGATCGCGGCGCCCTCGCCCAATTGCCCTGCGATGATCGCGCGCTGATAGGACAAGGTTGCCATCAGATGCGTGGCGTTGACCGGGCCGCCGCGGGTCATCGCCCAGATCAGCTGGAAGTCGGTGAAGGTGAACAGCACCGAGAACGTCATCACGACCGCGATGATCGGGGTGAGCAGCGGATAGGTGATGTGGCGGAACATCTGCCAGCGCGTCGCGCCGTCGAGTGTCGCGGCCTCATAGAGCGAGGGCTGCACGGTCTGCAATCCCGCGAGCAGCGTGATCGCGACGAAAGGCACGCCGCGCCAGATATTGGCGAAGATCACGCAGATCCGCGCCCATGTCGTATCGCCGAGGAAATTGATGTTCTGCGTGATAAGGCCGAGATGCTTCAGCGACCACGAGATGATCGAGAATTGCGAATCGAAGATCCACCAGAACGCCAGCGCCGACAGCACGGTCGGCACGATGAAGGGGATCAGCACCATCGCGCGCAGCATCGCCTTGAACGGCATGTTCTCGTTCAACAGCAGCGCGAGATAAAGCCCGATGGCGAATTTAAAGGCGCTGGCGATGAAGGTGTAGAGCAGCGTATTGAACACCGACAGCCAGAAGATCGAGTCATCCCACAGCCACTCGTAGTTCTCGGTGCCGATGAATTGTCCGATGCGGCCGATGCGGGTGTCGGTGAAGGAGAGCCAGACGCCTAGCCCGAGCGGATAGGCGAGGAAGAAGATCAGGAAGGCCATGGCCGGCATCATGAACCAGAAGCCGAGCCAGTTCTTGTTATGCCTGAGCTGATCCCACGCGGTCGCTTCACGGATTTCCGGCTTGGCGCGCTGCGGCGCGAGGGCAAGATCAGCCATGGCGTTCCCCGATGTCATTACAGTGTGAACGGGCGGCGGTGATCCGCCGCCCGCACGTCTTCAATTTAGCCGCGATAGATCCGCTTCAACTGCCGCTCGGCTTCGGAGACAGCGCCCTTGGCGTCCTTTGCGCCGGTGCAGTAGTTGGCGAACATGTCGACCACGATGAAATCCGCGATCGCGGTTGCCGCCTTCTCGCCGGGCGTGCCGATGCCGGAGGCCGGCAGTGCGCGCTTGGAAGCCTGGCCGAATACCGCATTCTTCGGGTCTGCCGTCCAGACCGGCGCCGCGTCATAGGCGTTGAGCGTATGGGTGAGATAACCCCGCGCTCCTGTCAGCCACTTATCGAAGTTCTCCTTCTCCAGCATGAAGGCGATGAAGGCCTTCGCTGCGTTTGGATATTTGGTGAAGTTGAACGCGAGGATCGGCACCGCAAGCTGAAGTTCAGTGGGCTTGCCCAGCGGTCCGACCGGCCACAGCGCATGATCGATGTCGTCGGCCAGCTCCTTCTTGGCCGGATCGTCCTTGGCCGCGATATAGATCGAGATGCCGTTCGAGGTCAGGTACAATTCGCCCGACAGGAACGCCTTGTTGTTGGAGGAGTCGTTCCAGGAGGCGACGCCGGGAATGAAGGTGTCCGACAGCTGCTTGGCGTATTCCAGCGCCTTCACCGTCTCCGGCGAGTTGATGCTGACCTTGTCGTCCTTGTCGACGGTCCAGGCATTATGGCCCCACAGGATGTTGTGGACCCAGGCATTGGCGTCGCCGGTGGCGTGGCCGAGCGCGAAGCCGGCCGGCGTGTTGTTCGCCTTCAGCGCTTTGCACAGTTCGAGATAGGCCGGGAAGTCGGAGGGCACCTGCTTGAAGCCTGCCTTCTCGACCGCCGACTTGCGATAGGTCAGGTAGCCGCCGATCGTCGCGACAGGAATGCCGAGCCAATCGTTGCCGCTCTTGCAGGTCTTCGCCGCCGCTTCGGTCCAGCCGCCGTATTTCTGGCCGAGATAGTCGGCGACGTCGTTCATCTTCAGAACCTTGGTCGGGAACAGCTGCGGCAGCGTATGCAGACCCCAGGCGATATCGAGGCCGGAGCCGGTGTTCGCTGCGACCGATGCTTTCGGTTGCACGTCCTCGAAGGATTCGCTGAACACGTTCATTTCGGTACCGGTCGCCGACTTGAATGCGGCGACCATCGCGTTGAAGGCGTCGTCCTCCGCCGGCACGAAGCGCTTCCAGCGCATCACCGTCAGCTTGGCGCCCGGCTCTGCCTTCCACGGCGCGCTCTGCGCCCAGGCTTTGGCAAAGTCAAACAGCGCCGGCCCGGTCAACGCGCCGGCCGCCGCCAGCGCGGTGCCGCCCTGAAGCAGGGTACGGCGGGTAAAGTCCTGCATGGTCGTCTCTCCCTCTGATTTTAATTTTGATGCTTTTTGGTCTTAAGAATTGAGCCGTTTTCCGGACGACTCGTCGAACAGATGGACGAGCCCCGGATCGGGCTTCAACCGGACCTTGTCGCCCGGATTGAACTGGTGTCGTTCGCGGAAAACGGCGACCACCTGCTCGCCGCCGAGCTTGGCGAAGACCTGGGTCTCCGAGCCCGTCGGTTCGACCACCACGATCTCCGCCTCCGCGCCGTCGTCGGCGATGGTGAAATGCTCGGGCCGCACGCCATAGACCGCGGGCTGGCCGTCGGAACTGGACGGCGCCGATTTGAGCGGCAGCTTGACGCCGTTCGGCCCCTCGAAACCAAGCGAGCCGTTCGCCTTGACCTTGCCCTTGAGGAAATTCATCGCGGGCGAGCCGATGAAGCCGGCCACGAACTGGTTGTCGGGCTTGTCGTAGAGTTCGAGCGGCGTGCCGATCTGCTCGACGATGCCGTCATGCATCACGACGATCTTGTCGGCCATCGTCATGGCCTCGATCTGGTCGTGGGTGACATAGACGGTCGTGGTTTTCAGGCGCTGATGCAGCTCCTTGATTTCGGTGCGCATCGCGACGCGCAGCTTGGCGTCGAGGTTGGAGAGCGGCTCGTCGAACAGGAACACCTGCGGATCGCGCACAATGGCGCGGCCCATCGCCACGCGCTGGCGCTGGCCGCCGGAGAGTTGCCGGGGATAGCGCTCGAGCAGCGGCGTCAGCGCCAGGATCTCGGCGGCGCGCGCCACGCCCTTCTTGATGTCGGCGGTGTTCGCGCCGCGCAGCTTCATCGAGAAGCCCATATTGTCGGCGACCGTCATGTGCGGATAGAGCGCGTAGTTCTGGAACACCATCGCAATGTCCCGCTCCTTGGGCTGGACATTGTTGACGACGCGGTCGCCGATCGAGATCGTTCCGGAGGTGATGTTTTCGAGCCCGGCAAGCATCCGGAGCAAGGTCGACTTGCCGCAGCCGGATGGGCCGACCAGAACGACGAATTCGCCGTCTTCGATCGGGATGGTCACGCCGTGCAAAACCTCAAAGCCACCAAACGATTTTCGCACGTCGCGAATTTGCACGGACGACATATAATCCCTCCCGATCTGACCAACCCTCGCGGTTGAGGCCGCGGTCTTGCTGTTGTTCGTCAGGCTCTTATCAGACTTTTTTGAGGATGTCGTTGGATCAAAGTCGTACGTCTTGCCCCTCGTGCCCGAATTTGCGAAGTGGTGTAAACATTGGTCCAAAATCAGAACGACGCACGATCGCACAATAAAAAGGCGTGTGCGCTGCGGGAGAAACCATGAACAAGCCAGTCACCGGCGTCACCAGACGCAAACTCCGTTCCCGCGAATGGTTCAACAACCCCCACAACCCCGGGATGACCGCGCTCTATCTGGAGCGCTACCTGAATTATGGGTTGACGCGGCAGGAGCTGCAATCCGGCATGCCGATCATCGGCATCGCCCAGACCGGCAATGACCTGTCGCCGTGCAACCGCCATCATCTCGAACTGGCACACCGGGTCCGTGAAGGCATCCGCGCCGCCGGTGGTATCGCGATGGAGTTTCCGACCCACCCGATCCAGGAGACCGGCAAGCGGCCGACGGCGGCGCTGGACCGCAACCTCGCCTATCTCGGGCTGGTCGAAGTGCTGTTCGGCTATCCCCTGGACGGCGTGGTGCTGACGACCGGGTGCGACAAGACGACGCCGGCCTGCCTGATGGCGGCGGCAACCGTCAATCTGCCCGCCATCGTGCTCTCGGGCGGGCCGATGCTGAACGGCTGGCATGGCGGTGAGCGCACCGGCTCCGGCACCATCGTGTGGAAATCCCGCGAGCGGCTGGCGGCCGGCGAGATCGACTATGAGGAGTTCATGGACATCGTAGCCTCCTCGGCCCCCTCGGTCGGCCATTGCAACACGATGGGCACCGCCTCGACCATGAACTCGCTGGCCGAGGCGCTCGGCATGTCGCTGCCGGGCTGCGCGGCGATCCCGGCGCCCTATCGCGAGCGCGCCCAGATCGCCTACGATACGGGCAAACGCATCGTCGACATGGTCTGGGAAGACCTGAAGCCGTCGGACATTTTGACCCGCAAGGCGTTCGAGAACTGCATCGTGGTCAATTCCGCGATCGGCGGCTCGACCAATGCGCCGATCCATATCAACGCGCTGGCCCGCCATATCGGCGTGGAGCTTTCGATCGACGACTGGCAGACGCACGGCCACGACGTGCCGTTGCTGGTCAACATGCAGCCGGCCGGCTTCTATCTCGGCGAGGAATTCCACCGCGCCGGCGGCGTGCCGGCCGTGGTGCGCGAGCTGATGGCGCACAAACGCATCCATGAGGATGCCAAGACGGTGAACGGCCGCGGCATGGGCGACAATTGCCGCGAGGCACCAAAGCCCGACGGCGACGTGATCCATGCCTACGACAAGCCGCTGGTAAAGGACGCCGGCTTCCTGGTGCTGCGCGGCAATCTGTTCGATTCCGCGATCATGAAGACCAGCGTCATCTCCAAGGAATTCCGCGACCGCTATTTGAGCAATCCGAAGGATCTCAACGCGTTCGAGGGCCGCGCCATCGTGTTCGAGGGGCCTGAGGACTATCACGAGCGGATCGACGATCCCGCGCTCGAGATCGACGAGCACTGCGTGCTGTTCATCCGCGGCGCCGGCCCGATCGGCTATCCCGGCGGCGCCGAGGTCGTGAACATGCAGCCGCCGGCCGCGCTGATCAAACGCGGCATCCTCGCTTTGCCCTGCATCGGCGACGGACGGCAGTCGGGCACGTCGGGCTCGCCGTCGATCCTCAACGCCTCCCCGGAGGCCGCGGCCGATGGCGGCCTCGCGATCTTGCGGACCGGCGACAAGGTGCGGATCGACCTCAACAAGGGCTCGGCCAACATCCTGATTTCGGACGACGAGGTGAAGAAACGCCACGCCGAGCTGAAGGCCAAGGGCGGCTTCGCCTACCCGGCGCATCAGACGCCGTGGCAGGAGCTTTATCGCCAGACCGTCGGCCAGCAGTCCACCGGCGCCTGCATGGAATTGGCCACGCGCTATCATGACATCGCCGGCAAGGTCGGCGTTGCCAGGGATAATCATTGAGGCTGTCGCCGTCATTTGCGAGAAGCCATCGCCGTCATTGCGAGCGCAGCGAAGCAATCCAGAAATCCCTCCGCGGTGACGATCTGGATCGCTCCGTCGCTTCGCTCCTCGCAATGACGGAGCAAGAACAAGGAGAAGAAAAATGGCAGACCGCCTCAAGGGCAAACGCGCTTTCGTGACCGCAGCCGCGGCCGGGATCGGACGTGCCTGTGCGCTCGCCTTCGCGCGCGAGGGCGCGACCGTTTACGTGACCGATATCGACGAGAAGGCCCTTGCATCGCTGAAAAATGACGGCATCGCCGACGTGGCCAAGCTCGACGTCCGCGACAGCGCGGCCGTCGCGGCGGCCGCCAAGCGCGTCGGCAAGGTCGACATCCTCTTGAACGCAGCGGGCTTCGTCCATAACGGCACGGTGCTGGACTGCTCGGATGAGGACTGGGATTTCTCCTTCGACCTCAACGTCAAATCGATGCATCGCACGATCCGCGCGTTTCTTCCCGGCATGCTCGAACAGGGCCACGGCGCGATCGTGAACATCTCCTCGGCCGCCGGCGTGTTCAAGGCCGCGCCGAACCGCTACGTCTACGGTGCGACCAAAGCCGCCGTCGCGGCGCTGACCAGCTCGGTCGCGGTCGACTTCATCGGCAAGGGCATTCGCTGCAACTGCATCTGCCCCGGCACCATCGAGACGCCCTCGATGCTGCAGCGTGCGGCGGCGGCAGGCCCCGGCGGCCGCGAGATGTTCGTCTCGCGCCAGCCGATGGGACGGCTCGGCACCGCCGAAGAGATCGCTTCGCTCGCGCTCTATCTCGCCAGCGACGAAAGCGCGTTTACGACGGGCGTCGCCCATGTCATCGACGGCGGCTGGACGCTTTGATCTTTCTTCGCCTCGCCCCGCTTGTGGGGAGAGGTCGGCGCGAAGCGCCGGGTGAGGGGCTGCCTCCGCGAACTCGGTCTATCGAGTGTGCGGAGACAGCCCCTCACCCCACCCTCTCCCCGCAAGAGTGG
>Ga0207693_10002468_pt1 | contig 16073 bp, 15 predicted proteins | sample LARL81metaG_FD_184347 | JGI IMG/M metagenome (GOLD analysis project Ga0207693, IMG submission 184347) | Corn, switchgrass and miscanthus rhizosphere microbial communities from Kellogg Biological Station, Michigan, USA - LAR L8-1 metaG... | ecosystem: Host-associated > Plants > Roots >...
TCGGAGTGGGAACCGAGGGTGCGGTCGTCGGGCCGGTCGGCGGCACCCCGTCAGTCTGAGAGGTATTCCTAGGAAAACCCTGTCAGCCGACGGCTATCCTTCCTGAGTCTCAAGAGGCTGGCCGCATCCCACAAACGGCTGCGTGACAAAACACCGAAGACCGCATGATCCCGCTGTCCGCCCAGCGCGCCATGGCGCAATGGGCCGGCGCCACCACGGTCGAGGTGGCCGCCAGCCACGCTGTCTACATGTCGCAGCCGCGCGCCGTTGCCGCCCTCATTCGGAACGCCTGCGTCTAGGCGATCGCGTGCTTCGCGCCGGATTGGCAGGGCGAGCTTTGGACCATTGAAGTCTTCTTCGCGTATTCGATGCCACCACCTGCTCAAGACTTTCTACACCGGCTGGACGGAAACGCAATACCCCGATGGTCCGGGTTAGCGCCCGTGGCCGCCGCCGCCCCCGCCGCCGGGGTGCGCATTGAACCCGGGCGAAGCCACCTCTGATTCGGTGAGCTGGTAGGGAGGGTCGAAGAGGCTGGGGTTGTTGAGGGACGAAACCACGTCATTGACGTTGCCTTGCGGAAGCCCCAGGGCAGTGGAGGTGCTGTCCGTGGGCGGAACGCAGGTGCCGTCCAACGCTACTTCGCCGTCCGAGCACGTCAGGTCGTCTGCGTGGGCGACTGCGATCGGTACACCAATCACGGCAAACGCAGCGGACAATGCACCCGCCGCCACCGAAAGTCGAACGGTGCGTGATATTGCTGCGCCCGATGTTGTTGCGCCCATTGCATGTCTCTTTTCTTGCGGTGTTGGTTTGGACGTGCCCATTGAGCGGGTTAGTGCCCGTGGCCGCCACTGTGGTCGCCGCCGCCCATCCCAGAGTCGCCGCCGCCCATCCCGGGCCCGCCGGTGCCATCTTGAGGCGCAGGGACGCTGTTCGCATTGTCGGGGACGTTGCATTGACCGTCAATTACTACTTGACCGGGTGCGCAAGCTGTATCTCCCGGCTGGGCGACGGCGGCGGGTGCGCCGATGATTGCGGATACCGCAAACCCTGCGCCAACCGCGAAGAGTGAAGTGATGGTTCGTGATTTTGTTGGGCGCATAGCACGCCTCTTTCCTACTGTTGGCGTCCGAGAAAATAACATTCAGACCTGTCTTTTGACAGGGGCGTAAGCAATGAATGTGCCATGACCCGCGCGGTTGATTCCGGTTTGACTAACCTGTGTCCAAGCTTGATTCCCGACGGCGCCATCGTGTTGACCACACCCAGCGGACGCAGTCACATCACCACGCCCACCGGTGCGCGGTTCTTCCCGCAGCTCGCGGTCCCCACCGCGACGTTGGCGCTGCCCAACAGTCCGCCGGCGAGTCGAATCACGGACTGGCCATGCCGACCCGAAAGCGCACCCGCACCCAAGACCGCGCCGCCCGCATCGAATACGAACGCGGACTCAACCGAGCCGCTACGCCGCCGACCCACCACCCTTGTGACTTCTAGGTACTTGGCGCGATGCTCTGCCGGCAGGTAGTGCGTGTTGCCGTCGGGCTTCGAAGGGTTGGTCGTTATCTCAGCCTGCCCAAGTCTCAACACAATCGGGACGACGCACTAACGAGACTACGTTGGCGTGCGCGCGAATACGAACGCAATCTCCGGCGACCTGTGATGCGAACGAGACTGCCGCTGAACCCATCTCGCGGCCGGCAGGCCACTAGCCCCCGTCGGCGAAGGCCTCTTTGATCTCCTTGGGTCCGAACGGCCAGGTGTGCTCGGCCCTGGCATAGATGAGGAACGCGATGACGCCGATCAGGATCCAGCCAAGGGACAGGCCGATCGAGAGCCAAGTCGCGGAGATGTAGATGTACACCCAGCCGACCAGCGCGATGATCGTGGGCACCGGGTAGAGCCATTGCCGATATGGGCGGTGAAGATTCGGCTGGCGGCGGCGCAGCACGACGATCGCGGCGACCTGGGCCAGCGATTGAATAATGACCAGGGTCGCCACTGCTGCGTTGATGATGGTGGTCAGCGTGAACAGCGAACCGATGATCGTGATCGCGCCCATGGTGAGCACACCGGCGGTTGGTAGATGCAGCTTCGGATGCAATCGGCCGAACACCGGCAGGAACACCTTGTCGCGGGCCGCTTCGAACGGAACGCGGGACCCGCCGAGCAGACCGGCGAACACCGAACCGATGGCCGCCACGATGATCAGAACCGTGATCGCCCGCGCTGTGCCGGATCCCCACGCCTGCTCGAGCACGCTGGAGGCCACGGATGTGGCGTTCTTCAACTCGTCGAGCGGAATCGCGCCCAGCACGCCGATCTGCAGCAGGAAGTACAGGCTCATGATGCCGAGGATCGAGAAGACGATTGAGCGCGGAATCGTGCGGCCGGGGTCGCGCATCTCAGCGCCGAGGTAGGCGGTGGTGTTGTAGCCGAGATAGTCGTAGATCGCGATAATCAGGCCCGCGCCGAGGCCGGCCCAGAACGTCCCGCCGCTGAAGCTGAACGCGCCGGGTGTGAAGGCGAACGCTTGTGCGCCGTTGAAGTGCGTGAAGGCGGCGACGATCGTACTGAGCACCGCGGCCAGCATGACGACGAACAGCACCGTGGTGAGGTTGCCGATCTGGCCGATCTTGCGGAACAGCGCCACCATGATCACCAGGATGATGACGATTCCGATGGCCTTGCCCAGCGCGGTGTTCCCGGAGTCGCTGGTCACCCCAGGCATCAGGTAGCCGAGGTACTGGATGAGACCGATGATCCCGGTGGACATGATCAGCGGGATGAAAAGCACTGCGCTCCAGACGAACAGGAACGGCATCAGACGGCCGGTGCGGTACTGGAACGCTTCACGCAGATAGATGTACGTGCCGCCCGCGCCGGGCATGGCGGCGCCGAGTTCGGCCCAGATGAGGCCGTCGGCGAGTGCGAGGATGGCGCCGATGATCCAGCCGAACATCGCTTCCGGGCCACCGATCGTGGCGACCATCGCGGGAATCGTGACGAACGGGCCGATGCCGCACATCTGGGTCATGTTGATCGCAGTGGCTTGTAGCGGGCCGATCTTGCGTTCGAGTGCGGGTTGCGGGGACACCGCAGCCCCGGACGCCCCGGGACTGATGGATGGGGAATTCACGAGGGCCCTCCTTACTTTGTTAGGAAACTTTCTTAACATACAATCCGACCGTCTTGGAAGAGTCGTTTGTAAACTTTCCTGCGACTGGAACGGAGACGGACACGGTGGTGGGCCAGGCTGCGCCGCAAGCGGGGACCCCGGCAAGCATGCGCGCGCTGAACCAACGGCTGGTGCTTGACCGGCTCCGAGGGCATGGTGAGGCGACCCGTCCGCAGATCGCCGGCGACACCGGTCTATCGAAACCGACAGTCGGGCAGGCACTCCTGGATCTGGAGCAGCAGGGCCTGGTGCGTGCGATCGGCCGGAGTTCTGCTCGTCCCGGCCGGGCGGCGGTCATCTATCGGACGGCTCCGGACGCGGGTCACATCGTGGGTGTCGACGTCGGCAGGCGCGTAATCCACGTCGCGGTCGCAGACCTGGACGGTGCGATCGTCGCCCGTCTCGAACAGCCGAACCGCAGCCGGTCGGGGGCCATGTTGCTGCGGACAACGCGGGAATCCGTCGAACGTGCCATCGCGGAGGCTGGGCTGGTCCCGCGCGACATCGTGGTGACTGTCCTCGGGACGCCGGGCATCCCGGACGTGGCCAGCGGCACGGTGCACCGGGCGCCGAATCTGCCCGGCTGGGAACGCCGTGGCTTGTTGCACGAGTTGGTGTCGACGCTCGGAGCGGATGGCTCGGAAGTGATCGTGGAAAACGACGCCAATCTGTGTGCGGTCGGTGAGCACGCATTGGGCGCAGCCCGGGGAGTCGATGTCATTGCATGTCTCACGGTCGGCACCGGCATCGGCATGGGAATCCTGGTCAATGGGAAGCTCTTTCGCGGCGCACACGGCGCGGCAGGGGAGATCGCGGATCTGCCCTACGACCGGGTCCCGGCCGGCGTGACGGCGCACCGCCCAGGACCGGTGGAGATCGTGGCAGCGGCCCAGGCGGTGGTGTCAGCGGCCCATCAGGCCGGGTTGAGCCGGGTGCACACGGCGAAGGCGGTCTTCGACATGGCTCGCGGAGGCGATGAACTCGCGCTGCGAGTCGTCGCGGAAGAGGCGTTGAAGCTTGCCCACGTCGTGTCGGTGGTGACCGCCGTGCTTGACCCCGGGTTGATCGTGCTCGCCGGCGGCATCGGGCGCAACGCCGACCTGCTTGCCGGCCCGATGCAGGACGAGCTGGCGGCGACCATTCCGGTGGTTCCAGACATCGTTGGAGGTCATCTCGGCGAGGACGCCGTCCTCGTCGGCGCAATCGCGACGGCAATGGACACCGCATGGGATTTGGTCTTCGAGCGGCGTGTGCGCAGAATCGCAAGTGAGGCCTAGTCGGAACGATGGAAGTCGTCATCAGGCAACACGAACAACAGTGCGGCGTTACCGCGGCCGACATCTTCGCCGACGCGGTCACGTCCGGAGCGACCACTCTGGGACTGGCGACGGGCTCTTCTCCCCTCTCCGTCTACCGACACCTGATTCGCAGGCATCGGCAGGAAGGACTCACGTTCGCCGATGTACAGGCATTTCTGCTCGACGAGTACGTCGGCTTGCCGCCGGACCACCCGCAGTCCTATGCGCATGTCATTCGTGCGGAGTTCACCGACCACGTCGACATCGACTCCACGCGCGTGCACAGTCCCAACGGTGTCACGGACGACATCTTTGTTGCGGCAGAGGAATACGACGCCTTCATCGCCGACGCGGGCCCGGTCGACGTTCAATTGCTGGGCATCGGAAGCAACGGGCATATCGGATTCAACGAGCCGGGATCGTCAGTGGGGTCACGCACCCGGGTCAAGACCCTTACCGAGCAGACACGACACGACAACGCGCGGTTCTTCACCGGCATCGACGACGTGCCCCGCCACGTCATCACCCAGGGACTCGGAACCATCAGCGCTGCCCGGCATCTCGTGCTCATCGCAACGGGCAGTCACAAGGCGGAGGCGATCGCGGCGGCCGTCGAGGGTCCGCTTACCGCAAGCTGCCCCGGATCGGTCCTCCAACTCCATCCGCACGTCACGGTCGTGGTCGACGATGCGGCGGCCGCTCGACTGAAGAATGCGGACTTCTATCGGTATGCGTTGAAATACAAGCCAGCCCAACAGAAGCACTGAGCGGCGCCTCAGTGCACAAAGCCGCACGCCAGCGAATGCAGCGTATGGGTGACCCTTTCTTGTCGGATACTACGGCGATTCGTTTGAAGGCCGAATGATGCTGGAAGAGAAGCGCCGAAGCCCAGCGTCAGGTCCTCGACCAAGCCGCCGGGGCCGAAGCCCTCGTAATCGGACGCGACGACCTCCACGATCCTGATCTCACCGGTCTTGAACAGCTGCTGCATGGCGGGCGTGAACTCGCGCACGTCCTCACCAAGCAGTCGGCCCGACACGCGGATGCCGATCACTCCCTCCGGCATGTCTGGCAGTGTTTCGATCATCGAATTCTCCTTCCTCGCAAGGCCGGAGCCCTGTCCCGATGACGGCCGCGCGGAGGACAGGTCGAGCGAGCTGGGCTTGGTAGCTCAGGGAGCGCAGGCTATTCCGGCTGGTTCAACTCGAGTAAGTTGCCGAACGGATCGTGCAGAAAGGCCTGGTACCCGGCGCCGGCAATGAGCGGGACTCGGTGCACCTCGACGCCCCGCTCCTGCAGGTCGGTGACTACGGCATCAATGTCGTCGACTCGGATCGCGAAGTGGTTCGCACCGGGCGGCTGGGTGTCGGACTCCATCAGGTGTACCTGCTGGCCGCCGGCGTCGAGCCAGTACCCCGGGCCGAGATCCGGGCGCGGCAGCTGCGTCATGCCGAGAACGTCGCGATAGAAGGCAAGACCCTTCTGCACGTCGGCGACGCAGACGGCGACATGGTGTACACCAGCCGGCTTCATCGTTCGATTCTGACTCGTATTCTGCATTCCTGTATGACGTTCAGGGTCGGCACGCCAGGTCTGGTCGTTGGCATCCGACGCCGATCTGTCGTTCAATCAAGGAATCCATGCAACAGGGCCGCGGATCCCGCGACGTGTGCCCGCATCGCTGCCGCCGCGCCCTCACCATCGGCGGCCAGGATCGCCACGACGATCGCCTCATGCTGCTCGTCGGAATGCGCGATGTTGCGTGGCAGCAAGGGAATCTGGTCGAGCAGCGCGTTGAGCCGCATCCGGTTCTCGGCCACCAACGGCACCAGCGATGGCGAGCCCGCCGCCTCCGCGATCGCCAGGTGCAGGCGCGAGTCCAGCCGACGGTAGTCGTCGGGCGACGCGCCTCGGACATCGGCCAGCCGCGACCACAGCACCTCCCGCTCGGCGGCGGTCAGCGTGCGGCTTGCCGCCATCCGGGCGGCACCGACCTCGAGGATCTCACGCAACCGCAGCGCGTCGTCGATCTCGGCACGACTCACACCTGGAGTGTTGTCCGTGTGCCTCGGCAGCTCGTCGGCCAGAAACGTGCCGCCGTAACGACCGCGACGCGACACCAGATAGCCTGCGTCGGCCAGTGACTTGATGGCTTCCCGAACGGTGTCGCGGCTCACTCCCAGCCGGGCCGCGAGTTCGCGTTCGGGCGGAAGGGATTCGCCGGGCTGCAGCACGCCAAGCCTGATCGTCTGCAGCAGCCGTTCGACGGTGTCTTCGAACGGGTTCCCGGGCCGCACCGGGCGCAGCAGTGCTTCGCTCACGAGCGGGACGTCCGGTTCGGCCGACATGGTCTACTGCGGAGTGACGTAGTGGCCGCTGATGCCACCGTCGACAAGGAAGGTGGCGCCGGTGATGAAGGACGCGTCGTCACTGGCCAAGAACGCCACCGCGGCGGCCAGTTCTTCCGGCTCGGCGAACCGGCCCATCGGGACGTGCACCAGGCGCCGAGCCGCGCGTTCGGGATCCTTGGCGAACAGCTCCTGCAACAGTGGAGTGTTGACCGGTCCCGGGCACAACGCGTTGACACGAATCCCGCTGCGCGCGTATTGAATCCCGAGTTCACGCGACATCGCCAGCACGCCGCCCTTTGAGGCCGTGTAGGAGATCTGCGACGTCGCCGAGCCCATCACCGCGACAAAGGAGGCGGTGTTGATGATCGAGCCCTTCTTGGCAGGCACCATGTGGCGCAGCGCGGCCCGGCAGGACAAATACACCGACTTGAGGTTGATGTCCTGCACCTTCTGCCATGCGGGCAGCTCGGTGGTCTCGATCTCGTCGTCGTCGGGCGGTGAGATGCCTGCGTTGTTGAACGCGATGTCGACCGATCCGTAGGTGTCGGCGGCGGTGTCGAACAGGTTGTTGACGGCCGCCTCATCCGAGACGTCAACGGGTACAAACAAGCCGTCGAGTTCGTCGGCCGCGGCCTTGCCCGCCGTCGGGTCGATGTCGCCGACCACGATCGTCGCCCCTTCGGCGTGTATGCGCCGCCCGGTGGCCAGTCCGATTCCCCCGGCACCGCCGGTGATCACCGCGACCTTCCCGGCGAGTCGTTGGGTCAAATCCATCAGGCTTCTCCGATCGCGTAAAAGACGTTCTTGGTTTCGGTAAAGGACAGCGGCGCGTCGGGGCCCAACTCGCGACCCAGTCCTGACTGCTTGAACCCGCCGAACGGCGTGTTGTAGCGCACCGACGAGTGCGAATTGACGGATAGATTGCCGGATTCCACGGCGCGTGAAACCCGCAGCGCCCGCGACAGGTTGTCGGTCCAGATGGATCCGGACAGCCCGTAGGGCGTGTCGTTGGCCAGCGCGATGGCGTCGGCTTCGTCGTCGAAGGGCAGCACCGTCACCACCGGACCGAAGATCTCCTCAGTGACGGTGCGGTCGGTGCGCGACGGGGTCAGCACGGTCGGCGGGAACCAGTAACCCAAGCCCGACGGCGCATCGGCACGGAATGCGACGGGCGCGTCTTCAGGAACGTAGGACGCCACCGTGTTCCAGTGCGGTTTGGACACCAGCGGGCCCATCTCGGTGTCCTTCGACCTCGGGTCGCCGACCACGACGCCCTTGACGGCCGGTTCGAGCAGCTCCATGAAGCGGTCGTAGACGTTGCGCTGCACCAGGATTCGGCTGCGTGCACAGCAGTCCTGACCGGCGTTGTCGAACACGCCGTATGGCGCGGTCGCCGCCGCCTTCTCCAAGTCGCAGTCATCGAACACGATGTTGGCGCTCTTGCCGCCCAGTTCCAGAGTGACCCGCTTGACCTGTGCGGCCGCGCCTGCCATCACCCGCGTGCCGACCTCGGTGGATCCCGTGAACACGATCTTGCGGACGTCGGGGTGGGTGACGAAGCGCTCCCCCACTACCGAGCCCTTGCCGGGCAGCACCTGAAACAGGTCGGCCGGCAGCCCGGCGTCAACGGCGAGCTCGCCGAGCCGGATGGTGGTCAGCGGCGTCCATTCCGCCGGTTTGACCAGCACCGCGTTTCCAGCTGCCAGCGCGGGCGCGAAACCCCACGACGCGATCGTCATCGGGAAGTTCCACGGAGTGATGACGCCGACCACCCCGAGCGGTTCGTTGAACGTGACGTCCAGTCCGCCTGCCACCGGAATCTGCTTGCCGGACAACCGCTCCGGCGTAGCGGAGTAGAACTGCAGGACATCGCGGACGTGGCCGGCCTCCCACTCCGCGTTGCTGATCGGATGCCCGGAGTTCGCGACCTCAAGCTGCGCCAGCTCGCCGACGTGCGCGTCGACCGTTGCGGCGAAGGCTCGCAGCGCCGCCGCCCGCTCGGCGGGGGCCAGTCGTGCCCAGTCCCGTTGTGCTCCCTTGGCGCGGGCGACCGCATCGTCGACCCCGGCCTCGTCGGTCTGCTCGACGGTGCGCAGCACCTCTTCGGTGGCGGGGTTGATGATTTCTGATGAAGTCACGCTCTTACCTTCCCCCGAGTCGCTTCGCTCCTGCCCCCAGGGGCCACTTTCCCGTCGCATATGCGGCCGCGGCCTCCACCACCGCGGCGAACAACCGAAGATCGTCCAGTCGCTCCTCGGGGTGCCACTGCACCGCCAAAACGAAGTTGTCACCGGGAATTTCGATGGCCTCGATGATGCCGTCGGAGTCCTGTGCACTGACGATAAGGCTCTCGCCAAGCCGGTCGATGGCCTGGTGGTGATAGCACTGCGCATCTGACGATTCGCCGATCAACGCGGCCAGCCGCGTGCCGGGCACGGTGCGCACCGCCGACGTGGAGAACACCGCGTTGCCCTGCTGGTGGCGGGTGTGGCCGATCACATCGGGCAGATGCTGATGCAGCGTGCCGCCCAGCGCGACGTTGATCACCTGCGCGCCACGACAGATACCCAGCAGCGGCATGCCCCGCCGGATCGCGCCGTCGACCAAGGCGTACTCGAGGGCGTCCCGCTGCCGGTTGTCGGCCACGGCCTCGTCGGTGGCCGGGTGAGGTTGTTGCCTATAGCCTTCCGGGACGACGTCTCGTCCGCCGGTGACGATCAGGCCGTCCAGCCCGTCCAGAATCCGCGAGGCGATATCCGCGTCCACGGGCTGAGGTGGAAGCAAGGCGGCGATTCCGCCCGCCAGGTTCACCCCTTCGATGTAGATGGCGGGCAGGAAGCTGGCCCGCACGTCCCAGACTCCGGTCTGGGCTTGCTGCAGGTACGTGGTCAAGCCGATCACTGGTCGGGCTGGGCCCACGCGCGAGCTGGGGAACGTAAAAGTCCCCGACGCGCCGACGTTTCCGGGGCTTTTGCGATCCCCGGCTTTCGCGTGGGCCCTGCTCCCGCTAGCACTAGAGCCGCTCAAAACCGCGCACCCTTTCCCAGTCGGTCACTGCGCCGTTGAACGCGGTCAGCTCGACGCGCGCATTGTTCAGATAATGTTCGACGACATCATCGCCGAAGGCCTCCCGCGCCACCTCGGACTTGCCGAACAGCGCCGCAGCTTCCGCCAAGGTGGTCGGCAGCCGTTCCGCCCCGCTGGTATAGGCGTTGCCCTCCAACGCTTCCGGCAGTTCCAGCTCCCGCTCGATGCCGTACAGCCCGCCCGCGATCAGCGCCGAAACGGCGAGGTACTGGTTGACGTCACCGCCGGGCGCACGGCATTCCATCCGCATGCCGTGCCCGTGCCCTACGACGCGCAGCGCGCAGGTGCGGTTGTCCATCCCCCACGCGATCGCCGTCGGGGCGAAGCTGCCCTCGACAAAACGCTTGTAGGAGTTGACGTTCGGCGCATAGAACAACGTCAGCTCCCGCAGCGTCGCCAATTGGCCCGCGATGAAGCTCCGGAACATCGGCGACATCCCGAGGTCGTCGTCCGTTTCGGCAAACACCGCGCCGCCGTCGTCGCCACGCAACGAGATGTGGATATGGCAGCTGTTTCCTTCGCGCTCATCGAACTTCGCCATGAACGTCAGGCTCTTGCCGTGTTGGTCGGCGATCTCCTTGGCGCCGTTCTTGTAGATGGTGTGGTTGTCGCAGGTGAGCCGCGCGTGGTCGTAGCGGAACGCGATCTCCTGCTGACCGAAGTTGCACTCGCCCTTGACACCCTCGCAGTACATGCCCGCGCCGTCCATACCGCGCCGGATGTCGCGCAGCAACGGCTCCATCCGGGTGGACGCCAGCATCGCGTAGTCGACGTTGTAGTCGGTGGCCGGTGTAAGCCCACGGTAGTCCTTCGACCAGGCCTCGCGAAAAGTGTCGTCGAACACCATGAACTCCAGCTCGGTGCCGACGTAGGGCACCAGGCCGCGCTCGGCGAGCCGGTCGATCTGGCGGTTGAGGATGCTGCGCGGGGCCTGGGTCACCGGATTGCCGTCGATCCAGGACAGGTCGGCCATCACCATCGCGGTGCCGGGCAGCCACGGCAGCAGCCGCAGTGTCGCGAAATCGGGTGTCATCACCATGTCGCCGTAGCCGGTCTCCCAGCTCGAGATGGCGTACCCGTCGACCGTGTTCATGTCGACGTCGACGGCGAGCAGGTAGTTACAACACTCGGCGCCGTGCGCGGCGACGTCCTCGACGAACAACCGGGCCGACACCCGCTTGCCGGTCAGCCGGCCCTGCATGTCGCAGAACGCGACGATGACGGTGTCGATGTCACCGGCGGCCACCAGCGACTCCAGCTCGGATTGCGACAGCATGCCAGTCATGACGAGCAGTCAACCATTGGAAACCACCTCACGCCTGTCTGACCTTGTATATTTACCGAATTCTCACCCTAAAGGTAGGCCATCAGACCAATAGAACCCAATTACCCGAGTTCGGGCTACGCCGTCGTCGGCGCGGGGAGCGCGTACTTGCCGCGAGTGTTGGCCTTCCGGTTGACCCGGACATCGAAGGCCTCGGACACGTGCCATTCCCGGGACAGCATGACCGGAGTGCCGTCGCGCCCGAAGTCGACTTCCTCGATGTAGAGCAGCGGCTTCCCACGCCGCACGCCCAGCACTTTCGCGGTCTGGCTGGTGCTGGCGACCGCGCGCAACGTCGCGGTGGCGTGGTCTGCCGCATGCCCCGAGGAACTCAGAAGCGCGAACAGCGACGGGTCCAGGTTCTGCAGATCGAGGTCGGTGCGCAGCAGGCGCGCCGGGATGCGATCGAGCGAGTAGATCACCGGTTGGTCATCGGCCGTCCGCACCCGTTCGACCGCCAGGACGGTGTCGCCCGGATCGAGCTGAAGTGGGGCGTCGTCCTGGCAGCACGGCTCGAACGCTGCCTCGAGGATCCGCATCCCGGCATGCGCGCCCGCACTCTCGATCATCGCGAGGTAGCTCAGTGTCGCATCGAGTCCATGCGGCATCCGCCGACGCTCGGTGACATAACTGCCCGAACCGCGGCGACGGGTAACGTAGCCGGCCTCCACCAGCCCACGCACCGCGTCTCGCACCGTGGCACGAGAAACGTTGAAGCGCTTGGCGAGTTGACCCTCGCTCGGCAACTTGGTCCCCGGCTGCACCTGCGCACTGGTTATCTCGTCCAGTAACTCGTCACGCAACCGGTCGGCGAGCAAAGTTCGGCCGGACACTCTACCGAGCCTACGTCCGGGTTTCGCGGGGTGCATCAGCGGCCGTCGCCTCGAGGACGCGACGGACCTGGTCTGCGATGGACGGCGCGCCGGGCAGCAGACCGTCGAAGACAGCGCTGCCGATGGTGTACCCCCACGCCCCTGCTTCGGCGACCGTGAGCGCCCGGTCGATGCTCGCGATCGATCCCGCGACGATCACCGGACCGCTCGACCGGCGGACCACCTCACGGATGAGGGCGGCGTGGTCGGCGCTCGGATGGCGATACGCCAGCAGGTCGAGCCCGCTGACATGGTCGAGGGCGGTGAGCCGTTCGGCATCGGCCGCTATCTCGTCGATCGTGCCGAGCAGAACGCTCGGATGGTCGACGACCCTGCCCGGGAAGGGGCAGTAGCGCACCGAATCCGGCAGGATGCCCGCACCGTCTGAGGCGTGGGTTCCGCCGAGCACCCAGTCGACCCCGGCCCCGGCCGCCGCGTGCAGCGACGACAGCTCGTCCTCCTTGCTGGTCGAGACCACTTCCAACATCACCTCGAATCCCGCGTCGTGGGCCAGCGACGTCAGCTCACGCTGCCGCGACGCGTCGGCCCCGACGTCCTTGAACCCGATGTAGTGCAGACCGGTGTCGGCCAGTTGCGGCACGATCTCGGCGGCATTTTCGACGGTTCTATCGCCGTGGGTGAGCATGAACACGAATTCAGACACGGCAGTGCTCCTATTCCGTCATCCCGGCTTTTGCGGCGTCAGCCACTATCGACCACGCCGTCTCGTCCGACCACACGCCGAGGAGGTCGGCGAGGTCGACGATCGAGATCCGCTCCCGCAGCACATGGGAATTCCGCAGCGCCCAGAACAGCAGGTCGTCGTCGTAGCCGACGCCGAGGTCCTCCGCCCGGGTCGGCAGACCGCTCGCCTGGCTTATCTCGTCGAATTGTTCGGGTGAGGGCAGCGCCAGTGACCGCGTGAACGCTTCCCAGCCCGAAACCACACTCTCGACTGCGGATTGGTTTGCCAGCAGCCAGTTCCGCTTCGCTGAGTAGGCTGTCCAGCACTCTTCGGCGGTCTGCGCGTCGAACTCGGCGAATGCGCGTGCCACGGTGTCGCGACTTGTCGTTTCGTCGGGTACCCGGACCTTCGCATCCGCCGACCGGATCGTGGAGTCCACGAGCTGCCAGACCCGCACGGCCAGCCGGGTCGCGACCGTGACCTGCATGCCGTGCGCCGCGGCCGGTCGTCCCTGCCGGCTGCGCGCCATCTCCATCAAGTGCGACACGGCGTGCTCGGTGCCCGACGCCGGCGCCGTCGAACCGACTATTCCCATCGACAGTCCGCTGGCCGCCAGCAGCCGGGCCAGATCGGCGAGCCCCGCCGGTTCGGCGTCGCGCGCGGCGCGCGCAAGTGCAGGCAGCACTGGATTCGCGGCAAGGACATCGTCGACGACGGCCGGGCTGTACGCCGGTCCATGCCCGAGCCGGGCGGCGAGCTGCCACTCGGCTACCGCGTTCGGGACCGTCGAAAGGTCGCCCACCCCAGCGAGGTTCAACTGCCACGGCGCCGCGCTGAGGATGTCGGTGTCGGCGACGAGGACATCCGGCCACCTCGACTGGACGGTGCGTTTCGCGCCTGCGACGACGAGCACACTGCGGTCGGCGATGAAACCGTTGATGCTGCAGGCGGTTTGGACAGCGACGTGACGGCTCGCGGTGCGCAGCGCGGTGACCTTCGCGATGTCCGAGAGGGTTCCGGACCCGACGGAGACCAGCAGCCGATGCTCCCCTACCTCGGCCACTGCGCGCTCGACGGTTTCCTCGTCGGCGCGAACCGTCCCCGCTCCGAGCTGGACGACCCGGCAGCCGAGCTGGCCGGAGAGCCGATCCACCACGGTGCCCGCCGGTGTGCGGTACGGCCCGCCGTCACTGAGGATCATCGGCTCTTTCGCGACGAATCTTTCGACGCTGGCCTTGATCGCACTGTCCAACACCGAAGCTCCGATGCGGACGTCGACGTCGGGCAGTCCGGCGTGACCGTCGGCGCGCAGGGTCGCCAGCAGCGCCGCGGGATCGGGAACGGTGATCACGTCGGCCGCGCCGGCGAGTGCGACGTCGGCTGAGCCGACAAAACGGGCGACGTCGGCTGAGCCGACAAAACGGGCGAACTCGCCAGCGCGGATTCGACGGCGTCGAACGCAACGAGATAGCGGCGGTAGGCGTCCGCGTAGGCCTTGGTCGCCTCGGAGTCCGGGTCGATGGCGGCCGGTGCGAGCCGGACGGCAACCGATGCCGCGGCGAAGTCCGCGAAGAACCCGATCCCCACCCCTGCGACCATGGCGGCGCCGACGGCCGTGGCCTCCTCGGTGAGCACGCGGCGCACCGGTCTGCCGAGCACACTGGCCTTGATCGTGGCCCACAGATTGTCGCGCGCGCCGCCGCCGACGATCCGGACCTCGCCTCTACCGAGGCCCATCGCGTCGAGCCGTTCGACTATGTCGCGCAACGCAAATGCACAGCCTTCGAGCACCGCCCGTGCGATGTGTGCCGGCGTGTGGTTCATCGCGAGGCCGAGCAGGCCGCCACGCATCCGGTCGTTCCACCGCGGTGCCGTCGCGCCCGACAGTGCAGGAAGGAACAGCACGCCTTCGCTTGCCGGTGGGGCCGCCAGGGCCATGGGAAAGATCTCGGCCTGCGGAACACCGAGCACCCCGGCGAGCCAGAGCGTGCTTCCGCCGCTGACGAATCCGGGATTCTCGATCAGCCATGAGCCGGGCACCGCATGGCCGTGCGTTTCGACGAGACCGAGCGGGTCGCGCACGGGCGCCGTGGACACCGTCGTGACAGGTTCGGCGGTGCCGGTGACGTCGACGACGACGCCCGCCTCGATGGCACCGGCCCCGACCGACGCGGCATGCTCGTCTCCGGTTCCTACGACCACCGCGCAACCCGCCGGGAGACCGAACTCCGAGGCGATGTCGGGCAGCAGCGTGCCGACTACCTCGGTCGACGGGCGCACCGGCGCGAACATCGACGGGTCCAGATCGGCTGCCGCACAGAGAGATTCGTCGAAATCACCGCGGGTGACGTCGTAGACCATCGTGGACGACGCGTTCGCGGCGTCCTGGGCGTGAGACCCACTCAGGTGGTGCAACAGATACGACCCGACGGGCGCGAGCGTCGCCGTACGCTGCCAGACCGGGGGTTCGTGGTCGCGGATCCACATCATCTTCGGTGCACTGTGCGAGGCATCCGCCACCAGACCCGTCCGCTCGGCCAGCGTTTCCTCACCGACCGCGGCGACCAGCCGGTCGCACTGCTCGGTGGCCCGTTTGTCCAGCCAGATGATCGCCGGGCGCAGCGGCGCACCGTCGGCGTCACACGCGACGACACCGTCGACCTGACTGCCAAGGCCCATCGCCACGACTCGCGTCGGGTCGATGCCCGCGGTCGCCATGCGGATGGCGTCTCGCAGTGCGGTGCAGTAGGTTTGCGGATCCTGTTCCGCCCAGCCGTCGTGCAGGTGTGTCATGGCCAGCGCGGCCGAACCGCTGGCCACGACGTCGCCAGCCTCGTCGACGAGGACGACCTTGACGCTCTGCGAGCCGACGTCGACCCCCAGGACCAGAGACACGTCTTTCCTCAGATCACGGCGAGCGAGTCGGCGTGTCCTCGGTCGCGATCTCGGTGACGGAGACCGCGCCGTAGCCCTCCTGCTCCAGGTTCACTCCGTACTGCCCCTGCGACAGTGCGAACTCCTCTTCCGGCGACAGCACCAGCTTTTTCCGCCCGGCGACCGCGAAGTAGATCAACCCGGCCACGAAGTAGATGAGCGTTCCGTAGACACCCGGTCGGTAATCCTCGTTGAGGAACAGGGAGACCAGCGCGACCAGAGCGATCGCACCCGCCACCGCGGCGCCCCACACGCCCACCGGGCTGCGGTACGGCCGCTCGATGTTCGGCAGCCTGCGGCGCAGCATGATGAACGCCAGGCACTGCATGAAGTAGGAGATC